>Ga0115002_10006546_pt1 | contig 13380 bp, 13 predicted proteins | sample ArcticOcean_MG_C_8_FD_89576 | JGI IMG/M metagenome (GOLD analysis project Ga0115002, IMG submission 89576) | Marine microbial communities from western Arctic Ocean - ArcticOcean_MG_CB11_86 | ecosystem: Environmental > Aquatic > Marine > Oceanic | place: Arctic Ocean: Canada Basin | collected...
CCCCAATCGGCGGTCGGGGCGGAGATTTTCTCAACGAGACGGTCCGCACGGAACATGGGGCCGGGTGCATTGGCCGCCACCGCGTCAACCGGACCGTCGAAGAACGTCAGGAGGACGGCGCCTTCCTTCGAGGACGCAGATTTTCGCAGATGTCCCTCAGGAAGGTGGGCAAAGCTGTCGCGGTCGTAGGTAATCCCGTTAATCGTCAGCGCGCCGTCGAGAACGTAGAACTCCTCGTCGGTCGACAAGTAGCCTGACGTGGTACGGTCCCAGCCTGCGGGGTAGCGCACGACGCAACTCGCGGCGCCCGTCACATCGTCGATGCTGAGGATTTTCGACGCGACATCCGTTCGTGCACCACCGGATGGAAGCCCTTCAGCCCATCCGAGGGCCTGGGCTTGGATGAATTCAATATGTGGTCGGGGCATTATTTCCGTCCCTTCTTGGCCGGGGCTTCGTTGAGCGCCGCCTGCCAATTGCGCGGCTCGGTCTTCAGGCCTTTTTTGGGTAGCTTGAATATGCGCAGCGCGTTGTCACGCATGATCATCGCCTTTGAAGCCGGTTTGAATTGGAGTTCTTCGACCTCACGCATGGCACGCTCTGGGTCGATCACCGTCCAATCCGTTCCGAATAAGAACTTATGGGAGCCGTAGGTATTGGCATAGTGAACCATCTGTTTGGGCCAATAGCGCGGCGCATAGGCATCGCCACCAATGTAGATATTTTCATGCTTCCACGCCATGGAGATCATCTCGTCTGTCCAGGGAACACCGAGATGGATGCCGAGGAGTTTAAGTTGGGGATAGAGGATGGCGATGCGATCCAACGTGATGGGTTGCGCCATGCTAGGGAGGCGCCGATCGCGTTGGTACACGAGGTTGTGCCCGACCTGCATCATGATCGGTATGTCGAGCTCGATGCACTTGGCGTAGATCGGAAATACGTAGGGGTGGTCGGGCGCCATGTCGAACCAATGGGGATAAAAATGCGCTCCAACGAAACCGTACTTGTCGACCGCCTCTTCGAGGTCGCGCAGTTGTTCCATCCCGAGCATCGGATTGATGCCGGCGAGTCCCGAGAATCTATCTGGATATTTTCGGCAAATATCGGCGACGTATTTGTATGAAACTTCTTTCGAGCCTTTGACGTTCATGTCGCCGGCGCGGACTGCGATCAGCAAAGACCTTTCGATCCCAGCCCGGTCCATCTTTTTGAGATACTCCGCCATGGAGACGCCTTTGCGGGCACCCTTCGGCTGGCGCGTTTGATCCTTAAACTTGCTGTCGCTCGGCGAGCCGCCTGCCCGGATAATATCCGGGGTCGCAACGTTGACGACGATATCGATGGCGCCTTTGGTACTCATGACGTTCTCCCAATAAGTTGATCTTGTAATTTTTTGTGTGTGTTACCGTCACCGAGTGGCTCCGCGTTACTAATATCGTTGGTACCGTCGGCAACGCGAACACATGCCGCGTGATGTTTGTCGCCAATCGCGGCCGGAGACGGTTTGGCTTGCCGGCAATCAGGCCGCGCCAGGGGGCAACGGGGCTCAAACGGACATCCCGGTGGCAGATGCACTGGTCCTGGTACTTCGCCTTGAAGGATCTTGCGGTCGAGCACCACGTCCGGGTCGGGCGGCAAGTCAGCCGACAACAAGGCTTGCGAGTACGGATGCGAGGGCTTGGCGAAAACCGCCTTCGAGGGTCCGTCTTCGACTACCGAACCGAGATAGAGAACCAAGATGCGGTGGCTGACGAGTTCAACCGTTTCGAGATCGTGCGAGATGAACAGCATCGACACGCCGGTATCGCGTTGCAGTTCGCCCAGGAGCTCCAGAATGCCGGCCCGCACCGAGAGATCAAGTGAGCTCGTCGGCTCGTCGAGAACGATCACTTTGGGACCGGTGGCGAGCGCCCGGGCAATGCACACACGCTGCAACTGTCCGCCAGAGAGTTCGTTGGGAAACCGCGTGAGGAGGTCAGCGTTGAGGTGAACGCGCGCTGCAAGGGCAGCGACGGTTTCCCTACGTTCGGCTGCGCCAAGGTCGCTATGCAGCTTGACCAACTCGCCTATCAGGTTGCCGACCTTCATGCGGGGGTTGAGCGCGCTATAGGGATCTTGAAAGACGATTTGGATGTCTTTGCGTAGTGGGCGCATCTGACGTTCGCTGATGGTTGTGATGTCACGCTCGCCAAACTGGATAGACCCGTCAGTCGGCCGGTAAAGGCGCAGGACGCAGCGCCCGATAGTCGATTTACCAGAGCCGCTTTCACCCACGAGGCCCACGGTCTCACCGGGAAGCAAATCGAACGACACGTCGTTGACGGCGTGGATGGTTTCCCCAGGCTGACTGCCTGGGAAATGTTTCACCAAATTGCGCACCCTGAGGATCGGCTCAACCATGGTGCACCGTCGCGGCCGCGGTTTTGGTATCTGTCGCGAAGTGACATCGCGCCTGCTGGCTGCCGCCGACATCCTGCACCGGCGGTGATTGGTGACAGATGTCCGCCGCCCGCGAACAGCGGTCGCGGTAATGACACCCGGCGGGAAGCGCATAGAGGTTGGGTGGTGGCCCGCCGATTTGGCCGTAGCCCTTTTCGGCGATCCGCTTCGGCGTCGACGAGATAAGGGCTTGGGTATAGGGATGCCGGGGATCGTTGAAAACTTGGCGCACCGGGCCGGTTTCGATGATAGAGCCCGCGAACATCACGCAAATCCGAGTGCAGTAGTGCGCCACGACACCAAGATCGTGAGTGATGATCATCGCACCCATCTCACGATCGCGCACGAGGTCACGCAGGAGGTCCAATATTTGGGCCTGCACCGTGACGTCGAGCCCGGTGGTGGGTTCGTCCGCAATGATCAGCCGCGGGCCATTGATTAGCGCCAGCGCGATCAATACGCGCTGCGCCATCCCACCTGAGAGCTCGTGCGGCCAGGCACGCATACGGCGCTCAGGTTCCGGAATACCGACCGTTGTCATGGTCTGCACCCCGTTCGCCCATGCCTCGGCCTGGGAAATGTTGCGGTGTTCACGTTGGGCGCGCACCAGTTGCTTGCCGACGCGAGACAATGGATCAAGGGACGTCAGCGGCGACTGCACGATCATTGTGAGTTCCGTCCCGCGGATACGATTGAGTTCGTCCGTAGACAAGCCCACCAACTCCGAGCCATCAAACCTCACCGACCCCTCGACAATCCTTGCCGGCGACTGGAGCAAGCCCATAATCGACATCGCAGTCAGTGATTTTCCAGCTCCGGTCTCTCCAACAATTCCGACCACCTCGCCCCTATCAACGTCAAAGGTGACACCATTCAGCCCCTTGGCAACCCGCAGATTGTTGTTGAGGTCGTGCGAGATGAAGTGGGTATGAAGGTTGCTGACCTCAAGGAGGCTCATTTGCCCGTCGCCTTTCGCCGGGGGTCCAGCAAATCTTGCAGGCCGTCGCCGAGAAGATTAAAGCCGAGCACAATGCCGACCAGCGCGACACCGGGGAAAAGAGCCACCCACCACTCACCGCTGATGATGAACTCTGCGCCCTGGCGAATCATCGCGCCCCATTCGGGTGTCGGTGCCTGAATGCCGACGCCAATGAAAGCCAGCGTGGCACTGATCCGTACAGCCCAGGCCATCCGGACGGCAATCATCGCGGTCGAACCGCGAATGGCGTTAGGCAACAAATGCACAAATAGAATGCGCCAGGTAGGATTGCCAGACGCCACCGCCGAATCGACAAACCCGCTGGAGCGCAAGGCTAAGACCTCCGAGCGAACGAGGCGCGTGAAGATCGGCGCATCTAGAAAACCGATAACTAGGACGACGTTCACAAGCGACTGTCCGGTAGCGGCAACGACTGCAAGCGCCAAAACGATCGAAGGAAACGACCTCAGGACATCCATCGAGCGCAACACGATTTCGTCCACCATACCGCCCTTGTATCCTGCGACTAGACCAAGAGGCACGCCAATCACCAGCATAATGATGGCCGAAGGAACCGCGATCCCAAACCCAAAGCGGGCGCCATGCATCACACGGCTGAACATATCCATACCGTTGCCGTCTGAGCCGAACCAAAACGCGGCGCTTGGCGGAAGAAGAACCTGGTGCGGGAAGGTTTCGATCGGGCCAAACGGCGAAATGACATCGGCAAAGATGGCAACAAACGCAAAGATGCCGACGATAATTAGGCCGATGGCAAACGTCGGACTGCGCCGGGTTATCCCAAGGGCGCGTCCTGACCACGTGAAGCCTCGCTCTGGCGCGGGCGTGGAGGCAACCTCGGTCATGGCCGCAACGTCGCGCGCGGTTCGAGAAGCAGGACGAGGACGTCAATGACTACGAATACCACGACGGAAAACAGCGCCAACACCAGGACGTATCCCTGAACAGCCGCGAAATCACCTGTGAGGATCGCGTTGAGCCCCCACTGCCCTAGCCCGCCCCAGGCGAAGATGAGCTCGAGTAGCGACACAGAGGCGAGTAAGCCGGTGAGTTCCGTCCCGATGAACGTGAGGACCGGCGTTATTGAGTTACGCAGGGCGATGCGCCGCACCGTGCGCGGCCTTAGACCCTGCGATTTCGCGTAGCGCACATAGTCGCTACCTAAAACCTCTAGCGAGATGGCGCGGGTATGCTTAATGATAGGAGCAGCGACAATGATAGAAAACAAAATGACCGGTAGGGCGAGCTGTCCTGCGGCTACGCGCGCGGTCGCCCAATCGCCGGTGAGTATACTGTCCACGAGATAGCTGCCCGTAATATCGGGCGGTGGGAAGGACGCTAGATCGAGGCGACCCATTGGCGGCGGCGCCCAGCCCAACAGAAAAAAGAAGACGAAGATCGCCATGAGGGCGATCCAATAGGTCGGCACCGAGAAGCCAAACAGCGAAACAAAGCGGCTCACCTGATCGAATAATTTGTTGGGCCGCTGGGCCGAGCGCAGACCGACCGGCACCCCCACAAGGGCTCCGAGTAATACAGCCGACAAAAGAAGCTCTAGGCTAGCAGGCAGGCGATTGCGGATTTCGTCCGCGACGCGCTCGCTCGACTGCCAAGATTCGCCAAGATCGCCGGTCGCGAGTTTGCCCACGTAAATGCCGAATTGGACGAAGAAAGGGCGGTCGAGACCGAGTTCGCGCTCGATCTCGGCAAACGCCGCCTCATCGGCCATCGGCCCGGCGATCATTGCCACCGGGTCTTGATCACCAATGCGAAGTAACATGAACGTCAAGAAGGTGATGCCCAATAAAATGGGCACCACCATCAAGAGTCGCCGCCTAAAAAAGTGGCGGAGAGTCGTTCCCAAGAGTTGTTACCAAGGCGACGCCTTCGTTATCAGCTCTCGTCGCAGCTCAGATGCTTCCATACCAAGCGGTCATGCTGATGCCACAACCACCCCGATATGCACGGAGTGGTCACCGCATAAGTCTTGGGGAAGTGAGTGACAACGAACGTCGAATCGTCAGCATGGATCTTTTGCGCCTTGTGCGCCAACTCGACCCGCTTCGTGTGGTCGGTTTCCTCAATCAACGCATCCACTACCGAATCAAACTGATCGCTCTTGTAGTCGTTGACGTTCGACGAGCCCTTTTGGTGGGCCGACAGGTAGAACGCGTAACCCGGTGCCAACACGAAAGCATTGGCCAGGTGCGAGAAGAACGGCAGGTCGCGCTTACCCGCGCGACGACGCGAGTTCATTTCCGCTTTGGGTATGCGCTTGAGAGACAGGTTGACACCGACTTTGCCTAACGCGTCTTTAGCCTGGATCGCCAGGGGCTCTTCCCACCACCAGTTGTCAGAATATTCCAACTGGATTTCGAGACCGCCGGCGTGACCCGCATCGCTGAGTAGCGCACGAGACTTGTCGAGATCGGTACCGGCATTGTGGGAGGCGGTATGGAATTCACCGAAGGCCGGGGCCAAGATGGAGTCAGCGCGCTCACCCAGACCTCGGAATACGGCCACACCGATCGCGTCATAGTCCATTGCGTGGATGATGGCTTGACGGACCCTGACGTCATCAAACGGCGGGAAGTTCGGGTTCATCCGTAGTGTCGCCATGCCGGTGCCCGGCACGCTGTCAACCTTGACGTTGGGGTCTTTTTTAAGGTCAACCAACTGCTGGATCGGCATCCCGTCAGCCCAGTGAATCTTCCCACTCTTGACCAAGGCCGCACGACTGGCGGCTGATGGGATTTCGCGGAAAACGACCCTATTGAAGAACGGTTCGTCCGAGAAGTAGTTCTTATTCAACGTGAAGACTGCACCTTCGCCCGGGCGTACCGACTCGACATGGTACGGGCCGAAACCGGCCGTATTTTTCGCGAGCCATTTGGTCGCCCACTTGTCGTCGTCCGTCGCGAACTCCTTGACGTGTTTGGAGTCCACTAGCGCCGGGAAAACCGTCGTGAGAATACGAGGGAAGATCGCGTTGGCTGTGCTCAAGGTGAACGTTACCTCGTCATCTGCCGTGGCCTCTACCGAGGCGACCCGGCCAACGGTGCGCATGAAATTGCCGGTCTTTTTGCGATCAGCGGCCATTGCCCACGAATATGCGACGTCGTGCGCCGACAGTTCATTCCCAAACGCACTTTTGACGCCGGGACGAATTTTAAACGTGAGAACGCGCCCACCGTCGCTAACATTCCAACTCGTGGCCATGTGCGGCTCGACATTGGCGGAGTCGATAACCTCGCGACCGGTCGAATCTGTGATGATCGAGTGCTTGGTCAGGTTCTCGTAAACGTTGACCGTCGACTCGAGCATCCCAGCCTGCCAATTGTCGGAGTCGAAACTAGCCGGGGTGGCGCTGTAAGCGAAAATAAATGTACGGTCCGCGGCCTGGACAGCTGTGCCCAACATTGCGGCGCCCGCGCCAATCGCGATCGCTGTGGCGAGCGGACGAAGCATTTTTGCCTGTCTCATGGAGTTCTCCCTCTATGTTGCGGGCTGCCTTGTCTGCCGAGGCGACCCGCTTGGACTGATGAGACAAGCCCAGCGAGGCATTGACAACGAACTATTTAACCGACGACAGTTGAAAAAATCTAATGCATAAAGGGGGGGGAGGGAGTCTTGCCACGCCAACTGCCACCACTAACCGCGATCCGGGCCTTTGAGGCTGCTGCCCGCAATCTGAGCATGGCAAAGGCCGCGCGGGAGCTGGGCGTTTCCGCTGGCGCAATCAGCCACCAAGTCCGCCAGCTTGAGGAATACTTTGGGGCCCGCCTCTTTTTGCGAGAAACCCGGCGAGTTTCGCTAACTTCTGCCGGCCAGGCCTGTTTGCCAGCCATGACCGAGGGACTGGACCGTATTGAAGAAGCCGTCCGCCGCATGACCCAGGCCCAAAAACCGGGTCGCGTGACGGTGAGCGTCGAAACATCGTTCGCCGAATGCTGGCTGATCCCGCGGCTTACCGGCTTCAACGAAACTTATCCAGAGATTGTGATTGAACTCCTGGGCCGCCCGATCGATCCTGAGTCGATGGCATACAAGACCAACCTCGCAATTGCCTACGGACCCCGGCGCTATCAGGGGCTGGTGGTACAACGAATCATGAGTGAATCAATTTTTCCCGTGTGTAGCGAGCGTTTCCGCGACCGTTTCGATCTGCGCAGACCGGCAGACTTGCGAAACGCCGCACCCTTGATCCACGACGACACAATGCAGCGCAACGCGTGGTATCCGGATTGGCAGGCTTGGCTGAGCACCCATGATGTCCATGACCTGGACACCGCAGGGGGCCATCGCCACACCGTCGCCGGCATGGCACTTGAGTCCGCGCGCCAGGGACAAGGTATCGTTTTGGGCCGTGGCGCATTAGTTCAACGAGACCTTGAATCGGGGTCGCTGATTGTTCCGTTCGGTAAAGAAGGGGCGCCGTCGTTCGACTATTTCACGGTGGCATTGCCCGCCGCGCTGGAAGAGCCCCAGGTCGCGCTGTTCCGTGACTGGTTATTGGTAGAAGGCGCGCGTGAGCCCGAGGGGCTCCGCCTAGCGAGTTAATCCTGTGCAGGTAAGCGCTCGACAAGGTCGTTCTTGAGGACCTTGCCTTGGGCGCTTTTTGGCAAGTCATCGATGAAGAAAACCGCCTTGGGCACTTTGTACGGGGCGAGCGCACCACGGCAATAGGCGATGAGCAAGTCACCGTCCGCCTCACCGTCGGCAACCACAAACGCCGCCACTTCTTCGCCCAGCTCTTTTGATGGCCACGCGACGACAGCGGCATCGTGCACCGTCTCGTTCTTGCACAAGAGATCTTCGATCTCGGCGGGATAAATGTTGATGCCGCCGCGGATGATCATGTCTTTGACCCGACCGACGACATAGAGATAACCCTGCGCATCGACGCGTCCTAGATCGCCGGTGTAGTACCAGCCACCGACGAAAGCTTTCTTGGTCTCCTCTTCGTTGTTGTAAAATCCGTCGGGCAACCAAGGTGCGCGCTGGCGAATGCGGCCCACGGCTTCCGGGCTCACCGGCTCATCGTTTTCATCGACTACCTGGAACTCGTTACGATACGCGGCACGCCCAACCGAAGCGGCTTTTTCTGGCGGATCGCTGGGCGCCAGAACCGCGACGCCGCCACCCTCTGTCGAACTGTAGAGATTGACGAAATGGGGATTGAGGTTACGCTTGATCGCCTCGCGCTCATCGCCGTGCAAGATTGAGCCACTGGAGATCAGCATGCGCAGGTCCGGGAACAAGAGCGATTTGCCATCGGCAAGAGCCAACATCCGACGGAACAGCGTCGGCACGAGAAACAAGGTCGTAACGTGTTTGGCAATGACGGCCTCGGCTAATTCCTCGGCCTTGTAGGGCGGCGGGTGTATGACCACCGTTGCGCCAATGTAGAGATTGGAAATGGTGAATCCACGACCACCACCGAAATAGAGCGGCGTTGCCAAGATATTGCGATCATGCTCGCAGAAGCCCAAGTCCACCGATTGCGACATGAAGCGCAGCACCATTTGTCGGTGCGTGACCAACGGCCCCTTGGGTATCCCCGTTGTGCCAGACGACAGGGAGAGCCAGAGTGGATCATCGATGTCGTTGGGGAACGGGCCGTCTATTCCTTGCGCGGCAACGGCGGTGTGCCACGCGTCATCGACGCAAAGGGTGCGCACGCCCTCAATCGGGGCATCGGCTATTACGGCCTTGGCGCCGAAGAATTCGGTAATGCGAACCTTCTCCTCGGTCATCCACCTGACGTCCATCGGCAACAGAATGGCGCCCATGCGAAAGAGACCGAACATCGCTACGAGGTGCTCGGCGGTGTCGGGCATGGACAAACCGACGATCTCACCCGCTTTGATGCCATGGGCGGAGAGATGTTTGGCTGTTCGCCTCATCAATCGGTCCATATCGGCATACGTCACAACAGCGCCACTGCGCTCGATCAGGGCCGGATGATCTGGCCTCCGGGCTGCGTTGTGGGTAAGCGCGTCGGCGATATGTAGGAGAGTGTCGCGAGCCATGGCTAGAGCTTGTAAATGCGAGCGGTGTTATCGCGCAGGAACATCTTAAGCGATTCGGGGCGCAAGCCGAGCTCTTCGATTTCTTTTCGGGTGCGCTCGAAATCAAGCACCGGGAAATCGGTGCCGAAGATCACTTTGTGTTTGCCGTAGGTATTGATGTAGTGGACGAATTCTTGCGGCCAGTATTTGGGGCCATGCGCGTCAGACCCGATGTAGACGTTCGGATGCTTCCACGCCATCGCGATCATTTCGTTGGCCCAGGGAATACCCACGTGAATGCCAATGAGGACAAGTTCCGGGAAATCGCACGCGACGTCATCCAGCGTGATCGGGCGGCCGACACTGCGTAAACGCCGATCGGGCGTGTAGACCAACGACTGGCCCACTTGCATTTGAATCGGTATGTCGAGTTCGACGCACTTGGCATAGAAAGGGTAAACCCGCGCATGGTTGGGCGGCATGTCGAACCAATGCGGGTACCAATGCGCGCCGATGAACCCAAGATCGTTGACCGCGCGTTCAAGTTCTTTGACGCCCGTCATCCCCTGTGTGGGGTCGATCCCGGCGAGACCCTTGAACCTGTCGGGATGCGCCTTCACAGCATCGGCAACAACCTCATAAGGAATGAATGAACTCGAAGGCAGCCCCATCTGACCGCTCTTGTTGGCAATTAGGAACGACATCTCGATCCCGGCGGCGTCCATCCGGCGCAACATCTCCTCGTGCGAGATGCCTTTGTAGGTACCCTCTTCGACCCCGATCTTGCCGACAAAGAAATCTTGACTGGTCTTGGGTCGGTGGGCTTGGGCCTCGTCCGTCCAGATGTTGACGACTGCATCGATGGCTTTGATGTCGTAGCTCATGCCGCTTGTTCCTTTTCGGGTGTCTAGAGTCCGGCTTCGCGCGCAATGATGTCGCGTTGAATTTCGTTAGCCCCTTCACCGAAGGTGTAGAGGCCGGAATCGCGCCACAGGCGCTGCATATCGCTTTCGATGGCATACCCCGTGCTGGCGAGTAGTTGCATACCGTGATGCGTGACGTATTGCAGACATTCGGAGCCGAGCATCTTAGCTTGCGCGGATTCCTTGCGGCAACGCGCACCTTGATCAACGAGCCAGGCGAGGTGATATAGGACGAAGCGAGCCTGATCGACCCGCGTTTGCATATCCGCAATGCGATGCGCGACGGCCTGGAACTTGCCCAGCGGCTGACCAAATTGCTCACGTTCCTTAACGTGCGCCACGGCCATGTCGACCGCCCGCTGGGACTGGCCCACCACGTTCGCGGCCTGACCGGAGCGACTGAATTGCAGGGTCGACATCAGATGTTTGAACCCATCACCCTCGTCTCCGAGCAATCTGTCTTCCGGCACGAAGACGTCTTCGAATGCAATGTCCCACGAGGTCAAACAGTTGTTGCCGATCTTCTCGAGCGGCGTCATGTGAATGCCGTCAGCTGCGCGAGGAACCGCCAGCATGGAAATCCCCCGATTGCCTTTTGAACCCTCGGTGGTCCTGCAAGCGGCGACGATGTAATCAGCTTCGTCAGCACCGCTGATCCATGTCTTGCGGCCATTGACGATCCAACCGCCATCGCCCCGCCGCGCCCGTGTGATCAGGGCGCCAGCGTCGGTGCCCGCCCCCGGTTCTGTGAGACCCAGGGAGAAACGCAGATCACCCGCGATGATCTTGGGCAGCAAGGACTTCTTCTGTTCTTCCGAGCCATAAGTAAAAACCGACATGCCGCCGAAGCCGATCGTGGTGCCAAACAACGAGGCGGCCATAGCAGCGTGATAGCCCAGACGCTCTTCCGCCAGAACCACGGTCTGCCATTCGCCATCAAGGCCGCCGTAGGACTCGGGAAATGGGATCGCCAGCAAGCCGAGGTCGGCGTAGTGCTTTAGCAGAAAATCAGGAGGTTCGTGAGCTTGATCGCGGCGCCTAACCTCCTCGGGTGGCAGGTGCAGGGCCATCATCTTGTCAATGGAGTCGAGCAATGCGCGCTGTTCTTCGGTGAGACCAAAGTCCATGGACGGAAATTCCTATGTTGCTTGATGTTGGGGTGGTGCGTGTTCAGGCCGAGCGCTGGCCCGCCATGTCACGACGATGCCGAATACTCCAACGACCGATAACACTCCCATCACAGCAAGCCAGCCCAAAGGATTGGTGGCGTGAAAGACGATCTGCCCCATGACCTCAAACGCCCCGGCTATGGCGACCACGACACCCCACCCAATGATGAGCCCACGGGAAGTGATTTCCTGTGGGCTTCCGCTCCCTTCTTTATCGCTTATGAGCGCGCGGGTGATGTCATTGATATTTTCTGGAGCATCAGCGATTGCTTCTTCACCTTCCTTTTCAAGCCGACGGTTCACCATGCGTTGGATGTAACGGCCTATTATCGAAAAAAAATAGGGCACATCCGCGCACTTGCCTCGGAGGCGCCCCCGACTTCGTACAGTAGGCCGGGGTCAGCCACTCACGACAAGCGAGTAATAATCTCGTCAGGAAAGAATTTTTCTCGCGTGTCCACTGCGCGCGTCCGTTCCATCGCGGATCGGTCTTCCCCCACGCCTACTGCTCAGGCTCATCGCAGGAAAAGGCGGATCGCGACGAAGGGTGCTGAGAATAGAATGAGGTGGGTCACAAAGCCGGTGACAGCGACCTGGCCGTTCAATATGGCCCACAGCGTCACCCCGACAACCGATCCAATCGTACCGAAAACCCCGATTTTAGATACGGTCGGCGCGATTCTTTCCCAGATAGTCGCGACCGGAACGCCATGCAAAAACCGGTTAAACCCGTCCGTATCGAGCGGCGCAAAACGAAGCCGCCCTTGTCGCGGTTGCGGGTAGGTCGCAACGAGACCGTCTTCGTAGACTAAGAGCGACGGGGGCGCGCCACGGCGGCGGCGGCGTGACGGATGATGTAACGACAGGGCTGTGGCGATGCTGGTGTGACGCCGCTGCGTGGCGTAGCCCGCGGCAAGCAAAACCTCGAGCCTTTCATGTACGATGGCGGAAGGTTGCGTTTCGTCCGTCACGATTCGCGCACCACAAAGCCTTCGGGCGCGGCGATCAACGTCGCCGAAAAGGCTGCGTCATTGTTCATCGCGCCGGCCTCCAGAGGGGCAGCAGTATAATTGACATTGAAGTTTGCGAACCGCATCGAGGCATCGTTGAAATCGGTTGTTCTCCAAGTGTCGCTGGGGCCCAAGGCATAGTGCTTGTGAAGCAATTCTCGCGTGGTCCACGCGCCGTTGTTCGACCCCTTACCCGGCGCCGGCTCTAACACGAGGTTCGCTTGCGGCGCCGCACTGCTGGAGTTCGACCCGCACAGGTAGCAAAGCGCATTATTAGGATCGGGCACGTCGCGCCCCCACAGGCGCACCCATTCGATGCGGAAGGTGTTGAGTTCCGAATTGAACCACAGCGACTCCAACTTATTGACATCGTCAATTTCTAGGAAATCAAAATGCGTAAATGGCAATGGGCTAGGGCTCCCGTGCACCTTCCAATTTGTGTAGCACTTGATTCCCGGAATGGTGTTGAAGAATGGGTTGTCGATGGAACGTAACCAATCATCGTAGCCGTCCGCATCTGCGCCGTCGCGAATACGGTAAGTGAGAAAGATCATCCAGTTGGTTAGCGATGAGGACATCGGAACGTTGTCTCCGGACGTATGGACGAAGGAAAGGCCTAGTTTAGCAGCCGCGGCAGCGCAAGGCTCACCGCCGGAAAAGCGATCAATAGGCCGACACGCACAATGTCGGAAGCAAGGAACGGCAGGACGCCAACGAAGGTTTCCCGCATCTTGACGCCTTTGGCCGCGGAATTGATGACGAAAACGTTGAGCCCCACCGGCGGTGTGATCAAGCCGACCTCCACAACGATCACCGCAATGATGC
>Ga0115002_10006557_pt1 | contig 13363 bp, 12 predicted proteins | sample ArcticOcean_MG_C_8_FD_89576 | JGI IMG/M metagenome (GOLD analysis project Ga0115002, IMG submission 89576) | Marine microbial communities from western Arctic Ocean - ArcticOcean_MG_CB11_86 | ecosystem: Environmental > Aquatic > Marine > Oceanic | place: Arctic Ocean: Canada Basin | collected...
ACCATCAGGTCATCGAATTGCTCTTCTGGTGTCATCGCTCGCCTCTCAAAAACATACGACTCCCTCTACCAAACAAACGTTCGTTGGTTTCTGACTTGAGATCAGGTGTTGTCACCTGCAACTTCGCTTTGACTGGCGTCCGGGGACCTAGCCCTCTCAGGGCTCGCCATCAGCCTGTAAAAGCGATACGCTAAAAGCATGAACGCGTCCGACGTCGCCGAAATACTCAAAACTGCCGAGGATCAACTGGCCAGCGGAGGGACACTTTCTGGCTCAGACTTTTGGCGGGCGGTACGCGCTGTCAAAGAAGACTCGGGCTTGGTCGATCAGTTCGCTGACCGAATCAGCGAGATCGATGCACGGGCCCACACTCAGTGGGCGTTACTGAGCCTGCCGCTGTGGCTCGGGAACCTTCTGGCGTTGGTCGCTACCGCCATCTTCGTCTGGCTCATCGGCCGGGGGTACCAATGGGCCGCGCCGTGGAACGGTGTCGCCATGATCGCTGGAGCGTTCGGTCTTATGACATCCCTCCATAGTCCGGCGCACCTCCTCGTGGGTCGAGCCTTCGGCATGCGCTACACAAAATGGTTCATCGGTGAGATGAAACGGCCCCAACCAGGAGTCAAGATCGAATACTCCACCTATCTCCGCACCCCTCCCAAGCGACGAGCCATCATGCACGCTGCAGGAGCCGTCGTCTCAAAGTTGGCGATGTGGCTCACCTTCCTTGGCGGTTTCTTTGCCGGTATACCCGCGTGGGCGCTCATCGTCCTAGGCTCGGCCTCCGTGCTGACAACCGGAACCGACGTGTTCATCTCTCGCCGCTCAGGAGACTGGAAGAAAGCCATCCGCGAGCACCAATTCAGTCGTAACGCTTCGTAACTCCATCGGGTCGAATATGGGACCGGGATACCGGCACTTCGCATCTACAATGGCGCCGCAATGAAACGTCCTGAACTACCAACTGTCATCCAAGGAGGTATGGGTGTAGCTGTCTCCGGCTGGAGACTCGCTCACGCTGTGTCCTCAGCAGGTCAACTCGGCGTTGTGTCAGGCACCGCGCTCGATGTTGTATTAGTACGGCGCCTCCAACAGGGCGATCCAGGAGGGCATGTCCGTAGAGCCCTCGATGCCTTCCCGTTCCGCGACGTGGCGCAAAGGATCAAAGACAAGTATTTCAACGAGTCAGGGGTTCGGACCGGCGAGCGATTCAAGACTCGTTCAAAGCTCAAGCTGAAAGTACCCGAGGCTCTCGCTGATCTGCTCGTCGCCAGCAATTTTGTCGAAGTGTTCCTCGCGAAGGAAGGCCATGACGGAAAAGTGGGAATCAACTACCTCGAGAAGCTGCAGGCCCCCACACTTCACTCCTTGTTTGGCGCCATGCTGGCCGGGGTGGACTACGTGCTCATGGGAGCGGGAATCCCTCGGGCCATCCCGGGGATCCTTGACCGGCTGTCACGTTCGGAGCCTGTTGAACTGAAGCTCGACGTGAAGGGCGCAACTGCCGAGGATGACTTCAAGATGGAGTTCAATCCCATGGACTACTTCAAAGGTAAGGCAGCCAACCTAAAGCGTCCCGACTTCCTCCCCATCATCTCATCCTTCTCACTCGCCAAGATGCTTGTCCGCAGAGCCACCGGGGCTGTCCAAGGATTCATCGTCGAGGGCCCCACCGCCGGCGGACACAACGCTCCCCCACGCGGAAAAGTGGAGCTTACCGAAGACGGCGAGCCAATCTACGGAGAGAAAGACGTGGCTGACCTTGATGCCATAGGAGAATTGGGCCTGCCGTTCTGGCTCGCGGGTTCCTACGGACGCCCCGAAGCTGTTTCGGATGCCCTTGCAAAGGGAGCAACCGGGGTTCAGGTGGGGACACTCTTTGCCTATTGCGAGGAGTCCGGCTTCACGCCAGAAATCAAGGAACAGGTTCTCGATCTCAGCAATCTCGGCAAGGTGGACCACTTCACCGACCCGCACGCCTCCCCCACCGGATTCCCGTTCAAAGTCGTGCAGATGGAAGGTACTCTTTCTGAGAAGCACCTCTACGAGGACCGAACCCGTATCTGCGATCTTGGCTACCTCCGTGCGGCCTATAAGAAGTCGAACGGCAGTCTGGGCTGGAGGTGCTCCGCTGAGCCCGTCAAGGACTTCGTCCGCAAGGGTGGCGACGCCGCTGATGCCGTCGGTCGGAAGTGTCTCTGCAATACCCTCCTCTCCTCGGTCGGAATGGCCCAAACCCATGTAGGGGGCGAGATCGAGCTGCCCATGGTCACTTCAGGTGATGACGTCAAGAAGGTAGCGCGGATGCTGCGGCCGGGCCAGGACACGTACACAGCTCAAGACGTATTGGACTACCTGCTCTCCGACATCTCGTAGCCATCTCCCAGAGAAGGGCCGTTTCGTTAGCATTAGCTTCAGCAACACGTTTGACGCGAACGACCCAGCATCGCTCGCCGACTTCTGGGCCATCGCCTTGGGCTACACCCTGCGGCCGCCGCCAGACGGGTTCACTTCTTGGGACGCGTGGGCTGACTCCATCAACATGCCGGAGGCTCAGCGCGGCCAGTACGCTGCGATCATCGAACCGGACGGGGAAGGTCGTATCCTGTTCCTGCGAGTACCTGAGAAAAGCGTCGCGAAGAATCGACTGCATCTGGACATCCATCTCACGAGGGGCCTCCCTAAGAGTGAGAAACAAGCGGCCCTCGACGCCCACCTGCAAAGGCTGATCGACGCGGGAGGAACAGAGATAGACCGCCGATCAGAGTTCGAAACTTCGTGGGTAGTCATGCACGACCCCGAAGGCAACGTCTTCTGCGTCGTCTAGGGCTGCCATGTCTGTTCGCTACGCAACTGCAGCCGACGTCCCCACCATCCTCCGATTCATTCAAGAGTTAGCCGAGTACGAAAAACTACCGGACGAAGCCAAGGCCACCGAGGAAGACCTACAACGCACGCTGTTTGGGCCCAGACCCTACGCGGAAGTACTCATTGCGGAACAGAACGAAACACCCGTCGGCTTCGCCTTGTTCTTCCACAACTACTCGACGTGGCTCGGCAAGCCAGGAATCTACCTCGAGGACCTATACGTCCAGCCGACCGCCAGAGGGGGCGGTCACGGGAAGGCTCTGCTTACGCAACTAGCTCGGATCTGTGAGCTGAGAAACTGCGGCCGACTCGAATGGTCCGTCTTAGACTGGAACCAACCAGCCATAGACTTCTACGAAAACCTAGGCGCGGGACCCATGGAAGGCTGGACAACCTTCCGCCTCACCGGCGAAGCGCTTGAGCGCCTCGCCCTAGAGAACAGCAACTAGAAACGGGCTCGCATCTCGAGACCGATCGCTCCCCTCCCCAAAAGGCGCGTATTTGTGTCTGCCAACCCAGGGTTGGGGACCAGATATACGCGCTCTTGAGTGCCTCCCGGGTCCACTTTCCTAGCAAAACTGGGAAGGAACCTCCCAGACCGGGCCGCCTTGGGGTTCGTTGTAGTTGTTGTTGGGTCGGGCTGAGAGGATTTGAACCTCCGACCTTTGGTCCCCCAGACCAACGCGCTAACCAAGCTGCGCCACAGCCCGAAAATTGTTCGGCCACTCTACCGCCGTCCAGCGACAACCAACTTTCAGGCACCGGTACCCTGTGCGGATGCACTTGGTAGAGATGATCATACGAAAAAGAGACGGCGGAGTTCTCAGTAGCGAAGAGATCCATGGCTTTGTTTCGGGAGTGACGAACCAGTCGTTGCCCGAATACCAAATCTCCGCGCTACTCATGGCCATTCTCTTCCAAGGCTTGAACTCAGCCGAGTTGACGGCTCTCACGCTGGCTATGCGAGACTCTGGCGACGTTCTCGATCTTTCCGGGATCGGCCGCCCCAAGCTAGACAAGCATTCGACAGGGGGTGTAGGGGACAAAATCTCCATTCCCCTCGCGCCCATCGTCGCAGCATGCGGACTGGCAGTCCCGATGATGTCCGGCCGCGGCCTAGGCCATACCGGAGGCACGCTCGATAAGCTTGAATCGATTCCAGGGTTCACGACTCCAATGACTCCCGACAGGTTTGCGAGCCAGGTCGCAGACATCGGCTTGGTCCTAGCCGGCCAATCAGAAACTCTCGTTCCTGCAGACCTCCGGCTCTACGCCATGCGTGATTCATCTGGCACGGTGCCCTCGATTCCGCTGATCACGAGTTCGATCCTTTCCAAGAAGCTTGCCGAAGACCTCGACGCGTTAGTGCTCGATGTGAAGTTCGGGTCCGGTGCCTTCATCTCCGACTACGCAGCGGCAAAGGAGCTTGCAGAGACGATGGTCAGTGTCGGTGAAGGCGCAGGGACGCCCATCACAGCCTTCCTCACCAGAATGGATCAGCCGCTGGGCCTTGAAGTCGGCAACGCCAACGAAATCCGAGAGTCACTGGCAACCCTCCGCGGGACCGGACCGGATGACGTCAAAGAACTCACCTTCGCCCTAGGCGCTGAAATGCTCATCCTCGGCCACCTCGCAAGCTCCGAAGACGAGGCCGTCAGCCAAATGGAAGCCGCGGTTGCAAGCGGCTCAGCGATGGACGTCTTCCGGCAGGTAATCATCGCCCAAGGCGGTAACCCTGCAGTCATTGAAGACGAAAGCCTCCTCCCCTCCGCTGAAGGACAACATGAGATCCGAGCTAACGCTTCGGGGATCGTGACTCGATGCGACGCAAAGACAATCGGGGTCGCTGCGGTCCGACTGGGCGGAGGCCGACAAGCCAAGGCGGACACCATAGATCCAGCCGTTGGAATCACGCTTGCGGCAAAGCTCGGAGATAAAGTCGAGAAGGAGGATCTTCTTGCCACTGTTGCCTGGACGGTTCCGGACAAGTTGGAAGACGCCCTTCAGATTCTTCCCGGCGCTTGGTCGTTCGGGGATTCTCACGACCACCTGCCTCTCATCGTCGAGAAAATCAGTTAGCTCGTGGTCGCTTTCGATCCCGGTAACGCCGACTTTATAGTCGACCCGTATCCCACATTGGCCGACCTGAGAGAACGGCATCGTATCTTCCAACAGGACGGGACAGGCGAGTGGTTCGTTACTCGATTCGATGATATCAAGACTGGTCTCAGGAACCATTCCCTTGGTCGAGTTCAAGATCTCAAGGATCTGGAGGCGGGACATGACCCTCGGTGGGCCTCATTCTGGGAGGCCGAACGTTGGTCGCTTCTTGAACTCGAGCCCCCCGACCACACCCGCCTGCGCCGTCTGTTGTCCTACGCGTTCCTCAGACGCAATCTAGACCGACTCCGCCATCCGTCGGAAGTAGCAGCAGTGTCTCTCCTCGAGCAGCTTGCAAAACGGAAGGAGTTCGACCTCGTGGCTGATTTCGCGCAGCCCTACTCCGTCTCGATCATCGCGTCACTACTTGGTATCCCCGCCACCGACGGTAAACAGCTGGTGGCGTGGTCCAACGACATGGTCAAGATGTACGAACTCGACACAACACACGCACAAGCCGTCGCAGCGAACGACGCTGCTGGGGCCTTCGGCGAGTATGTACGCCATCACATCAACCAGAAACGGTCCAACCCAGCCGATGACCTCATGTCGGCACTCGTAGCAGCTCAGTTCGAAGGCAAGGGCATGTCCGAACCCGAACTCGTCTCAACAATGATTGTCCTCCTGAATGCCGGACACGAAGCCACCGTGAATACCGTCGGCAACGGCATGACGGCGTTTCTACAGCACCCTGTAGAATGGGAACGTGTGAAAGTCGGCGAGGTGGCTCCTGCGATAGCTGTCGAGGAGATCCTGCGCTTCGATTCGCCACTGCAACTCTTCGAGCGGTGGGTCCTTGAGGACACCGAGGTCGCAGGACAGCCGGTTTCGAAGGGCGAGCAGGTCGGCTTTCTGTTTGGCTCTGCCCAGCGCGACCCTCGCCAGTTCGACGAGCCGGATACATTCCGAGCCGCAAGAGGAGACACCCGCCACATCGGTTTCGGCGCCGGCATTCATCACTGCATCGGAGCACCACTGGCTCGAATTGAGCTGGACGCAGCGCTTTCAGCGATCGCGAAGACAACCCCAAACCTGGCGCTGGTAGCTAGCCCCGTTCGAAACCAAGCGTTCGTCATAAGGGGCTACGAACAAGTCGTCGTGACTGCCTGAATCGGGCAAAGGCGGTTATCCCTCCAAGCGGGTAGCCTCATTAAGATGGACTACCAAGACATAGAGGACGCAGCCGCGTACATAGCCTCCGCTACCGGTCAGCCCAGCCACGACATCGCGGTGGTGCTCGGCTCGGGGTTGTCCGACTACGCATCGTCCCTTGAAGACGCTGTAACAATCCGGTATTCCGACATCCCCCATTTTCCGCTACCTAGCGTTCACGGACACCCCGGGCACCTTGTCTCAGCCACTGTTGGCGACAACCGGGTGTTGATCTTTTCCGGCAGGGTTCACCTGTACGAAGGGCGTCCCTTGTGGGATACGGTATTCGGAGTACGGACGGCGATCATGGCTGGCTGTCACACCTACCTGGTCACCAACGCTGCGGGAGGGTGCGGTCAAGGGATGAGACCTGGGGACCTCACACTCATCAGCGACCATCTCAATCTCACGGGGCAGAATCCTCTCATGGGCGCCAACGACGAACGCCTCGGAACTCGCTTCACCGACATGTCCAACGCCTACGATCCAGGCCTCCGGATCTTGGCAAGGGATGTCGCCGACAGCGTTGGAGTTGCGATCAAAGAGGGCGTCTACGCATGGTTCACGGGGCCCAGCTATGAGACCCCTGCTGAAGTCCGAATGGCCAAGACGCTAGGCGCCGACCTGGTTGGCATGTCAACCGTCCCCGAAGTCATCGCCGCCCGACACATGGGCGCAAAGGTTCTGGGGATCAGTCTCGTAACCAACCTCGCAGCGGGGATCGGCGATCATCCACTCAGCCACGAGGAAGTAGCCGAGGAAGGACGAGCAGCGGCAGACCGCTTCGGCCGACTCATCAACGCCCTGCTCCCCAGCCTATAGCGTCTCGGTTGGTTCGCTCCTGCAACTAGAATCTGCGCACTCTTTGATACACGGCCTACCACGTAAGGAGCAGCGATGAAGATTGCCGTTTGCGTCAAGCAGATTCCCGACCCAGCGTCTGACTACGAGCTTGATCCCCAAACACACAACCTGATCCGACCAGAGGCACAAATCCTTGACGACACTGATCGCTACGGCGTCGAAGTAGGGCTTCAGATCGCTGATGCCAACGGTGGCGAAGTGTATCTCGTCTCTATGAGCCCCTCAGGTACTCTCCAAGGCATCCGCCAGGCGCTCGCCATGGGAGTCGACAAGGCCGTCATAATTGACGACGAAGCCTTGGCTGGGTCCGACTCGCTCACCACCGCACGAGCTCTGGCCGCTGCGATCACTAAAGAGGGATATGACATCGTCATAGCAGGCACGGAATCCACCGATGGGTACTCCGGCCTTGTTCCTCAACAAGTGGCCGGACTCCTCGGAGTCCCCGCTCTCACGTACGCAACGAGTGTCGAGTACGCCGACGGTGTTGTCCGTATCCACCGCCAGACCGCTGACGGCTACGACGAAGTAGAGGCCGCTACACCAGTGGTCGTTTCGGTGACCGCCGGGGTGGTCGAACCCCGGTATCCAAACTTCAAGGGGATCATGCAGGCCAAGAGCAAGCCGGTCGACACGCACACCGCTGCAGATCTCGGTGTTGACCCGTCAGTCGGTCAGAAGATCGTATCTATCTCTCCTGCTCCGGCAAGAGCGTCAGGGACCGTCGTGGAGGATGAGGGCGAGGCTTACCTCGACATCATCAAGGCACTCGAAGAAGCGAAGGTGCTCTAATGACGTGGGTAGTAATCGAGGCGCAGAACGGCGCTCCTACAACCGCAGGCCTAGAGATCCTCAGCAAGGCCGCTGCCGGAGGCGAGGTCACCGTTGTCTACGTTGGCGCCGGATCGGACGAAGAGTTCGCGACTCTTGGCGCGCACGGAGCGGCCAATATCTTTCTCCTTTCGCCTGCTGACGATATTCTCGCACCCACTCCAGTGGCCGGGGCTCTCTGTCAACTGATCGCGGAGCACACTCCAGGGTTGGTCTTGTTCGGTGCCACTTACGACGGCCGAGATGTCGCTGGCAGAGTGTCAGCCGAGTTAGGGCTCTCCGTCGTGTCGAACGTGATCGAATTCTCAACGGAGGGCGGCATCACGGTAACGAACGAAATCTTCGGTGGTTCGCAGTTAGTCAACACACAGTTCACCTCGGGCAAGACCGCCTTGGCTCTGGTTCGTCCAAAATCGTTCACCGCAGCAGAGACAGGCTCCAGAACGCCAACAGTTACTCCGGTGAACCTGCCTGACGGACCCACTGCTTCAGTGACTGCTCGCCACGCTCAAGCCTCCGAAGGGCCCCAACTCGAGTCCGCCTCGATTGTGGTTGCAGGCGGTCGAGGCCTCGGACAGGCGGAACACTTTGGGCTAATCGAAGAGCTCGCCGGCTTACTTGCGGGAGCTACCGGTGCCACTCGGGCCATCGTTGATGCCGGATGGGTCCCGTACTCCAAGCAAGTGGGGCAGACAGGAAAGATCGTCAAGCCTGACGTCTATATCGCTTGTGGAATTTCGGGAGCGATGCAGCACCTCGTGGGAATGAAGGATTCAATGACGATCATCGCCGTCAATAAAGACAGCGAGGCTCCCATCTTCTCGGTCGCCGACCTCGGCGTCGTGGGCGATGTCCATCAGGTGCTCCCCAAGCTTATTGAAGCAATCAAGGCCCGGTAGCGACGCCGCCGGAGGGTCAGCCCCCTCGGTGAGTGAATGAATCGGCGAAGACGTGGGTTGTAGGCTTCACGCCTATGACCCAACCCAACAATGGCCGGGCACAGAAGAAGGCGCTCACGGCCATTGCGTTGAGCCAGCTACTGGTACTCACCGTATGGTTCTCCGCTGCAGCAGTCGCGCCTCAGCTGGAGGCAGCGTGGTCGCTCACTTCAGGCCAATCCTCGCTCTTTACCCTTGCCGTCCAACTCGGCTTCGTAGTTGGAGCTCTCGCATCCGCCGTTTTCAACCTCGCTGACATCGTCCCGGCGAGAACAATGTTCACAGCCTCGGCGGCTGTTGCCGCGTCCGCTAACGCGGGGATCGTACTCCTCTCGGACTCCCCGCTCCTCGTCGCAACCCTGCTTCGGCTCCTAGTAGGGGTCGCTCTTGCTGGTGTCTACCCCGCCGGCCTCAAAGTTGTTTCCGGATGGTTTGAGGCACGACGAGGCGCTGCTCTTGGGGTGTTAGTGGGAGCGCTCACGATTGGGTCAGCGTTCCCTCACCTCCTCAAAGGCACCGGGCTAGCGTGGGAGACTGTCATCCTTAGCTCTTCAGTCCTCGCCCTCCTTGGCGGGCTAGTCATGTGGCGCCAAGTTACCGATGGGCCCTTCGATACGGCTCCCACTGCGTTCTCCCTTCGTCTCGTTGGAGCGGTCGTCAGCAATCGGGAGGTCCGCCTTGCCACCTACGGCTACCTTGGCCACATGTGGGAGCTCTACGCCATGTGGACTTGGACTGCTGCCTTCCTGTTGGCAAGCGCTATGGCCGGCGGTTACGGCGTGGGTTGGGTCTCGACTGCAACCTTCTTCATCATCGGGATCGGCGGCGTCGGCTCCTGGGTAGCGGGAGTCCTCGCCGACAAATACGGCATAGAATTGGTTGCTGGGGGCGCCATGGCTATCTCCGGAACGTGCGCGCTGCTCACGCCACTGATCTTCGGAGCCAGCCCTACCCTTGTGTTGGCTCTCTTCGGGGTCTGGGGAGTAACCGTCGTCGGCGACTCAGCCCAGTTCTCTGCACTTGTCACGGAGACAGCCCATGACCGATTCAGAGGCACAGCGCTCACGTTGCAGACGGCCGTTGGTTTCCTACTGACTCTGGTCACCATACGGGGGGTGCCTATCATCGCCGAGTCCGCTGGCTGGCAATTCGCTTTCCCATGGCTAGCCCTCGGGCCGATACTCGGGTTGGCAGCGATGGTTCGTCTCCGAAATGTCCGAACTGAATTGGCGACAGCTACGAACTGAACAGACCCCCGCGGGCTCCTTCGCATAAAGTGTCGAAGCAGTTGACCAAAGCAGCCATAGCCCCTGCCGGTCCCTGGGTAACCGCAGTTCGCGGAGCGCTCTAACCTAACGGGATGGACACATTCCTTGGACTTTCAACTGGAATCGTTGGTGCCCTCATTGCGGTCGTGCTCGTCGTAGTCGTGCCGGTGTTCGTCACTCGGCAACGAAGAAGGCCCACTGGAATAGGGAAGGCACTCGACGAGGCAACACCGAGCGCTCTTGACGTTCCTTCCCGGCTGTCAACCGCCCGGGGAGCGATGGGGGCCAAGATCGGCTCCCTCTTCGCCCGGGGACTCACCCAGGACGTCTGGGAGCGCCTAGAAGAAGTCCTGCTGACCGCTGATCTCGGTCTAGCTTCTGCCACCGCGGCTGTTGACACGGTCAGAAACACGAACCCGAAGGACGCATCCGAGGCCAAGGCAGCGTTGAACGCTGAACTCCGGAGGACGCTTGGCGAGAAGGACCGCTCTGTCGCCAAGAGCCGCAACCCGTCGGTCATCTTGGTGGTCGGCGTTAACGGAGTCGGAAAGACCACCACAATCGCGAAGCTTGCTGTCCGCCTCACAGAGGCGGGAGCAACTCCGGTACTCGCTGCAGCCGATACTTTCAGAGCCGCAGCAGACGAGCAGTTGGCAGTGTGGGCAGATCGCGTTGGCGCCGAGGTCGTGCGTGGAAGCGAAGGCGCAGATCCTGCGTCGGTGGCCTACCAGGGCGTCGCTCGGGCGAAGGAGGCAGGCTTCGACACTCTCATCGTTGACACCGCCGGACGAATGCACTCCAAGAAGAACCTCATGCAAGAACTCGACAAGATTGTCAGGGTGTTGGAACGAGAAGCCGGAGGGATCGATGAAGCGCTCCTGGTCCTCGACGGTACCGCCGGACAGAACGGTATGGCTCAAGCAAGGGCTTTTGCGAAGTCAGTCGACCTTACGGGCGTGGTGCTCACAAAGATGGACGGATCCGCCAAGGGAGGCATCGCTTTCGCGGTTGAAGCCGAGCTCAACATCCCGATCAAGTTCATCGGTCTCGGCGAAGGAGTGGACGACCTGATAGCGTTCGATCCAGACACCTACGTGGACGCCCTCCTGTCATGAACAAATTCGTAGAACAAGCCGTTGCCGCTTCAAAGAACGCCCACGTGCCCTACTCGGGCTTCCACGTCGGCGCTGTCGTAGCGGCCGAGGACGGCAGGAGCTGGCAGGGGTGCAACGTTGAGAACGCCGCCTACGGAAGCTCAGTCTGCGCGGAAGTCAACGCCCTCACCACCGCCGTTACTGACGGCCACAGAGGACCGTCCACGATCTACGTTGCTTGCGCAGATGCCGACCAACTTGAAGAAGCCACCCCCTGCGGCAACTGCCGTCAAGTGATGAATGAGCTAGGGGTAACGGAGGTAGTTCTCACTATCGACGGGACCGAAACAAAGACGTTCACTCTTGGTGAGTTGCTACCAGAGAGCTTCGTCCTCCCAGAACCCAGCTCAAGCTAAGCCGAGATTGTTACGAGGCCGTTAGCGACAGTTGCTCGTCAGTAATCCTCTTGGAGATCACCTTCGAGGAGCCGCCAGGCTCCATGGTGACGCCGTACAGCACGTCAGCACCCTCCATTGTTTGCTGTTGATGGGTCACAATCAGGAGTTGTGAGGTGCCCCGGAAGTCATCGACAAGCCTCAGGAAACGGCGCAGGTTGGCATCATCTAGCGCGGCTTCCACCTCGTCGAGAACGTAGAAGGGACTCGGGCGGGCTTTGAAAACGCCGAACAAGAACGCAAGAGCGGCCATTGATCGCTCACCACCGGAGAGTAAGGACAACCGGCTTACCTTCTTCCCCATTGGCTGCACCTTGATATCGACCCCAGTTGTGAGCGGATCGTCAGGATCGGTCAGAATCAGCTTGCCTCGCCCGCCTGGGAACAGCAAGGAAATGTTCTCTTCGAAAGCCTCGGCGATCTGCCCGAAAGCTTCCGAGAACAAGATCTCGATCTCAGCATCAAGTGCGGCTATGACACCTCGCAGCTCAGACCGAGAGGTCTCCAGATCTTCAAGCTGTTCTGCCATGAACGCTCTTCTTGTTTCCAGTTCCTCGAACTCGTGGGCGGCCAAAGGATTGATGGGACCCATTCGGCGCAGGTCGGCCTCAAGACTCCCGATCAACTCCTGCTCGTTGACGCCCTCATCTAGGTCAGGCTTAGGTGCTGCCAGAGCAGTGAACTCATCCGAGTCAGCATCTCGGCGCAAGCCCTCGCTCAGGTTCTCTCGCTTCACACGCAGCTCCGCCAGTTCCACTTCTGCAGAGTTGAGAACGTCCCGACCCCGCTGCACGGTGGTGCGTAGCTCATCGACCCGGATTCGGGCAGCGGTAAGTGCCTGGCGCTCTTCAGCAAGCGACGCTCGCAGCTCCGCCTGGCGAACACGCAACGTCGCCACATGGTCTCTCGACGACTCAAAGATCGCTACTCCCTGGTCCTCAACGGTCTTAAGGCGATCCAAAGCGCTCGGATCAAAGCTCATCTGAGCCATTGACGAGACTTCACGCCGTACCTCTGTGAGGCGCCGGTCCATCAAGGAGTTTCGTTCAACAAGGACACCAACATCCTTCTCTCTCTGTTGACGCTCGACTCTGGCGAGGTCCCGTCTTCCAGCGACGACTTTACGGCGAGCTACGAGGTCATCCCACCCTCGTTGGCGATCAGCCTCTTCTCCTTCGAGAGCTGAAAGCCGTTGGCGGAGCAGGTGCAGTTGTTCAGATCGGCCCTCTGTGGCTTCGTCGATCAGCGCGACACGTTCGGTCAGCCGTTCAAGTTCTCCGGCGACCGCAAGTGCTTTACGAGTAACACCGTCGAGGTCTTTTATAAGACGATCCTGGAGCCCGGTTGCCGAGCGCGCATCCCCCCCACTCTTTGCGCTGCCGCGCCGAGCCGTGTCAAAAGTGGATCTGAGTCGAGCGCGATCCGCTTGCGCCTCGTTGAGAAGGCCAGACGCCGTCTCGAGAGACGCCTCGGCTGCCTCGACCATTGCCGGGGTCGCACCGTCTGGGTTTGCAAGGCGCACCGCCGAAGCTGTAATCAAATCTCCCTGAACGGTCACTACGCGGAGCGACGGGTGCGCGGCTGCGAGAGCCCAGCCGGCTGCCCAATCTTCTACGAGCAGTACGTCACCAAAAAGCCTGACTGCCAACCCGTAATCTCTGTCTTCTCCCAGAACGTCAACCAGCGGCGTCCCTCCCGCCTGAGGGGTTGCCATTGTCTCGATCGCCCGATCC
>Ga0115002_10006560_pt1 | contig 13357 bp, 9 predicted proteins | sample ArcticOcean_MG_C_8_FD_89576 | JGI IMG/M metagenome (GOLD analysis project Ga0115002, IMG submission 89576) | Marine microbial communities from western Arctic Ocean - ArcticOcean_MG_CB11_86 | ecosystem: Environmental > Aquatic > Marine > Oceanic | place: Arctic Ocean: Canada Basin | collected...
CATCGCGCTGGCGCTCGGTGGAAAAGTCGTAACCGATCTCGATCGCGCGGAACTCGGCAGCCTCACCCTGAAAACAACGCCAGCAGCCGCAGGCGATCCGCTCTTTGCTTCTTTGGCACCTTCCTTTGTCGGGCAACTCGGGCACCAAGATATTGTCGACGAGTTGCCCGCCGATGCCATTTGCTTGGCGTCGTCGGACAAAGTTGAAAACGAGGCTTTTCGGCTCCGCGACAAGCCAATCTATGCGACTCAGTTTCATCCAGAACTGAACCGCCAAACGCTAATTGACCGCGTGAAGAAGTACCCTCAATATGTCGAGAAAATTGCGAGAACGAACTGTGACGAATTTGTTGCAGCGTGCCGCGAGGCCCCCAAAACCGACGAACTGTTGAGAAGGTTCGTCGAACTATTCGTTTCACCTTCTTGATTCATACTCTTGCTTGATTCGCACTCTTGCTTCTTAATCTCGGATCTTAAGCTGGCAACGCCATCCCAAAGCTAAAACGCGACGGCCAAACACGTTACCCTCATCGTCTGGCGAGCTCTGAATTTGAGCCCACAAAGAAAAAGGCACTTCTTAGTAGACTCCTGCCCGAGACCGACGGTATTTAAGATATAGACTATTCTCTCCCAAATCGGACTCAGATCCAAAAGCCATTCGCCTCGCGCAAATCACCATAGGACGACTTTCCAAATGTTCACGAAACGTCGAGTCATTTCGTTTATCGCACTCTTCGCTATTCTTGCGGGCGTAACAGCCTATTCGCAGCGGCCGCGTCGAAGAAGTGGCGAGGAATCGTTGAAGCAGCCGTTCCGAGGAGTTGTCAGCGACGGCAAAGTCGAAACAGACTTGTTCAAAATCGAATCGACTGGAGTGTCTACGGCGCCGGTGATGAAAGCTGCCAACGAGTTGCTCGCCAGTCTCAACGACGAACAACTCACCATTTGGTAATCAATTACTTCGTGGTTGGCGACCAAGTCGTCATGTCGCCTGTCTTTATTGGTAGCGAACCTGTCCACGCCACCAGCGGCAAGTTTAAAGGCACGATCGTGATGCAAGACCAACAGGACCATGGACTCGCCTTTCTCCAAACCCTGACCAAAGCACAGCAGAGTGAAGCCATCCTTTCCACCAGCAAGCCGGGCAACAACGCGCTTTCGCAAGCGTATAAAGACAACTTGGATCTCGACTACGCAGGCATTCCCGCTTCGAAGCTCGATGAAAAACAACAAGCCCAATTGCTCGACCTAATCTATGACTACGTTGGCAACATGAGCGCAGGTCATGCCAAAGTCAAAATGGCTGAAGTCAAAAAACATCTCGACCGAACTTATTTTGCCTGGGTCGGTGAGACAACGGCGAAGGGAGTTTTCTATTACCGCATTCACAGCCCGGTTTTGTTAATCGAGTTTGACCACGAAGGTCGAGTTGCACCGTTTCGGTCGAGAACACCAACGCGAGATCATATCCACGCCGTCATTCGAACTCCAAACGGCAACGACTACGGAAAAGACCTTTTGCGGCAACATATCTTGGAGCATCATCACGGCGATGGCAAAGTGCACAAGCACTAGAAAACTGGCCCGTCGATTACCTAGCTATCTCGCAACCTGTCGCTAGATTAACAACTCGGACAAGACTTGCTTTTGGCCATCCTCGGGCAACTGTAAATCGATTTGGCCGAAGCCATCTCGCGGGTTCCCGGTAGCGTGCAATACCGTTGTGTAGAAACTGCCCAACGTTCGATTACCCGTATTGCGGTAGGACGGGTAATGTATGAAGCGGCCCGTCTTTAGTTTGCCGCCCAGATTGCCCACCAAGACCATCGGGAAGTTTTCATAATTTGCATGGTGTTGTTGCCCTGCGTCGCTGAAGTAAACGATCAGTGTATTGTCTAGCATATTCCCATCGCCCTCGGGCACGGCGGCGAGTTTCTTTGCCAAGCCAGCGATAAGGTCGATTTGGAAGCGGCGAACGATATTTCTGGCGCCGACGCCATCGGTACCATCCGTAAAATTTGAGTCGCGTCCTTTTTTGAAATCGTCCGAGAGATGTCCGATCTCGTGAATCGACTTTTCACCGAGGCCCAAGCCGGAATAACGACCATCGAGATCGTCGGCATCGTCGGCATCGATAGTAACGACCTTGGTGAGCCCCGCGATTAATGCCGCAGCGGCGAGATCGAAATGAGCTTCGAGCCTGTGCGTTTCTATCGGCGAAGTGTATTTATCAGTGATCGACGGAATATGGACTCGAACACTATCGTCCAACTTGGCGAGTTTAATTTGTCGCTCGCGAAGTGCTTCGAATCCTTGTAGGTAGTGGTCGAGTTTTTCCTTTTCGATGCTCGGCAGACTTTTCTTGACGCGTTTGACATCGTCCACCATGAAATCGAGCAAGTGTCGATCGAGTTGTGCGACTGCCTTGAGTTTATCACTGGTCGCGAGACTGCCGAACAACTCCTGGTAAGCCATGATGGGGGAACAGTAGAAAGGTAGCGGTTTGCCCTTCCCTGCCGCGGACAGAGCGGGATGCGCGATCAACTCATTGGCAGCTCCCATTTTGAAGCCAACGTGCGAGAAGATGGCGGGCATTGCCTTAGCCAGTGCGCCGTCGATTGTTTCCGCTGCAGCTGGTGCTCCATTGTCCGACCGGTAGACACCCAAGGCGCCAAAATTCGCACCGTGCGGATCGCTGACGGCTCCAGCCCTTCCGGACAATCCTTGGATAATCGTAACGCGATCCTTCAGAGGCTCCAATTGACTCAACGTCTCGTGCAGCTTTCTGCCCTGCAATGACTCGTCGGCAAACGTCTCTTGCTTATGCCGTTTGTCGCCGTACTTCTCTAACCCCTCGGACGCCAGTCCCCACGGCCTGAGGCCATTCGCGCGAACGACAAACACAACTCGTTTTGGCAATTCCAAACCGGTTGCTTCGGCTTGCAGGCGTTCGAGAACAGGCGTCAACAATGCCGCGCCAGTTCCCAAGGAGAACTTCGCCAACATTTCGCGTCGATTAAACATGTCTTTTCCAGTGATAAAAGAACGGTCACTACTTGCGGTACAGGAACGAGTCAGAAGTTAACAGCGAGACTAGTAGTTCTTTAAAGCTTCCGTCGTTTTTGCTGTAGGCTTGGTCCGCCGCGATCAAGGTTGGCGAATCGTCCAACGTTTCATTACGCCCCATCCAAAATCGGAAGGCATGTCGTACGATCGACTGCCGCACTCGTTCCGATGCAGCCAGCTTATGGACCGTTTCAAATGGGTCTTTAACATCGCCGTCCAACTTGCTATCGCCAGTTCCAGCTAGGGCGCCGGCAGTATCGAGTGGCCTGGGCGTAAACGCTTCCGACTCTCGTTTCTTTTGACGATTCAAATCATGGCGATTCTTGCGTTCGAAGAAAGTGCCAGCGAACTTGCCTTCTCCGTCAAAATACAACTGATCGCGAAAACGGCCGAAGTCGTCAAATGCTTCAAACGGTAGCCCCAAGGGATTCATCTTCTTATGACAACGCCAACATTCCTGAGCATCTGTTTTCGCTAAACGCTCTCGTAATGTCTTGTGCGGGTCGTCCTCGAGCGCCGCATCAACTCCGATTGGGATATCGGGAATAGTATCGGCCAATAGATGTTCGCGAATCCACTTGCCTCGACGAATCGGATCCGTTTCAAAGTTACCGCTGTGAGAAACGAGCCAAGCGGGATGAGTCAACATTCCCGCGCGGTGAGCGACTTGAAAAGGTTGTTCGACAGGGAAGTTCCACGTCTCTTTTTCCAAGCCGTACGTCGTGTAGTAGTTCCCGCCCCGATAGCCACCAAGAACCGGAACGATCCCTTTGTCCAACGCCTCATTCTGCTGCTTGTAACGCTTTTTATCGGCCCGAAATTGCTCGATCTTGCGTTTAGCGTTTTCCGCAGAAACATAGTGCACGATGTAGCGATCCGACGTCAAAAGTTGCTTGAAAACATCTCGATCTTCTTCGAGAATCGATAACACAAATAGGTCGGCGTCTTTGAAAAGAAATTGTGGTTTGTGGTTTGTGGTTTGAGTTTCTCGTTTGATCTTTGAACACATCAAACACGCCGCTGTATCCAAAGAACTCGCGAAAGAAACGCAGCACTCTTGGATTGGGGCAAGCTTCCACGTGCCGAGCAAACGTGTGATTTATTTCGTAATCCCAATATTTGCGTGTGCTCGCCGATAGAATTCGTCGCACTTCTCGCTCGACATCTTCGCTAGTGCTCAAACGTCCCTGTTCCATCGCCGCGAGCAAGTCGTTATCCGGCGGAGCGTCGGTGAGCGCGAAAGCGATCGCATAGGCAATTTCTCGTGGAGCCAGCATCCGTCTGCCATCGTCCAGCACTTCTCCCATGCCAATCTCTTGCCGGTAAATGAACTCGGGCGAAAGAATCGTTGCCGTCAACAGACTTTCTAACCCAGCTCGATTTCCCGCAATCGAGATTCCCGTGCGAAGATAATCGGAATACCGTTTCGACTCGTCGTCAGTCGGTTCTCGATTCAGCAACAACGAGAATGAACGAGTAACGGCTCCTGCCAACTCTTCGTCAGTCACTTCCGCTTCGGCGTGAACGACCGCGTTGAACTCTTTCCACCGCGATTTGTTCTCGCGAACGCGGCGCGTCTTATCGGGTTTGCCATCGGGACCCTTTGGATTAACTAGTTTGCCGTCCACAATTTCGGCAATGTAATTCTTCGCGTTAATACGTAGCGATTTGATCGTCGACTCATTCGCCAGCAGGATCGAGTAATCTTGAAACCCTTTACCACCTTTCGGACTGAACGGACTCGTTCCAGCCAACAGCCTCATACTCGTCTCGAAGTGCTCATGGATCTGCCGATTCTTTCGCCATAGCCGAGATGGTGAAGACGCAGGCCCTTTGTGCTCGCCGCTAAACAATTCTTCGTGGTCAACGCGATTGCCAAACTCGGGACGAGTGAGCCGCGAGTCATCGGGACCGCGATTGATCTTTTTGAGTTCGACGGAGATCCAATTCTCGATTTGTCGCCGCACTTGTTTCTCTGGATGAGACTCCGCATCCTCCGGAGGCATGTCGCCGATGCTAATCATCTCCAACACTTTTTCCCATCGTTCGACGTCTTGCCCTTTCGTCACCAAGGGGTCGATGTTGTCCACTCGAAATTTCGCTTCCGCGTTTTCGGAGTTGTGACAATCGAGGCAATAGGATTTGAGAAAGGGTTGAACCTTTGAACGAAACTGAGCGATATCCGTCGGCACGGGTTTAACGTCGCCAGTAGTCGCCACTTCGTCGCCGCTGGCCGTCGTTCCGCTCAACAGAACAGTGACCGCAGTCCAACAGATTGCATACGCGTAAATAGTGACGGGGGTCGATTTTCTTAAGGGGAAGTTCATCTTGACCATTTTGACCCGAATGCCCTCTTCAGAATCGGGAAATGCATGTCAGCCTGTTTCGCATCATAAAGCCAGCAAAACACCCCAACCCCCTACTCGTTACGCCTCAAACACTTAGCGACATTCTGGCGGAGGTACGAAAGCACGAACTTTTGAAATTTCGCTTTCGATGACCTAACGTGTCACCCCGTCGGACGATGATATCTACACCTAACCAACAAACGCGACAACCCAAATCGCACCGTCGCTCTCCTCAACATTTATTACAGGGCCAACTCAAATGAAACGACTCATATTCCGAGCTATCCATCAGTCCGACGATCTTGTCATTGAATTCGATTACTCGGACTCAAAGGGAATTCCCACGCATCGCGTCGTCAGTCCTATTCGCTTTCTAGGCAACAATCGATTTTTGGCCCTCTGTCTTAGTCGGGAAGAGCCTCGTCAGTTCTATCTAGAACGTTGCGCCAACTTGAAACTCGAACCGGCTGCAAACTTCCTCATGCCGCTACCGATGATGGCCGTGCCAACTGCAAACTGAATCGCACGCCGAGTAAAACGCTCGCGACTACTCCACAATCAATTCTTGAAATGCTGTATTCTCGGCGAATCCGCTCACTGGATAGACGGTCCACATAAGCCATCGATAGGTGCCGAGTGTCTTACCGCTCGGAATAATTTTCGTCGCTTGGAATTCCGACATAGGTTCACCGAGGGTGTCCACTTCTGCGATGACTACGAACGCCGAGCTTCGAGCGGTATTCCACTCCGGATCTGAATCGGAATTTGCCCCCAACAACACGAAACGTTGTGGGCCCCGATTGCCACCTTGATTAAATGAAACGGTGGTAACACTCTTGATTTCTTTGCTGCTCCCTAAGTCGATTCGGTAGGAACCTGCCGAGGTGCCATTTCCAAATACAGGGCCATAGTTCGCAAGGATCTTGCCATCGGAAAGAGTCGCGATTTTTTCATTATTAGTTCCAGGGCGGGCAACAATTTCTTTAACGGCGAGACGATTCGACGGTAGATCCAACTTTCCCGCGCTCGCAGAAACGGCACGTGTGTAGAAAGTGTATTGACTTACTTCGAGCTGTTCCTCCATTTGCTTTCGGACGAGTCCAATCGCTAAGGGCTTGCCCGCCGCCTCGTTTTGAACACTAATCAAATCGCGAACCGAGTGGACTGACCTTCCGTTCACTTTTTGAAGGAGATCGTTGACCTGAAAGCCAGCTCTTGCTGCAACAGTATTGTCATTCACATGCGTTAAGAGAACTCCAGCCTCTTCTTTGCTCACTCCCAAGGAGGAAAACTCATTGTCTTTCAAATCTCGTACAGCGGCGCCAGCCCAGAAGTGAATGATCGGCTTGGCATTTCGAGGCGGTTGCGGAGTAACTGGTGCGACGCTTCCGAAAGAAGGCGTCCGAGCGAGTTTTTTCAACTCCGGAAGTTGGACACCAAACTTATCCATTGGAAAGTTCTCGAACCCTAAGGCCAAGGCAGGCGATCCATCTTTGACTTCAAAGTTACCGGTTTCGGGCCCTACAAAATCAGCATCAGCGACGATCGAGTTTTTATCGCGGCCACTTTGCTGCGCTAATTGCTTAGCAGGCGAAACCTCGCCGCCAACTGCATGCCTTAGATTCTTGTCGATTGATTGGCCCCATGGAACCGGCACTCGAATCGGCTTGTATTGAGTGAACACGATATTGTTTTCAAAGACGTCGCGGCTATTTGGATACCAGACATGTGGATGAAAGGAGTTCCCCACCATGATATTGTTCTTCGCAACGCGGTTAAAACCTTCGCGGAATTTCAGCCCGCCTTTGAGCATTAGATTGTTGTAAACATCGTAGTTACTCGAGCCGTCATCGAGGTCGATGTCCCAGCCATGATCGCAACGCCAGCGGCTATTGCGTATCGTATTTCGTTCGACCATATCGAGCTTCGCCAGTTCGGGAAGTTCATCTTCTGGCGCGTCCTTCAAGCCCCAAAACCGATCCCGGCCCCAGGAATTGAAGCTACCGTGGTCTCCCGTTTCGAGTACTGTATCAAAAACGTCGCAGTATTCGATCAAGTGGCCACCAAACGTTCCCTCGCTGATATTGATACCCGCTCGAGGAACTTCGTAGATTGAACAATGCCTGACTGTTATGTGACTGGCCATCGATATCTGTACGCCGGCGGTTTGCTTCTCCACTCGTCCTGTGCGAACGATGAGGCAATTATCTACGAGACAATTCGACGGATAGTCGTTGGATTTAGGGCCAGGTGTCTTATCGATATCCCCGTAACTATTCCGCTCGTTGTAGTGAAACAGCGGACTGCGAACGGACTCAGGGTTGCCGACAAAACAAATTCCATTTCCACCGGCGTCGTGGATATGGCAACCAGTGACTTGGATGTCGCGGTTATATTTGTTGGCAAAAATCGCATTACCGCCGACCTGATCAAACTCGCATCGATCGATTCGACAAGACTCCGCACCGCTGAACACCACAGCCCCACCGCGGTAGGTAGTCCAGTCACTTCGCAACAACGGCTCGCGATTGTCCATGAAAGTTCGAGCAGCGTGCCGAAAGACGAGCGAGTTTAGATTGATGAACCGGACTGGCTGTTTTTCGATTCCTACGAACTCGACGAGGTGGCGGAGCCGAACGATCTCGACGAGTGCCGAATTCAGATCGACGCCAGCGGCGGGCATGTAGAAAAGTTTGTTTTGCTTGGCATCGTGATACCATTCGCCAGCCGTATCCAGTTCTTCAAAGACATTCTCGACAAAACGGTGTTGCCCGTGCATACCCATTTGTCGATTGTTTTGCCAACCGCCTTCGTAGGTTACTTCCCCTTTGTCGTTCTTACCTGTGATTCGGTAATGATATCCACCCCAGTGAGCTCGATGCATGGCGTGGATGTAACCACCTGCAGGGTCCTTCCAATCTGCAGCCCGTTCTTTGCTAAACGCGTCAGCGGCAAATCCATTGAAGTGCCGCACGTTCGGATCGAAGTTTGGATAGCGCGCCATGTGCTGTCGCGTTCCATCGATAAATAGCTGGTCGATTGCCAAGCCGCCGGGAGTTGTCGCTTGAAAAACTCCGTCTCTAAGTGGCGACCATTTGAGAGACAGCTGCTGCCCACCGCTCACGATCGCGCTGTTGTCGATCGAAACGTACGATACCGGTTTATCCTTAGTGCCAGAGTCAGCTGCTTCAAACCGCAGCGGTCGCTGCAAATAATGTGTACCGCGATGGAGAAGAACGGTTACTGCTTCGCGACCTGCATGTTCGCGAGCTTCCTGCTGAGCGCGATGGAGAGTCGCAAAGGGCTTTTTCTCGCTCCCGTCGCCATCGTCATTTCCACTGGGCGATACATGAATTGTAACATCAGCCACCACTTCGCATTGGTGAGGCAATAGGATTGCGAAAGCGACTAGCGCATATCTACAGACACGATCTAAGTTGTGCATTTGATCAAAGCTCCATCCGAATTTATGCAAACCGAAACGCCAGTTTCGAGTTACTGCTCCGCGTTACAGTTGGCGTTACAGTTGGCGTTACAGTTGGCGTTTTTTCTTCTTTGGCTTGGGTTTGGGTTGGGGTCGAGGCGGGGCGTCTTGAGATTGATTCCACAAGCGGTAGGGGTCGTCGAGTCGCTTCATCTCATTGTAGAGCAGCTTTTCCATTTCAGCCAACTTCTCCGCGTACTTGGGCATTCCAGCCAGGTTAACCTGATTCGTTTCGGGCTGTGCTTTGGTTCTTTTAAAGGTCTCAGTCTCGTGATGCTGAATCAAAAACTCGTTGGGGTTTTCTTTGAGGTTGAACAATTGGGTCTCGCGAACCTTCCCGTCCATTACGTCGTACTTAATCAGTTTCCAATCGCCCAGTCGGACACATCTCATTCCAGGTTTAGTCCCACCGCAGTAGACGCCAAAAAGAACGTCGCGAACCGTCTCTTGCTTCCCTTCCAAGACGGGCTTGAAGCTTTTGCCTTCGATAGTTTTGGGCGTATCGATTCCAGCGAGATCACACATTGTGCCGAGCGCGTCGAGCAGATAGATATTTCCTTGAACTCGACCAGGCTTGATGCCAGGCCCCTTAACGATAAAGGGAACTCGCCACGTGTGCTCGTAGAGATTCTGCTTCCCTTGTAATCCATGTCGGCCAATCGCCATGCCATGATCAGCGGTGTAGATAATGTATGTATTGTCGAGCTCACCCATTTCATCGAGCTTCTTGAGCACTTTGTCGATTTGGTTGTCGATGTTCTCACCACAGGCAAACTCTCTGCCGAGTTCGTTGCGGATCGTTCGTTCATCCCGTTTCTCCCACACTCCGCTGACAGAGACTTCGTCTCGCAAGCCAGGGTGACCATGGTGAAACGGATGAGCGGGCAGGTAATTGCAAGGCAATGCTGGTTGCTTCGGATTGGCCGGCGGTAACGATTTGCGGTCTTTGTGATTGACGGCACCGTACTTGGCCAACAGCTCAGGAGTGCCATCTCGAGTATCGTGCGGATGCGAAAATCCAAAGTAAATGAGAAACGGGTCGCTATCTTTGCTCGCTTGCCGGTCGTTTAAGTAGTTGAGTACTTGCTGACCGTGCCACGCACTACCAGTCTCTACGGTGCCACCGCGTTTGGTGGCATCGTGGCGAACGGTGAACTGAGCATTTGCACCTTCGTAGCTATTGCCGCGTTTACACGTCCGCATCGTATCGTAGCCAGCGTCATTGAAGATCCCCGCCATCGAGCTTTTTGCAGGGTCAAAATTCTTGCTATTGCGATTGGGCAAATGCCAAACCGTCCGTCCGGTCATCACCATGTGCCGCGACGGTGTACAAACCGCTCCAGAAAAAGATCCCATGTGATAGGCACCGTCGAACACCAAACCACCAGCCGCCAGCTTATCCAACGTCGGAGTCTGCAATGCCGAATTCGGATCGTAAGCCTTCAAATCAAAAGGCGACTGGTCGTCGGCAATGATGAAGAGAATATTCGGGCGTTTCTTTTGCTCCGCTTTTAGGCTTCCACTTATGGCAACGATAGCCATAGCAAGCGGGACAACATAACGAAAAAAGCGATTCATGGGAGGGACTTTCTCTGTGCAGTAGTTCATGCCGTGATTGATTTATTTGGGAGGAGGCGGCGGGGACGTCTAGTATACCTGCTGAAGAGACGGTTAGCAGCAGAGTCCACGTAGCGGATATCGCAAGACTTCCGGTGCGCATTTCAGAGTTACGCGCGAACTGCAATCCCCTGAACTCTGGCGAGCCCAGCTACGAATTACTTGCGCCGATTGCATTCAAAGAACACCGTCAAACGCCTACATGATCGCTTCTTTGATGATCGGTGCATTTTCGGCGATGAGTCGAACTGGGCGGTTACTGAGTGTATGGACAGTCGAATCAGGATCGATTCCCAGCAAGTGATAGAGTGTGCGGCCAAAGCTTTCAACTTTATAGAAGTCGTCGGTCACGTGTTCGCCGAGTTTATCGGTGGCGCCAACGATTGTACCTCGCTTAAATCCGCCACCGGCTGCGAGAACGAATTGCGCGTAGTCCCAGTGATCTCGTCCGGCGCCTTCCTTCGTCCCACATTTCGGTTTCCGCCCCATTTCTCCCAGCGCCAAAACGATGGTCGTGTCCAACAAACCACGATCGTCCAAATCGTCCAACAACGCAGACAAGCCCGCATCAAACATGGCGATCTGTTGGCGACCAGCGACAAAGTTTTGCCCGTGCCAATCCCAATAACCAAGACTGAAGTGAACGATGGGCACACCCACTTCGATTAAACGTCGAGCCATCAAGAAGTGAAGTGGGTTCCCCGACGGATAACGATATTTGTCGAGGTGATCTTGTTTGTATCTTTCCAGTGTCTTGTCATCTTCTTTGGACAGGTCGAGAGCTTCGCGTAGCTTTGGTGAGCGGAGCATGTCGAACGCCGTTTGCTGATATCGATCGAGACCAGCGATGAGCGGATCGACTTCGTCTTGGCGACGCAAACGCGAATCGAGCGCTTTCAGCAGATCGGCGTTCCGTTTGAATTTGCCAAGTTCCATTTGCGGCGAGAGCATTTTGGCGATGTCGTCTTTCGACTCCAACGGATCGAAGATCAATGGATTAAATGCCGGGCCAAGAAAGCTGCCGGAGATTGAGTTGTTAATGTGGTGATCGATTTTTCCCAACACGGCGAAATTGGGAAGTTCCGCAGGCCCCGGTCGAAACTTGGACATCACGCTTCCGTACATCGGATACTTCGCAGTACCGCTTGGCAGCCTCGGATTTCCTGTATTCCAATACATGGGAGCCCGACTGTGATCGCCCGGTTTGTTCATCGTCGTAACGGAACGGATGACCGTGTACTTGTCTGCCCGCTGAGCCAATCGCGGCATTAATTCGCAAACTTGCAGACCCGGCAAATTAGACGAAATGGGCTTAAACTCACCGCGATAATCTGACGGCGAATCGGGTTTCATGTCGAACATGTCCGTATGTGGCGGACCACCTGCCATCCAACAAACGATCATCTGCTTAGCCTTCGGGGCGATCGCAGCAACCGCGTTCGATTTCAAAACGTCTAGAAGCCCAATGCCGCAAAGCGACGCTCCGCCAATACGCAAAAAATCGCGGCGGCTGGTCTGACGAAAAGTTGGACATCCAATGTTCATGTTAACACCTTGGTTTACTACCTTGGTTGATTGCAATTGGTTGGTTGCAGTGGGGTCGTTCTTCCGGCATGCTACAAAATGCAGCCGATTAATGCCGCAAGATAAATTCCTTTGTATTGAGCAACGCCCACATAATATCGCCTAAAGCGGCTTCCGGCGATTCTGCCTTCTCGACAAACGCTACACATGCTTTGCGTTCCGATTCCAGCGGACGACGACTGAGCACTCGCATAAATAATTCAACTATCTTCTCGACCGTCGAAACCTCCATCTTGCCGACGGTCGCGACCGTACCAGTATCACTGCGGATCTTCTCCCAGACTCGCGGATGATTGAACAAGCTAAGCGTTTGCAACATCGAAGAATCCGTTTGCCGTTCGCAATCGCACTGAACAGAAGAGTTCCTAGCAGGTTTGCCAAATTGCTCGAGCATGTACGAAACGAATTTGTTCCGCGGAGCGTAGGGCAATTCGACTATCTTCAACTCGTCTGGCCAATGGTAATACTTCATGTCCATCTTCTCTGGCGAAGCGGTCGCTTGGTTTAGCATGTCCAGAATGACTTCGGCCGGCAGTCGACTGATATAGAACTTTGCGTAATTGTTTCGGTCGTGAGCATTTGCAGCAGAACCAAGTGAACTCTGCTGATAGGTGCGACTGGTGAGAATCTCCGCATGCAACCACTTCAGGTCGTACCCATTTTTAATAAACGAGTCACATAGATAGTCCAGCAACTCGGGATGAGACGGGGGGTTTAACGGAGATAAATCATCGGGCGGATCGATAATTCCCCGTCCGAAATAGTGAGCCCAAACTCTGTTGACGATCGCTTTGGCAAAGAATGGATTGTCGGGCGAACGAAGCCAATCCGCGACTCGCTGTCGCGGATCTTCTTCAGCCTTGAATTCAAGCGATTCCTTTTCGCCAAGCAATCTGAACTCATGTGAATCTTGCTTTCCCAATGGGCTGGTGACACTTGCATACAACTTTTCGTCCGCGACCCAATGGACTTGGGTGTGCAGGATTCGCTTCGACACTTCTCCGCCCAAGAATTTCCCGCGTCGTTCCATCTCTCTGATTTTGCCTTGCAGTTCAGAGTTTTTATCGATCGTCGTCTGCAGCTCGTCAATCTTCTTCCGTGCATCTTCGGCAGCTTTCAACTGACTGTCATCTACCGGCTTCTCTTGCGATTTACTTTGCTCGATTTTCTGCTCGATACGAGTCAATTCGCCGCGGAGCTTGTTCAATTCCGCCTGCGCCTTCTTGGCAACGTCTGCGATTTTCTTGCCGTCACCATC
>Ga0115002_10006562_pt1 | contig 13355 bp, 12 predicted proteins | sample ArcticOcean_MG_C_8_FD_89576 | JGI IMG/M metagenome (GOLD analysis project Ga0115002, IMG submission 89576) | Marine microbial communities from western Arctic Ocean - ArcticOcean_MG_CB11_86 | ecosystem: Environmental > Aquatic > Marine > Oceanic | place: Arctic Ocean: Canada Basin | collected...
AAGACACATGGACTGATACGCCTTATTCCGCCTTTGCTTCCGTAATGACAAGGCCTTCATCAGGATTCATTCCTGCCAACAAGATCTGTCCACGATGAGGTTTACTTCCGAGCGCACGACCTATTAGGAAAGTATCTTCAGAAACTCCGGAAATACCTAAGGCGCAGTCAAAGTCGTATTTTCCGACGAGTTGAAATACAGCATCCGTTTTGAGAAGCGTTCTTGTTTCCCCGTAACACCCGAACCACCAATATCCCTGCCAATAACAGGCAGTCTGGATGCCCATAAGCGTGTAGCCGCTCTCAATCGTGTGCTTCTTCAGAAACCTGAAGTGCTTATCATACTCGTATACATAATTAGCCTCATGACCCGTGGGCAAACCACCCACCACAAAGAAGTGTCCATCTTTATAATCCATCCCGCCTGCACCATGAACGACTTCAGAGATTCGGTGCTTGGATAAGAGAGTTAGCTTCTCAGCATCAAAAACGAAAACCCAGGATATTGCCTGTCCTGCTTCTTCATTGAACTCCCCAAGGTTCACAGCAACATATACCTTACCATCCTGAACGGTAAGATCGCCATGATGAGAAGGAACCGAGACCTCCGCTAACAAATTTCCTTCTGCATCCGTTTTTACCAAGGAAGTAGTAAAAGACCAATAGATAGCCTTAGCCTCATCGGTTGCGATTCCCTGCAGGTGGCCGCCATAAGTTCCCGGACAAACAACTTCGCTTTGAGCTGTATCCAAAAACAGGATTAGCCCCACGAATGACAAGATGCATCTTTGAAGGTTTCTGCGTGAAATATTCATACCATTCTACCAGAGATACTTAAACTCAACCACTCATGAGCAGCTTCCAGTTGAGGCTCAGTGCCTATCAGTAGTTGCAGATCAACCCCTATCTCGAACTTTGTACTGCCACTCCTTGGGCATTACCGAGATATCGCTGTCGTCCTCGTAGTCTTTCTGAAGTGCTTTGAGGTCTTTCTTGGCGCGTTGAATCCGACGAGCGTATTCGGGATCATTGTACAGATTAACCAACTCATCGGGATCTTCTTTCAGATCGTAAAACTCCCATTCGTCGAACTGGTAGAAATGCATCAGCTTGTAACGTTGGTTGCGAATACCATAGTGGCGAGGAATCATGTGCACGCTTGGGTATTCATAGTAGTGATAATAAATACTCTTTCGCCAGTCGGTTGGTTTCTCACCTTTGAGTAAGGGAACCAGTGAAGCGCCTTGCATATCATCTGGGATTGGGGCTCCTGCCATTTCAAGAAAGGTTTCTGCGTAATCGAGGTTCTGAATCAAGTTGTGATTGCGTGAGCCTGGTTTAACCGTGCCTGGCCATTTAACAATAAAGGGCATTTTGAGTGACTCTTCGTACATCCAACGTTTATCAAACCATCCATGATCGCCAATATAGAAACCTTGGTCGGACGAATAAATAACGACGGTATTTTCATCGAGATCCAACTCAGCCAACGTTGTCTGAAGTCGAGCAACGCTCTCATCCACGCCTTTGAGTGAACGTAAATAATTTTTGGCATAGCGCTGATACTTCCAGCGAACCAAATCTTTTCCTTTTAAGTTAGCCGTATGCAATGCCGCATCGCGTGGACCATAAGCTTCTCGCCAGACTTTTAGTTGCTCAGGTGTCATGCGTTTCATGTTATTCCAGGCTGATCGATCCGCAGGTTTACCAGGAGTAGGATCTTCAAAATCGGGAGTCAGGTCTACAAACAAATCGAAATTAATGTGCATGTGCCGGTCCACTTCCAACTCCTGATTAGGAGCAGCAGAACTATTGTCAGACCAATTGTCGAAAAGGGTATCCGGTTCTGGTAAAACCACATTGTCATACAGGTCGAGATGACGCAATGCCGGCATCCAATTACGGTGAGGAGCCTTGTGCTGAACCATGAGCATGAAGGGTTTGTCGTCGTCGCGTTTTTCTTCAAGAAACTCGACGGCCATGTCTGTCACAAGATCCGTACAATAACCCTCAATCGTGACTTTTCCCTCAGGGGTTATGAAGTCTGGATTGTAGTAGAGACCTTGCCCAGGCAGCACGGTCCAGGAGTCGAATCCCTGCGGTTCCCCTTTCAAGTGAGACTTGCCATAAATGGCCGTTTGGTAACCTGCATTCTGAAGCAGCTTCGGGAAAGTCTGTTGGTCCCAGTCAAACGAGTTCCCATTGTTCATGAAACCGTTTTTGTGACTGTGCTTACCTGTCTGGATAACCGCTCGACTCGGACCACAAATAGAGTTGGTGCAGAAGCTGTTTACAAACAACATTCCTTCTGCAGCCAGCTTATCGATGGTAGGTGTGGCACGCACCTTTTTTAACCACCCGTCATAAGCACTGATAGAGTGTGGTGCATGGTCATCGGTGAAGATGAAGAGGATGTTAGGACGTTTGTCAGCGACACTGAGCGAAGCTAAGCCGACAAGAAGAGCAGCCGTAGAGATTAGGGTAGTAAGTTTCATAAGTATAAAGTCTTGGAAGGAATTCTGAGAAGGCAAGGGTTTCAACAGCTTGGAATTAACTGGCGGGAATTAGTTGTAGTCTGGAGGCCAGGGACGCAGGGTTGTTCTTAAATTCGAAAATTGGATGAATTTTTCGGTGGGAAAACAAGAGCAGCTTCCAGACCAGACCGGATCGAAATTAAAGGGCAAATACACGTCGCTGAATCGGCACTGCGAGGACGCAGTAGCCCTACCCCGGTCACCTTAGCAAGGCAAGAGTCTCCCCATCTTTGTGCCTTTGCCCCTCTGCGCCCTTTGTGCCTTTAAAATCCCAAACTAACGTTTCTGCTTAAACATCCATTTCCACATGTCCTGATCCCAATATGCCTTTAACCAGGAGTTGTGGCCTACGCCCGGATACTCAGTGTATTCTATATCTCCGCCTGCGGCTTGGATGGCTGCAAACATATCGCGTGAGTATTTCACATCGACTGCTTTGTCTTCGTCGCCGTGGAATAATTGCATGGGAGTATCTTTAAAAACGTCCGCATCGGAAGCGTTCCATCCACCACATACTGGAACCGCAGCCGCCCAGGATGTATTCCAAGGCTGTTTGAAGATAGAGAACGGTTACTGCTACGCCAATGAAGCACCTGGATGGGGAATCGAAGTAGATGAGGAACTTGCTCTTGAGTTTCCCTGGAATGGCCCCAACTCATTTGATTACCACTGGGGCCAAACTCGCAAACCGGACGGCAGTATTATAAAGCCGTAGATCTCGGAACAGCCCTACTCCTTAATGTCGAGAACTTCGAGTTCGAAAATTATCGTGGAATTCGGAGGAACTGCTTTCCCGGAGCCCTTTTGCCCATAGGCAAGATGACTGGGAATAAACACTTTGGCTTTTCCACCTAATCGGATATTCATGAGTGCTTCGCCAAAACCCGGAACAACACTGTCGACAGGAAATGTTGCCGGCTCACCTCGCTTATAAGAACTATCGAAAAGGGTTCCGTCTGGCAGAAACCCGTTGTAATTTATAACAACAAGATCCGTCTGCTGCGGTAGCCGGCCGTAGCCTTCATCAAACATTTCAATCTGTAAACCACTTGGTTTTACTTCCACTTCTGGTCGTTTTGCGTTTCCCACCAAAAATGGGTCAACAATCCGGGGACCTCTTTGGACCGGTGCCCGGGGTGCCTTGGGTTTGAATTCAAATTCAAGACCTATGCCGCACAGGGACTCACAAACAAAAATCAACAGTATGGATGTAAGAAATCTCATTGATGTGTAAATGCTGTGATCTATCTCGCTGGCGACAATGCAAAAAATGCCTAACTAACCCGATTCAGCTGAGGACGGTTCGATTCCACCACGAAACTAGCCCGGGTATTGAGTGGAGCTCCTCGCCGACTTACATAGGGAACGGTGCGATAATGGGTCGTCCATTCACTTTGAGTCACCTGACAACTCACATAACCGCGCTCAGCATTATGATACTTCACAAAAGGATTCTCAGACATCATTTGCGATACCGTCGTAGGTTGATCCTCGCCATCCCCGCTCGATGAAATTGACGTTCCGACAAATTCCGTGGCCACGCTTTTCGAGTCCAATCTGTCGGAATCTACAATTAACTCATTCGCCCAGTTTTTATGAATATCGCCGGTCAACACTATGGGATTGGAGATCTTTGCTTGATCGAAAAATTTTACTAGCTGCTGTCGCTCCATTTCAGCGGAAGGCCACTGATCCATACTATAGGTAACCGCTTCCCCAACCGTTCGATCCACCCGCGCCATCATCACCTGCTGGGACAAGACATTCCAATGCGCTTTTGAAGTTTCCATTCCAGACATCAACCAATCTTTTTGTTTAAGGCCTAATAAGGAGTTACTCGGATTGAGAAATTCTGGACACGGCGGCTTGTTTTTATCTCCACACGGTTGATCGGTTCGATACTGCCTCGTATCGAGGACAAAAAAGTCTGCCAGGTTGCCGAAAGGAACCCGGCGGTAAAGTTGCATATCCGGACCATGAGGAAGTTGAGCACGTCGTAACGGCATGACTTCGTAGTATGCTTTGTAGGCGTTGGCTCTTCGTTGGAGCAATTGTTCCGAACTTACGTCAGGCTTCTCTGAAATATCATTTGCGTAATTGTTATCCACTTCATGGTCATCCCAAGTCACCAACCAGGGAGCGGCCGCGTGGGCGGCCTGGAGCGCTTCATCAGATTTATAAAGCGCATAACGATTCCGGTAATCCTCTACAGACACAATTTCTTCACCTGTGTGTTTGCGGAGTCGACCATCGATACCTTTGCCCTCGTAGATATAATCCCCAAGATGCACAACGAGATCCAGGTCCTCACGCGCCATATGCTCGTAGGCGGTGTAATACCCGGTTTCGTAATGCTGACATGAGGCAAATGCAAATTTTAGTTTATCAGGTGATGTGCCAGTAACTGGCATCGTTCGCGTACGCCCAACGGGACTCGTTTCATTTCCTACCTTGAACTGATACCAGTACCAACGATCAGGTCTCAGCCCCTCCAATTCGATATGCACCGAATGTCCCCAGTCAGGAACGGCCACTGTGGTACCCTTTTGCACAACTTTAGAGAAAGCTTCGTCATCTGCCACTTGCCAGGACACCTCCACCGGTTCCATCGGCATGCCACCACCTTCGAGCGGTAGCGGAGCCAAACGTGTCCATAAAACCATACCGTCCGGGGAGGGATCTCCTGAGGCCACTCCGAGTTGAAAGGGATAAGCTGGAAAGCTTGGATTCTTAAGAACTGGATCCTTGGAGCAGGCGGACCAAGCCGCAGCTGCAGCGAGTGATCCGGTGAAACGCAGGAACTTGCGCCTGTTAATCAGTTGGGAATCTGAAAGACAATAATAGGGAGAAGACATGGGGTATAGAGACGGTTGAAGTTTAATGGGATGGGTTCAGAATTAGATCCCGGCTAAATACAGTCCAATACAGCTAACTGATTCTGCCAACCCTGTTTAACAATCATTCCGAAAAAAATCGCAGGCAAAGAACAAAACCCATCTTGAACTTGTCATTGAGCAAAATTTCCACCCACATAAATTGTATGCGAATCATCTATTCTCCTAAATCCAGGAAACTTGGAATTATCCTTTGTCTCATTGCTTTTGTATTCACGAAGACAACGTTCGCAGCCAGCCACGAATCGAAGGTGGATCCTTCAACCGTCTGGGACCTGACTGACCTTTATCCCAATGATGAGGCCTGGAATACAGAGCGGGAGGGTGTCCTCGCTGAACTGGATGCACTTACGTCGCGCAAAGGAACGCTAGGCAATGGAACCAAGGCATTTTACGAAACCCTTCAACTAGTGTCAGATCTCTATAAAACTGCGGGGCGAGTCTACACCTATGCAAGCACCCGCGCAGATGAAGATTTACGCAACGCGCCAAACCAGGAGAAAGATCAACTCGCCCAACAGATGTATAACAGGCTGGGCGAAGCCGCCTCCTGGATAGATCCCGAGATGCTTGAGTTGGGGCGAAAAAAAATCGAATCCTACCAAAAAAAGGAACCGAAGCTGGCTCCGTTTGCACATCAGTTGGACAACACCTTAAGGAATGCCGCTCATACCTTGGGACAAGTAGCGGAACAAATCCTGGCAGGTGCGGCACAACCGCTTCAAGCCGGTTACAACGTCTACGGGCTCTTGGCCAATGCCGAAATTCCCTGGCCGGAAATCGAGCTCTCTTCTGGAGAAAAAGCCACTATCAATTCACAAGGCTACTCCACCCACCGCCAAAGCGATAGCCGTAAAGACCGCAAGTTGGTCTTCGATTCCTATTGGGGTAAATGGGCGGAATACGAAAATACCATCGGCATGACCTTGAGCTCTCATATTCAGGGAGAAGTGTTTCTTTCAAAGGCTCGTAACTATTCCAGCGTTCTGGAACGTGAATTGTTCTCAGACAATCTGCCGGAGGAAATCTACCGCACCCTGGTTCGCGAAGTGAACCAGGCCCTCCCCACCCTACATCGCTATTTTAAGTTACGCGCGCGGATGCTCAACCTGGATCAGATGTATTACTATGACATCTATCCACCGCTGGTTTCTTTGGACCAGGAATTCAATCTTGAGCAAGCAAATAAAATGACCCTGGACGCCATGTCCATATTTGGCGACGGCTGGGTTAACATGCAAAAGCATGCCATGGCCCAACGTTGGATGCATGTGTATCCACAACCGGGCAAACGCTCGGGTGCTTACCAAAACGGTTCAGCTTACGATGTACACCCTTACCTCCTACTAAACTTCGACGGAACCTACGACGCGGTTTCCACCTTTGCACACGAATGGGGTCATGGCATGCACACCCTTTATGCCAAACAGGAGCAGCCTTTTGAAACGGCCGATTATTCTACCTTCATCGCAGAAATTCCATCTACCTCGCTTGAACTCCTCCTCGAAGAGGATACGATCAAAAACGCTAAGAACGACAACGAACGTCTGTCTTACCTCGGAAATGGTTTGGAAGGAATGCGAGGTACCTTCTTTCGGCAAACCATGTTTGCCGAATTTGAACTTTCCCTCTACGAAGCCGTTGAACGCGGCGAAGCTCTCTCCGGCGAAAAGATCACTTCAATGTATGCGGAAATCGTTCGTCGCTACCATGGTCACGATGAAGGCGTCGTGCTCATAGATGATGCTTACACGCGCGAGTGGATGTTTATCCCACACTTCTACTACAACATGTACGTCTACCAATACGCCACGTCCAAGACAGCTGGAACAGCGCTCTATTACAATATGCAGAAAGAAGGGCAGCCCGCGGTTAATCGCTTTATTCAATTATTAAAAGACGGAGGTTCGGATTATCCCTTTGAACTTCTCAAGAAAGCAGGCGTCGATCTATCCACCCCTGAACCCTACCGTGCCCTGGTAAACAGAATGAATGCCATTATGGATCAGATGGAAGCGATCCTGGATAAATCAAAGTAGACCGATTGATAAATTGAAGTAATTCTTTCAAACAATGCTGGGGAACTCATGCTTTTCGTGAACGATGCGCCCAAAAGTTCCCTCAAAGAATTTTAACAAGCGACAACTGTTGAGACCCGATTAGACGGATTGATGAGAGAGGCATTTAAAAAAAGAGGTTACCATTTGGAGAAAGCTCTCTTCACGAAAACAGAATGCCGGGATATTCTCAAGGGTATCAAAGAAGCAGATTACTTAGCCAAGCCAACCTGGTCCAAAAGCTGTGCAGTTGTCATGCCATCCTGGGCGGCACTGGCCAGAAACGACCGATTGGCGAATCGTGTAGCAGCTATATTGGGAGACGATGTTGTGCTTTGGGGTGCATCCCTGATAGAACGCGTTCCTGGACAACAACACCTGTGGCACAATGATCTCGAATCATCAGGTAAAGAAGGGTTTGTTTCAGTTTGGATGGGTCTGGAAAAGACAGATGCAACGACTTCCTTAAAATTTGTAGACGGCTCGCATTTATCGCCACAACTACTTAGGCAATTTGCGGTGGATGAAGAAATCGCCTTAGAGAAAATCACCGATAATAAAGTGACCGAATGGGCTAACACGTTTCAACGCGACAGCCATATCAATTCCTTGAATACATCTGACGGCGATACAGTTTTCTTTGACGGTAGGCTCTGGCATGGATCTTCGAATCAAAGTCATTTAAAAAAGCGCGTGGCAATACGCCAGGGCGGATATACCGGTACGCATACCTCAATTGCTGCATGATCGTTGGCCCATTGGATTTTTCAAAGCGCCGAAACCCCCATGCATTCTTGTCCGCGGTAGCATTCAAGGTAACGTAAATCATATTGTGCCAGGACCACCCGCAAATCCAGGTATTAAATCCGAAGCCATTTCGACCCTGATCGAACACATCGACTGCAGCCAGGTCGATTTCCGAACAGAAGATTTCAGATCGTTTAGTCTTGTTAACGGACCTTCGCCTGAAATGCGTTTGATGAAAATTCATTATTCGGTACTGGCTCCCGGAAAGTCTCCACACCCTCCACATGTCCACGAGGAAGAAGAAATATTGATTGTTATAAAAGGAGAAGCGGAACTGCAGGTTGAAATCGCCAAAGGGTCCAATCAACTAAAGCAACTGACCGCCCACCCAGGAGATTTTATTTATTATCCAGGCAATTGGCGGCATACGATCAAGAATACCCCAGACACTCCAGTAGTCTACCTGATGTTTAAATGGATTTCAGACGAATACCACTCCGACCACTTGCTGGATTGCGTTTTCAAAAAAAGTTCAGACCGCCTGGTAAGCAACGATGGACTTTGCGAGAACCTAATAATGGAAGTGATTCTGGAGGGGAAAACCAGCTACCTGAGGAAACTCCAAGCCCATATTACACAAACTGGTCCGAAGAGAGGATACGATCCGCACGAAAACGCGTACGACGTAGGTATCGTACTTTTTGAAGGGAAAATTGAAACACTCGGTGAAGAGATAAAAGCGCCGGCTCTCATTTATTACGCGGCTGGCGAGCCACACGGTCTTAAATGCACGAGCCATTCAGCAGCCAAATACATGGTATTCGAATTTCACGGCAAACATGGTGACATTTATGAACATCCCAAGTTTCGCCGTCGGAGAAAACTGAAACAATCGCTTACCAATCCAAGATTGTTGTTTAACCACCTCAAGTGGGTGATCAGGAATAGGCTCGGTAAATAGCAGTTCTACTGTCTAAAGAGTTGTCCTTTGAGAAATAAACCAACTAGCTTAACTACTATGCGTTTTTGGTCATCTATATTGTTGTTTTCCGTCTCATTACTAGCCTGGGGTTGCCAGACAGTTTATTACGATACTCTGGAGCGTATGGGAATCCACAAGCGGGAGATTCTGGTAGATCGCGTTACGGAGGTACAAGAAAGCCAGGAAGTCGCCAAAGAACAGTTCGCCGATGCATTGGAGGCATTCCGAGCGACCGTCACTGTAGAAGGCACCCTGCTCCAGGAAACCTACGACCAGTTACAAAAGGAGTATGACCTCTCAGTCCGTAGAGCCAACGACGTACGTGGCCGTATTGCGGCCGTTAAGAATGTCGCCGAAGCCTTGTTTGTAGAATGGGAGACAGAGTTGGGTGAGTTTTCATCGGACAAGTATCGTAACTCAAGCCAGGCACAGCTTAGGCAAACTGAAAAAGAATATGAGACACTTCTGGCAGCAATGAACAAGGCAGAAGGGAAGATGAATCCCATTCTGGTCGTATTTCACGATCAAATACTCTTTCTAAAACACAATTTGAACGCCCGGGCCATCGCTTCGATTCAAAATGAAGTGGCCATCATGGAAGAAGAAATAGCTGACCTGATTCAGGATATGAATGCTGCCATCGCTGAAGCTGAAGCGTTCGTGAATCAATTGAAGGAGGAGTAAGGTATTACTCGCTCCTCAAAGCGGAGGCCGGCTTCAATCGGGATGCCCGATAAGCGGGTACCAATCCCGCAAGCGTACTGATAAGAATGGCGCTTACAAAAATGAAAACAAAGTCGGATTGCTCATAGTCGGCCGGAATTTTAGTAAATTGATAAAACCGAATAAGAGTTTCTTCCTTATTAAAAACTCCAGCAACTGACTTCACAATCTCGTTGCGGTAGGCTAAGGCCAAAAACGCAAAGGAGAATCCGACCACGGTGCCAGCCAAGCCAATGATAAACCCCTGAAGCGTAAAGCAGGCGACTAAGCCAGACGTTTTAGCACCCATCGCACCGAGCAAACCAATTTCTTTTGTTTTACGAACGACGGTGATCAAGAGGGTACTGGTAATGGCAAAGGCGGAAACAATGATTATAAAGAGTAGAAGGAAAAACATAACCGACTTCTCCAACTGCAGCACGAAGAGAAAGTCGCGATTAAGATCGAGCCAAGAGAATGCCTTCAACCCCAAGGGAAGGTCATCACGGCTGAGAAGCTTGGCATTTATCTCATTTGTAATCAGGTCCACTTGCTCTTCATAATCTTCTTCCAACCTTACGGTTATTCCGTGCACTCCATCTTCAAGCCCGTAGAATTCCTGCATCAAAGACAGTGTGCAAAACATGGTATTCTCGTCGATCACGGTCCATCCGGTTTCAAGAACACCAGCTACACGAAGCTCACGAGGGAGCATCATTTCATCCTGTTTAAACTTCTCAATAATGAGCGGAGAAACGACTTCTAGCACATCGCCTCGATAAGCGCTGATCTTTCGAGCAAGCCCGGAACTGATGATTATTGAATCGTCGTCCAGATCATCGATACTACCAATTTTCATGAACTGCTCGAACGGGATGACCTCCGCTTCCAAGTTCACGTCAACACCACGAATGGCAGGGAAGACAGGAACGTTCCGGTTTTGTACCATCACAAATCCATAGGCGTAAGGTGCAACGGCTTGAATCACCTTTTCACCTTTGTACTCGGTTTCAAGCAGAGTATCCATGATGCCTTCATATTCGTAAATGACAGCACCCGCTTCGACTCGAATATCCCCGGAGGTTTCCACGATTTTGTCGCGTATCTCCTTTTGAAACCCATTCATGACCGTAAGAACAACCACGAGGACGCACACGCCAAGGCTAACTCCCAAAACCGACAATACCAAATAGAACGATGCAAATCGTCCCGATGGGAATAGTTGTTTGATGGCTAGATATAAGTACCAGGGCATAGGCTCGACAGAGAAACAAAAGGTCGGAGTAAGAAGCAACTTAACCGAAATCAATCATACAAAAAAGAATATGGAAGTGTAGGAGCAATTTTATTCGCGATGTGTTCCTTAAAGCTTCGGGAAATGAGTATCAGTATCATGATATCCCAAATCCTCATCCGTCACTTTTCTCTTCTGGGTCGATTTCTTTTCTTTTCTCAGGCCGTAGCGCGGGGAACAGAATCGTGTCCCGGATATTGGCGGCCCCGGTTAATAGAATGATTAATCGGTCAATACCAACTCCCATTCCACCAGCTGGAGGCATGCCTTGCTCCATCGCAGTGAGAAATTCCATATCCATATCTTGTGTCTCCTCACCAAGCTGAGCCTCAAACATCTCCTTCTGAATAAAGGGGTCATTTTGTTCTGAGTAGGCTGGCGCGATTTCCTGACCATTGATGCAAAGCTCAAATACATCGAGGACCCCTGGGTCTTTTTCATTCAACTTGGCCAAAGGACACAGTTCCTTGGGAATATGAGTAACAAATGTGGGTTGGATAAGCGTCGGTTCGACAAGTTTCTCAAAAACATTGTTGGTTATTTCGTAATCCTCCAACTCAGGATTCACTGAGATACCCAGCTCCTGTGTCGCAACCAACTTCTCGTCTTTAGAACGACTAAACCAATCCACGTCTTTGGTCACCTCCATAATAAGATCCTTATAGCTAACCTCTCTCCATTCACCTCCGAGCTCAATGTCGACTCCTTCGGAATTAGCGATAGTGGTAGTACCCAATACATCCTTACAGATCGTTTGAATCATTCCATGGATCAGCGTCATCATACCCCGAAAATCGGAATACGCCTGATACACCTCAAGCATGGTAAACTCTGGATTATGTCGGCGTGAAAGACCTTCATTTCTAAATACCCGCCCTATTTCAAAGATACGATCAAATCCGCCCACCAACAACCGCTTCAAATGAAGTTCGAGGGCGATGCGTAAATAGAAATCGCAATCCAATGCATTGAAATGGGTAACGAAGGGTCTGGCAGCCGCGCCACCCGCAATGTGATGCAAGGTGGACGTTTCCACCTCCATAAAGTCCTGAGCTTCCAGGTAGCGGCGAATACAGGATATAATCGCACTCCGTTTTTTGAAACGCTCGCGGCTCTCCTCATTTACAATTAAATCCAGGTGGCGGTTACGATATACTTTTTCATTATCAGTAAGACCTGCCCACTTATCGGGTAATGGTCTCAGCGACTTCGAAACGATAGCATAATCAAGCACACGTACCGTAATCTCTCCGGTCTGAGTTACAAACACGGGTCCAGAGACTCCAATAATATCACCAATATCGTGTTTCCGAAGTTTGAAATACTTTTCTTCACCCAATTCGTCGCGCTTGGCATATATCTGGATCTTGCCATCACGATCGAGAATCTTGGCAAACATGGCTTTGCCCATAACATTCAGGTTCGTGATCCGACCAGCAATAGACACTTCTACTTGCTCCTGCTCTTCGACCTCTGGTTTATACAACACCTTCACTGAAGACGAGGTGTGAGTCTGATCCCAATTCTGCCGAAATGGGTCGATTCCGTCCTCGCGCAACTTATCCAGTTTTGCCTTTCGAACGGCAAACAGGTCATGGGAATTGTCCGAATCTTTATTGTTCATGATAGTGGTAAAAAACGCGCAACGATGAACAGCGCCTTTTGAAAGAGCAATGGAAAATCTGGCTCTAAAAGACAGGGGGTTTTCTACTATTTGGTTATTCGGTACAGGGTATCAATACAGTTTCTCAAATACTGTTCATCACTCATCGTCGCAGTTATTTCTTCAGGAAATGGAACCTGTTCGCGGAAATAGTCTGAAAGTTCGGAATACAATTGAGCGCGTTTCACAGCATTCATTTCTTCGCGACGGCGAAGCGCTTCCAAAGCAATACCTGAGTGCTCGGGAGGTATTCGTTGACGTAGGAGCGCCTCCAATCGTGGGTGATCACGAAATGAATTAAAATGAGTACCAACCACCCCAGTTAGTTCTGGGGGAACGATCAAAGGCATTCTCACGACCACGGTACCAGCCGCCAGGTCACACTATCTTGGATACTAAAAAATATCTGAAAAGTCTTGTGCAACCCTGTTGAGATCCTTTTTTTGGTTCCTACTTCACCCGATTCTTATCGGGAAACTAAGA
>Ga0115002_10006568_pt1 | contig 13348 bp, 14 predicted proteins | sample ArcticOcean_MG_C_8_FD_89576 | JGI IMG/M metagenome (GOLD analysis project Ga0115002, IMG submission 89576) | Marine microbial communities from western Arctic Ocean - ArcticOcean_MG_CB11_86 | ecosystem: Environmental > Aquatic > Marine > Oceanic | place: Arctic Ocean: Canada Basin | collected...
ACGTCCCTAGTAATTGGCTTTTGGATTCAAATAATTGCGGTAGTTACCCAGTGGTTTGGAGCCCTGCATGCGGGCGGCGTTCGGCCGGAGTCGCTCGCCCCCGATGGGATTGTGGATTAGCTCGTAGACAATGCCTAGCAGTCGCGGTTTCTCGGAATAGAGCGCGGCGGGGCTGCGATGGAGTCGTCCGCTGAGCGATCCCAACGCCACCATTTCCAGTTCCATGACTGTTCGCTTCTGGCGATCGTAGGTCAGGTGTCCCAGCAGCGCTGGTCGATAGAGCAGCCGTGTGTCCATTCCCCCGGGAGCATCCAATACGCCGGCTCCTGCCAGTTCTAGCCGCACGGAGTTGGTGGTGACCTCTTCGACCGTTGCCGTCATCTCTCCCATTTGCAGGGACCTGGGCTTATAAGCTCGCGACCCCTGAATGCCGAGATTTGGATTCATGTGGTGACCAAAGACTCGCAGCTTAAGCGACTCAGGCACTACCTGGGACTGGCCGACGCGAGGATTGATGTCGAAAAGGGCCTGCCACTCCGCTTGTGGAATCCACATAAAGTCATTGGCCGGCTCGCGCAGACGTCCGAGTTGGATGTCGGAAATTTCCTTATCAAAGTCCTTGCTACAAACTAAGCGCGGCTGGCCCTGGTCGTCGTGCTGCATGGTGCGGTTGGTCACCCGCACGATCAGCGCTCCCTCGGGCGGCTGGAGCGCTGCGAAGGCTGCATCGATCTCGTCTAGATCGGCGACCTTAACTGCCCCAGGCTGTCGTCGTTTGACCGGCAGTTTCTGCCACTCTTCGAGCCTATGTCGCAGCCACTCGTGTAGCCCTTTGGGCTTGTTGTTGTTGCCGTTATGGCCCGTAGGATTGACGATGCCGAGAGTTTGCCCATCGGCTGTCACAACGCTTACGTAACCGGTGGACTTAAAGTGGACACAGCCGCTTTCGCGCAGGAATCGACCGACGGCATCTTTACGCCGAGACGCCGCCATCACGTCCATGGACACGGCTACGAAGTGCTTTTTCAAAACTTCAACTGTCTCAGCCGACCAGATAGCAGGCGCACGGCCTGCGGAAGCCGACCCTCAGCAATTAGTAACCGGTGGTCCCTCCGAGCCGCCCCAGACGAAGATCGGCTTGCCGATGGCGGCGGCCTTTTGCCGAGCTGCCCAAATGTCAGCCTCCCAAGCAACTTTCCAAAAGGCGTTCTCGCTCTGCTGCGGGAGCACCAGGTTTTTGAGCTTGGACAAATTGTCAGAATTTAACTCGAACTGTTGCGGCTTGGTGGGTTCTTCAGCCTGAGCCAGAAACCCGGAAAGGCTCACGGCAACTGCTACGAAGCTGACCAATCTCCAACACATCATTCGAAAATTGACGTCGATCATCATTCGCTTAAACTCCTACGCTTGAACAGGTGAGAAAATTTAAATTCGGCCACGGCATCGTGCGCGTAAAAAACGTTGAAACTAAACCAAATTCCTTTCGCTTCTGGAACAGACGTTTTAGACAAATATATTTATAGTCGTTTTGGAGTTGGTAATTTTGAAAAAGGGCTTCCGGGAATTCGCTTAACTCAAAACAAACGTCACGGGGATTTGGCAGGCGGTCCCAATCATATCGCGTCCAGCGATTTGAGGGACCGCAGAGCCAAATGCCCAATTCGATGAAATCGAAGTAACGGAATTCTTGGACGCCCAAAAAAAAGGGATTGGTGCATGACCGAAACGAGAAGCTTATATTAATCATATGGTTGGCTGGAACAAATATTTCATTGGTAATTTTAATGGCAATGGAACCGTGATGAAAGGAAAACTCTTCAAGGGGAAACAAAACCAGATATCAAATGGTGCTCTCAAAGAAATGGAGTCAGCCATACTGCTTGACAAGATCACCGTGAAAACCAATGCCGTCAGCCAGTACGTATTGCCCGAGGAAAATATCGAGACCAAGGTGCCCCGGTTTTACTCCAAGATATCCGAGCCCATGCTGACTGGCTTAGAAGTCAAGATCGAGGACGCCTCACCCCCACCAAGTAAAAGGAGAAAAAATAATGCGAACATTGTATATCACGATGATCGTGGTTCTATTATCGGCAGCCTTTGCAAAAAGTGCTGAGCCTTCGTATCTTCCGGGTGGAGAAGAGGTCAAGAGGGCAGTGGAGACCCGACGCGGCAAGACGGAATTATCCAAACTGGCCGCGAAGATGGAGCCGGGCACCTGGGCCGAGCTCAAGACGACGATGCCTAACAAACTCTGGACTTCCCCGCCGCCGAGTCGCGGACTGCATATCGCCGGCTGGACGGATGACGCGCACTGGGACAGCCGTACCGGTCAGTTTCTGTACATGGGCCTGCGGCAGACGAGGCAGTTCATCGCTTACACGGAAACGAACAACACGTGGCGGGTGATCGCGCTGGACCCCAAGACCGACAACCCGTGCTTTCGGACCCGAACCGGCCACATCTACGAGACCAACGGCTTTGACCACGAAAGGAGCCGCTTTTACCATTACTACCGGGATTTCAAAAGCGTAGAAGAGAATATCAACCTACAAGGCGGCATCTCTTACTTCGACGTGGTGACGGAGAAGTGGACCAAGCTGCCGGCCGGCCCCAGTGCGATGGCGCTTGAATACTTCGGTGCCCTGGACGGCTTGGTCGTGCTTGGAAAAGAGGCCCAGTTCTTTAGCAACAAGCGGCAGAAGTGGGAGTCACTGGGCGCCTCTCCGGTGGACGGCTATCACAGCCTGATGCGTCACAATCCGTATCGCAATGAGATTCTGATGGGCGGCGGCAATCACAACCGGCAGGTCGTGGCGCGGATAACCAAAGCGGGAAAGATCGAAAGGTTGAAGGATTTCCCAGGCGATTTCGGCCTTGCCCCCGACAAAGTTACCATCGACCCGACTTCGGGACGCTACCTGATGTTTTCATGGAAGAATGGCCCCCTGAAGTGCTTTGAGTTCGACAGTAACGAGAACGAGTATCGTTTTGTGAAGAACGCGTCGGATGGGCCGTATCCATATAAGAAATACTCCGCGACCTATTCTGTCTGTGCTTTCATCCCGGAGTACGGCGTTGTTATGTGGGCGGAACCGAAGGGGGTCTTTCTCTACAAACACGACTCGTCCATAGATTACCCCCTGGCTGCCGCGGTGCCGCCAACGGCTGAACCCAAAAAGAAGAAGTAACGAGAAGTGATGGTACGTGCTTTGAATTTCACTATGATCACAACTCTATTGCTGGCTGTCTCTGCACAAAGGAAAAAACATTGGGGTCGCATCCGCCAACGAATAGCACTTCCTGACGAAACGGGTTGTTTCGGGCCAGACTGTGATAACCTTGCACGGCGATTTCACCCGGGCTAGACCATTCCTGCTTGCCGTCGCTAAAGAATCGCAACGTACCCACAGGTTGCCGAGCCAGGCTAAGAAGCCCGCTCCTGGCCGTGAAATATTGGTACACCATCGTATTGCGACCGGGCTTCGCAGGCCGCAATTTTTCCCATTGATTACATTTCTTGACCCGGCGGGCCATTGGGATTGATTACATCAGGGGTTGAGGTAGCCGGCCATCGCCTGAGGTACGTTCAGCGCGGAGGGTGGAGTCTTGGCCAACACATCATTGGGGTCGGCAAGGGTGAAACTGACCGCGACCGTGACCTTTTGACCCTTATTGGACGCCCAGGCCAAGTTCGATGCGTACGCCGAGACTTGATCATTCCGCCACGCCCCCTTGGCCACCATATCAAAGCGTGTCAGCTTGCCGGCCTTCGTCTCGACAAATCCCAGGAAATCCATCTGGTAGCCGCCCTTGCCGGATTTGGTTTCGGCGTGCACGACTCCTGAAAGACGTCCTTTGTCGAGCGTGACCGCGAGTTTCTTCGTCTCTGGCACAAAGAAGATCTGGTTAACCTTTGTAAACATCCGCTTCTTCAAACTTTCGGGGAATTCGCCTTTCGTCAACGCCTGCGCTTCATCCTTTCTGATCCAGAGGCGATCGAACCCTGGCTCGCGCTGCAACTTGCCATAAGCCGGATGCTTTTCCAACGGCAGCAGTTTCAGACCGTCGAGCACATTCCAGACCACATACAACACCTCGGTGCCTGGCGGCGGCTCGACGACGGAGTCCTGGCTCTTCTCACTCAAAGCCGGGACCTTGGGGTTCGCCTCCGGCTTGAACTTGCCGAGGACGGTTTCGAGAGCAGCAAGATTGGAACCGGAAACCGGCAGTCCCTTGCCTCCCGCCGTGCAAGCGTACATTCGGAAAGTGCCGCCGGGGTGTTCAATCTGCTTGAGAAACTTCGATTCCTCGGGAGCCAGATACCACCCGGTTCGCACCGCACAGGGAACAAATCGCGTACTGATCAGATTCACGACTTTCGGATCGCTGAGAATGAGCGCACGGCCCATGCAGACATCCTGTCAGCCACAGGCGAGCAGATGGCCGTTGCCCGTAAACAACAGAATCGGCTTGTTTTCTTTCGCAGCAACTTTCCGCGCTTCCGTGATCGAGAGCTGCCACGGGATCGCAGCCCAAGGCTGGTCCTTGATTTGAAGTTGCTTGTGAAGCTTCTGAAACTCCGTGAGTGAAATTCCCGTACTCGCTTGTTCCTTATCGGGGCCAACCGACTTGTCGGCGGCAAGCGTCGGATGAACGGCCATGCAGGCAGCGCAGAAAACGACCGCTGCCGTCAGCCATGCCAAGTGCGGAACGACGTGATTTCGTAGCAACATGATTGCTCTTTTCCTAGATTGGAGTTTTTCCAAATTAAAATGAAACCGCTTAACGATCGGATCGCTCGAATACTTCATGATTCGCCTGTCTTTCCGACGCTCATCGCTTCGATTGGGCGAAGGACCTATTTAACCATTTGTTCTCCACATTAATCTATACCAGATCCATCTTGCGTCTCATTCTACCGGTTTGGAAAAGGCGGTTCAATGTTTCCGTTCATTGCCGGAGAATTGCTCAAGATAGTTGCCGTTTCCACCTGGCGGGATTCGGTCGGTCGCTTCTGCAACCAACTCGAAGTCCACCCGCACGAATCGCACGACGCGACGGTTGTAGGTGTCGTTGACGTACAGATGATTCTCGCCAAAGCCCGCGCCGGTGGGCCAGGCAAGCGAATAGAAAGGGCAGGATATAGGCAATTTGCATATCCACCAGCAGCGTTGGACCAAACTGGGTTGTGGAGACCCACTGAGAAAGGGAAAGAAGACGCCCCCAGAAATCGCAAAGAGAACGAATTCTCGCTTGTGTTCAGCAGCAGACGTGGCGCCTGGTATTTTCTATACGATCAACAATATGATATCCTTCAAAATGGACCAGCACTAACTCGCACTTAGAGGTAAACGCTTTATCCTCGCTATCCCATAGAGTCAAATTTCGACTCGGAATGGAAAACCGGATGAGCCGCGTCTGGAAAGTCTACGTCTCACTTATAACGTTGCTGCTTCTCATTCCAGTGGGAGGTCTGGTTGCCTGGCGAATCGGGCTCGTTTATCAGGTAGACGGTGCAATGGCCAAGATTCGGGAGCGTGGCGAGCCGACTAGCGTCGCCGAGTTGGAACTGTTCTACGAATACCCACCGCAGGAACAGGATGCGACCTTGCTATGGCGCGCGGCATTTTCCCAACTGGATCGTCAATTTTCCGAGAAACGGAGGCAACTCCAGCCGATATGCGAATCGTTTCCGAGCGCTCTCGAAGATTGGCCCGAAGAGCAAGATGTCAAATCGTTTCTAGACGAGTACTCTCACGTACTGGACAAACTTCACGAGGCTGCCGATCTTGGCGGAGCTGCCCGCTATCCGCTCGACAACTTCTATCCGGAAAAAAGGGGGCCGTGGTGGGATCATTACTCCTATTTTGACGCCGCCTCATTTCTTCTGCGAACCGAAGCGCTCTTACACGCTCGCCAAAATAACCCAGCTGGCGTGATGAAGTCACTGATGGCTATCAATCGCTTAGGAGAGAGCCTTAAAAGCAAACCGTGCGGTCTCTCTCAAATTGTACGGGGTGGAAAAAGTAGTCAACTAATCGAGATCATCGGCCACACCTTACACCACGTCAGATTCAGCGACGAACAGCTCGTGGAATTGAAGCTGATACTCACGTCCGTCAATTTATGTGAAAACCCAAAGAGATCGATCATCGGTGATCGAGTACTGGACCTGATGTGTTTTGACGATCCGAGTTTGTGTGAATGTGAACACGTGCACGTCGAAACCGTTTTCCCAGAAGACAAGTTGTTGTACCTAGAGTACAGTGGGCGAGTCATTGCGGCACTCGACCTTCCCTCTCAAGTTACATTGCAGAAATGTCAGGAAATACAAGACGAGTTCAGCAACCGAGCGCGAGGCGTTGACAGGGCGCGATTCATGATGACAATTCTCCATTGCCCCAGCTTCAACATGCCGACCATAATGTATTTCTACAATTCCAAACGCCATTCAGCCGTCGTTTTAGTGGTTCATCACGACTTCGTAGAGATCGTCGAAGGGGTCAACGGCCTCCGCGTAAGTTGGGGCAGATTGCCAAAGACAAGAGATCACGACAACTAACAAGGTTGCTTGAAAATAATTGCAATTCATCTGCCAACTTTCTGCAAGTCGAGGTTTGAGAATTTCCCTTGATTTCGCTTCTAGAGCAACTCACCAATGACGTTTCCGCTGCTGGCGGGCATGGTGAAACCGTCGGGACTGAGTCGAGAGGCAGGGTTGATGTCCATTGCTGCGTAGAGTGTCGCGGTGAAGTCTTCGAGGGACACTGGATTGGTCCTCACGTAGGCGGCTCGCTTGTCCGATTCGCCGTAAACCGCGCCGCCCTTAACTCTGCCTCCTGCCAACATTGCAGAATAACAATTCGGCCAGTGGTCGCGGCCGATCCGCTTGGCGCCCTTGCTGATCACGGGGGTCCTGCCGAACTCCCCGACCAACACGACCAGCGTCGAATCTAGCAAGCCGCGATCCTCGAGGTCTTCGAGCAGCGTAGCTACTGCTTGATCCGTTCGCGGCAAGGCAAATGGCAATCCATTCCAGCCGTCTTCAAAAATTCCTACATCCGCGTTGCCGTGCATATCCCACGTTTCGACACTCACGAACTTCTCACCAACAGCAAGTCCAGTCCACGCGACGACGTTGACCAGTCGCACTCCTGATTCGATGAGTCGTCGAGCTAGAAGCAGGTTCTGCCCGAGCGGATTTCGACCGTAGCGATCTCGGACCTTGGCATCTTCTCGATCGATCGCGAAAGCGGTCTTGGCCGTATCGCCATGCAATAGTTCAAACGAACGTTGTTGGTATAAATCGATTGCCTCGAACTCCGGAGTATTACCGATCGGCGATGCACCTTGAATACCGCGCACCAAGTTTTGTCGATCCTTTAAACGATCCAGACCAATGCCGCCCGCAGCGTCGAACGCTCGCACTCGAAAACCTTCCGCGGCAGGATTGTCGTCGTGCTTCTCGCCGATCAACATGGGGGCGTAGGCCATACCCAAACGTCCGCCCGTGAGATAAGTGTGATCGGGCGGCGCGGCACCTCCGCCAAATTTCTGCAGCCAAACGTGACCCGGAATGCTGGCATCGGACGGTCGCAACTTCGCAACCGCAGCACCAAACGACGGATCGTCAACAGCTGGAGCATCGCGACCAGCCAATAGCATCGAATTCGCCTTGTCGTGTTGCGACATCTTATGAGTCATGGAACGTATGACCGCATACTTGTCCGCCATCTGAGCGAGTTTTGGCATCAGTTCGCAAACTCGAAAGCCGGGAACTGGAGTCTGGATCGAATCGTACGGACCGCGGATCTCCTGGGGAGCATGCGGCTTCATGTCCCACGAATCCAACTGACTCAACCCGCCATATTGGTGAATAAAGATGCAAGACTTTATCGCCTTCTGCGATCCTGTGGCAATCCGTTCTTCGTCTTCCGCTCGGAGCAGAGCAGGGAGGGTCAAGCCAAACGCCCCCAATCCGCCAACTTGCAAAAGCTGCCGCCGCGAAACCGAAGGGCTCGCCTTGTAATTGCAATCGCTCGATTTCGCTGGCACTCGATATTTCATGCTTTAGATTATAGCCGAAGTAGTGGTAAGAAAGCGATTAGCAATTAGCATAGAAGCGGTTAGCGATCAGCAAAAAAGCTTTTCGTCGTGGCAGGATAGGCAGACAATGGCACTCCAATCCCCTTTCGGAATAGCCAAGCTATTCGCTTCCTGCTAATTGCTAGTCGCTTCTTTGCTCCTTTGCTCCTTTGCTTCTTTGCTCCATTGCTTCTTTGCTCCTTCGCTTTTTGCTAACTGCCGGCACTAATACGTTTGCCATTAGCAACCCGGCCACGATGGAGGCCGAGATGACGGACATTTCAAACGCGGCGTCCATTCCGACGACGACTTGATCGTTCAGCAGTGCGGAGATGCTTTTGAAGCCGATACTTCCCGGTACTAAAAGGATCATTCCCGGTACCAAAGTCACGGCTGTCGGTCGTTCGAAAAGTCGCGAGGACAGATTACTGCCAACTCCTAACAGGAACGCACCCGTCCAAGCCCCCACTTCTGGTCCGGCGAGCTGACCGCAAAACTTCGCTCCACCAAACGCTAGAACTCCGGCGGACAAGATCCACAAAAAGTCGCGGCCGCGGGCTTGAAATAGAACTGTAAACGCAACCGCTGCGATCGGTAGGGCAACAATGACAAACGGCCAAGAGAGCGGAACGACAGTTCCCATCTCGGGCACAGTGATGATTGCGGCGACCGCTGCCCGGCCAAGAATGATGCCGAAGGCGATCGAAAGAAACTGAGTAATCGCGCCTGCTAATCGAGCGGTACCCGATGCGAGATTTTGAGTCGCCAACTCGTTGACGGCCACCGTTAATCCCAAACCTGGCACCAGCACAATCAAGCCGCTCACCATTGCAATCTCAGGCGAAAAATCGCGAGCCACTACCGATGTCAGCGTGGCAATCAACGTCGCCGCCAAGGCTGCAGTCGATTCCATGAGGTGACGAGCACGCGAATGTGACGATAGCCAGAGCACAACGCACCCCACAACGAAGCCGATGCAACCCGACACCATTGAATCCAATATTCCGCCGCCAAAGAACACCGCGGCCGATCCGCCCGCTAGTCCAAAGCACAACGTTTGAACGACTTTGCTGTACGGCCGCGGCGACGCGTTGATCTTAGCCAGCTCGACCAACGCCTCCTTCACCGAAACTGCTCCGGCCATAATGGACCGCTGCAGATGGTGTAACTGTGTCAACTTGGTGAGATTGACTTCGCCAGGTTCTACTCTCAGCAGATCCGTCCGCCCCTGATCTTGGTCAAAGGACACGAATATCGACGTCGGCGTCGAGAAGAACTGAGCAGACATGCCCATCTCGATTGCCACTTCGCTCATCGCATCCTCGAGCTGGTGAGCGGGCACGCCGGCTTCGTGGAGCCCACGACTCAAACCATGAATCAACGCAATAGTTTCCAGTCCCTCTTCGTCCAACGTAGCTGTCCTCAAGTAACGAGATCAATTCAGTAGACACCACCTGAGTGTACCGGTAATGGCCAGATTTGCGATGGGAGCAAAGAACGATCTGAGACATTCTGACGAAGGATCTGCTCGAAGAGAGACGGGAGGCAAGTCGGGCTAACTTCGCTCGGATTCCGCTATGGATTTCCCGGGACATCTACCGCATTCGTCGAAGCTTGGAATTCTTCAACTACTCTGGCGACGTTAATGAGCCTCGAGTCCAGTTTCAGATTGCGACGTTTCGTCGAACTCAGTTCGAGATGTAATTTTATTCGCGACGCCGACTCCACGAAATTCACTCCACCTCCTATTTTCTGGAAATCGTCGCTCTCGCCTACCAGCAAGACTGGCTTATTACCACAAGCGGTGATGACATTCCGAACGACTTCCTCATCCAATGTTCTTCGTATGAAGAGTAGGTGACATCCGGCAACCTCTTCGGCTGTCTTCAAAAACCGGACCTCGATCGCTCGTTGCCCGACCAACTTTTTCCGTTGGTAGTAGAGCAGACCTTGGCGAAGGTTCGGTGGTGGATCGCCGAGCACTCCAAACACGAATTTTGAGTCGGGGCCTTCAAACGCAGCTTGCGGCCAGTCGACGTACTTACTCAAATTGAATACGAATGCTGCTTTGACCAAGTATTCATTCTCGACGGCATCGCTCTTCTCTTGAGCGAAGACCGAACCCGCCATCGACATCAGCGCAAAAACCAACGCACGAATCGCAACCTTATGGATGCGTTCAATAAGGTTCCGGTGGAACCAAGTTGATTTCGATTTTGCCCGATAGTCAGTCATCAAATACTAGTCTTATCTTGTGCAGATCATTTAGAATTCGTTGCTTCTAATAGTTCAATTCAGTACTTCTAGTATGTCAATTCAGTGCCGACGTATCCAGTAATTCCTGGTTGATACAACTGATTCCCGGCGCGATTGTCCAAGTGCTCTCGGTAGTGCTTGTCGGTAAAGTTCAGCACTCCAAAGATCACAGTCAAATCCTCGTAGGGATGCCAGTCTCCTCGGAAATCAAACGTCGTGAAACCTGGCGTCGACTGCTCCAAGAGCGAGCCGGAGGCGACTCGATCTTGGTTGTCAACGATTCGCGCTGAGATTTCAAATCCCCAATATCGACACGGGCTCGGGTCGTTAATCCGAAATCCAAGTCGCGATTCCAAAGGCGGGATTTGCGGTAACGCTTCCTCCCCAACACTTTGGTCAAATGCGCTCCGTCCGAACGAACTGCCCGAGCTGCTACCAGGCGGCCGCGGCATCGTCGCCGTATTGAATAGGTTTTCGTTCAATGTGTGGTTGCGACCTTCCACATACATCACCGAACCGAACAATGACATATTGGATGCGAAAGAGTATTCGCCAAAGCCCTCCCCGCCAGCCAGCGTCGCTTCCGGAGTGTTGGCAAACACCGAGGTTATTCGATCGGAACTCGACGTAGGGTCGACCGCGATTCCCTGCGAGGTAATGTAGTCATCTATCCAGGAGTAGAATCCTCGAATGGACCCACGGAAACATTCGTTTTCAGTTCGTAACCCGATGTCCAACTGCTTCAATCGTTCCGGGTCCAAAAACGGATATCCTTGGATTCGATTCAATCCCTGTTGTAACACGGATTCAAATGGCCTCATCGCGTAGAGTTCGGTAAGCGAAGGGGGCCGTTGAGCTAACCCAAAACCAGCGTTGGCAGTCAGCTGCTCAGTCTACTCGTAATCGCCCGTAATGTAAGCCGACCAAAGCGTGTGTGAGCTATCTCGATCTGGGCCCAATACATCGAGAGTTCGGGGACCACCTCGGCGAAGAATCGCGCCTGGCCCGGCGCTTGTGGCCACCCAATCTACACGAGCTCCACTACGGATTTTCAGGCGTTCGTTGGCAGGGATCACCACCTCGGCAAAAATCCCTGGATTGATCGAGCTGGAATCTGGAATCAAGGCCGTAGTGTTCTCCGTTCCAGTGCGAAATCCACCGGAGCAGGCAGGCCGAATCTGTGTCTCGGTGAGTCCTCGCTCGTATAGCCGAAGATCACTTCCCAGCGTCGCGTTGCCCGAATCGGAATGGCCCCACGTCATTGCGGCAGTGTAACCGGTTGAATCGACGTAGAAATCCGTGTCGCTGTCCCGTGGCAACGTCAGTGAGCTCCCGTTCGGTGGCATTTGATCAAAAACGCTGTTAAACAACGCCTGTTTTGAAGCGCCCCGCCGCTGCCTGCGGCCCGCGTGCGGTTGTACCAACTATCCAACGTAAACAAGTCAAACCAATCGCGATCGCGGGCTTCGTAGTTCAATGCATATCCATCGGTGGAAAGAAAGTCCACATCGGTAAACTGCCCAGCCAACTCGACATCCGTTTGATCCTGCCGCAGGTAGCGAAATTCCAGGGACGAGCTATTCGTTCAAATCAAAGCCGAGTCCAATATTCAGATTGCGAGACTTGTAACTCGACGGAACAGTGTTCCCAGCGCCATCGACATAGTCGCTGCCGACTAGATGACCGTAGTAGACCGTCGCGCCCCAATTCTCCGCTCCAAGCTCGATTTGCTGACCACCATTCCACTGCTGGCCGTTCCCGTTATAGTTGATGCTCGTGCTGCCACGCGAGTGCGTACCACCGTGGGATCGCGGAGTGGAACGAGTCGCGATATCGATGAAACTAAATCCCGGTCCATGCCGCGATGAGTAGGGGCCATTGATCACGACGATGTCGTCGATAATTCGCGAGTCAACTTTGCTAATCAGCGAATCGAGGTCCAAACGAGCGGGGAACCAAAACGCTCCATCCACTCGGGCCAAGAATTGCCCGAAGCGATAACCGCGAATCCGCGGGTCGTTCATGATCGGACTGCGTTTCTGAATGTACACTCACGGGTTTGTGCTGGATTCGCCTAGTAGATTTCCAGCGTCCGTGGTGTTCTTTGCAGTTGCCTCTTCACCTTGAACAACATTGGCAGCTGGTGAATCAGCGGCGGCCTGCCGTCCGCTCCCTTTGACGACTCGATCTCCCGTAAACCTGGTAACGTTGATCTCGGTAAGCTGCCCAAGATCCAACTCCAACAGACTCTCTAACTGTTCCGCAACCTCCGAGTCGAGCTCCGCAAATGGATCGAAGTCTGCATCTGGATCGTCGGCGTCCAGTTCCGAGGTGTCTTCACTCGTGTCATTCGGAGCCTCAATCAAGCGGGCCTCTAACGGGACGGGCTTCGATAGCGCGAGCGTCGACGGGTTATCCTCTGAATTTGCGGGCGAGCCCAGCAAACTCAGCCAAGAGAGACAAGTGAACACAAGCAGTATTTGGCTGTTCTTCACGGCCGCAGTCCTTGTGAGATTAGACTTCTACAAAGATGTTGAAGACGGAGTTCGCATCGAAACAATAGCGATACCGACAACAAATTGGAGCCTCGGTTAGTAGATTTAGGTGATGTAGTCCGCGCGTATAACTCCACACCTGAGAGTTATCATCGACACTGAAAATGTCGCACAACAAGAGAAACCGTCACTTGCTGAACAGCTCGCGTAACCGGTAGAGTTTGACACCGCCCATTGATTGTGCGGGGGTAGATGAACGAAACTCCGCCGTTCGTGGATTGTTCAGCTTTTGGATTCAACCATGCCAAGGTCTCGCGGGGTATTAAATCGATAGGCAAATCAACTCCTCACGGGGCATGAGCATCTTGCTCGTGTGGAGTTGATTGAGGGACACATCACCGGGTGAACCTGGCGAGACCACGGCCAGGGATGGCCATGCCACGGTCTCAAATCTATGTGCAGATCAACTCCTCGCGTGGCATGAACATCTTGCTCGGCTTAAATGCAGC
>Ga0115002_10006569_pt1 | contig 13347 bp, 9 predicted proteins | sample ArcticOcean_MG_C_8_FD_89576 | JGI IMG/M metagenome (GOLD analysis project Ga0115002, IMG submission 89576) | Marine microbial communities from western Arctic Ocean - ArcticOcean_MG_CB11_86 | ecosystem: Environmental > Aquatic > Marine > Oceanic | place: Arctic Ocean: Canada Basin | collected...
CCTTCCCTGGCTGCGTTATGCTTCGGCCCGCGATCCTCGGCGTGTAAAAACACGCCTGCGCAGCGCAAACCTCACATGCCTTGCCAGGAAAGTACTTAGGCCACCTCGCCGACCAAAGCTGCGATTCGGTGCCCGACCGGATGAAATATGCGAGCTAGCATGGGCCGATGCTCTGGACAGACTTCGTCACACGGCGTAGTTAGCTGCCGATCACATCGATCCGAAAATTGCGTCCCCTATTCGTTCTGAGTGCCATGATTCCCCTTCTTCTTGCCCTGGAAACCGACCCTAAAAAATTTTCTGAGTTCGCCCGGGAAGAATGGGTCGAGCTCGCCACGAACTACGCGGTGCACTACGGCCTATATGCCGCTTTCGTCGTAGTCCTGATGATCCTCGCCTTGACCGTCTCTAGCTGGATCTCTGCGATAGTGCGCAGCGCGCTAACGCGCGTTCGATTTGACGAAACGCTAACGAAATTTGTCTCCAAACTAGTACGCTGGCTGGTCCTGTTGCTGGCATTGTTGATGTGCTTGAGCACGTTCGGAGTCGAAACAACCAGCTTTGCCGCGGTCATCGGTGCGGCGGGCCTCGCAATTGGTTTGGCGTTCCAGGGAACATTGTCGAATTTTGCGGCAGGAGCGATGCTGCTTATTTTTCGACCCTTCAAAGTGGGCGACTTGGTAAATACCGCCGGTTACGTCGGCAAAGTGAACGAGATCTCCATCTTCACCGCTGAGATCGATACCTTCGATGGCCGGCGGATCATCCTTCCCAATAGCTCAATCTTCGGGTCGGTCATTGAGAACATTACGTACCACCCCGTACGCCGGATCGATGTCGAAGTGGGGACTTCTTACGTCGCTGATATCGATCAAACTCGCCGCGTACTCGAGCAGGCCCTCCAATCCGTGGAACTCGTGATCGGCAATCCCGAACCGGCGGTCGTACTCGTGGGCTTGGGCTGCTCGTCGATCGACTGGTCCGTACGCGGCTGGGCTTGCAGGGACGATTTTGGCGATGCCAAGCAAGCTCTTATTCGGGCCGTAAAAGTCGAACTCGATCGGGCCGGCATCGAGATACCCTTCCCCCAGATGGACGTGCATGTTAATCCTGCCGCCGAGCGCATTGATGCGGCGTAGGATTGTCCGTTTTTGCCATAATCGGTAGATTGTGCGGGGGCGCTTCCCTGGGTCGCATCGACGCTTCGCGATCCAATAAAATTCGAACTCTCACCAAAAAACGAGACGATCATGGCACAATTCCGCACCGAGCGCGACACGATGGGCGAAATGCAAGTTCCCGTCGATGCCCTCTACGGGGCTTCGACGGCTCGCGCAATCGAAAACTTTCCGATTGCCCATGAACCCGTGCCCGCAGCCATAGTGCATGCCTTCGGTTCGCTAAAGGCTGCATGCGCCCAAGCGAATCTCGACTTGGGGAAGCTCGATAAACCCACGGCTGAAGCGATCATTGCCGTGGCAGTCGAAGTTTCGGAGGGAAAGCACGACGCGCATTTTCCGGTCGACATCTACCAAACCGGCTCCGGCACTTCGACCAACATGAATGCGAACGAGGTGATCGCTAACCTCGCGAACAAGAAGCTTGGGTTGGAGATCGGAGCCAAAGGACATGAGGGGGCTGTGCACCCCAACGATCACGTCAATATGGGTCAGTCTTCCAACGATACCTTTCCTACAGCAATGCACATTGCAACCGCGAAAAATCTGGCTGAACAGCTGATTCCCGCTCTGTCTCGCTTGGCCGAGTCGCTTTCGACCAAAGCGAAAGCTTGGGACTGCTTAGTCAAGATCGGTCGCACGCATTTAATGGACGCCACACCCATCCGCGTCGGCCAAGTATTTTCAGGTTATGCGGCTCAGGCCCAGTACGCAGCCGTGCGCGCTAATCGTGCTCTGCAGCATACGCGAGAAAACTTGCCGATTGGCGGCACCGCCGTCGGTACGGGAATCAATACACATCCTGAGTTTGCCGGCCGAGTTTGCCAGGATCTGTCGTCCCAACTAGAAATCGAATTTTCAGAAGCTTCGAATCACCCTGAAGCCCAAGCTGCCAAGGATTCGTTCGTGGCCGCTCACGCCGAAATGAAAACAATCGCAATCGCGCTCTCGAAAATCGCCAACGACATCCGCCATCTCGGCAGCGGCCCCCGTTGTGGCATCGGCGAGCTCGATCTGCCGGCGATTCAACCCGGCTCGTCGATCATGCCTGGGAAGGTAAACCCTGTTATCTGCGAAAGCGTGATGCAGGTCTGTTGCCGTGTGATTGGCAACGACGCGACCATCACCATGGCGGGCATGGGAGGCGTCGGATCGCTGTTCGAACTCAACGTCGCTATGCCGGTGATGATCGATGCCTTCCTGGAATCGGTGAAGCTACTGGCCAACGTGTCGAAAGTATTCGTTGACAAGCTGCTCACCGACCTCGAAGTCAACGAGGCGCGATGCCGGGAGTTACTTGACCAATCGCTGATGGTGGTCACTTCGCTAGCACCGGCCGTCGGCTACGAGGAAGCGGCGGCTCTGGCCAAAGAGGCCCACAAAACGGGGCAGACGATTCGCGAGCTCTGCCTGGAGAAAAACGTGCTGCCTGCCGCCGAGCTGGACAGGCTGCTCGACCCCGATGCGATGACGCGACCAAGTGCCTGATGGCGAAGCTGGCACCGATAGCAGGCAAAATGACCAAATCCCAATGACCCGCTTAGGCTGCGGTCTGCGTGGCTTTTGGTGCATTGGTCATTGGGATTTGGTTATTCCCTATAAAACCGGGCCATTTGAGATAAGTTTTCCGGTTCTTCTGATTAATTCGATTGCAGTGAGTTTGCGCTGTGGCCGATATCAACGATGAGAGCGCAGATTTTCCGTGCCCAAACCGACATATTCTCCTCTTCTGGAACAGTTAATCATGGACGTAACGATCTCCTGCAAGCTCGTACGACAATTATCCGCCGCGGCCTTTATTGCGGTCGCGGGCCTGCCAGCCGCTTGGGAAGAATCGAGTGGATCGACCGCTGTTTTTGTGACTGACAGCGTGCCGCCAACCAAGAGCGAGGCTCAACACGCGGCCCGAGGTGCGTTGACTTTTGTCGAGCCCACTCGTGTTGAGCCGGTCGCAAAGCCAACGCGAATGGTTACCACCCCGGCTGCGAACTCAATCCATGTGATCAAAGCGACGAAACAACCGATTGCCCGTTCTGTGCCACAACAAGTCGCCGAGCTAGAAAAACAAAGTCTCCCTCGGCCTACACTCGGAGGCCCCAGCCACAGGGAATTGACGGCCGCATCGAACCAACAGCGGAAGCAGGCGTTGCAGGCCAGCGCTCCCTTAAAACGTCAAACGAATCCCCGCCCTGATCCTTTTAAGAATGTTCAGCAAGCGGCGAACACCGTCCCAGCTTCGCAGGTCCAACCTATCCAAAAAGCAAGCCTCACGGCCGATCAACGAACTAAGAAACTGCGAGTGGAACCCAGTCCGCCTCCAGTTGATCCGATTACCAAGCTCTTGATTGATGCTCACGAATTATCCTTGCAAGCTGCGTCAGAAGTAGACTACTCCGCCATCGTCGAGCTTTGCAGCGATGCACTACGCTTGGGTGCCGTCGGCGACAAAAAGTCTTTCGCCAGGCAGCTAACGAGCTGGTCATTGAATCGTCGCGGACAACTGCGATTGGATGCCGGCGAGCAAATTATCGCGAACGCCGATTTTCAGACAGCGATCGATTTCAGCTCTGAAAATTGGCGAGCGCTACACAATCGGGGCGTTTCTCATGCACAATCCGGCGAGCTTGCTGAGGCCTTTGATGATTTTAATAGCGTGCTGGAAATCAATCCACAATATGCAAAAGCCTATGCGAATCGTGCCACGTTGTACGTGCAGGCGAACGATTTGCAAGCAGCCCTCGAAGATTATCAGCGGGCTGGCGCTCTCGATCCCAACCTGGCCGCTGCTCACGCAGGACAGGGGCGCGTCTGTCATGTCTTTCGTCGCCTGGAAGAAGCCGTCGAACACTTCAGTACGGCGGTTCAAGTTGATCCGACGAATGCAGATATCGTTTGCAGCCGCGGAGATTTGCAAGCCGACATGGGCCGCTACGCCAATGCCTTGTCCGACTACGCCCGCACGATCGAACTCGATCCCGAATTTGGCCATGCCTATCGCAACGGCGCCTGGCTACTGGCAACCTGTCCAAATGCGAGTTTTCGCGACCCAGACAACGCGCTACTAGGTGCCCGTCAGGCCCTGGACATTGGCTATGGCGAGCAGCACGTGGCCCTCGACACCTTGGCCGCGGCGCTGGCGAGCGCTGGAGAGTTTGAAGAGGCTGTTGATACGATCGCTCAGGCAATCGATTTGGCCCCAGACAATGCTAAGTTTGCTTATCTTTCACGCATGCAGATGTATCAGGAACGCCAGCCGTTTCGCACCGAACCCGTCGGCGACGTAGCGCAAGCCGTCTACAAAGCAACCGGCAAATAGTGTGGAGTTGAGAGGAAATAGTCAGGAGCGCAAGTCTCTAGACTCTCAACTCTCACATCAGCTGCCACTGATCGCACGTCACCACGTAAATCCCCAGCAGCAAATTCGTGACTGCGTGGGCGACGACGCAATCCCAGATATTGCGAGTGTGGACCATCAACCAGGTGACCATGCTGAACCAAATCATCGCGGCAAAAAGCTCCACGCCTGGGTGCATCATCATGGGTACGAGAGTGCCGATGATCACCGCCGTGCTATTGACAGAACCAAAAGGGACCTGCCACCACTGCGGGTGAATGACGTAGCGCATCACGAAACCACGCAAAAAGAATTCTTCTAGCACCGGCACAAGCAAAGCCAGGCCAACGAAACGAATGGCTAAGAACGCATAGGCCCAACCAGGTGTGCCTGCCAATTGCGCGATCGGATTAAACGCACTCCGCTGACCGAGTCCGAGCAAGCTGACTAGGCCCACCGACGGCGTTTCGCCCTCTTCTAATCCTGGGATCAGACGACCCAGAAAACGATCGACTGGGCCGATGATCTTGATTTCCAGATTGAGGTGGCAAATCCCGACCCATAATACGACGCCAACGACACCCACGACAACGCTCAACCAACTCAATCGAAAAGGAAACGTTCGGTAGCCAGGCCAGACGAGCAAAATCGCCAGCAGGGTCAGCACAATCTTAGCCGTGTAAACGTGCGGGTAAAACCGATATGGAAGCGGCCACCAAGATCCGCTCTCTGCCCCGACTTCCTCGAGGCCCTCAGCATCGCTGAGCACCTCTTCGGTGTTTCCGCCGTCATAGTTTTCGCCATCATCGTTTCCCGGATTGTCGCCACCCGTTTCATCCCGATTTTGCTGGCGGCTCACTGCCGACTGCGGAGGCGCAGGCTCGCAGGTGCCTAGAGCCATGTAAATGGCCATCGGCAATATGAAAGTGACCCACGGCCAGCGAGAGAGCCAACCTGACGGCAGCTTTGCCGCGGCGGGCAGCGCCTCCTCTCCGCCTGCTATCGACCCATCGGAATGTTCCGACGAATGTTCCACTGATACTGGCACGGTGCCCCTTATCTGAAGACAGGAAAACAACTTAGAGCATTGGCAGCACATTTAATCTGCCGTCGAATTTGGGCCCAAACTTATTATCGACGCCTCCCAATTCAACCTTTCATCATTAACTTATACGTGCACTTCGCTCTATTCTAGCCCAGATTAGCCTTTGCAGGCCGAGCTTTAACGCCTAACATTCTCAGCCAAGCATCGAATCCACCAGTAGAAACGACCTAGTCGTTAAGCCGGGTTCACGGCGAAATTCCCCCATTTGCCCTAGCAAAAAGGAGGCTACGCGGCAAGAATATGGGTTCGTCTATTTTTACCGCAGGGTGGCAGGAAGTCATCCTTTGTCTAGAGCAGTGCCTGCTGCCTAGAATAGGTGCCCTGGAAACCGTCTCGCAGAATCCGCGTCCTAGAACCGCCACTCAGGAGAGCGTGTGCTAGAGGTTGGGTCCCTGACAGTCGGCTATCCGTGGCATCGCTATCCGTGGCATCGCTATCCGTGGCATCGCTATCCGTATGGCGCGGCGCGCAGCGTTGTTTGTAAATTTATTTGACATCTGAATTGAGATCAAGGCAGTTCCATGGACCTTCGCAAAGTTCGTAACATCGGTATTTCGGCCCACATTGACTCGGGCAAAACAACGCTCAGTGAGCGCATTCTGTTCTACTCCGGACGTATTCACAAGATTGAAGACGTTCGCGGCGGCGGCGATGGCGCGACGATGGATCACATGGAGCTGGAAAAAGAACGTGGCATCACCATCACCAGCGCTGCCACCAGCCTGAATTGGGACGGCCACAGCGTCAACCTGATCGATACCCCGGGGCACGTCGATTTTACTGTCGAGGTGGAGCGCAGTTTGCGTGTACTCGATGGTGCCGTACTGGTGCTTTGCTCGGTAGGCGGCGTACAGTCGCAGTCGATGACCGTTGACCGTCAGATGAAGCGCTACCATGTGCCTCGCTTGGCGTTTATCAACAAAATGGACCGTACTGGCTCAAATCCCAACTCCGTTATTGAGCAGGTGCGCGATAAGCTAGGCGCCGACGCGGTCGCCATGCAATTCCCAATCGGCCTCGAAGATAACTTCTTAGGAGTCGTCGATCTCGTCACGATGAAGGCTCTTTATTTCGATGGAAGCAACGGCGAAATAGTCCGCGAGGAAGAGATTCCCGCAGAGCTGACCGATGCGGCAGCTGCTGCTCGCGGCCACATGCTCGAAGGCCTTTCGATGTATAGCGATGAGCTCATGGAATTGCTGCTCTCCGAGGAGGCTGTCGGCGAAGAGTTGATCCACAGGATCTGCCGGGATGCAACGATCAACCAAGGTTTCACCCCTGTCTTCATGGGATCTGCCTTCAAGAACAAAGGCGTTCAACCGCTGATGGACGCGGTGAACCGCTACCTGCCAAATCCGCTCGATCGCGAGGTCCTGGCCAGCGAACACCAAGATCCCACGAAAAAGATTCTGCTTGAGAGCGATCCGCAGAAGCCATTCGTTGGCATGGCGTTCAAGATTGCGGACGACGAATACGGTCAGCTGACGTACATGCGAATCTACCAAGGCTCCATCGGCAAGGGCGAGCAATACCACAATCAGCGCACCACCAAGAAGGAACGCTTTAGCCGCATTGTCAGAATGCACAGCGACAAGCGCGAAGAGATCGATTCGGCCTCGGCAGGCGACATCGTGGCGATCATGGGAATCGACTGTGCGAGCGGTGACACATACTGTTCAGAAAGCAAGCTCTGCACCTTAGAAAATATCTTCGTTGCTGATCCGGTGATCAAGATGTCGATCAGTCCGCTGTCGCGTGACAACGCCGACAAACTCAGCAAAGCCTTGCAGCGTTTCCGCAAGGAAGATCCTACCTTCCAGGTTTTTACGGATGAAGAGACGAGCGAAACCGTGATCGCCGGCATGGGGGAGTTGCACCTCGAAGTCTATGTCGAACGTATCAAGCGCGAGTACGGCGTCGAAGTCGAAGTCGGTGCTCCCAAAGTGAGCTACCGCGAAAGCGGTACGGTGGCGTTCGCTTATGATCACAAACGCAAAAAGCAAACCGGCGGCTCCGGTCAGTACGGTCACATTAAGGGCACGATCAGTCCAATGACCGACGAAGATCGCAAAGAGGCGGATGGGGACGAACTATTTTTTGTCGATAAGGTCGTTCAGGGCCGTATTCCGAAAAACTACATCCCTGCCATCGAAAAAGGCTTCCGCAAGATGATGGATAAGGGGCCGTTGGCCGGCTACCCAGTCGTAGGATTGAAGGTCGTCTTGGAAGACGGCACGTACCACGACGTCGACTCCTCCGACATGGCCTTCATGATGACGGCTCAAGAATGCTTCCGCGAGAACTTCTCGCGGATGAAGCCCACTCTGCTCGAGCCAATCATGCTCACCGAAATCGAGTGTCCCGAAGAATTCCAGGGATCTGTGGTGGGCCAGGTCTCGAGCAAACGGGGCATGATCGTCTCGACCGACACACAAAACAAGGTAACGACGATTATCGCTGAAGTGCCACTGGCCGAATCCTTCGGCTACTCAACCGAACTACGTAGCCTCACGCAAGGGCAAGGGACCTTCACGATGGAACTCGCCAAATACTCCCCAGTACCGGGGAGTATCCAGACCGGCATCGTCGCCGAGCGCAAAGCCGAAATGCAGCCGGCGTAACTTCTTCGTTCTAGTCGCCCACTACGGGATCGCAATTTCCGTTCGTGATTGAGTTACATCAGAATCGGCTTGCCCAAAGCTCGCCTCACTGGCACGAACTGCCCCGCATGCATCATTGAATGCGTAGCCAGCAAGATGTACACATGCCCGGCGGTGGGAAACATCTCGCGAAATTTCTCCGAGGCTGGACCATCGAGATCGGCTTCGGAGGTCTTTTCGAGAGCCGCGACCGACGCCGCTTGCACTTTGTCGTACAGCTCGAGATATTCCGACTTAGTGCGGAAATTCGCCGGGTCGTCATCGCCCGCGGTTTCTTTGCCGTGCTGTTCGGCAAATCCGTCTGGCAGCGTTGCCGCCGCACCGGGCTGGACCGATTCGAGTAGCGAACACTCCGACGCGATCAAATGCCCCAACTGCCAGGCCAAATGGTTGCAGCCAGGCGCAGGACGGGTCATCAAATCAGCATCGTCAAAATCGCTGATGTAGCTCTTGAGGACCATGGCACTGGTGGACAACTCGCTATCTCCCTCGAAAAATCGATTGCGGCAGTGGCTCAATAGCCGCGCAGATGTCAATAGTGCAAGGCAGCCCTCGGGACTGACAAGCCACGGCGCCGGAAGTGCTCACACTCTGCGCAAGAAAAAAGCCGGGGACCTACGAGAAGGCTCCGGCTTGATGGCGTTGGTCCGCTACGGGTTTACGATGGGGCAACGGGCTTAGGGGGTGACGGCTCCCTCGCCTGTCGATCGTATTGCTCGGCCAGACCCGGCTTACCCAGTTTTCGTAAAGCTTCTGCTTTTTTCTGTATAGCCGGTTTGAAGGATTTATCGTTCAGCGTGGCAAGATGGAACGAATCAAACGCCTTCTGGTACTCTTCAAGCCTCATGTGCGCTATCCCACGCCGATAGAAATGCCTGGCCATGGCGATCTCATTCGGCTCGGTGCGAATGGCTTCATTGAAGTTCTGGACACCTTTCTTATATTGTTTCAACTGCATATATGCTTTGCCGCGATTGACATAAACCAGAGGGAACGATGCATTTCTGGAAATTGCTTCCCCATAGTGATCAATTGCCTCTCGAAACTTGCCTTCCTGGGCATACGTAAAACCGATCCAAAGGTGAGGCAACGGATCTTCAAAATTAATCGAAGCTGACTGCGCTAGGTCGCCACGGGCCAAGCTCCCTTGTTCTTGATAATGCCAGCAAATTCCCCGCTTCAAATAGGCTTCCGAAATGTAGCTGCCTACTTCGCCCGCGGGGGCGAGTTGAATTGCTTCCGTGAAGGACTTGATCGCTTCGCCTAGCTTACCCTGAAATCTTAGAGCCGATCCCCGTCGAAAAAGGGCCAATCCTGACTCGGGATAACGATCTGGAAATTCCTTCAAGACGGCGTTCGAATCAGCAATCGCAGATTCATACAGTTCTTGCTTTTTCAATTCGGTCGTTTCGTCAAGCTTTGCCAGAGCTATCGCCAGGCTGGCGCGTTGTAGATAGCCATGGATAAACGTTTCTGGGTCACTATTCTCTTTTGGCTCGTAAGTTTTGATCGCTTGAGACAAGGCATCTATTGCAGGCACATAATCCTCTTGGCTTATATGGACGGACGCCAAAGTGGTGTACGTCTCAAAATCATCGGAGTCGACTTCGATCGACATTTTCAGATCCTCAATCGCTTTGTCGTACTCTTTCAATTTCGCGCGCACCAAACCACGGTTGCGTAACGCCTTCGCGTTTTTAGGATCTTGTTCGATCGCAATATCCAGATAGCGCATCGCCTGAACCGGATCTTGGCCATATTGAGCGAGTATGTCACCGTAATTTGCCGCTATTTCGCCGTTTTTGCGATCGAGTTGGCTGGCATTATCGAAATCATTGTTCGCCAAATTGAACTCGCCTAATTCGCGATAACAAACGCCTCGACCGTTGAAAGCCATGGCCAACTTGGGATTAATATCCAGTGCTTGGCGATAATTGATAATCGCAGCCTGATAGTCCTCCAACGCGCGAAGCGCGTCGGCTAAACCGAGAAATGCCTCCGCAAAGGTAGAGTCATGGCCAATCGCTTCTGTAAAACTTGCAATTGCCTCTTCCCACTGCTCTACGTCTAGCTGGGCAACACCTTTTTCGACAGCAGCAACTGCGTCGGGATCTTGTATCAGTTGTGCGCCGGCAGGAACCTGCAAGACTAGAGCAAACGAACTTGCTAGCGCTACGCATAGGAATTGCTTGAATTGTCGCATAGGACTTAACCTCTATTCCGACCGGAGGGCAGGCGTGGTATGGGGTAATGGTAGGCGGAACTGTGGGATGCGTCAAATTTTTTCAGGGCGAACTGGCCAGAACATCAGCGCAGCACAAACAACGTAACCCTTTAACGTACCATGGTACTTGGCGGCACCGCACGCGAATTGAAGGCCAAAGCGAACCTTTTTTGCTCCCCATGTACCGATTAGTCACAGAGCGCCTATCGCAACGAAAATGACGGAGCCTGACTCTGCCAATCGAACCAACTAAATGGAACCAACAGAGATGGATAGAGCCGGCTCATCGTCTTTGCCCGCCGCAACCGCCGAACGGCTATACCACTTAGCCGTGCGGTTAAATTCGGCAGCAAAAGCCTCTGCGTCTTCAGAAGTGAACTCACGCTCGATCGTCCGAGTGAAGTCGCCATATTCGTAGAGATGGACGCGATAGTCTGTGGGTGGTGGAGGCGGGCCTTTTTCTGCCTCAGTCTCTTCCGCTTCGTTTTCCGCAGCCTCTCCCGTCTCGGGATCTGTCCCTTGCTCGTCGTTCTCTTCGTCACCGGTATCGTCGGCCGCTGATTTCACCGACTTTGGCCGAGTGCGCGGCTTGGACTTCGCGCTCCGGCTGCTGCCACTCGAAGCAGGGCGATTGGGCTTCTTGTCACCGTCGTCATCTACCGCTTCAGTGTCTGATTCGGCGTCTGATTCGGCGTCTTTTTTGCCGCCCGTTTCGGCAGCAAATTCCTCATCGTCATCGTCGTCGTCCACGAAGTCGAAGTCTTCTTCATACAGATTGTCTTCGTCGTCGTCGTAAGCCATGCGGAATGCCAAAAAGGGAGGGAGACCAAAAGGGAAAATGAGGAACAGGCGAAGCGGAAATACTATAGCGGAGAAATACTAGTGGGGAAATATAGCAGCGAGCTCGCGACTCGCGAAATCCTACTCTGCGTCAAGTCCCGTATGATAGAACAACCAGTATCCGGCGTCGCCACCCACACGTCAAGCTACAGGACACGGGATGTTGACCCGCGCGGCGCAAAAAGTGGGCCATTCTAACGCAGGGCGGCCCTATCGAGCGGCTACGCGGCTCCGAGCAGCCGCGATGCCCGCCTGTAGGACTACATCTTCACTCTGTAGAGGCGTGGCTGTAAAGTCGGCCGTGTTTGGCTTAGCCACTCGATGGGGCTGTACCAGGTCGTGGGGCTCGACTCCGCGATGGCTGATCGGCACGCCGTTGGGCGAGAAAAACTTGGCCGTGGTCAGTCGAATACCGGCCCCTGCATAGCCCAGAGGAAAGATCCCTTGGACCGAGCCTTTGCCATAGGAGGTGGAACCGATAATCCGGCCCCGGCCATTGTCTTTAATAGCTCCCGCAAAGATCTCGCTGGCACTTGCACTATCGCCATCGATGAGCACGACCAATGGCACCCGCCAGGTACCCCCATAGTGGGCCTGGTAATTAAAATCTTCTTGCTTACTCCGGCCGCGGGTAGAGACAATATTCCCCTGGGTGAGGAACTTGTCGGCCACTTCGACCGAGGAGGTAAGCAAGCCGCCCGGATTTCCACGCAAGTCGAGAACCAGCGAACGCATTCCTTGACGATGCAAGTCCCATAGGGCGGTTTCCAGGTCTCGAGAGGTCGCTTTCTGAAAAGTCGGAATCCGGATATAAGCGATACCGAAATCGGCATCGACGATTTTCACGTCTTCCAGGCTCGGCACTTCGACGTGCTCGCGACGGATGTTCAGCACACGAGGCTGCGTGCTGGGCGAGTAGGCCGTCACACGAACCCAAGTGCCTTCGGCTCCTGTGAGCATCGCAGCCGCTTCGTCCGTTGACATTTCGGCAGTGCTCTTGCCATCGACGGCGACTATCCGGTCCTGGGCTTGAATACCGGCCCGCTCCGCAGGACTACCAGGAATCACGTGAACGATCAACAAAGCGCCCTCTGCCGCTTTGAGTTCCACGCCCAAGCCAACGAAATTGCCTTCAATCTGCGAGTAAACCTCCCTGAGCTGATCTGCCGTCAGATAGGCCGAATAGTCATCCAGTCCATCCGCTGTCGCAGAAACAAACTCTAAGATTGTCGCAGTGGGGTTGAGTCCCGTGCGCGCTTCTAAAAGACGCGTCACTTCCGAAGCATAGCTAATCAAGCTGCGCGAGCTGTTGATATTATGCCGACCGAGAAGCTGAAACAGATCACTTCGTATCCCGCCCAGCTGTTCGGGTGAGATCGAAAGGTTATTGGATGCCAAGAAATCTTGGTCTCCGAGCGCAATCTCGATGGCCGATGTGCCGTGCACGCCCAAGTCGCCCCAGGCGGGTAGATTGACGTAGTGGGTACCCGTTTTCTGCAATAGTTCGGAGTAGAGCGACAACGAACCCTGACGATCTAAGCTAGCGATCGATTTCGTGAAACTTCGGTCACGATAGCGGCGATCTAAGCTGTAATGCAACTTCGATAGATCACGACGTTGTTGCAGCGCCACGTTGTCGCGATGTTCGCGAAGCGCGTCTTCGTAGTAGCTGAGCGCTTCGCCCCAACGATCGCTCGCTTCGAGCTGCCGCCCTTTTTCGAACACCACGGCGAGCGTAGTCGAGGGGATGGACTCTGGTAGGACCGTGACCGGCACATCTTCGGTCGAAGTCTGAGCTGAGGCGTTTGCAGCTGCGCTTGTCAACACAATTGCAGAAAGCAGCAGCAAGAGCCGAGTTCGCTGTGTAGGGACCCTGATTTGCATTTGGTGCTCGTTCCATGTGGGGATATTGTCGCGCCTGGCAGGTCGGCCCCCTTACGGGTTGCCGGCTTTAGGGGCACTTCGGCGAGTCTTGTCGGCCGGCAGGGAAGCGTCGACCTGGGTGC
>Ga0115002_10006572_pt1 | contig 13342 bp, 10 predicted proteins | sample ArcticOcean_MG_C_8_FD_89576 | JGI IMG/M metagenome (GOLD analysis project Ga0115002, IMG submission 89576) | Marine microbial communities from western Arctic Ocean - ArcticOcean_MG_CB11_86 | ecosystem: Environmental > Aquatic > Marine > Oceanic | place: Arctic Ocean: Canada Basin | collected...
TTATCCCCACGACTACGTCCAACCTTTGACATTGCCCTCCAGACACCGTCTATTTTTACTTGAGCAATATCAGCTGTATAATCAGTAACCCGTGGACCGTCATTAGCAAAGAGAGAGGATCCAACCGCATAGATATCCACCGGGACATCCAGTTTCTCAAAGCGTGAAATTTTTGCAGTGTTAAATCCGCCGGACACAACAATCTTAACACTCGTACACCATTCGCGAGCACGTACAGTCCACTCCTTGGGCAAATCCCATTTTTTCCAGGCGGAATCTACTGCATTCCGGACGATAAAAACTAAGCGCGGATTGACACCCATATCAAGTTCGGCCTGCCCCATCGGAGTTACCGAAACATCCCGAATTGAAGAGCTGGTGTCGAGCCGGACTCCAAAAAGCTGATAGCGCTGCGCCTCTGTTTCATTTCCGGCTTCCATCAACTCACGGTAACTTGCAAACATGCGCCGCATCACAAGCAGAGAATCTTTGACTGAATCATTATTGAAATCAACCAACGCAATCCTGGGAATTTCAGGCGCGCAGGCGGAGGCGAAAGCCATCATCGTTTCAGCAGTATCACCAAAAAAACAGGCAATTGATGCATGGGCTACCGTTCCTCCTCCAGCACCACCCCACCAGTCTCCCTGCGCATCCGTTGAGATGTAAGGGCCGACACGAAGTTGATGATCATGATTGAAGCATTGCACAGCAACATTATACGCATAGCCGTCCGCGGCCTGAACTTCATGTAAATCAAAACGTGCAGGAAAGAATAATACCGGTTTCCCTCTAGCGGCCATTAATGTTTCATAAACATTAGTAGCAACTCTACTGGAACGAGTGAGCAGGCCCAGTGTTGGTGTTTCCAAAAGAGCAAAATCACGGTAACGTCCTCGAACCCGAATCACGGGTTGGATTGAGGTTGGGTCTCCGCTGTAAGTAACGGTTGCTCCATCATGTACTGCTTCAACTTCAAGCCGATTCCACGTATTTACGAATTTACCATTTCCATTAAAATATCCGCTGCAATGCTTGATCATCATTAATGCTTTGTCCACTCCAGCGACTACCACTTTTCCACTGCGACGTGTGAACCACTGCATTTCAACTTCCAGATTTCCAACTTCTGTCTTTGACAAATCTACATCTCCAAATCTTAGCGCCTCACCTTTGAATACATAGCCTTGTTGCGCTAAAGTGCTCAGCATCACACCGATATTTTCAAAGTACTTGTCTGAATACCATCCACGACGCATGCGTTTGATATCAATTTTGAAGACGTCATTTGTCAGACGTTCACGATTAAAAATGGTCATATAAAATGTTACTAAAGTATTGTTTACTTAAGGCATTCGCAAAATGTTGTCATTCCTGCGAAGCTTGTCCTCAACCTGATCGAGGAGCGTGAATCCAGAAACATTAATGTCATTTATATTTTTTGGGGATTTTTCGAACTTACGTCGGCAATACTAATAACGCTATTTTTGAATTTTATCAATAAATTTTTTAGCTACAGTTACCAACTTTTGCTTGCCAGTCTCAACAGGAGACCACATTTCCCAGCGTTCGAGAAATTCAAGCAAGTGCTCTTTGCCCGGCAGAGATCCTTCTGTACTGAGTAAATTCCGGACGCGCGCCTGTTCTTCCGAATATTGCCGCTGATCAAAAAATCCGCCAAAATAAGCCATCCGCAGCCAGATCAAGTAGGTGCTTAATGCATCACATTCGTTGTAGGCTACAATTTCAGCCAGACGTCCCTCCAACCACATTGGTGCAACCTCCTCTCCGCTCACTCCCATTTTTCCGGGAATTCCGCAAACGCTAGCCGTTTCATTCAGCGATGGATTAGACGATCCATAGCCACCCAGTATTTCTATCAAATCAACATGCGCCTCACTGTTACGACTGTCAAAATAATCATCTCCCAACCATGGTTTTTCAGGACGTTTTGCAAATTTTTCTGCTTGAACTCCTTTTGCAACAGCGCGCTGCACAAGGATTTTCAGGTCCGCTTTGGCTGAATTGAAGCCAACCAGTTGAGGTTTTTTCTCACCAACTGCTTCGAGGAAACATGATAGTATTTCGCTCTCCGATGTTTGTTTCGGATCAGTTGCATCATGAGGCAGCGCTGTCAATGACAAAGCGACTTCACCGTTTTCCTTTACTGCACGAACAACCGCGGCAATGGAAATTACCCGGCAAATGGTGGTTTTGAGGTAAGGCATCGGATTTTCTTCATCCGCTCCGCCTTCTTCCCACATTTTCTGAATCACCTCTGCATCAGTTATTTCTTCCGCAAGTTGAAAAAGCCTGCGTCCCGCTTCCGGATCAGGTACCCATTCCGCGTCAAAGGCCCAAACAACTTTGTTGACTGATTTGAACATAATCCTTTTCCTTTGCTAAAGTAAAATGCCTCTCAAAGTCTAACGTTTTGCACAGGCATTGACAATCTAATCTATGATAGTGCAGTGTCTGATGTCAAGAAATTACAGGAGGGAATAATATAGCGGAGACGTTTACTGAAGTGTTGATTTTTTGGATGGAAATGCTATTTTCTGTCATATGGCTGATTATCGTGAAAATGGAATGACCGCCCCATAATTGCCATTTCCATTATAAATATAATTTTCTGAAATAATAATAAAAGAAGACAGCTTTGTTTTTTACCGCAAAGTAGATAAGCGTGCTCGCTTGTCTTAAATCAAGCAATTGTTTATACTGAAAATGTTCCGAATTTTTCCCTGAAACTAAGTTCATCAACACAAATTCCAAACTCCATGAATCTCAGCATAACTATCATCGGACATAATGAAGTTGAACACTTACGGGAATTACTACCTCAACTCAAATGGGCAGATGAAATCGTCTATGTAGACTGCGAAAGTCATGATGGTTCCCTGGAAGTCGCGCGGGAGACTGGCTGTCGTGTTTATTCACGTCTGAACAATACCAACCTAAATGTCAACAAAAGTTATGCGATGGAGCAGGCGTCCGGGGATTGGGTTTTTTATGTAGATCCAGATGAAAGAATTCCGAAAATTTTGGTATTGGAAATCGAAAAAGTAATTCAAGCAACTACAAACTCAGCCTTCAAACTGAAACGCCGCAATCATTATTTTGGGAAATGGCTACGTCACGGGAGTCAGTATCCAGACACGCAGTTACGTTTATTTAGGAAAAATTCCGCGCATTTTCCGAATCAGCACGTACATGAAAAATTGGTGGTTGAGGGCAGCGTCGGCAAATTAGAAAACGATATGCTGCACTTTTCCTATCTGAACATCAGTCAATTTTTAAGCAAGTTTGATTTCTATACTGGAGTTGAGGCTTGTTATCTACGAGATTCCGGAGTGCAGATAACAGCCGGAAATTCTCTGCGATTTTTCTTGCTCAAACCGATTAGCCGTTTTTTGCGGCGCTATTTCCTCAAAGGTGGATTCCGCGATGGCTTGCCCGGTTTGTTCTGCGCAATTTTTGATGCACTGAATTTTGTTGTACGTTATTTTAAGCTTTGGGAATTGACACAGAATCCGGTGTCAAAGAGCAAATTCTGAATTCTGAGACTTGAAAGGTATCTGTCTTCAGGAGGACGTTCCGTTCCGAAGGAAGTTGAGCATCCATTGCGTGATTACCTGAGGCTGGATGGAGCTATCCAGTGATTTAACACCTGCCGCAAATATTTCTGGTCCCAGGGTTTGTTCGCGTAAATCCATCAAAACTTTTGTATATGCTTTCTCCAATTCCGGATGTGGCTGAAAAGTCAAAATATGATCATCAATCCGGAAAGCGGCATTAGGGCAAAATTCACTTTCCGCGATCAACTCCGCCCCTTCCGGAAGTTGTGTGACTTGATCCTGATGAACAGCCAGCAGTGAAAAGTTCTCCAAATCAGGATTGAGCCAAGATTTCGTTTTAATTTTCCTATATGAATGCACACCTACTCCCCAGCCCTGAGTAGCTTTTTCTGTTTTTCCGCCGAGTGCCCTGGCAATCATCTGGTGACCGAAACAAATGCCCAGCAACGGATGTTTATTACGATGTAGTTCAACCACATACTTTTCCAATTTTCGAATCCACTCTTCATCGTCATAGACACTGAAGCGGCTGCCCGTAATCAAATACGCGTCACACTCCTGAGGTACTTGAGGATATTGCTCAAGCTGCACGTCAAAAACCGAAAACTGTAATTCCGGATCAATGCTTTGAAAAAGCGAGATGAACATCAATGGATAGTCACCATGCTCAGCCTGTAAATTTTCATTGGTTGAATCACATTGCAGAATACCAATTCTCATAAGACAACAGCAAAGTAGCATAAAAGTTACATAATCTTCTTCTCCTCAAAGTATTGAAGAAGGAGTTGGTTGAAAAGCAGCATGTCACGATAATCAATTTCACCAATATTTGCAACCCTGAAAGTATCCTGTTTTGCACCTTTTCCGGGATAAATAGTAATATCGTTCTCATAAAAATAATCGTGCATCTCCATAAAATCATATCCCGGGGAATCCGGCTCAACAATTGCGGTTAACAATTTTGAATGTTGAGATTTAGGCAGGAGGAGTTCTAAACCAGCTTTTTCAAGACCATCCAGCAAAGTTTCATATGACTTAACATAACGCGCGGTACGCCCTGCCTGAGTTTCTACAAAAAACTCATCCAGCGCCTGATTAAGAGCATAAACAATTTGCACAGGCGGAGTAAACTGAAATTGTCCTGTTTTTTCGATATAGCTATGATTACCCCACAGATTCAGGTACAAATTACGGGGTGGGATTTCAGCGGTTTTAGCGATTTTTTCTTGATTGGCAATCACAAAACTTGTACCCGCCATGCCCTGGATACACTTGTTTGATGAAGAGATTAAATAATCAATCGGCAGTTCACGCATGTCGATCGGCAGTCCGGCATAAGATGACATCGCATCCACAATCGAATCTACTTCGTATTTCCGACAAAGTTCCAACAATTCCGGCAGAGGATTGAGCATTCCGGTGGTTGTTTCATGATGCACAAAAACAAAATGCGTTAGGTCTCCGTCTTCTTTAAAAATAGCTTCCACAGCGGCCACATCCGGATAATCCCCCCAGACCATCCGATATGTACGGTACGGAATACCATAAGCCTGGATAATAGTTTCTGCCCGTTTACCGTAGGCCCCATTATCGAGAATTAATATTTTGCCCTCTGGAGGCACAACCGAACTCAAAGCGGCTTCTACTCCAGCGGTTCCGGAACCAGTAAAAATAACAGCGGTGTGTGTGGATTCACCATTGACTACCTGGACGACTTTGTTTAATACTGCTTGCGTCAGCTCACAAAATTCCTGCTCACGTGGACAAATGTCCGGAACCAACAGTGCCTCTTTGACACTGTCTGTCGTTGTGGCTGGTCCGGGATTTAAGAGAATGTTGCGTTTCATGGGTAAAATAGTTTGGAATGTTAAAATATGATACTGGTTCAGTTCTGATAATATCCAATTCTACAAATATTTGTATTATCTGTAAAATGCAAATAAACAATCCTTTCGATTGATTCTATCAATAGAAATAGCTCTGCATTGACGATGTCGATTGACAGCTTACATAGTTTTCGCTTATTTTAGATGTAAGCGAAGGAAAGTTAAAAACCTTCAAAATTATAATTTTTTTTAAAGAGAGACATGAAGAAAACATTTGAGATGGACATTTCCGCGGAAGTTCAGCAAGCATTAAAAACAGGACAGCCGGTAGTAGCACTGGAATCAACAATAATTTCCCATGGAATGCCTTATCCGCAAAATTTGGAGACAGCACATGCAGTTGAAAATATAATACTGGAGGAAAGTGCTGTACCTGCCACAATCGCCATTTTGAACGGCCGTATCAAGATCGGCCTGAGTCAGCATGAACTGGAACAATTTGCAAAGCACACTACCCCGCTAAAAGTCAGCCGTCGTGATTTACCGTTAGTACTTTCACAAAAACAAAGCGGCGGCACCACAGTTGCGGCAACCATGATTTGCGCTAAATTAGCAGGAATCGCCGTTTTTGTAACAGGCGGAATCGGAGGGGTACACCGTGAAAGCGAAAAAACTATGGATATTTCAACTGACTTGATGGAACTTGCTCAGACAAATGTTGCTGTCGTCTGCGCCGGAATAAAATCCATCCTCGATATTCCGCGTACCCTTGAGTATTTGGAAACACAAGGTGTGCCCGTAATTGGTTACAAAACGGAAGAATTCCCGGCTTTTTATACGCCTGCAAGCGGATCTATGGTGCAGGCACGTTTGGACACGCCGGAAGAAATAGCACGCTGCATGAAAATTAAATGGGAGCTTGGATTGGACGGAGGAATCGTGATTGGTAATCCTGTGCAACAGGAAGATGCCATGGATGACGCTATCATTCAGTTGGCAATATCTGCGGCGCTAAAAGATGCGGCAGAAAAGGAAATTGAAGGCAAAGACGTGACCCCGTTTTTACTGGAGCGCATCAACCAACTGACAGAAGGGGAAAGCCTTAAGAGCAACATTGCTCTAGTTTGCAATAACGCGCGTCTTGGAGCAAAAATAGCTGTCGCTTATCAAGCTCTGCTTTGATCCATCTGGGCAACTTGGGACTTTAATTCGGAAACGGCAAGTTCAACCAGAGAAGAGGCAATCGATTTTTCTAAAGCTTTATGAACAGAGCCTGCCACAATCTCTTTCAATTCTTTTTCTGTGAACCTGTAACTTTCACTACTTTCAAAGTCTTCATCAAATTTGTCGAATCCAATTCCATCTATTTCAGCAAAACCGGATTTTTTTTCGTCAAAAACTGTTTGCCGCTCAAAGTCCATGAAGGCATCTTCAGCTTCATCCCAACTGTCAAATACTTCTTCCTGGACTTCCGAAGATGCCTCAGAGTTTGTTTCCGTTTCGAATTCAGCATCATCGTCCTCAAAATCATCAAGTCCATTAATCACAGTTTCCTCAAGTTCTTCCACTATTCCATCTTCAGAACCATCCTCTGCATCTAGAACATCATCTTCTTCAAGCAGATCGCCTAGTTCTTCCACCATGATATCAGCAAGATATTCTTCTGGCTCTACCTCAGCCTCCGTTATTCCCTCAGCCATATTTGCCATTGGTTCAATTCCTTCTTTTTCCAGATCATCTTCAGCCCGGTCAAAGTCCATGAAGGCATTTTCAGCTTCATCCCAACTGTCAAATACTTCTTCCTGAACTTCCGAGGACTCCTCTTCTAATTCTGTTTCATCGAATTCAAGAGCATCCATTTGCTCACTCAACTCCTCAAGTTCACCAAGTGCACTTTCTTCGTTATCTTCCTGATCATCTAAACAGTCCTGTACCATAGAATTTATTTCCGCATCATCCGGATCGAAATTGAGCTCTATCTCAAATTCATCTGTTGAAGTTTCAAACACAAATTTCTCTACATCCTCAACTTCTGAATCCTCCTCAAATTCATCTTCTACTGACTCGGACAGCAGCATATTATCAAAGGGAATTTCCGCCTCAAGCTCATTTTCATCTGTGCTTTGTTTCAGTTCGTAGTCATCCAGTTCACTCCAAGTTTCTACTACGTCTTCGCTGATTTCCATGTCCCGAGACGATGTCTCAACAGGCTCTTCAAAAGAAGAAAGATTTTTAGGATATTCCGGCTTAAAATCAGTTTGATCCAAATTGATATCGGTCAAACCTTCTCTGAGTGTCTGCTCCAAGTCAGGAGGCCTTGTCCATATTTCGCCTGGCTCCTCAAAATCAGTAAGCTCAAGATCAATCTCTGTTAACCCTTCACGTAATTTTTGTTCCGGATCTTCAGCCTGATCAACAGGACTGATTTCAGCTTCTTCATCTTGATCAACAGGCCTGCTTTCAACAAGTCTGCTTTCAGCAAATTGATCTTCCAAACCTGAATGTTTAAGCTGCTCCAGGCCGTCCGGAACAGACTCTGCCTCAACCGGAAGAGCTGCTAATTCAGTTTTTGCTAAATTAGTTTCAAGCTCATCTTCATCGAGTTTAAGATCAAATTCAAAACCATCGTCCATTTCGAGTTCGTCCTCCTGGATTTCATCTACAACAGCGTTCATTTCAGCGTTAGCACTTTCTTCCAGAACATCAACCCTCATTTCGTTTTGATCCTGAGACGATTCTTGCTCCTGAATTTCACTATCCGGCTGCCACTGAATAGCCTGATGATTATCCAGAATAATTGAATCCATATGGCTGCCTGGAGAAGAGTCTGAACCCAGTCCGGACTCGCTTTGCCTAAAGTCATCCATCTGCAGAGCCTCTTCCTCACCATTTGCATAGGAGGTGTTTTTTCTCTGTTTGATTTCTTTTAACTGATTTTCAATCGTACTCATATCAATTAAAAAATCTTCATCATCTTCGTCCGGTTCTGAACCAAAGTTTTCATCCAAAGTTATAAAAGGGCTTAGCTGTTCCTGAAGCATCGAGGCTTCAAAGGGTTTACGTAGTAATCCGTTTATTTTAAGTTCTGAAAGTAACAGTTCGTCAACCTCATCTTTCACATTTGCAAGCAAGATGATCGGTGTATTTTTTAAGTCCGATTCTGTGCGGATCTCCCTGCATACCTTGTAGTCTTGTTCACTGTCAGAGTTACTGATAAATATTAGATCCGGTTTCTGCTTAGATGCCTGCTGAACAAATAAATCTGGATCTATCTCCTGGCTAATTGTAATATCACTTTCCTTCAAAGATACTGCAATTACCAGTTGAATTTCAGGATTTTCCTCAAGTACAAGAATTAATTGGGTCATTGATTTTATTATTCAGACTCTCAAAGTGCAATTATAAAGTCACCAATTTATTGTATATCTACGATACTAATTCAGTGCTTTTATGCAAGTTAATGCCCTAATTTTTGCACAAATATAAAGATTGTTTGTTTATTTACTTTGTACCTTTTTTGTAGAAACTTTATCTTAGATGAAGAATTTTTTATATTAACTAACAAAGATCCGGAAAAGTGGCTTTCAAAATAATCCCAAAATACATTGCGTCAGAATTTATCCATTATTTTCTGTTGTTTTTCTGTTCTTTTGTATTAATGACACTGGTAGGAAATTTTTTTGGAAATTTAAGTAATGTTTTTTCGAGTTGGTTAAGTTTTTTAAAGTTTCTTCAGGAAACAGCTTTGCTGCTACCTTTGTTGCTGGAACTTATTATCCCTATCACAGTTTTGCTGTCCACTATCGCCGCATTCAGTTCTTTGAACAAGAACGCAGAACTACTGGCCATGCGCAGTTCCGGAATCGGCGGTTGGAGCCTAGCATTTCCGGTGTTGGTAGTTTCAGTATTCATTGCGGGATTTGCTTATTTCAGCCAGAATTACTTGTACAACTGGATGCATCAGACATGGGTCAAACAGGAAAATTCAACCAGTCTGGTACCGCTCTGGAAAGTCGGTGAAGATCAAAGCATTTACTATTTTGGCAACCGCCAGCAAGATGGCCGTTTAAGCTCAATCACCTCATTTCACTGGCAGAAAAAACCATTCCAGCTCGTAGAAAAAACCGCGATTGAGAGAGGTGTACAACAAAAAAATTCCTGGGTTTTTCATAACGTCATCAGGTATCTTTTTCAGGATGAAAGTCTGCAACTGGAGCACGTTGAGCAATGGCGCGTTGAGACAGAAAAACTTCCGACCGTACCTTTTGAGAATCCCGTTTCTCCGCATCATCAACCAATCTTTGACTTATATGAAGAAACGATTAAACTGCAAAGTGAAGGTCAGGATGTTACTCGACATTGGGTTGAGTTTTTTCAGAAAACCGCTTATCCGTTTCAAATATTTATCATGGTTTTGATTGGTCTTGGATTATCCGCCTCATACAACAGACGCGGTACGGGAGCAGAGTCTCTGGCGATCAGCTTCTTATTAGGTATACTATTCTGGATGTTCAATCAAATCACCATGGCAGTTGGAAGTGCAGGTCTTCTTATGCCTTTCCTGGCTGCATGGAGCGGAAATATGATTTTTCTCGCGCTGGGCCTCTGGTTGTTGTCTTATAACCGTGTGTAAGTTATTTTAAATTTTGAGAACAAATTTATACGAAAAAATAACGCCGTAATACACAGAGCAAGGGACACACATCCTCTGTCAAAGACCGGAGGTTAATAGCCTTATCAACCCACCACTAATTATAATCTGGATACTGCTCTATATTAATCCCTGTAGACTCAATAAGAACAGGATATTTCTTTGCGGTTTCTTCTAGCGAATAAATTTAAAACTATTCCTGAATTTGAATGAAGCAAAATCCTCTAAAAAAATACCTCCCAGCAAGTCCGGTGCAACGACTTGTTAGCAATCTGATCCCTTTGTCTAGCACAAACATTAGCTAAGTATTTTTAAATCCAAATATCATTAGGAGCCGTAAGTTCTCCACCAGCCTCACCTGTATTAACAACGCCTTGACGTTCCACAACCATGATTTTGCATTCATTTTCCGCAAAAGGTTTATGCTCGACTCCTTTGGGAACAACAAACATTTCTCCTGCTGAAAGATAAATTTTCTGACTTCGTAACTCAATCTCCATTGAACCTTCAATAACAATAAAAACTTCATCGGTATTTGGATGGTCGTGCCAAGTAAATTCACCTTGAATTTTGACAAGTTTAAATTGGTAATCATTCATTTCTGCAATGACTCGTGGAGACCAATATTTTGAAAATTTGTTGAATTTCTCTTCCAAATTGATAGGATTGGCTAACATTTAAAAACTCCTTTGATTCGATAGTTTTTTATCTCAATTCACTATTTGTAATGAACAACTGAAAATTTGTTAATCTATGTTAATAGAACCGGAAAAGAACGTTGTTTCGGAAGAAGCTTTGGAAACAACTCTGTAGAAATTCACCTTTTTTAAAGTGCAACAAGACTAAGCAAAAAGTGATTCAGTAAACTGTTTTGCATCAAAAGGTCTCAGATCGTCAACTTGCTCACCTATGCCAATATAACGCACAGGAATATCAAACTCATTTACAATCCCAATAACCACTCCGCCTTTGGATGTGCCATCCAATTTTGTAATAACCAATCCGGTTAAATCAGCAACTTCAAGGAATTCCCTTGTTTGAAAAATAGCATTTTGTCCTGTAGTCGAGTCCAGCACCAGCAATACTTCGTGGGGTGCGTCCGGAATCAATTTACGGATCACACGGATCATTTTCTTTAATTCTTCCATCAAATTCTTTTTGGTGTGAAGACGTCCAGCAGTATCACAAATCACCACGTCATAATCCTCATCCAGACCTTTTTGCACAGTTTCGTACATCACCGCAGACGGATCGCTTCCCGGATCCTTTTGGAGAATATCACAATCAGCACGCCTGCTCCATTCCTCTAATTGATCAATTGCAGCTGCGCGGAAAGTATCACCTGCACCCATCAGTACTTTTTTTCCCTGCTGGCGATATTGAGCTGCTATTTTACCAATAGTTGTAGTCTTACCAACACCGTTCACTCCAACAAAAAGTAAAATCAGCGGTTTCCGCTCTGAAGTACCTAGAACGGGATATGTTTTACTCATTATCTTTTCAATTTCCAATTGTATTTCTTTCTGTAAGACTTCCGGATCGGTCAATTCTTTACGTTCCACCTTCTCCGTAATCGACTCAAGAATACGACGAGTAGTTTCCGGACCAATGTCAGAGCCGATGAGAACCTCTTCCAAATCATCAAGCAGGTCTTCATCAATTCCTTTTTTACCTAAAACCGCTTCAGACAAATTGTTAAGGATGTGTATCCTTGTCTTACCGACACCTTTTCGGAGACGTTCAATGAGTGAATCCTCCTTTTCTGACTGCTCCTCTATTTCAGTTTCTTTTTCAATTTCCCGCTCAAGAACCTGTTGATTCCGTCGTTCTTCCTCCATGGAAGAAATCTGCTCTTGAAAACCTTTTTCCCGTTCTTCCGCCTTTACAATTTGTGCTGCCTCTTTTTCTTGCTGCAATTTTTCTTCTTGCTTGATCTGTAGTTCCAGCTCTTTGGCACGCTCTTTTTCCAGTTGCTCCAGTCGTTTCTCTTTGTCTCGACGGCTGAGTTCATGCGGTGCTTTATTTTTCAACGAACGCTTACGCAGTAAAAACAAACCTGAAAGACAAATCAAAATAATCAAGAAAGCGAATCCTGCCATTATCAAAGGCATCTTCTCTGCTGAAATCAGCACGCCGTCGTTGAATATTCTGCTTAAAAATTGATTTGCTGCTGCACTTAAATTTGCGTAAATTTGTTTAAATTCTTCAATAAACATGGAAATTATTTTGCTTGTTGTTTTTGTTTTAGACTAGAATTTGATGATACCGTTTTTACATCAACTAAAGTAAGTTCCTTTAACACCAGTCTTCAATATGACCAATTGGTCGATAGAATCATTAAATCCTGTCCAACGTGAAATCGTCGAACACAAATCCGGACCTGCGCTTGTCATTGCCGGTGCAGGCAGTGGAAAAACACGTGTAATAACTCACCGTGTAGCAGAACTGATTCATTCCGGCATTCCGGCTTCTTCAATCCTTTTGTTGACTTTCACTAACAAAGCAGCCAATGAAATGGCGCAGAGAGTGGGTAGAGCTCTCAAAAATTCTACTGAACAACAAAAGCTTATACACGGGACTTACCACAGTGTGGGCAGTCGTTTCCTGAGGCGAAACGCCAAATTGCTGAATTATCAAAATAATTTCAGCATTTTGGATTCCTCTGATTCAAGAGACTTGATAAAAGCCTCGCTTGCAGAAACAATCGGTAAACCTGGAAAATATTTTCCAAAATCCGCTGTTCTACAAAATATTTTTTCCCTAGCCTTCAATCGTTTCTGCACTCAACAAATGATCTTAGACTTTGCCTACCACAAACGCAATTTTCACCTTGAGCAATTAGTATCTGCCGATTATCCACACTTTTCTGAGCACATTGATATTATTCTCAATGTGCTCTCTACCTACCGCCGCAAGAAAAAAAGTGGCCAAGTGATGGATTTTGATGATCTGTTGGAAAACTGGCTGGAACTGCTTCTGAGGCACGGTGAAGGACTTCCGCTTTGCGAGCAAATTAAATATATCCTCGTAGATGAATATCAGGATACCAATCAGGTTCAAGCCAACATTTTACATCAGCTGTCTTTGCCACAAAAAAACATAATGGTTGTCGGTGACGATGCTCAATCAATCTACAGCTGGCGCGGTGCAGATTTTGGAAATATGCTAGAATTTCCGTAACGCTACAAAGCTGTGACATACTACATGGAAGAAAATTACCGCAGTACTCCAGAAATCCTAGAAGCTGCAAACCAGAGCATTAATTATAACACACGTCAGTTTAAAAA
>Ga0115002_10006574_pt1 | contig 13338 bp, 14 predicted proteins | sample ArcticOcean_MG_C_8_FD_89576 | JGI IMG/M metagenome (GOLD analysis project Ga0115002, IMG submission 89576) | Marine microbial communities from western Arctic Ocean - ArcticOcean_MG_CB11_86 | ecosystem: Environmental > Aquatic > Marine > Oceanic | place: Arctic Ocean: Canada Basin | collected...
TGGATCTGAGCCGCCAACTCGGTGGCAACGGCTGCCTGCAGACCGAGGTCGATCGAGAGCACGAGGTCGGCTCCGGGTTTCGCGGCGACTCTGCCGAGTTCGCCTATCTCTCGGCCCGTGGGGTCCGCGACGACGAGGCGGCGTGCTGGAACTCCGCGGAGCAGGTTTTCGTATACCTGCTCGAGTCCGCCGCGTCCCACAATAGCGTCGAGGGGATAGCCCTCATCGAGGTATTGCTGAACATCGGTCGTGTCGATGGCACCGACATGTCCGATGAGGTGCGCGAGCAGCTCTCCGCCCTCGTAGCTCCGCTTCGGCATCGCGACGACGTCGACTCCGGGGAGTGCTGCAGTTACGGTTCGCAGTTCGATCGCCTCGAGGGTTGTCGTGACCTCGTGGACTCCGATCGGCACCAACGGGTCGATGGATGAGATCCCAGAACTGACTGCCCGCTCCAGTTCTGTCAGCGGGACACCGGTGTTCTGTTCGATCCGCAGTAGTACCTGATTGAGGTCGACCGGGGAGCCGGGCAGTTCTGCCGGGATCAATCGCAAGACGTAGCGCGGCACGTTACGGACAAGTGGTGCGCCGTTACGGTCGTAGATCAGACCACGTGGTGCCTCGGCCTCGATAATTCGCGGTTGGTCGCCGGAGGCGAGTTCGGGGGCGGTTGCTGGATTTAGGAACTGCATTCGGGTGAGCTGGATGCTGAGGATGGAGACGATGAGCAGCATGGCGATGCGGAGCGGGCGGAGCCGCGCCCTGGATAGTTCGTCGCTCATGTGAAGAGGCCGTGTCGCCGTCGTCTCGGCTGCAACAGAGGCGTGAGCACGACGGCGATGGCACTTGTTTCCAAGGTGGCCCCGACGATGGTGGGGATTGCCTCGGACAGCGAGTGCAGGTCACGGCCGACGATTGCTAGTAACAGTAGATACGAGAGCGTTCCGAGGCCGGCGACACTTGCCGTCGCGGGTAACCGCCATCGTAGTCCGCGTTGCTCGCCGGCTATCGTCTGCGTGACGACCTCGCCGATCAGGGCGACCGGCAGTAGTGCCATTAGGAACCAACCGCTGCGTTGCGTGGACACGATTCCGGGCAGCACTGCGGCTGGGAGAAGAGCGATCCACACTTCATCGCACGAACGATTCACGCTCCAGGCTGCAACCAACGCCACCGGCAGTAGCGGGACGCTCCAAGGGTCGGGGAAGAGCACCGGGAGAGCACCGACCTGGAGGAAGCTGGCGAGAGTAACGAACAGTATCAGAGTCAGACTCACGGGGTACCCTTGATAATGTCGGTGTCGAGTCCCGGTAAGAAGCCGGTGACGATTAACACTTGCTCGATCGTTCTGAGAGCGCTCAGCGGTTCGACGATGATTCGGGCATGTATATCCTGCGGTTGCGATTCGACGGAGGCGACTCGTCCTGCGAGTAGTCCCGGTGGTAGGCGGCCGCCGAGTGCCGAGGTGATCACGACATCTCCCACCGCGACGTTCGCCTCGCGCTCAACGAACTCGAGTGTCAGGTTGTCTTCGGCACCTTCAAGCGCTCCCGGGATGCGGGATGATTGCACGACGACGGAGATCGATGAGTTGCTGTCGCTGATCAGCCGGACCCAGGAACGGGTCTCCTCGACGTTCGTGACGACACCGACGAGGGTCCCACCGGCGCCGAGGGCTGGCTGTCCTGTGGCCACTCCATCATCTGAACCCCGGGCGACCAAGAGGCTGCTCTGGCCCGGCGCGGGGTCACGTAGCAATACGTGGGCTGCTATGAGTTGATCGGGTGCCAGACTGCTGGCACCGAGCAGAGTTGCGGCCGCATCGACCGCAGTCCGTTGTTCACGGAAGGTACCGAGTTCGGCTTGGAGACTCTCCACTTCGAGTCGGAGTGCCGAGTTCTCTTCGGACAGTTCTCGGACCTGTCCGGCGTGGAAGATCACGTTGGACAGCGGACGGACGGCATTCTGAATTCCGGAGACGAGCGGTGCGATGATGTTGCGAGCTTGCGATTCCACTCGGCCAACCGGGGCGAAGGCGGAGACGCCTAGCAGCAAGACTGCGCTCAGCAGGAGTGCGGAGAACCAGGCGGCGCTCCGATTGATCGCCATCGCCTAACGTTCCGGTAGTTGTGTGGTGCTCATCGGGGGCGTTGTCGCGTCGCGATAGCGGACTGAACTCGCTCTAGCGTTTCGGCCTCCTCGAGTGATTCGGCGCAGCCTTTGACGACGGTGCGCAGTGGATCTTCGGTGACGAAAACGGGGAAGCGTGTCTCGATGGCGAGCCGGCGATCAAGTCCTCGTAGGAGGGCGCCGCCGCCGCTCATTGCGATACCGTGCATCATCAGGTCAGCGACTATTTCGGGCGGCGTCGTTTCGATTGTGGCGCGTACGGTGCGTATGATTTCGTTGGTTACAGTCGAGAGGGCGTCGCGTAGTTCGATCGTCGAGACTTCCACCGATTTTGGCAGCCCGGTTGCTAGGTCTCGACCGCGGAGGTCAATCAATTCTTCGACATCGAGAGGGAAGGCGGAGCCTGCCTCGATTTTCACTTGCTCGGCTGTACGTTCGCCGATCAGCAGGTTGTGAACCTGGCGGGCGTAATCGATGATTGCGGCGTCCATGCCGTCACCGGCGGCGCGCACCGACGTTGACTGAACGATTCCGCCGAGGGCGATTACGGCGACCTCGGTGGTTCCGCCGCCAACATCGACGACCATAACGCCGGATGAGTCCATCACTCGCAAGCCGGCACCGATAGCAGCCGCCATCGGTTCTTCAATTAAATAGGCGGAGCGTGCTCCGGCGGCGATTGAGGCGTCGTGGACGGCGCGCTTCTCCACCTCGGTAGCTCCGGAAGGAATACCGACGACTACTCGCGGGCGTGGGAGCCCGAGGCCGAAGCGCTCATGCACGGTGCGGATGAAGTGCTGGAGCATCCGTTCGGTAACGCCGAAGTCGGAAATGACGCCGTCACGCAGGGGGCGGACGGCGACGATGGTCGAGGGCGTGCGGCCAACCATGCGCTTGGCATCGGCGCCGATCGCGAGGATCCGTTTGGTGACCTTGTCGATCGCGACGACAGATGGTTCGTCGATGACGATACCGCGTCCACGCACGCTTACCAGCGTATTTGCGGTACCCAAATCGATCCCGATGTCATGGGAGAACATTCCGAGGAATGACGACAGCGGATTGATCACCGGTCGCATCTCGCAGACGGGGAGACTGCGTGTTCAACCGTGGCGGGTACGGTTGCATGGAGTATACGACTGAGCAGTTGTACGTATCAATGCCGCCCGCAACTGTGGATAACCATAGACGGAGCCGATGAGTCCTCGGAGTCGGTATCCCACTCCATAGCCAGGCAGGGCGCAGCACTGCCTGGCTATGGAGTCTCTAGGCTTGGGCGGACCAAATGGCCCCCGGAGTGAGGACCTGTACATAGCGGATGACGAAGAACGCCATCAACGTCAATCGAACACTCAGTCAGAAGGTGTTCCGGACTAGATCGGCGCTAAGCACGTCAGCGAAGAATGAAATCAGGGGATTGAGCCGACGACCAAAAGGCGATGAAGTTTGCTATTGGTGCCCGCAGTGGATTGGCGCCATTGAGCTGCACCCCACAAGATGCGTGTCGGTCCAAGGGTGACGGTCCCTGGAACTCACTGCGACTACCCGATTCAACTCGACTTCGGTGAAGCTAGCGACATTGTTGATCTATTCGACTCCCTCCCGTTCGCCGTCGGGGATTTCGTCGATCGGTTCTACTTCGAGGCTACGCAGGGCGGCGACTACGTCGTGATGGCCACGGGTATGGATGAAGGTGCTGGCCACCATCGTGAATCCGTCGGCGAGTAGGTTGGCGAGGCCGATGAGGACGACGATGCCACCTGCGAGGTCAACTCAAATGGTTCCGTCGATGGCGCCGTCGACGAGATCTCGGATCTAGTGGCGGTCCGTGCCACCAAAGAGGTGATCATGAATCGTCCACAGCGTGCGCGTGTGATGAACGGGAATCGGAAGATGTGTATCCGCCGGGAGGCAAGGGACATGGCGGTGGGCTAGGTCCCGGGTCGAATCAGGCGATAGACACGAGTGCTGCCGTCGCTCCCGGAGTGGACTCGGCCGGAGCGAACGAGGGAACGTAAGGCAGAGGCCATGAGGCCACTGTCTATGTCCATGAGCTTGGAAAAATCTTTTTTGGAGAGTTGATCGGTTTCCGCTAGCGCGTCAACGAGGAACTGTTCTAGTTCTGCCGATTGCATCATTGCGTACCTTCTTCTAGTTGCACCGTGAGCATCGATCCTCAGACCGTGTCAGTCCAGCCCTGTTCCTTGAGTCGTCGTACGAACTCGTCTTCATCGATTACTTCGACTCCCAGTATTTCCGCTTTTGTCTGCTTGTTGCCACCCCCTTCGCCAGCTATTACGTAGCTGGTTTTGTTTGATATCGCGCTGGTAAAACGACCGCCGAGCCCCTTGATTAGGTCCTCGATCTCGTTGCGAGACCAGCGTTGCAGGGAGCCGGTGGCGACGATCGCGAGGCCGTTCAGTATTCGGCCGCGCGCCGAGCTCCCCTCGTCCATTCGTACTCCGGCGGCAGCAAGACGGTCGACGAGGGCTGAGTTCTCTTCATTGCGGAAATACTCAAACACACCTCGCGCAACGATCGGTCCGATGTCATCGATGGCTTCAAGCTCTTCGAGCGAGGAGTTTCGCAGCGTCTTGATTGACCCGAAATTCAGTGCCAGTGCACGCGCGGTCTCTGTGCCGACGTGCCGAATGCTGAGGCCGATGAGCAGTCGATGAAGTGGCTGAGTCTTGCTGCCCTCGATGTTGGTGAGCAGTTTATCAAGCGATTTCTCGCCGAATTTCGGTAAGTGCAGAAGCTCAGTACGGCGCCTGTGGAGCGAGTACAGGTCCGATAAAGTTTCAATGAACCCTTGCTCCACGAGTGTGCGAGACCTCTCTTCACCGAAGCCTTCGACGTCCAGTGCGGCTCGACCGGTGTAGTGCTCAAGGGTGCGGGAGAGTTTGACCTGACACTCGCGATTCGGACAGTAGTAGGCGGCGGAGTCTTCGTCGTGCAGCACATTGATGCCGCAGACGGGGCAGGTAGTTGGCATCTTGAACTTACGCAGCGACCGACCTTTGCGCCGAGAGCGAATAGGGCCGACGATCTGTGGGATGACGTCGCCAGCGCGCTGGACGATTACTTCGTCGCCGGCACGGATATCGAGTCTCTGGATGTGCGCGAGATTGTGCAGCGTCGCCATGCTGATGGTGGCACCGCCGACGAAGACCGGCTCCAGTTCCGCGAAGGGTGTGAGCACTCCGGTTCGTCCGACAGAGATCTGGATCTTATTCAGTCGGGTCACCGCCTGCTCGGCGGGGAATTTCCAGGCCGTCGCCCAGCGGGGTTCACGGCCGACGGTGCCGAGTTGCCGTTGGAGGTCGAGGCCGTCGATCTTGATGACGACGCCATCGATCTCGTATTCCAGGTTGTCGCGTTTCGTCGCCCATTGCTCGCAGAAGTCGGCTACGGCGTCGATCGAATTGAGACGTTCGGTGAGCGGGTTGGTGGGAAACCCGGCGGTCGAGAGCCATTCGAGGGCTTCGGAGTGATTTGCAGCGACTCGTGGGCCATCGACCCAGCCGAGTTGATAGACGAAGAGATCGAGCCTGCGGTTAGCAGTGACTTTGGAATCGAGCTGCCGCAGGGACCCAGCAGCGGTGTTTCGAGGGTTCATGTAGAGCTGCTCGCCTGCGACGATTCGCTGTTGGTTGAGCCGTGCGAACTCTGCCTTCGAGAGATAGACCTCGCCGCGAACCTCGAATGCGCGTGGCGGGGCAGCGGTGGAGATTCGGAGTGGGAGCGAACGGATCGTCCGCAAATTCGTGGTGATACGCTCACCGCGGTACCCATCGCCGCGGGTGGCGCCTAGGGAGAAGGTACCGTTCTCGTAAATTAGCGAGATGGCGAGGCCATCGATCTTTGGTTCACAGACGAAGGAGAAGTCGTCGCGCTCGAGCAGGCGGACGAGGCGCTTATGCCATTTGAGCAATTCCTCTCGTCCGAAGACGTTTGAGAGCGACAGCATGGGCTCACGGTGCTGCACTGATTCGAACCCGATTGATGGTCGACCGGAGACGCGCTGGGTGGGTGAATCGGGCGCGATAAGATCGGGAGAGCGGGCTTCTAGGTCGCGGAGTTCGTTCAGAAGAGCGTCGTACTGTGAGTCGCCGACCTCTGGTTCGGCCAACGTGTAGTAGTGATAATCGTGGTGGTGGATGAGCACGCGCAGTTCCTCGGCGCGTTCGCTCGCTTGCGCATGCCCCTGCTGCGAATCGAGCGCCTCATCGGCGGTGTCAGGTGTCGATTGTGGTGAGGTCACGTTCGCCCGAGTATATCGTTGGACCTGTATTACTCGAACCGCCGTGACGGGATGTCTGCCAGCGGTACACTTGTCAGGTAGCTGATGGGAGGCCGAGTGGCTGTTATGAACTCGGATCGAACAGTGGTGATCGTGGACTACGGCGCTGGCAATCTGCGTAGCGTGGCGCGTGCAGTTGACCATGCAGGTTATGAACCTCTGGTCACGGCTCGGCCAGAATTGATCGATAACGCGTGGTCGCTCATCGTTCCTGGCGTGGGCGCTGCCGAGGACATCATGACCAACCTCAACGCCGGTGGGTTTGTTGAACCGATCCGTGAGTACATTGCCTCAGAGCGTCCGTTCATGGGAGTTTGCATGGGAATGCAAGCGTTGTTCGACCTATCTGAGGAGGGTGGTGAGCATGAGTGCCTTGGTGTTTTGCCAGGGAAGATCGTCCGTTTCCCGAAAGGTTTAATCGTCCCTCACATGGGATGGAACACGGTAAATATTGCGCTGGCACACCCGGTCTTTGAAGGTATCCCAGAAGATAGCTATTTTTATTTCGTTCATTCCTACCACGCGGAGCCGGACGATCCGACGATTGTTATAGGGGTGACGGAGTACGAGGACAGGCTCTTCCCCTCGGTGGTGGGGCGCGACAACATGATCGCAACGCAGTTCCACCCGGAAAAATCGGGTTCGAATGGTCTGCGTCTTTACGCTAACTTCCTCCGACTCGCACGCGAACGAGGGTCGATTGCACCGGAGCATGTTGCGGCGAGTGCCTGAGCACAAGGAGCAGCAGTCGTGGAAGTAATTCCCGCAATCGATATTCGGAATGGGCGCTGTGTCCGTCTCGAACAGGGTGACTACGACCGGGAGACTGTTTTTGGGGACGACCCGGTGAAGATGGCGGTGCGTTGGGCTGCCCTGGGCGCCGCTCGTATACATGTGGTTGATCTCGATGGCGCACGAGATGGTAGCCAGGCCAACTCGGGCATCGTTCAGCGGATCGTTCAGACCGTTGACAGCGCGATTCAGTGTGGCGGTGGAATCCGTGATATTCCGAGCCTGGAGCACTCGATTGAGCAAGGTGTGAGCCGCGTGGTTATCGGGACCGCGGCAGTGAAAGACCCAGGGATGCTGAGGGAAGCGGTCGCTGTTGCTCGCCACCAGTTGATCGTTTCGGTTGATGCTCGCGATGGCCTCGTCAGTCTGGAGGGTTGGACGGAGTCCACGGACATTCCTGCGTTGTCATTGATCGATCGCCTCGAGGGACTCGGGATTGAGAGAATCGTTTATACGGATATCATGCGGGACGGAGTCCGAGGTGGGCCGAACTTCGAGATGTACGAGAGTCTCACCTCACGAAGCTCGGTGAAAGTGCTTTGTGCCGGGGGTGTGAGCACTCTCGAAGATGTTCGCCGGCTCGCCGAGTGCGGTGTCGAGGGCGCGATCATCGGGCGTGCGCTATACACGGGTGAGATCGATTTGTCCGAGGCACTCACTATTTCCTGCTAGGACTGGCCCAACGTTCTCCTGCTCTGTTGACATGACTGTCGTCTCTTCTTCGTCGCATGACTGGCGTTGGTCGACGATGCCGGTGATGATGGATTAATGCTGACGAAACGTATCATCCCTTGCTTCGATGTCACAGACGGGCGAGTCGTCAAAGGCGTCTCCTTCGTCGAACTGCGCGATGCCGGTGATCCGATCGAGTTGGCGGCGAAGTACGACGCCGCCGGAGCCGATGAGTTGGTGTTCCTAGACATCACTGCCTCATCGGATGGCCGGCAGAGTGTCTATGACATGATCGCTAAGACTGCCGATCAGGTATTCATTCCGCTAACTGTCGGCGGTGGAGTTCGATCTGGTCAGGACATTCGGATGATGTTGGAGAGTGGCGCCGACAAGGTTGCGATGAACACCGCTGCAGTGGAGCGGCCAGATTTGATTTCCGAGGGCTCGCACCGGTTTGGGGCCCAGTGCATCGTTGTTTCGGTTGATGCAAAAAAAACTGGCAAAGACAAATGGGAGATCTACACGCACGGAGGTCGGAAGCCGACGGGACGGGACGCCGTGGAGTGGGCACAGGAAGCTGTCGAGCGCGGTGCCGGCGAATTGCTGGTGACTTCGATGGACACGGACGGTCACCAGAGTGGCTACGACATCCCGATGCTTCGCGCGATCCGCGATGCGGTTCAGGTGCCGATTGTTGCCTCGGGCGGTGCGGGCGAGCCGGAGCATCTCTACGACGCGCTGATGGACGGCGGAGCAGACGCAGTGCTCGCGGCTTCGATTTTTCACTTCGACAAATACGACATCCCTTTCCTGAAGAGTTACTTGCGGGAACGTGGAGTTCCGATGCGCCCTGTCGAATCGAACCGCGCCGCCGAGTGATTCGACCTGAGCACGTTCGATGAACCGCTTGTCGCTCCTCATCTCGCACATCTTGCTCGACGTCGAAGGGACGTTTGTGGGCTGTCAGTCGACGCTAAATTAAGAGCGTCACACGAGGGCCGAAATGGTAAAGTGACGGAAACTCTGGTGACGTCGACTCACCGTGGTAGCGCTCGGGAGTTGGTCTACGCGAATCTCGACTGGTGTCCGCGGAGACTGTACGAGGTTCGCGACGAATCGTTTCGTCGTGTGTTGGTAACGAAGGGAGTGCCCTCCCCCTGCTCGTCTAGCGTGTGTCGGCGCTGTACTACGAGCCACGGGACAGCAAGATGCTGCGCTACGAAGAGACCGACGAAATACTGGAGTCACTTCGAGATCGTAGTTTTGCGTTGAGCGCTGAAACCAACGAGAATGCGGCGCTTGTTCAATACGAGTTCAGATATCACTTGGCGATCGTGCATTAGGCTGAGCGATTCAGATTCGCAAAGCCTGAGTTGCACTTGTACAAGGGGCATTAGAGCTGTGCCGATACAGCCGTTGAATCGCCGATCGCGGTTGGCGACCGAGTTGAGAGCGACATCGACGGCCCGTGAGTGATTGGTGTGGTGGTGCTCTTCACCGATTGTGTGAACGAGGGCCAGACGTCAATGTTCCGTGAATTTACGACGCTGCGTGAGCTGTTGAATCCGGCTTAGCGCCGGATGAAATGTCGGCTGAGTTTCAGATTCGGCCGGTCGAAGGGCTGGTAGTCATCGGCCGGTCGGCCGAGCGCGACGAATGCCTGTGGCTGCCACTCGTTATCGAGGTCGAGTTCGGAGCGGACTGCCGCGGGCGCGTAGAGCGGCGCCGAGATCCAGTAGGCAGCGAATCCCCGTGCCGACGCGGCGAGCAGGATATTCTGTAGGGCCGCACCGAACGAGTGCGTGGCGAGTGCCCACTCCGCTCGTTGCCGACGGTCGTCAGCGTAGTCGTTGAGTCCGTCGGCTACTAGACAGCCGAGCAGCAGCGTGGGCGCGTTTTCGATTTGTCCGCGTGAGCGGGTGAGTGCTCGCTGTTGCTGCGCTTGTGGGACGCCGTCATGCACTAGGTCGCGTCGCCACTCTTCGCCCATTCCCGCTGCGAGTCCAGGGCGTCGCTCCCGTGAGATCTCGACGAAACGCCACGGCTGTGTGTGATGCGGGGCGGGAGCCGTGAGCGCAAGTTGGACGAGGGAGTCGAGCTCTTCGGAGGAGAGTGGTGGGCCCTGCAGTCCGCGAATCGAGCGCCGCTGGCGGATCACTGTTTCGAGTGGCGAGTCACTCACCGTGTCACCATCCCGAGTTGCTCAAGCAGCGTGGTAGTGGCGGGGCCGGCGATTTGGCCGATCCGCTTGAGGTCCTCGATGGTGTCGACGTCACTCGACAGCGCCGCGATTGGTAGTTCATGCAGTGGGATCCCGCTCTCCCTGGCTGAGCGATGGTGGGCAGATCCAGATTCGGTGCCGAACGCGGTAGGCATCGCGTTGGGGGGGAGCAGTGCTAGCGCCGAGGTGCCGCCGTCGTCGTTGGGTACGAGGAGTACACCTGGCGAGTGCATGTCAGTCAGTGCTGATCTAATGTCGTCAACGTGTGTTGAACGGAGTTGGGGGAGGTCAGCTTGGAGAACTAGTACAGCATCTGAGGACTGCACGGTCGCACTATCGATCGCCGTGACGATCGCTGCATTTGTGCCGTCGCCGTGATCACGCAGTAGCTCAGCCTGATGCCTTTTCGTGAGCGGTCGAACGTCGTCGTCGGGAGTGACCACAATCAGCGATCCTTCGTGGGTCTGGCGTATGGCCCGTAGCACATCGTCGAGCATCGCGAGTACCAGCGCTCGGCGCTCGACTTCGTCCAGAGTTGGGCCCATACGTGATTTTGCTCGATCGAGTGGTCCCACCGCGACGACGATTGCGAGTCTCTCGATGGTCACGGCGCGACCGCTTGTAGCACTTCGGATGCGAGGCGAGTCCGCCCATCGCGGTCACGCATCATGGAGTCGAGTACGAGCGTCTGTATTCCTAGATTTTCGATGTACGGGGCAAGCTTCGCGTCGGCAAAGTCGATCACCAATGTGTCGATGAGACCGCGGTAGAGGCGCGCGATGCCGAGCGCGGAGACCTCGTGGCCGAGCGACCGAAGCATTTCGGCCGCCGGGCCCTTCACCGCCTCGCCACCGACGATCGGGGATACCGCGACCCGAGGAACAATCGATGTCGCGATGGCAGTGCGGACGCCGGGGACGGACAGCAGGGGTTCGATTGAGACGAAAGGGTTGCTGGGTGCGAAGAGAATGAGTTCGGCCTCGCGGATCGATTCCACGACGCCGGGTGCTGGGTGCGCTGTTTCGGCGCCGGGGAAACGGAAGCCGGTGACGATATCGGCTGATCGGTGACGAACGAAGTATTCTTGGAAGGCCAGTTCGCCTTCGGCGGTCCGGACGATCGTCGGGTGGAGGTCGTTTGTCACGGGGAGTAGCCGACAGCTGATGCCTCGGGCGGTGGCGATCGCGGTAGTCGCTTCGCTGATCGTGCCGCCGCGCTCGAGGACCTCGTTGCGGAGGATATGCGTGGCGAGGTCGCGGTCTCCAATGGTGAACCACTCGTCGCCACCGAGGATACTTAGTTCACTGAGGGCGGTGTGTGTGTCGCCCTCGAGACCCCAGCCGAACTCGCCCTCGAGGCCTGCGAGCGTGTAGATGACGGTATCGATATCGGGAGATACGTGGAGGCCGTGCCATGACAGGTCGTCGCTGACGTTGCAAAGCGCGGTGACCGCTGACGGGTCAGCGACGGTTCGCACGACCCCATCGAGGAAACGTGCAGCACCAACTCCACCGCAGAGTACAACGATTCGCACAGCCACCTCCGGGATAGGGATCCATTATCAGGGTTCGAAGCAGTGGTGCCGAGTCCTCAGCTTTATAACTGGTTGACGCGTTTGTCTACCATCTTCTAGCCTCCGTCCCGCGTGATTTCCACCCCGGTGACCTGAGCATAGAGCACCGCGGCAGGAGCGAAGCCGCGGTTGATGCCCACGAGTTCCCCATCGCGGTCGTAGACGACGGTGGTAGGAACCGATAGCACGCCGTAGCGGTCCGCGAGTTCGCGCTTCTCGACAGCGTCGTACTTGCGGATCTCCAGTTCGGGAAGTTTGTCGAGTAGTTCTTCCATGACTGGCTGCTGTTGCATTCGGCAGACCACGCAGGAGGTGGTGGTGAAGTAGATAATTCGTGGGACGTGTGATGCACGGTCGGCGTTGATTGGTAGTTCATCGCGCAGGCGCTGAACGATACGGCGATCTCGAATCGCGACGGCACGACGGGAAAGTGAAATCGCCAGGGCGGCGCCACCGATGACGATCGCAGCAATGATGAGACGTTCGGGCATGGGTGTCCGGTTAGGCCTCGAACGAGCGGTTGCTGGCGATGGAGTGGGGGAGCAGGCCGATGCGATCTAGCTGGAAGTACATGAAGCAGCCGACGCAGAACTGGAGGGTGAGGTTGATGAAGGCGAGCGCCGTGACGATGAGGTTGATTGTCCAGCCGAGGGCGTAGGCGTCACTGAGGAGTGCGACAGTCGCGGCCAGAAGGAAGACTGCTCCGACGGCCTGGGCAAATTGGTGGGGCATTGGATCTTCAAGGTGGACGTTCGATCCGAGGATACCGACAGGTTTGAGGATACGTCGGTGGATCTGTTTGAAGAGCGCGAGCGGCTCCCAGACAGTGCCGAGGGCCATGACAAGGCCGGTGAACAGTACGATCCAGACGCCAGGGTCGCCGAGCACGAACGCGAAAATCGTTAGCACGACGATAAATATTTGGTTCGTTCGGAGTGTGTTGCGGTCGACTCGGTAGCGGGTTGTGGTGTCCGCAGTCATGGCTGAATCCCGATCATTATGGAGTTGTTGATATCAATAAGTGTATCACTTGACTATTCGAGAATCGAAAACGAATACACGTATTCCCGTGAATGCCTGACAGGCTAGCGGGGATGATTGGGTCGGTTGGGACTAGAGGCTGGCTTCGGTGGTTTCGAGTGCGCGCACGGCTTGAAAGGCTTCGAGCGCAACTTGGATTTGTTCGTCGTCGGGCTCGTTGGTTGTCAGCTTCTGGAGGGCGATGTTTGCGGTGAACAGTAGACGTACTCCGGGCCATGTCTCGTGAAGGCCGCCGAAGCGAATCGCTTCGTAGGAGATGCCAGCGATAACGGGCATGAGGAGGAGTCGTGAGCTGAAGCGCCACCAGAGCGGGTCGGAACCGACGAAGACGAAGACGAATGCAGAGACAACAGCGGCGGTGAGCAAAAAGGAGGTGCCGCAGCGTGGGTGTTCTTTCGGGTGACGCCGGGTGGCGGGGACACTGAGTTCTCTGCCGTGCTCGTAGGCATGGATCGTCTGATGTTCGGCGGCGTGGTACTGAAAGACGCGCTGGACGTCGTCTGATCTGCCAATCGACCAGACATAACCGACGATGAATAATAGGCGCAATCCGCTTTCGATGAGGAGAGACCACCAAGGTGACCCGAGCGGTTCGTCGAGCCAGAA
>Ga0115002_10006576_pt1 | contig 13335 bp, 10 predicted proteins | sample ArcticOcean_MG_C_8_FD_89576 | JGI IMG/M metagenome (GOLD analysis project Ga0115002, IMG submission 89576) | Marine microbial communities from western Arctic Ocean - ArcticOcean_MG_CB11_86 | ecosystem: Environmental > Aquatic > Marine > Oceanic | place: Arctic Ocean: Canada Basin | collected...
GTCATGTTTGTCGGCGGGCCGGTTGAACCCTCGGCGTTGTTTATTCTGCATAATTCGGCAGAGATGGATCAGTCTGAACCCGCAGTTGTACCGAATGTGTATCTTGGCTCAAACACATCGGTTTTCGAATCGGTCGTCAACACGGCCTCGCAAGGTTTGCAAGAACTCGATTTTCGCATTTTTTCAGGCTGTGCCGGCTGGGGGCCCAAACAGTTAGAAAGCGAAATCGACCGGGGCGATTGGCATTTGCACCCGGCCTGTTCACAAATGGTTTTCCACAATGACAGCTATGCCCTGTGGGATTTGATGTTAGAGAAACTTCAAGAACAAATGGGCTTCCCACCGGCTTCAAAATCAAAGCCGGAATGGAATTAGTATTGGAACCATTTCCACCTCAATATCGTCCTTGTCATACTCCCTACTTCACGAGCTAAAACACTTGCTTTAAAGGAATTAATACTCAATGGAACCTGTTGTCATTCGGGATGCGGAATCGGGGTCGTCTGCGAAAATTGCTCCGCAGTTAGGATTTAACTGTTATGAGTTTACCGCCATCGTCGCTGGAAAACCCGTTTCGGTCCTGGCGGCGGCTGACGATTTCATTTCCGGCGGTCAAAAGCCCAGCCATCATGGCATCCCGTTGCTATTCCCGTTTCCCAACCGAATTGCTGGCGGGAAATATCAATGGGCGGGCAAACAATATTGCATGCCGCTCGACCAAGTTGCCAATGACGGGGCGGGCAACGCCATTCACGGATTTTGCCTCGACCGACCTTGGCGTGTGATCGACCAAGGCGAAAACTATGTCATCGGGCAGTTTCAATTAAGCCTCGACGCCCCAGACCGACTCAAATTTTGGCCGGCTGATTTTTGCATTGAAGTCCGTTACGAAGTGGCCGGTTCGAATTTGAAATCTGAAATCCGGATCATCAATCCAGATGAAAAAGACCTGCCCTGGGGATTCGGCACGCATTCTTACTTTCAGTTGCCGTTGTCCGACGACAGCGAACCACAACATTGTTTATTGCAGGCAGCGGCCAGTGAAGAATGGCTGCTTAACAACTGCTTGCCGACCGGTGAAAAACGGCCCGTTTCGCCCGAGAAAGATTTGCGTGAAGGCCTGTATTACGGCAGTACAAAATTCGATGACGTTCAAACCGGTTTGCCCGCCGACGCAAAAGAACATGAATTTTTGATTATTGATGAAAAAGCGGGAATACAAGTCGCACAGGTCTGTGATGGCATATTTCGTGAATTAGTCGTCTTCACGCCGCCGTGGGCAACCGCCGTTTGTATGGAACCCTATACCTGTTTGACCGATGCAATTAACCTAGAAAACCGCGGAGTTGATGTCGGTTGGCGAACTTTAGCCCCCGGCGAAGAGTTCAAAATGTCGATTGAAATTCGGGCCGGTTTAATAATTGCCTGATGATTTCCTTTGTATTTCCAGCTTATTCGATAACATAATACGAAAACAAAACGTTTTATCAAAATAACAATCTCACTGGCCCTTACTGACATCACACGATTCTCGATTTTCATGAGCTAGCCGCGGAGTATTCTCATTATGACCAGGCACCACCGAATCTCATTATTCCTATTCTCGCTGTGCGTTCTCGTCGGCTCGTCGGCTCGAATTTATGCCCAAGAATCGACGACGACTAATGAGCCAACCCAGATCAATCAAAAACTTCTCAAAGAGTTGTTACAGCGATTGGCTGAGGTTGAAGGGGAACTCAAGCGAATCAAAGAAAACCAAGGCAACATTCCCGGCCCTAAGCAAACAGGCAAACTGTTTGCCCTGCTGGAAACCCCCTATTTAGGAAATATGAATTATTCGAGCTCCGGGCGAAAACGGTATTTTGCTGCCAAATTGGTTTTCATCAATTTGGGAAACGAGCCGGTCACGATAAAACGCGATCAATTCGAACTGCGCGTCGATGATACTCCAATTAAGCTCACCGATCTCAATGACCAAATTCGCTACACCTCATTCCAAATAGGGAACCAAAGTTATCAACTTAACAATCTTAAAACAGCCAAACAGTTGAAAATTCCTCGTGGCGGAACGGCGTCAACGTGGATGGTGTTTCAAGAATTGCCATCGGGAAACGATGTCCCTCGTATGGTTTTGCGGTATCCGTCGTCGGGCAAAACAGGAGAATTGGATATCAATGCCTATTCCAAAGAATTACTCGATATCACCGTTGAACAAATCGGGCCGCAAAATTGTCTGTCGTTACTTACCATCGCTGGCACACTGAATCCGATCAATACCAGAGCACTTGTTGAAGAACTCGATAAACTCGTTGCCCGCAAAGTCGCCCGGGCAGTGGTTCGCTTTTCCGACACTGCAACCCCATTAAGTTCGCAAATATATTCCTGGCTCAATCAGTCAGTCTCCAATAACAGATCCAGTTCGCAACAGCAATTTCCGACCATTCCCGCTTCCATTCGCGAATTGCACTTCAGCCAAATTCCCGTGGCAAACAGCAAATCATTTTACGCTGGTTCAGGCGCCAGCCAACTGCGAATTCACACTTCAGACAGCCAAGCGGTCAGCTCTGCATTGCGAACTGCGTACGAAGTTTTAGGCCGTGATGAGTTGGTCAAATCGATTGAAAACGGCCACGATTTATCTCGCGCCGCCGCGCTAGCCAACGGGGCGGGGCGGCTTGCATCCGAGAAATTGCCCCTCATTTTAAAATATGCCGACGACAAAAATCCGCTGTTTCAGCAAGGGGCACTTGTTGCCTTAAAACACTTCGGCGAACAGGCGGCAATCGACAAACTGCTGTTCTACGTTAAAAAGAATAAAGCCCCGTTGTCGCAGATTTCCGTCGAAAGCCTCGCCGGATCGCGCTATCCCACTGCACACGACTCACTGCTAAACATTCTACAAAATGAAGACCCCGCATCTCGAAAATCGATCGTGCAAGTTTTAGCACGCTACCCACGCCCCGTCTGGGGAAAAACCCTTTACGAATTCGCCCAAGGCACAAACACTGAACTCAGCACCGAAGCCCTGCGGGCCTTGGTCCAAATTGGCCACCCAAAATTGGTCGAAGTTTTGGAAGAAAAACTCAACACGGGAAACTCAACCCTCCGAACTGAAGCCCTGCGGATGCTCATCAAACGCGATGACCCAAAAAGCGAACTACTGGCAATGAATTACACGCTCAAGTTCATTGAGAAAAACACACCCATCAGCGAAATGTTCAGCCTATTAAACCGCACAAAAGACCAACGTGCCATCCCGCTGTTACTCAAACATTTTGAAGCCGGGGGAAACGACCGCTCGACCATCATTAGCACGCTATCCCAAATTGGCGATGCCAGTTTAGAAGCCCCATTCGTCGAAAAATATCCAAAACTATCCAACCAGGAAAAGCGAACCGTTTTAACTGCCTTGCAACAACTTCGCTCACCCCATTGCAGAAAATTGGCCGGTGAGGCCCTGTTAACCCAAGACTCATCACTGGCCAGCACCGCGTCCGAAATTTTAAGAAAAGACGGCGGGCCCGAAGCCGTCCAGCTACTCATCACGGCCTTCGAAAAAACAAACCATTCGAGCACGCTATCCTACATTTCCAACTCTCTCGGTCAGATTGGCGGAAACGAAATTCGCCCCATCATGTCGAAAGCCAAACACTCAGCCAACTCCACAAAACGTACCTATGCCCGATCGGCTTTGCAGCGGCTATTAACGCGGTCTCCCGGTTATCAGTTTTATGCCCAGGCTCAAAATTTCGCCAAGCAAAAGAAATGGACCGAAACCATCTCACACTACTCCCTGGCCATTGAAGTCGATCCCGAATTACCCGAAGCCTATGCCGGCCGCGGCAACGCCTACCTGCAAGAAAAGAAATACAAGGAAGCCAAACCCGATTTTCAAAAAGCGGCCAAGCTCGACGCCTACAGTTCAATGGCCATTACCGGTTTAGCGCTGGTTGAAGTGCTTGAAGGCAAACCGGCAGACGCCATCAAAACGGTCGAGAAATCGCGAAACACGTTCAAAAACGATGCGCTCTACAATTACAACACCGCCTGCGTTTACAGCCAGGCATTGGCCAGCCTGCTTAAAGAGGACGCCTCTGCTGAGCGCGACAAAAAACAAAAACAATACCAAGAAACGGCCATCGCCGATTTGAAAAACGCGGTAAAACTTGGCTTTAGCGACCTGAACTGGATGAAAGAAGACCCCGATTTAGAAGCCGTCAGAAAACTGCCAGAATTCCAAAAGATTATCGGCCCGACAAAACCGACTGGAGCAACCACACCCCAGGCAGCAGATCCAAAATCGCCGTTTTAAATCTTTCACCAACGAGCAATGACAACTTCATGGTTTACCTCAACCGCATCTACACCAAAACCGGCGACTCCGGCGAAACTTCTTTAGGTGACGGATCCCGCGTCCCGAAAACGCACCCGCGAGTCGTCGCCTACGGCACCGTCGATGAATTAAACTCGGTCATCGGTTTGGCACGCCTGAATCATCTTCCCCAACAAATTGACGAACAACTGGGACAAGTCCAAAACGACCTCTTCGATTTAGGAGCCGACTTATGCGTTCCCGAATCGGAAACACCGCCCGAATTCACACCGTTACGTGTCACCGCCGACCAAGCCGAACGGCTCGAACAGTTTATTGACTCTGCCAACGAACAGCTCGACCCGTTAGAAAGCTTCGTACTCCCCGGCGGCACCGCAGCTTCCGCTCATTTGCACCACGCCAGAACCGTCTGCCGCCGGGCTGAAATCGCCGTCCTACAGTTCATTGAAACCGAACCCATCAACCCGCAAACGGTCATCTACCTAAACCGCCTGTCCGATTTACTGTTCGTCTTCGCCCGGTTCTGTAACAACAACGGCGTCGATGATGTCCTCTGGAAACCGGGTGGCAAGTAGACAAAATGGACGGACAAGCGAAGCGCAGCCGCATCTTTCTGTCTAAGTTTCACCGCGGACTTCAGCCAATTTTCTCAGCCCATCACCCGTAGGCACATTGATAAACAACACGCCTAACATTTCCTTCGACGTGTTTCGAATTTCATGTTCTACCCCGGGGGCCACGTACAAAACATCCTCTTGCGAAACGTCAAATTCGTCATCGCCCATCAACGCCGTGCCTTGGCCGCAGGTAATCACAATCAACTCTTCAGCATCGGGGTGCGTATGCAACTCGGCCACGTGTCGGCCACCCGGGGGGATGAGCATGTGATGCACAAACTGAATTGTTTGCAAGCAGGTGCGATCAGTCGATGCTTCCATTTCGTACAAACGCTTCACCGGTGCCGGGTCATCGGCTCGGTTTCGCGGGTTGCCATCGGCATCGCGGACTTGGTATTCAATCACTCGATGTTTGTTATTAAACAGTAGGCTTTGAATATTATTAAACGGTTGTGTCTTCCAATTGGCAATGGGCATCGGCGGTCTTTCGTTAGCTCGATTTTTTCTTCGATTTCAATTCACGAATTTTGATATTCTTCCACCGGACCGAGTACGGGCCAGCCCCTTTTTTGATGCCGTGTACCTGCAGGCCTATGAACCCACTGGCGTCGGTGTCGTCTGTGAAGTCAGCACAAGGCACGCCGTTCACCCACGAACGAATCCGGTTTCCCTGAGCGACAATTCTGTACTGGTTCCACTCACCGTCTTTAAACGCTTTCTGGGCTTCGGTGCTGTCGGAAAGATCGTCTAACCATTTTGTATGGCGGGCTTCATCCCAAAAGTTCCCGGAGACACCCTTCGCTGCATTGGTGATTTCACACTGGTATCCGTAAACGGTGCCCGCAGGACGGATACGTTTTTTATTCGAAGGCTGAGGCGTGTTTTTTTCGTAAACGTGACTACGAATTTGCACGCCCGAGTTCAGTTCGACATCGCAGAGCACTTCAAATTGCAATTCGAAATCGGCATACGGGCCTTTGCATAAAAACGTATTCGGGCTGCCTTCCACGGTCGTACCGACAATGGCCCCGTCTTTCACAGTGTATTTCGCCACGCCTCCACAAACTGTCCAACCTTCAATCGATTTTCCATCGAAGAGCGAAACAGACTTCTTTTCACTTTTTTCAGCCGAGGTTGACGACGCCGTCACCAAGGCCAGAATAAATACCGAAAAACTACATAGCAAAAAGCGGTTCATCATCGGTCAGGCTCCTGCAAAATTATTGAGTTTTTTTTCGACCTTCAGCATAAAGCAGTCGCAGGCAGTTGGAAAGTGAATCTCAACTATTTTTACAGGCTTGGTTCCAAGGCATCTTCCCCAACAGCAGGCCCATGCCGCAGAAATCGGTAATGCCCGCGAACATCAACCCGACACCAACAAACCCACAGATCCCCAAAAAGTACTCGTGTACGGTGGTGCCTAACACCACTCCCGACAGTACCAAAAAACCGGCCGCAATCCGAACTTGGCGTTCAAGCGAAATCGTTTTCTTCCCGCGCACCACCGGTAACCCGGTCGCATCCCAGGCGAGAGTTCCCCCTGAAACATTCACCACATTTTCAAATCCCGCCTGCAAAAACTTCTGGCAGGCTTTGCTCGAACGGCCTCCGGTGTGGCAAATCAGATACAACGGATCGCCAGCCACACCGCTCCGCCCATTCATCTCCGCTTGCACATCAATCGACCCCAACGGCACGTTCCGAGCCATCGTAGCGTGCACTTCACGAAACTCAGCAGGAGTCCGCACATCGATTAAATCGACTTGGCCTTGTTGAGTAATTTCCTGCAGTTGATTGACGGAAATTGTTTTGATTTCTGACATCAGATGTCTCTCACTTTCTTTCTCTTTTCTGAACTGCAGGGATATTGTTTTAAAAAACAGACTCCGCCGCAACGAGTTAGATTTTATCGTATTCCTCGCCTGAAAGCTGTACGATTTCGAACAGTGTTCCCGAATTAGTTTTATCCGGGGGATAGGGTGGTGAGAAGCGATGCACTAGAACTCACGCCGTGCATTTTGCTGAAAATTGACCAAGGCACCACAACTTTAATACTGCTCGTACGAATATTTTCGAGCTAAGTCAGCAAGCAGCTTGGCGATTTCGTGATGGTTTTGTTCGGTCTGCCAACAAGCGAGCATTCCGGGGAACGAATCGATGATGTGTCCACCAACGCCCACATCATCGAACCAAGGGCCCGGTGTTGAAGTCTGAACGTTCATCAGAAGGTCGCGCGGCTTGGCACCGGCTTGAACCAACGGTCGAATATCGTAGAGGACCACGGAATAATTGCGAGCATTATCTTGAATATCAATGGCGGTCGTAACATTCAACACGCCTTCATGCAACTGGGCTGTACATCCCAACGGCTCAAGAATAAGTTTGATCACCGAGGAAGCCGGAACGTTAATTAAATGTAAGGCGATTTTTTCATCAAGGGCGATTCCGTCCTCCGCAAAAGCATTCTCTTGAATGAAAACTGGTGTCTCAAGAATTGCTCGCAATGATTCAATCACGTCGAATAATGATGTTTCCTCGAAATCGACAGAGATCGGTTCCTGTAGCAACTTCTGAATCCGGTCATCTTCATCGAATGGGTACCCCAGTCGGCGAATTCGCAAAGCCGCGAAACTGGACCGGTTTTCCAAAAAATATTCCATTCCAGCAAACAGAACAGAGACGTCGCGATGGGCCCGGTGCGTCTGACGGATTGTCATTAATCCCTTGGAATAGAAAACACTGCCACCAACACCCTCTTCATCAAACCACGGGCCGGACACAAGGTTATAGACCATGCCTGTAAGAACTTCCTCACCAACATCGCCATAGTGACCACCTAACCCGCCGTAATGACGCCTTTGATCGAATCGCTTTTCCTTTGACAGGCCGAATTTTATTGCTGCGGCTAATTTACGAACGTTGTACGTGCGAGAGACTTCCACTTCCTCAGCATCAATTTCGGTCGTGATTTGCAAAAGATCGTTTTTAATCACCCAGGTAAGGCCCAACGGCATCAACATGTAATGCAACGCCGTTTCGATGGAAACATTTTTTAAGTGCAGCGTGACTGGTTCGTTGAGGGCGATGCCGTCCTCAGCAAGTGCCCCTTCTTTAATGTGCAGTTTAAAATCCGCCTGCTGGGCGAGTTCGCCGAGCGTGAGCGCCAGCTCGGCATCCTCGAACGCAACGTCCATTTTCGTTTGGAGGGATTGAAGAATCCTTTTCTCGGAAGTCGGGTCTACGTTGGTCTGGCCGATGTGCTCGTCGAACGAAAGCCAAGCCTCAGCATCGGACTGTTCTAAAACTTCAACCACTGCCTCACCCGCGACGGCTTGCTCGTTATCCTGTTCTAAGTATCTTAGATAGACCGTCAACGCCAGCAAATAAACAACAACACACGCTGCTAATTTTAGGTCTTTGACTTTTAAGGGGATTGGGGACATCGATTGCTGCCTCTTAACCAATTGAATTTGTTTTGGTGATGCTCAATAATGTCTCAGGCTCTCTTATCATTTTTCTAATCTGAATGACCCACCAGTAGAATTGCCACCTCTTCCACCGCCACCAAAACGACCTTCCATATTTTGCGATTTCCTACTGGTCCCTCTATGCGGTGGAATTGGTTTGGAGTCATCGAGCTGTGAGACCGCTTTGAACTTTTCGAGGAACAAGGCAATCCTGTTGTGTATGGCAACCGTCTGTTTGATCGTTAAGACATCGCCGACGGTCAGGATAATCCCTTCGCCTTTTGTGGTGGTCCAAGAGTTCGGCTCAATGAAAGTCGTGATCGCTGTTCGAATTTCCTGAGCTGTGGTCGGGTCGATGGCATGATAAAGCCGTGTGACAATCCGATCGAGGTCTTTCGGTTTCGCGGCTTTTCTCGGCACGACGGCTTGTTTTTTCGCAAGTTCGGCCAGCAGCAAAGCGATTTCATGATGCACTTTTCCCGTCTGCCGACAGAAGAACGAGCCAGGAAACATCTCCTCCATGACCCCGCCAATTCCATCATCATCAAACCAAGGACCGGAAGTGCTTTCCATCAGGTATTGATGATACAGCATATATCCCTTCTGCTTGAGATTTTGAATGTCGTACAGCACCAAGTAATCATACTTCAATGCACTGTCGAAAGTAGTCACCACTAGCACGCCTTCTTCCAACAGGTAGGTGCTACCCAGCGGCTGTAAGATGGCCATCATTACCGATGCCGCTGGAATGTTGTTTGCGGAGAAAGTAATCGGCGTGAGAGAGGTTACGTTTTCTTGCTCCAACGATTTGTGATCGGTAAACATGGAAATGTTCAATTTCGTGGCCAAGAATTCAAGGACTTCACTCAAAGGCGTCTCGTGAAATTTAACGCTGATCGGCTGATGCAATTGCTTAAGGATTCGGTCTTCTTCCGCAAATGGATACTCCGGCCTGCGTATTCGCAGTGCTGATTTTCCACCACGATGTTCAAGCAGAGTTTGAGCACCATCAAGGATCGCGACAATTTCGCGATGCGCCTGCTGAGTGTGCCGAACGGTTAATAAGCCATTTGAAATTGAAAGCGTTCCACCGGTGCCCTCATCGTCAAACCAGTCGCCAGTAACAAAGTATTGAAGCACAGCTATGAGTTGAACAGCGGGCTCACTGAGGTCGAGAAAATCGGTCGGAATAACACCGGCACAAACACCCATACTTCCGGCGTTTGCTTCCGCCTTTTCTGGAGTATCTTCAACACTAAAGAAACCCATTCCCGGCCCAAAATGAAAAGCGTCCCATTGCTCGAACTCAGCCTCTTGCTTTTTTTCGACATGCAGTGCGGACAACAAGTTTCGGACATTGTAGACGCGAATTTCTAAGTTCTCATCGTCCTCGGCATCATTCATCGTCGTGATAAACAACACATCATTCTTGACCATCCAGGTCAGTTCTAACGGTTGCAAGAGGAAGAGAAATGCCTGTTCGACCGAGACATTTTTAAGTTCGAATGAAACCGGCCCATCAGTTTTTTTTCGTCCAGATTCCAAAGCCTGAAAGTCAATGTGGTGTTTGACCTTCGCAGTTTTTGCGAGGAATTGAATTGCCTCGATCAGTTTGGTCTCTTTGAAAACAGCATCGACCTTCGTCTGCAAAGCTTTGTGAATTGTCTGTTCGGAAGTCGGATCGACGTTTGACCCTCCGAGATGATTGGCCAACGGAATCCAGGCTGGCGAATCGGCAGCAGGGGGAGGAGTTTCTTTTTTTGTTTTTTCCTGCGGCTGGGGCCAAGAGGGGGCCGCTGTTGGTAGAATGAACCCGGCGGTTAGCAGTAACGAAAGCCGGAATTGACCATAGTTGATTGAGCGGGCCGGCATCGCAATTCTCCTGCGGTGTGATTTGAAACCGATTTGCGGAAATGGACACAAGCCCTGTGATTTCAACTGCTTACGAAGATATACAATATTTGGTTTTACCGTAAACAGCAGCGGTTTGGCCCGTCTGTACTTTTATTGCTAAGTCAGAAACGTAAACCGGCCGATGCCTTCAACAGGGATTTTTGTTTTTCTGAACAAATTCTCTGTTTTTCCGATGAGCGACAGGCTAGTTGAATGGCATCACGGTCGCTCAGGGAAGGTGACGGCGGCCAGTAAGGCGGCTCCGTATTTTCGCCACAGTTGCATGTCATCGAGCCGATAGTCGGTTCGCGGTAGCTCAAAAGTGATGATGGGCACGCCCAATGTTTCGCCCGCGTACGAGCCCAGCGAACCCGGACGGCTGCCGAGTTTCTTAACCGACAATTTACAAAACATTCCCATGTGCTGTGCTAGCTCGGACCCCGGGCCATCGTAGTCGATGCAGTTCAGCGGCTCGTGCAGTGTAACAATTCTACTAGGAACGTGTTCTTGTAAGACTCGGTCAATGGCCAGGGCTTCCGGTTCTGATAAAGCCGACATGCCGTAACGGACTGAGTTTTGTCGGTTGTCGGCGGGGAAGTTTCGGTTGAGGTCGATGCCGTTGGAGTTGTAACGGACGAGCTTTCGGAAACCGTCTGGGTTGACCATTGGCATCAAAACCACCCGGCGGCGTGCGAGTAACCCGGGATGCGTTTGCAGATGATTTCGCAATAGATGGACCAAACCGGTGCCTGCATTTTCATTGCCGTGGATTGTTGCCATGATGAGGATCACATCATCGCCATCGCCAAGAACGTGGCAGAGAATCGGCACGCCGTTGACTGAGTGTCCTGCGATGTAGGATCGTTGTGAAATTTTGGATTTCGGTTCAGACAGTTTGGTAGCCGCAGGCCGAACTTCAGAGACGTTTGGTTTGTTGTGCTGAATTAACAGGAAGAAACTGACCACTAAACAGAACGCGATGAGAACGGCAATGTTTTTTGAGGGTTGTGTCTGGTGCGAAGACATGCCGTTGCTGGTACTCTCTTTTCAGCGAAGGGATTGCGATTGCGAGATGGCTGAGCGGTTATTTTTTCAAACCGTAGTCGCGGATTTTGCGGTACAGGGTGCGTTCGCCGATGCCTAGTAGCGCGGCGGCCTCTTCGCGTTTGCCTTCGGTGAGTTCAAGGGCACATTGGACGTAGTATTTTTCGACGTCGGTCAGCGGTTTGCCGATTAAGAAATCGACGCCCGCACCTTCGGCGGTGAATGGGCCGTCGGTTCCCTCTTGTGACAGCGGGGCAATCTCGACGGGCAAGTCATCGACGTCGAGTAGGCCGTCGGTATCAAGGACGATCATCCGTTCGATGGCGTTGCGCAACTGGCGAATGTTGCCCGGCCAATCGAAGGCCATCAGCGCTTGCCGGGCAGCGCGAGAAACGCCTTCCACTTGTTTTCCCGACCGTTCCGCTAATTCGGTAACGAAGTGATCGATGAGCAGCGGAATATCGCCACGGCGTTCGCGGAGCGGAGGCAGTAAAATTGTGACAACCGACAATCGATAAAACAGGTCTTCGCGGAACTTGCCCGATTTGACCGACTCTTCGAGTTTGGCGTTGGTGGCGGCCACCAGGCGGACGTTGACCGAGAGTTCTTCGTTGTTGCCAATGCGTGTGATCTTGCGGTCTTCCAAAACTCGCAGCAATTTGATTTGCGTATCCATGGGCATTTCGCCCACTTCATCAAGGAAAAGTGTTCCGCCGTTGGCGTACTCGAACTTGCCGATTCGTTTTCCCGTGGCCCCGGTAAACGCGCCCGATTCGTGACCGAACAGTTCGGATTCTAGAATGCTTTCTGGTAAGGCTGAGATATTTAGTGGCACGAAGGGTTTCGATTTGCGTTCACTGTTTTGATGTAGGGCCCGTGCGACGAGTTCTTTACCGGTGCCACTTTCGCCTTGGATAAGAGTGGTGGCATCGGTGGGGGCAATTTGTTTGAGCTGCTCGATAATTTTGTGCATGCTGGGGCTATTGCCGACGACACCTTCAAAGCCAAACTTTTCATCGAGTCGGCGGTTGAGTTCGGCATTACGCCGAATGAGGCGGACCCGCGTGGAGGCTTTATCGACGGCGTTACGCAGTTCGTTGATGTCGAGCGGTTTGATTAAGTAGGTATGTGCCCCGCCTTGGCCGGCATCGAGGGCCGATTTGTACGAAGCATGCCCGGTTAGCAGAATGACTTCGGCGTTTGGTAGCTCTTCTTTGGCCTTACGAAGAATTTCCATGCCATCGACGTCGTCCATTTTTAGGTCGGTGACGATGACGTCGAAGTTCTCACTTTCGATGAGTGATGACCCCGATTTGCCAGACGTGGCAATGGTGCATTCGTAGCCGACGCGTTCGAGGCTTTCGCCGACAGCCTGTGCGTGGGCTTCATCATCGTCGACGATTAATACACGGACGGTGATGGTTGACAGGTCGGGCGTGTCGGCTTGTTTTTCCGCCATCGAGATGTTTTCACTTCTGATGCGAGAGAGGGTTAATTAACGCGGTTTGCACGTTTCATTCTACGGCAGGCAGCGAAATTGTAAATCGAGTTCCGGAACCGAGTTCAGACTCGCACGAGATTGTGCCGTGATGGGCTTCAATAATTTTGCGTACGGTTGGCAATCCTAGCCCGCTTCCACCTGGTTTGGTCGAGAAAAACGTCTGAAACATGGAGGCCCGCGTTTTTTCGTTCATGCCGTTGCCGTTATCAATAATATCGAGGACCACCCGACCATTTCGTAATTCCGTTAGCAATTCTAAGGTGCCACCCTGGGGCATCGCCTGTTGGGCGTTGAGAGCTAAATTCATCAACACCTGTTTCATTAACGGACGGTCGAGCAGTACGGCGGGCAAATTGGAAGCCAGGTGCGGGCTGATTTCGATGCTGTAGTCTTGGGACTGCGGCTGATAAAACTCAATAAAACTGCTGACCTGTTGGTTTAGATCGGTCGGAACAAGTTCAAGTTCCCCTACGCGAGCGA
>Ga0115002_10006577_pt1 | contig 13334 bp, 11 predicted proteins | sample ArcticOcean_MG_C_8_FD_89576 | JGI IMG/M metagenome (GOLD analysis project Ga0115002, IMG submission 89576) | Marine microbial communities from western Arctic Ocean - ArcticOcean_MG_CB11_86 | ecosystem: Environmental > Aquatic > Marine > Oceanic | place: Arctic Ocean: Canada Basin | collected...
AACATTGGGATAATCTGGTCAACACCATAACGTTTCTGAGGCATTTTAAAAAATCCTTTCCGGGCTTTGCCCGGGATGGATTCTCTCATAATCACTGGTACTAGTCACGGGGGTAAGGTCAGCTCGACCGCAGGCGGAACCGACTCAGCGACTTTCTATGATTCGTCAGGCAACGACACGTTCATCGGAAAAAGCACATTCTCCAGACTGTTCGGCGTCGGTTATAGCAGCTTAGCGATTGGCTTTGATGAGACCGAAGCTCACTCGACAACGGGGACCGACCGCGCGAAGTTACACGGTTCGAACGGTGACGATATTTTCGTCGGACGACCAACCGACGCTCGGCTGTTCGGCACGGGCTTTGACATCACCGTCAATCACTTCGGGCGAGTCGATGCCTACGCTAAAGGCGGCACAAACGACCGGGCCTATTTATATGACTCGCCTGGCAACGACGTATTCACTGCCACCCCGACGTTGGGTGTAATGGGCGGTTCTGGATTTGCAAACTACGCCCGCCTCTTTGATCGCGTCGATGGATACGCCAGTACTGGCAGCGATAAAGCCAAGTTCTACGATTCGGCCGGCAACGACGCATACATCGGCCGCTCGGACAGCGGCACATTGTTGGGAACCGGCTTCAAAAGTATCTCGCATAATTTCGACCGGAACGACGTCTTCTTCAAATACGGCGGCACGGACCTTACAAAGCTGTTCGACTCGGCCGGAAACGACACGTACTTTTCAACCAATACGTTGGGTGTTTTGGCTGGTGCGGGATATCGGCATACAATCCGTAATCAGATCGAAGCGATTGAAGTCATCGGCGGTTCTGGAGGCAGCGACACGGTGAAAGCCACGGATATAAAAACCTTGGACACCGTCTTTGGCACAGGTGACCTGTTCCGTTTGAACAGAAACGTCGGCCGTGACGACGAAATCAGCGGATTCGATACCGTCAACGCCACCTCGGCCGTCATCCCCTTGAACGAAAACGGTCCCACAGCCAACGTCGGGGCCGTCGATTACGTCTTCCAGAAGTTCGGGACGTGGACGCCGTAAGGGTTCACGATCCCGAAACCACTTGGAAGAACAAACACGGACAATCGGGCGCGACCAGATATTTTCAGTAATTGCAACGAGCTTTCAGAATGTGTTACCGACACACTAGATGGAAAACACCGGGCGTCACTGACGCCTGTCTGGAGCATTTCAGGAGCATTTCAGGAGTGTTTTCAGGGGTTTTGAGGTCACCAAAAAGGGGTTACAAAAACGTGTTTAAGACTGTAATATAAGCGTGAAACGCGATTGTTGCCTTCGTCCCTTCTTGCTTTAGGAAACCGATGCTCTATCCGACTGAGCTACGAGGGCGAACATTGTTTTTTCAGATCAAACTGACTGATTCCAATGTGTGGTGAAAGTGAGGGGGCGTTTGGTTGTTCTACCTGTTTAGTAGCATTCGGCCCAAAACCTACCCACGCATCAGAATTGATATGCTAGAAGCATCTCATAGGCGTAACAAGCGAAAATAGCCGAAAAAATATTCAATGACTTTCCATTGTTCGCTCGTCCGCCAAACCTTCCTCCCTCAGACTGCTCTAGGTATTGTGAGAGAAGCTCAGCCTAGCGCAACTCGATTTAACAAAACAGGGACTCTCCGATGCAGAACCACTTAATATCCCCATTGAAAACCATGATCGCCCGCATTTTTGCCCTCGGCATCATACTATTTGCCCTCGGCATCATACTAACAGTTATACTTTCGCCCTCTTCAGCGAATGCAGAGCACAACGGCAAACTCCAAATTCTGTTGCTCGGCGACAGCACCACAGAAGGTAGTGTGCCTCGACGACTGAAACCCAAAGGTCCGCATCTTGAAACAGTCCTTGAACAACTTCTAGCCGCCGCAGGCGATCTGCCTGCGTGCCACGTTATCAATTCCAGTTTAAGTGGCGAATACATCCGCAGGCTTTTTGATTCAGGGCGTTACGACCGCGACGCTGCAAAGCTGCCTGGGTTAGATTATATCTTCATTCGCTACGGCTTAAACGACCGAGCAAGGCGAAAAGATTTCACCGTAAACTTCGTAAAAGACTTTCATGAATTGCTTGCTCGTTTGAGAAAAGACCACCCCAATGCACGGCTCATTCCGATGACTGTCATTCCGTTTGCGGATGAAGCTGCCAGTAAAACGATTAACGATTTAGTTCGGCAAGTGGCACAGAAAGAGAAGCTGGCCGTCTTTGACATTTATCCCCGCTACGCAGCCGAGTTGAAAAAGGGGCCGAACATGCTCAACTATCGGCGTTACCCTCTTGCAAAAGTTCCCGAAAAGTTTCACGGCTTGGTCAAACCATTTGTGAATGGTAGCTCGGTCGTCGTGATGGCCAACGAACTCGACCCAATTCTCGGTCACCTGCCGGGTTGGTATGCAGACCGGCATCCGAACCTTGCTGGCTACAATGTGATCGCCGATGAAACAGCCAAGTATCTTGCGAAACTGCTGCGCGAGAAGAAGACAGAATAATTGGCCTTCTGCAACACACGGTGGTGGATAGAAATTAGACCGCCCATTGGTTTAGCGGCTGACGAACCAGCGCATCGAATGATTGGAATCCGATTTTTCGAACTGCAGCGAGTAAGGGTTACAAAGCCAGCGCGCCAAGTGCCCGTCAGTCCGCGGCATGAGCCAGCCGAAGTCCCAGGTCGATGAGCCATAGCCAAGGGGAATTGACGGACGCGTGCGCACCACGGGGTTGGCAGAGGCCATGAATAGTTTTCGCTCGGTGTAATAGTAGCCCGCACCAATATGCACAAACACCTCATGCTCGACTTGGCTTTCCTCTGGCTTGGTGAGATCGTTACAAAGATTGTGAATGGCGACTTTGATCTCACAGCCTGCGGAAAATGCACCCATTAAGTCTGCTAAAGACCCTGATTCAATGCGGCCCTGGGCATCGTGTGAGAGGACTTCTTCCCAATCGTTTTTTAAGAAGTATCGAAAATATTCGAACTCGTAAATAAAATTGGCACTGGGCGCATTGGTGTTGGCGTCCCAACTCGCCAGCTCATGAAACTTAGGCATGTCGGGATGATCGTCGATCGGAGATGATTCCATTTCGCCGAACGAACGTTGCCCATCCAAATGAGGCCGAGCAATTGCTTGATGCCCATCCTGATTGTAAATAAAGAAAGACATGGAAGCCCGCGGGCCAAAACCAACCGGCAAAGAGATTGGCATGCGTAAAGTTTCAATTCCTGCGACCCACCTGTTTTCCAAAAGGTACGTCACTCTGAAATCCATCACCTCTCGGATTAACTCGTTGCAATCGGACGTTGTATCGATGTGTTCGTTGTGCAAAAACCCGGTTCCCACACGCAGGTCGGCTCCCTCGCAAATTGCATCGCGCAATGCGGCCTCACTGCCTGCAACTAGCTGGCGTTGGCTATCGAGTTCTAGCACACAGGTCCATTTTGACATCGAACGCCCTTCAAGGTTTATTGACGGCCAGCGACCGTCTGGTTTGGTTTTGACCATTTGATTTTCACGAGTAACACCGAATTCGACTTCCATTGATCTTTCGGAAGTTTCTTGTAGTTTCGACGTTCACCCACGGTAACCCAAGACTCGGCACTGTTGATATCAGCAGCGCCAAAATTGCCGAGCAAGGCTCCTTCTTCCGGAACGATAATTTTCTCGGTCTTTCGAAGCACGGTTAATTTCGCGGGATCGACCTGAGCCATAAACAGCGGAGCCCGGTGACGGACGATATGATCGTTGTTCGCACCACGGCGTGTGTAGACTAAAAACAGACCATCGCTGTGGCCAATCCAATGCTGTTGTGTGTTGTAGCTGCCAAGATCTTTTCCATCATCAAAAGTCCAGGCTTTGATGGGGGTAAATTGCATGCCGTCTTGACTGGTCGTGACGTAGGCTTTTAAGTCATTTCGAAGTGTCAGAAAGTAGCGATTCTGAAATTTGATCAATGAGGGTTCAAACAGACCGCGCACGACGTTTAGTTTTAAAGTGTTTCCTTGGCTTTTGAATCGAATTTCTGCACCGTCAAACGTGCAACGCACCACCGTCACCGAGAAGGGTGTTTTACTGGAAGCGCCGTGATAGAACGGAAGCAGCAACGTGCCATCGGGTTCGACCAACCATTGCGCACACGCACTGCAAGCGTAATCATATTTATTGTCCGCGGGCATCTGTAAAACTTTCCAGGATGTCCACTGCTTGGTTTTTGGATCGTAAATCGCGTACGCCGTTTGATGCGAACGCGTTTCATCATCCAGTTGCTGTCCCTGTTTGCTGTAACGGATTTGCGTACCAACGGCGATCACTTTTTGCAGCCGCGCATGCCAAACGGGCGTGACGTCGGCCACTGCAATATCGACGCCGTTGGTTCCCTTCGTCCAGCCAAGTTCGGGTGGAGCGACCGGCTTACTCCACTGTTGCCTGTCCGATGAAAACAGCATCGAACTCATTCCGGAAAAATAGTCGGACACCGGCAACAACTTCTGCAAGGTCATTACCACCGAAGGCGGTCGCGATTTGTCGGAATTGGGAATTACAGCAACACGCGGGTGGAACCAAGTATGCTCGTTCGGTTTCGATTCCAGCAATACTTCTTGTGAAATGGTATAGGTAAGCGGCTTGTCAATCTCTTCAGCAAAACTCGTCTGGCTTTGAGATACGAGGCCACACAAAATGCAAAGAACGAATTGCCGCCGATTGAATAATCGCATCAAATAGTCTTTCAATAAATTCATCGAACCGCTGCCCATTTTTTAGATTACGAATACCGACTGAGAACTGGGACGGGTGTACTTCTATTAGACGCCAGTTCGACAAATAATGAAATCGCTGGTGAAGAAATTTTTTGGGAAAGCTTTACCACTTTACGCGCGGTGCGAACTAACGTCAGCTTCAGTCCGTCCCCAAAAGTACCAAGCGGCCAGCCCTACGCTGGCTCCTCCCAGATGCGCCAATGCAGAAACATTGCTAAACCCGGCGAGTTGCTGGTACACGCCAAATGACTGCAACAACAACCAGCAAACCAGTGCAAACCATGCAGGAATGTAAATCCAGCGGAACATATACAAAATACGCACAACAAACCCCAGGCGGGCTTTGGGAAACTGAAGTGCGTAATACACAATGATGCCAGATATGCCACCGCTGGCACCGATTGCCGGAATCATTGATCTTGGTTCACCCAAAATATGAATGCAATCGCCGACCACCGTTGCGACAAACAGTAAAAGCAAATACTTCCATTTACCAAGATGGTCTTCGACGTTGTCTCCAAAGATCAACAAAAAATACATATTGCCGATCAAGTGCATTACACCGCCGTGAAGAAAGAAGGACGTCAGAAACGTTATCCCGCCGTAACGGCCCACCTGAGCCGGAATCATGCCGAACTCTTGGGCCACGCTACCGATTTGATCGTGCGTGAAGACCGCAACCAAAACGGCCACGGCGATCAACGCCCAAGTCGCCCACGGCCAAGAACGTAGGGGGTGCACTTCATGTTCGACGGGCATACCAAGCAAGGCGGGAAACCATTTCCAGGCTTCGTCGGGGGGCTCATCGCCAAAGTCGTCGCCTCTTGCTCGCTCTCCGATTGAGTGCGCTTCTGCGATTGCCATTTGTTCGCGGGCTTTTTGCGGCAAGTCCTCATCTGAATTCGGCTCAGGTGGTTTTTCGGGAAGTTGCTCAAACTCGTGAGGGTCGAACCACAGGAATTGACAGCTTCGGCAGACATCAAGCTTCAGCGCATGCTCGTTAAACGGAATGGCAACTTCAGCCATCGACCGCTCGCAAGTTGGGCAATTCGCGCCTTTTCGGCTTTCGCCGGAAATAACACGTCGCCATAATCGGTTTACATATTCGGGCTGAACAACTTGCCTGACAACCGCCAGTCCAACAGCCCGGCCTTGGCAACTGGGGCATTCGAAAAAGAAACCCTGCGGGCTTTTCGTTCGAACAAGACGTCTCCGGCAGCTAGGACAAACGAGCACAATCAGCCTCCAGCCAAGCAGACCCACAACCAGCCTGTAAGACAATATCGCCTCACCAGGAACTCACGCTGCTAGAGACAACGGAAAGCAGGCCGTTTCGGATCTTTGCCTTTTCACTATTTTTTAGAGATTCAGGCATTTAGACCATCGACAAACAAAGCTCAGCAGAGCACTAAGCAAAAATTTCAGTGATCGGTTTACCGCCTTGCACGATGTGTGTTGGTCGGCCCTGTGCATCGGGCAATCGCAGTTCGACATCAATTCCCAAGGCGTGGTAAATGGTCGCGGCCATGTCTTCGGGGCTGGTCGGTTGAGAGACTGAGTACGCAGCGTCTTTATCGGAACCACCGTAAAGCGACCCGCCCCGAATACCGGCACCCGCCATCACCGCGGGGAACAGCGTGCTCCAATGCCCGCGTCCCCATTTGCCGTTTGCTTTGGGGGTGCGGCCCATTTCACCCATGGCGACAACCAGCGTTTCATCCAACAGGCCTCGCTCATCGAGATCGGTAATCAGTGATGCCAATGCCTGGTCTAAACCCGGGATCAGGTGGTTTTCGAGGTAATGGCTGCTGCGGTGCGAGTCCCAACTGTAGCCGTCAACGCAGTCCCAGTTCACGGTAACAAACCGGGCGCCCGCTTCGACCATCCGCCGTGCCATTAATGTTGACTGACCAAACAAGTTTCGCCCGTATTGGTCACGAAGTTTTGCCGGTTCTTGGCGAATATTTAATGCATCTTTAATGTTGGAAGACGTCACCAACGAAAAGGCTTTTTCCTGCATCTGGCTGTATTCAGAAATATTGCCCGATTTATCAAACGATCTTCGCTGGTCGTCAAACTGTTCAAGCAACGACCGTCGTCGGTCGAGCCGATTAAGCGACATTTCTTTTTGAGAAACCATGCCTTGAATTTGGTACGTCAATTCTTCATCGACGCAGTTTCGGAAGTAAAGGTTATCGGCCGTGTTTGGTTTATCGGGGGCTTTGCCCACTTGTGTTGTCAGTCCGTTGTAACCGCGGCCCAGCCAGCCCGCGTATTCTCCCGGTCGTTGGTAGCCTTGCAGGCGTCCCAAATAATTCGGCAGCACCATGTAATTCGAGGGTAACGCCCGTTGGTCTGGCGTGTGTTGAGAAAGGTATTCCACCACCGAACCCATCGAGGGCCAATCGGTGGGCAGGGCATTGAAGCCGCCGCCGATAGGAATGTTCCACTTACGCCCCGTTTGAATGTAATGCCCGCCGCCGCTGTGGTCGTTGTATTTGTGAGACAAGTTTCGCAGCACGCAAAATTTATCCGAAACCTGTGCCGATCTCGAAAGATGTTCGGAAATCCGTAACCCGGGCGTCCGCGAGTCGATTGGTTTGAACGGCCCGCGAATTTGATCGGGGGCTTCGGGCTTCATGTCGAATGTTTCGAGTTGGCTGGGTCCACCAAACAGAAACAGAAAAATGACCGACTTGGCCCGCCCGCTCACAAACGGCTGCTGATCTTCAGCCGCCAAAACTTTCGGCAGGTTCAACCCCAGCAACCCGGCACCACCCGCCTGAATCAAACGCCTACGGCTGATCCCGTCACAGGTCTGTTGCGTTCGTCCCCAAACTGTAAGCATTGAAAAACCTCGATTGACTGACGAAGAAGGCCGCCAAATTCTCGACACGGTATTATAGCCGAACCATCGACTAGTCTAAACATATCAAACATTACTAATATAATCGACCCGAGCCACACGAAGCAACAGGTGAATTTGGAATGGCGGGCTTGCTGGTGTTCCGATTGGTTTTTGGTAGGTCAGGCACAGCGGACCGTTGAGCAGACGTCACGAATGGTTTAGGCTTAATTCATAGCTACACACTTACTGGTGTGGAACTCTCTCAAAAGTATTGCACACCAATATCAATCAACACAACAAATCGGTTCGCAAGAGCGGACCCTACAGAAAGCTCTTAACCATGCAATCAATCCGTGTCGCCGCTGTGAGTATGAATTCTGAACTTGGTAAGTACGAAGAAACCTTCGCCAAGATCGAACAGTATGCCGCGCAGGCGACCGAACAGGGGGCTGAGTTGATTTTGTTTCCTGAGCTGGTTGTCCACGGGCATTGTACGCCAAACACGTTTGATGTGGCTGAAGCGGTTCCCGAAGGGCCCAGTACCCAGCGGTTAGAGAAGCTGGCAGCTAAGTTGGGCGTTGTGCTTTCGGTGGGTTTAAGCGAGAAAGAAAACGACATCGTTTACAACACGCAGGCCCTGATCGGGCCGGACGGGTACATTGGCAAGCAGCGGAAAATTCATACCTCGCGGGATGAATCGTTCTTCTACAAAGGCGGACGCGAGATGCCCGTGTTTAATATCGGCAAGTGCAAAGTCGGCATGATTATTTGCTACGACAACCAGTTCCCCGAAATCGCCCGAATTCTCGCCTTACGGGGGGCCGACATTTTGTTGATGCCTCACGCGGCACGGCAGGGTCAATGGGACGAGAACTCGCCCGAATCGGAAGCCAAGGCCCGCAAGCATGTGTTCGATTTCTTCGTCAGTTGTTACGGCATGCGAGCCCGCGAAAACGCCTGCTATGTAGTGATGACCGACCAAGCCGGCAAGGCGGGCGTTGTCGATTTGTACCCGCCCGACCATTTCAACCAACCGAACCACCCGGGTGCCTCGCTGATCTTCGGACCAGATGGCAGCCTGCTCAAACACGCCCAGACCGAGAAAATTCAGGACGAAATCATCATCCACGATTTAGATGCCGAGTTGATGTCAAAAGTCCGCAGCCATCCGAATTACACCCTGCGGGTCCGCCGCCCCGAACTGTTCGGTGAATTGGTAAACGACCAGGTTTCCTGCTAAACAAACCAGTCACAGCACATTGCTTTTTCTGCTTGGCGTCTCTGCGACTTGGCGTGAGACCAATTTTAGGATCACGCAAAGACGCGAAGCCGCAAAGAATTTCGGACAACTTAAACTGTCTGTATGATCATGTTTAGCTAATGTGGGGCATGACTTGATATCCTGCAGCGATGAATGACCAAAAACTAAACCTCATTGCAACCTCCGCCTTTGGGCTGGAAGCCATCGTTTCTCGCGAACTCAAAGCCTTAGGCTACACCGACCAAACAGTCCTAGATGGCAGAGTGGTATTTCGCGGCGACGAACGGGCCATCTGCCGGGCCAACTTATGGTTGCGTTCGGCCGACCGGGTACTGGTCCAAATCGGTGAGTTCCCGGCGGACGATTTCGGCGTGTTGTTCGATGAAACCGAGGCACTACCCTGGTCAGACTGGTTAACCGCCGATGCTGCGTTTCCGGTCAAAGGGAAATCGATCCGGTCGCAATTGCATTCCGTGCCCGATTGCCAAAAGTTGGTCAAGAAGGCGATTGTCGAACATTTAAAGCAGCACCACCAAACTGACTGGTTTGAAGAAACCGGCCCCGAATTCCCCGTCGAAGTTTCAATTCTGAAAGATCGGGCTTCGATAACCATTGATACTTCCGGTGTTGGCCTGCACAAACGCGGGTATCGCAAACTGGTCGGCAATGCCCCGCTTCGCGAAACTTTGGCGGCGGCACTCATTCAGTTAAGTTTTTGGAACTCAGACAGGCCGTTCATCGATCCACTTTGCGGCACGGGCACAATTCCTATCGAAGCAGCACTCATCGGTCGGAATTTGGCTCCCGGGTTGAACCGTGAATTCTTGGCCGAGTCTTGGCCGCGCGTACCCAAACAATTGTGGGATGAAGCCCGTACCGAGGCCCGCGACTTAGCGACCGATTCATTAGAAACCGTGCTGGTCGCCACCGATTTTGATGAAGAAGCTTTATCGATGGCCCGCTATCACGCCAAGCTGGCCGGAGTCGAGTCTGATATTCATTTTCAGCAAAAATCGATGGCCAATTTTACGACGCAACGCAAGTACGGCTGCATCATCACCAACCCGCCTTACGGCGAACGGCTGGGTGAACAAGAGGAAGCCGAAAAACTGTACGACGAAATGCGAGTTGCCTTTTCAGAATTAGAAACATGGTCGTTCTACGTGCTGACATCACATCCAAGCTTCGAAAACTTCTTCCGCAAGCAGGCGACCCGCCGTCGAAAATTGTACAACGGGCGCATTGAATGCACGTACTACCAATACGCGGGCCCGCGGCCGCCGCGGCCGAAACGAATTATGCCAGACGAGGAAACAAACGAGTGAAAACGCATGGCCCCTGGACGATTAAATCTTCAAAGTCCGTTTACCAAGACCCGTGGATTGAAGTGACGCGCGATGAAGTGACCCAACCCGACGGAAACCCGGGCACGTATGCCGTGGTGACCATCAAGCCGGGCGTTTCGGTTTTGCCAATTTCGCCGGACGGCACCGTTTATCTCACCAACGAATTTCATTACGCCGTTGGAAGAAACACCCTAGAAACCGTTAGCGGAGGCCGAGAGGACGGCGAAGCCCCGTTGATCTCAGCCCAACGAGAACTGCAGGAAGAGCTGGGGATTCTCGCCGAGACGTGGACACACATGGGAACCGTCGATCCTTTCACTTCAAACATTGTGTCCCCGGCTGAGCTGTACATCGCCGAAGATTTAACATTCGCCGAAACCAGCCCGGATGCGACCGAGATTATTCAATGTGTCGAAATGTCACTGGCCGAGGCCGTACAAAAAGTTCTCGACTCCGAAATCACACATGCCCCCAGTGGCGTGTTAATCCTCAAAGCGGCCCGATTAAAAGGCGTATGAAAACAGCTTCATGAACAAACCCCACGAGACCGATTACCAACGCACCGTCACCGAGGTCGGCGAAACGCACTTCCTGCCGGGAACGTCAATCGAAATCATCCGCGCGCCCGAATTGAAACAACCGCCAAAATATGTAGTCTTCGATTTCGATGGCACGCTAAGCCTAGTCCGTGAAGGCTGGCCCGAAGTGATGGTTCCCATGATGGTTGAAATTCTGCAACAGACCGGGACCGACGAAACCGCCGAAGAACTGGCGACCATCATCATGCAGTTCGTCATGGAATTAACCGGCAAGCAGACGATTTATCAGATGATCCGCCTGGCTGAAGAAATCGAAAAACGAGGCGGAACTGCCGACGACCCGCTGGTCTACAAACAAACCTACAACGACTTGCTGATGCAACGCATCAACGCCCGCCGAGAAGCCCTAAGGTCGGGCGAACTGCCTGCGGAAACCGCCTTGGTTCCCGGCTCGTTGGAATTGCTGGAAGCTCTCAAAAGCCGAGGTGCCGAGATTTTTCTGGCCAGCGGCACCGATGAAGAATTCGTTAAAGAAGAGGCAAAGTTATTAGGCATCAGCCAGTTTTTCGGCCCGCACATTTACGGGGCCGTCGATGACTACAAAAGTTTTTCAAAGCAGATGGTCATCGAACGTATTTTGCGCGAGAATTCCGTCGATGGAAACTTACTACTCGGTTTCGGCGACGGTTATGTGGAAATCGAAAACATCAAAACAGCCGGAGGCACAGCAGTCGCCGTCGCCAGCGATGAATCGGGACGCAGCGGAAAACCGGATGCCTGGAAACGCGACCGACTCATTGGCGTCGGGGCCGATATTGTCATCCCTGATTTTCAGGATTGTGAAACGTTGATTGCCAACCTGTGGAATGAAGACTAACAGAAATAAAGACGGAGCGCCTGCCATGCCCTTTGAACAGTTTGACCGCTCGAAATTAAACATCCTACCGCTGGCCGACCGGGTACACGATTTGTCGTTGTCGAAAGACAAAACACACACAACGAGCCAATCGCCGCGCGAACCGTTTGAGCATGCGGCGCTACCTATTCTGGCTGACCGAATTGCGGAAGCGAAAAAAAATGACCGCACAATTATGTTCTGCTGCGGCGCCCACGTGTTAAGGCAAGGCAACGCGCCGTTGCTGATCGACTTGATGGAACGCGGCTTGCTGACACATTTGGCACTCAACGGGGCAGGCGGCATTCACGATTTTGAACTGGCGATGATCGGACAAACCTGCGAAAGCGTGGCCCGCTATGTCAGTTCCGGGCAATTCGGCCTGTGGTCTGAAACCGGCCGGTACAACGAGGCAGTCAACCAGGGGCACCGCGATGGCCTAGGCTTCGGCGAATCGCTGGGGCGGATGATTGAAGAAGAAAAATTTCCGTACCGCGAAACCAGCGTTCTCGCCGCCGCGTACCGGTTGCAAATTCCGCTGACTATCCACGTTTCCATCGGACAAGACATCGTTCACGAACACCCAAATTTCGACGGCGCCGCCGCGGGGGCAGCCTCTTACACCGACTTTCTCATTTACACGCAGTCAATCACCAAATTAGAAGGGGGCGTGTTTTTAAATTTGGGATCGGCGGTTATGGGGCCGGAAGTTTATTTGAAAGCGCTGGCGATGGCCCGCAATGTGGCCCATCAAAATGACGAACAAATTTGCAAATTCACCACAGCGGTTTTCGATTTGCCGAACTTGGGTTCCGATTTGAGTGCAGTCGCCCCGAAAGATGACCCACGGTATTACTTCCGACCGTTCAAAACCATTTTAGTCCGCACGGTCGCTGATGGCGGCGAAAGTTATTACGTGCAAGGCGACCACAAACTAACCGTGCCCGCGCTGTACGATCAAATTCTGGAACGGAGCGATGCATGACTCCCGAACGCCTGCAGAGTTTGGTCGATCAGTTTTCGTCTCGGCGGATAGCCGTCATTGGTGACTTCTTTCTCGATAAATATCTCGACACTGACCCGACCATTGTGGAAACCAGTGTCGAAACGGGAAAGCCCGCTCATCAGGTGACCGCCGTCCGGCACAGTCCGGGGGCCGCGGGCACCGTTGTCAATAACTTGGCCGCGTTGGGAGTTAAAAACCTGTATGCCGTCGGGGCAGTTGGCAACGACGGGGAAGCCTTCGATTTAATTTCCGACTTACAATCGCTGGGCTGTTCGACTGATGGCTTGTTACAGTTTGATTCCTTAATGACGCCAACCTACTTAAAACCTCGGGATGGCTCGACCGCCAGGTTAGCGGGCGAGTTTGAACGGTACGACACTCGGAACCGAAAACCAACGCCTGCCGAAGTTTCGCAAGCCGTGTTGAATTTCTTGGAAGGGCTGCTGCCCGATTTGGATGCCATTATTATCGCCGACCAAGTTGTCGAGTCTGATTGGGGCATCATCACTGAATCGGTCCGCCAAAAGCTTTCGGCATGGGCGTCGGAACATCCAACAGTCGTCTTCTGGGCCGATAGCCGAACACATATCCGCGATTTTCAAAACATCATCATCAAACCGAACCAGTTTGAAGCGGTCGCTCATCAAA
>Ga0115002_10006581_pt1 | contig 13328 bp, 11 predicted proteins | sample ArcticOcean_MG_C_8_FD_89576 | JGI IMG/M metagenome (GOLD analysis project Ga0115002, IMG submission 89576) | Marine microbial communities from western Arctic Ocean - ArcticOcean_MG_CB11_86 | ecosystem: Environmental > Aquatic > Marine > Oceanic | place: Arctic Ocean: Canada Basin | collected...
AACGGCTGGCTCGACACCCATGATACGGCGCTCGAGGTGACCGACTCGTGCGGCGTTCAGGCGACCTGTTTCCCGATTACGGACGGCGTCGAGGCGGCCACGGCCGGCAGGAGCGCGGCCGTGCGCACGTTGACCGAAGGCGTCGTCGAGAAGCCGTTCATGACCTGGGAACAGGTCGCCGCGTTGATTGAGCACGGCTGGGAGATCGGTGCGCACACGGCGACACATTGTAAGGTTGCCGACTCTCATGAGAGCTTCGGCGACGACGCCATCATCACCGAAGCGGAGACCTCGAATCGATTGTTTGAACAGCGCCTGGGAATGGTTCCGGAGCACTTCGCCTACCCCAGCGGCTCGCGCAACGACCGCACAGACGAGCTGCTGTCGCGATTTTATCGATCCCTTCGCCTGTGGCATTTTGAACAGCCGATCGAGTGGACCTTCACCCAGCGCAACACTTCGACGCTCGCCGTCGACTGTCAGAACATCGACATCCGCGTGCCCTTCGAAGAGTTCGAACGTTTGCTCAAGGCCGCAAACACCGCCTGATCTTCACCTTTGTTCGAGTTCGGCCTTTTGCTCGGGTTCAGGCCGGCGGCTAAGTTGGGCTGGACAACTCGCAAAGGAACCCGAATGTGACCAACGTCTCAGACCCCAATCCTCCGTCGAAGCGACCAACGAGAGCGCACTGGCGCTTTTCCATCCACTGGTGGCCTCCTGGTTTTGCGACCAGGTCGGAGTGCCCACGACGGCCCAGCAACAGGCGTGGCCGCGGAGCGCCAACGGCGAGCATCTGCTGATCACGGCGCCGACCGGCAGCGGCAAAACGCTCACTGCGTTTCTATGGGCCATCGACCGGCTCGTCTCGGGGCCTGGCCCTGCGGCGCTGCAAATGATGGTGGAAAACAAGGTGGGATCGACACTGGTCAAAGAGGGCTCGCGCATTGTCGGCATTTACACTGAGCGCGATCTCATGCGCGACCACATGTCGCGAGGATTGAAATTCGCCCCGCATACCGATACGGCGTACGACCTGATGGACAAGTTTCTCGGTCTGCGGTTACGGCATCTACTGATCGACAGGGACGACGAGTTCATCGGCCTGCTGTCGATCGGTGACGTGATCAAGGCCGCTCTGCAGGACAAGACACGGGAATTCGAGGTCCTCGAGCGTATCGCCAACTGGCAATATCACGAGGAGTGGAAACCACGTCAGTGACGGCAATCCGGACCCACGAGCCTGCACTGGAAACCAAGATCGCGCAGCTGTTGCTGGTCGGATTCAGGGGCATTGACAAGGTAGGTGCGGCCGGCACCATCGACGACATCGCCGAACACCATCTCGGCGGTGTCGTTTTGTTTGATGTCGACGGGCTGAGTGGGCAACCGCTACGTAACGTGGTCTCCCAAGAGCAACTGTATGCCCTGACATGTGACCTGCAGGCCGCCGTTGCGAAAACGGCCAGTCCTTCCCCTCTGCCGCCGCTGCTGATCGCCGTCGATCAGGAGGGTGGGCAAGTGCGGCGGCTCAAGGAGCGCCACGGCTTCGCAGCAGCCACCTCTGCACAGGAGCTCGGCCGACGCGACGACCTCGAAGTGACACGGGTAGAGGCTGCCGCGATCGCCGGCTCACTGAGGGCCTGCGGCGTCAACATGAACCTGGCTCCCGTTGTCGATGTGAACGTAAACCCTCGCAATCCAGTAATCGGTGAGAAGTCGCGTAGCTTCTCGGATGATCCTGAAATCGTCGGTGCGCACGCGGCAGCTTTCATTCAGGCCCACCGGGAAGCGGGAATCTGCTGCGCCCTCAAACATTTCCCCGGGCACGGCAGTTCAACGGCTGACACACATACAGGTTTCACGGATGTAACCCAGACCTGGGATGAGGCCGAACTTCGGCCTTTTGCGCAACTCATCGAGCAGGACCTGGCCGCCGCCGTGATGACGGCCCATGTCTTTAACGCCCAACTGGACTCTCGATGGCCGGCGACACTGTCACACGCTATCATCACGGGTCAGTTGCGTCGCCGGCTCAAGTTCGATGGGGTCGTCATCTCCGACGACCTCGGCATGGGCGCGATTGCCGGCCGTTACGGTCGCGTACAAGCACTGGAGTTGGCACTGGTCGCTGGCGTTGACGTGCTGTGCCTGTGCAACCAGACGACCTACGAAGAGGACCTCGTCGAGCGGACGGTCGAAGAGATCAGTACGCTGGTGAGCAGGGGCAAGGTAGCAGTGGGTCGTATTGAGGAGGCCTACACCCGGGTCAAGCGCCTGAAGGAATCATTGGCTGTGGCCCCGAACCCAGATAAACCCTGACCCCTGCATCTGTAGCAGTACGAACTTGCTCCCCGGCAAGGCGGACGGTACCTTCGGTCGACGCGCAAGCGATGATGTCAATTTTCCCAAAAAAAATGGTTCATAATGTCGAAAGCGAAACCGCCGAGTAAACAAACGCTGCTGGCGCTGTACCAGGGGATGCTGAGAATTCGGCGTACCGAGGAGCAGCTGGCGCTGTCGTTTCAGGCCGGACTTATCCCGGGGGCATGCCACACCTACGTCGGCGAGGAGGCTATCGCCACGGGGGTGTGCGCTCACCTGCGGGATGACGACGCCGTGTTCAGCACCCACAGAGGGCATGGCCATGCCATCGCCAAGGGGGTGCCGGTGCGCGAGGTAATCGCCGAGCTGTTCGGCAGGGCAACCGGATGTTCCCGAGGACGTGGCGGCAGCATGCATCTGTTCAAACCCGAGGTCGGCATGATGGGTACCAGTGGTATTGTCGGACCCTGCATTCTCCAGGCTGCCGGAGCGGGATACAGCTTCAAACTTCTGAAGAGCGACCGGGTTGGCGTCGCCTTCTTTGGCGACGGCGCCGTCAGCAATGGCGCTTTTCACGAGGGTCTGACGATGGCTGCCCGTTGGCAGCTGCCGTGCCTGTTTGTCTGCGAGAACAATCAGTTCGCCACGGAAATCCCCTTCGATGTGGCTACCGGCAACCCGGAGGTCGCCAATCGCGGTGTCGCTTACAACATCGCCGCGGTCGCCGTTGATGGTAATGATGTACTCGCCGTTCACGCCGCGGCAGCCGATGCGGTGAGTCGCGCCCGCGCCGGAGAGGGCCCGACGCTGCTGGAGTGCAAGACCTATCGCACACGCGCCCACGCCGAGGGCATGCGAGCGACCGGGTACCGGACGCAGGAAGCGATCGACAGCTGGAAGGCGAAGGATCCGATCACTCGATTGGCCCAACACCTTGCCGAGCTTGGCGATTCGGCTACGACGCCAGGCGAATTGAACGGCATAGAAGAGGAAGTGCGGAATCAGGTGCGGGAAGCACTCGAGTTCGCCGAGAGTAGCCCTTGGCCCGATCCGGCTACCCTGATGGACCACGTCTTCAGCGAGGAGGTTGCCGGTGCGTGAACTGACCTATGCAGAGGCAACGCTCGAAGCGCTATCCGAGGAGATGGCAATCGATCCGACCATCTTCGTCGTTGGCGAGGGTATCGGGGCTCGTGGCGGTAACTTCAACACCACCACCGGACTCCACGCCCTGTACGGGGACATGCGGCTGCGCGACACGGGGATTTACGAACGTGGTTTTACCGGGATGTGCGCTGGGGCAGCCATGACCGGATCGCGCCCGCTCGTAGACTACATGTTTTTGGATTTCGGCCTCGATGCCATGGGGGAAATACTCAATCAGATCGCCAAGATTCAGTACATGAGCGGCGGCAGACTAAAGATGCCGATCGTTTTGCGCGGCTGCATTGGCCTCGGTGGGGCGAATGCGACGCATCACTCAGGCAATTATTTTTCTTATTTCGTCAACCACCCTGGGCTCCACGTCGCCTTGCCGACAACCCCGGCCGATGCCAAGGGACTCCTGAAGAGCGCCATTCGCAGCGATGATCCGGTCTTATTCCTGGAGCACAAATCCCTGCTGAAAACGGTGGGACCGGTCCCCGAAGGAGAGGAGCACATCGTCCCCTTTGGCAAAGCGGCGCTGCGAACGCAGGGAGATGATGTGACCGTCGTGGCGTTGACGGCGATGGTGCAAAAGTGTGTTGATGTCAGTGATACGCTGGTACCCAAAGGGGTTTCCATTGAGGTCATCGATCCACGCACTGTGGCCCCTCTCGACATGGAGACGATACTCACTTCCGTCCACAAGACCGGTCGCCTGCTTATTGTCGACGAGAGTTTCGGTCCATGTGGTATGGGCGCCGAAATCGCCGCTCGCGTGACGGAAGAAGCCTTTCCTGTTCTCAAAGCTGCGATCAAGCGCGTCAATGGGGCTCATGTGCCGATGCCCTATAGTGCCCCACTGGAAGCGGCGGCGATACCTCAGGTCGATCAGATCGAGACCGCCGTTCGCAATCTGCTTTCCGAGTAGCGAACCCACCGAGGTGACGCTCACACACTACCTGGAGAAATCATATCAATGCCTGACACGGTGAGTTCAAGACTCGATAACAAAATCGTCGCTATCACGGGTGGCGCGAGCGGGATTGGTGCCGCCTGCGTAGCGTTGTTCGCCGAACGCGGCGCCACCGTGTGCATCCTCGACTATAACCGTGAAGATGGCGCTGCCACCGTCGACCGCACCATCGCAGCGGGAGGAAAGGCCTCGTTCCTGCAGCTGGATGTGCGCTCCAACGAAGAGGTCGCCGCAGCGTTCGCTCAGATCGAGAGTCAGCATGGAAGGATCGACGTACTCATCTGCTGTGCTGGAGTGATCAAGGGCGCGTATCGTGGCATCAACGAACTCGCCGAAGAGGATTGGGACGCCACGCTGGATACCAATCTCAAGGGCACCTACCTGACGACCAAGCACGCGGCACCGTTGCTGATCAAGGGAGTGGACGCCGTCCTGCTCCTTATTTCCTCCGGTGCCGGCGTCCGCGGTCGTAGTTCGTCCTATGCGTACGCGGCCAGCAAGGCTGGCATGCACGGCATGCACTTCAATCTGGAGGCCGAACTCGGACCACACGGCGTCAGGGTTCACGTTATCTGCCCCGGCAGTATCGCGACACCGCTCAAGCTCGCCAATATCGGTCAAGCCGCTGCAGAGCAAGGCAAAGACGCGGCCGCAGCCATGGAAGAGGCAAAGAAAGATCTTGGGGACCCTATGGGGGTGGCTCGGGTGTTATGCTTTCTTGCTTCTGAAGAGGGGTCTTACGTGCGGGGCACCGTCAGCACACGATAGACGATGGTGGGGGGGCTGCAATGTTCGGAAAGCGGCCCACCGTCAGCTCAGGGGTCGATCTGACTCGGTGCGGCGCCAGACCAGGGAGATCTTCCCACCCCTTACCGACTAGTGGGCCATTTCCGAACTGCATAGCAATCCCGATTGGCGATATGCGCGACCGACCGGTATGGCAGGGGTAGCAAACGCTGCGGCGTTGAGCAGGTCAGCCTATTGGATACGCTGCTGCTGCACGAGCTCATTGAGCTCATACTGGACGAGACCAATCCCGAGTACCCGCCGGTGCACTCTCACATTGTGGCATCCTCTTTTGAGCGCTACCTCAAGAGAACCCTGTTGTCCGTGGCAGTCGAAGATTTTTTCTTGACGTGGCCACCTATGTCGGATGCTGAAATCGAAGAGCGCAACGAAAAGCAGATGGCGCACGAGATGGAAGAGGCGCGGGCGATGTTCGCCGAAGAAGAGGCACCGGATATGGAGGATGAAGATCTGGAGGGCCTACCGGTTGACGGCGATGTCGAACGCCCGAAGAAAAAGAGGGTCTCCGGCGAAGATGAGCCAGTTTTGAAAAAGAAGAAAAAGAAAAAAAGGCCGCCCTCGTAAAAGATGGCCGCCCAAACAGCTTCGTCCGACGCTATTGCGTCGTCCCGTCCTACCCTAGTGTACTACCTCCATCATTTTTCTTCTTCATCCAAGTCAGTATCCAAGTCACTTTTCAGTCTGCGCAGCGCCAGCATCTGAGCGGCTAGATCCTCCTCAGCAGCGCGAATCTGCTCGCACAGGGCTCGCGTTTCATCGTTTCTCGCAAGAGCATCCCCGCCATTATCCGATTGCTTGTAGGCGATAACACCGAGTGCAGCCTGCAGGCGAGAGAGGCGGGCTTTGCTTGCAGCGATATCAAGGCGAGCCTTGCTTTGCTGGGTAAGCTCTTCCGCTTTTGCCACAGCGACCGCGGCGCCATCTTGCAGACCCTTCAACAGGGCTTCCCACATCCCGTCGGCTCGATCGGTCACCATATCAACCTTTTCATCAATCGGTCACGCCAGATAAATCAACGAGGGTGACGGGGCGCGTCAACGCGTGTCGTTGAGTGAGTATGGCAACAGCCCCAGAAATCGAGCTCGTTTGATCGCCTGTACGATTCGCGTCTGCTGCTTGCGGTTGGCGCCGGTACGGCGGGCGGCATCGATCTTCCCGATCGGATTCAAGTAGCGCACTAGAACGTCGAGTTTCTTGTAGTCGATCTCTTCTGTCTTGAGCTTTGCCGTAAATTCTTTTCTGTTGAAGCGTGCGATGATGTTGTCTCCTGTGTATGGGACGCAGAGGTCCGCACTCGCCAGTCAATTGTTCTTGCGCAATGGACGATCCCGGGAGCTTAAATTACTCGCTCATGGGCAGAGTGTCAACGAGGTAGCCCTGCTAACCGTCCCGACGGATTAGACACACCCTTTATTTGTGCTCAAGGAATATCACTTACCCTCCAATAGTATAACCAGTATATATTTGATACTACTTACTATCGAACCTCCATTCGTATTCCGGTCGATCAAATAGTCCTCCTTTTCAGGGCCTATCCAACCCTGATATCTCCCCGGCAAATGAGGCCTACCCAGCCTCCGAACCGGCCCCGCCAGGCGCCCCCTGAGGCGTCAGGCGGTATTGGAAAATTGCAACGCTTCGCCGACTCAACTGTTTTCGTCGACGGAGCGTTTCTTTTTTTCCCATTGACAAGCCAATGTACCAGTGTGGGCTTAGCTTTGCCTCATGCCTGCAGCAGACGCGATACAGATCAACGCAAAACTGGCCATCCCACTCTCCGAGTTGCGCTTTAGCTTTGACCGCAGCCCAGGTCCGGGTGGCCAGAACGTCAACAAGGTCAACACCAGGGCGGAGCTCCGCTTCGGCGTAACAACGAGCCCGAGCCTGACTCTCTCGATGCGGGGCCTGATTGGCGCGGAACTAGCCACCCGAATGAATGGAGCAGGTGAACTCATTCTGCGCTCGTCGCGGTTCCGGTCCCAAACGCGCAATCGGGCGGATTGTCTTGAGAAATTTGCCGCCCTGCTGGCGCATGCCTTACGCCCTCCACCGCCGAAGCGACGTCCATCACGCCCCACCCGAGCATCCACGGCTAAGCGGTTGGACCGCAAGAAGGCCCATTCTCAGCAAAAGACGCTACGGACCCGGCCTGACTCGGATCGATAGCACCATTTTTGAATAATGGACTTGCGTCTGTTCGGACAGCCAGGTATGGTTATTAACGTTAACGTTAATGTTAATTCTGGAACCGGGACGCCGGTAGGGCGTTTGTAGGTTGTAGGTGAACTTGCCAACTCGCGCTGTGCTAACTCCGGCACCTATTTGAGGGCCACTGCCTTATGAAAACGCAAAAATCGAATACCGACACCGCCAAGGCGGACCGGACGACCGACCTCGATCTTCATAACAAGACCATAACGGATCTCTATTGGAGGGATATCAGGCATTCCAAGCCGCTTAGTCGCAAGGAAGAGGTCCGCCAGTTCAAGTTGGCCAAGGCGGGCGACGAAGATTCCAGGCAGATGATCATCACAGCCAATCTGCGCTTCGTGGTTAGTGTTGCCAGAGAGTACAAGGACTACGGCATGTCCCTGGCCGAACTGATTTCGGAGGGCAACGTCGGCTTACTGGAGGCGACAAAGCGTTTTGACGAGGATCGCGGTTTCAAGTTCATCACCTATGCCGTGTGGTGGATTCGACAGGCGATTTTCAAGGCCCTGGCCGAGCACGGCAAGATCGCACGACCTCCGATGAGCCAGATCAACGATCTGCAACGACTCGAAAAACAGTCAAGCGTGTTGGCTCAGAAGCTCGGTCGAGATCCGACCGTGGCAGAGCTCACTTCGAACACCGACATCAGTGCGTTGCGTACCCGCAACGCGATGGAGGTGAGTCAATCTGACGTCTCATTGGACGCCCCGACGTACCAGGATGAGGAGACTACCCTGCATTCGGTGATTGCTGCAGAGGCCGAAGGCATTGATGAGCTATTCGAGGAACGCGAGATGCGTGGTACGGTCAACGACTGCCTCGACATCCTTGATGAGCGCGAATACCAAATCGTACGCTGTTACTACGGCCTCGAAAGCATGCAGCCGATGACTTTGGAGGAGATCGGCGACGTCATGGGCGTGACCCGCGAACGCGTACGGCAGCTGCGCAACCGCGCGATAGACAAACTACGGTCGAATTGTGGAGAACTGCTGGCGGAGTATTCAAAGAACTAAACTCACACCGAACGCCAGCGATGAGGGGGGCCGGATGCTCGAAGTAGCGAGCGTCCGGCCCGTTGTCGTTTGCTAGAGGCCTGTTGAAAGAGACACCGGGCGGTGGTATGTTGTCGTTATGGATTTAACGGTCCGATTTCCCAGAAGCCCCTACGACACGAACGCCGGAATCGTCATGTTGCCGCGCGCGACGGACAAGTGCAGGGCCATGCTCGCCGACACGCTCGGGGGTTACCTGTACAATTGCCCGTTGGATCAGGAGCTCTTCGCTTTTTTGGGCCTGGATGCTCAGCGCTTTACACAGATGGTGCGGGAGTGTTCGAAAGATGAAGAGATTGCGGCTCTTGTGGAGCAACAGTGCCATCGATCGGCTGCAGAGAATGATGCCTTCAATAACATGATGCGACATCGACGGCCGCAAGATGAAGAGGCGCAGGAGCGATTCGCTCAGTGGCAGAAGAATATCGGACGCGACGACTACTCCACCTACTTCGATCACCTCGATGCCGAAGAGGGCCGGTTCTGACCTTGGCAAGCTCTGAACGAGGCCGGTTCAGGATGGATTCAGGCGACTAGATTCAGTAACTGGCCAACGTCGGCAGCGCGCTCCGCACCGGTCGCGGCAGCGCCGTCGAAAGACGAAATCTGACCACCAACTGAAGATCCGCTGTTGGGTGTAGGGGGCTGACTTGGGCCTGTGGTCCCGGCGCCTGCTTCAGGCGCGGTCGCCGAGGCGGCTGCCGAGTTCTCGGCTGAGCCCTCTGCTTGCTATTCCCCCTCACTTGCTTCACTCCTTCGACTCTCTGCCATCTCCCGCCTGGCCTCGGCTTCCATCTGCTTTGCGGCCGAGGCGACGCTGCGATCCTGGGAAGAGGGCTCCGCCGGCGCCAGCGCCGCTCGGTAGATGGCCTGAGCTTTGCTGATCGTCGCTGCCGGATCGTTGGCCTTTGAGGTATCGATGCTGACCTCACCCCCGGTCGCGTAGCGACGGTTGTCGGGGCCGGTGGTGTACTCGTAACTCGGACCGCCGCGCGCATGGCCACCGGCCGCAGCCATGTGCGCCTGCTCATGTTGGCGCACCTCGCGGTCCCTGGATGTGAGCTCCTGCACCTGCTGTTGCTCTTCCTCCGTCAGCTCTTCGGTCGCTGAATCGCCTGTTTCATCCGTTTCCGTCGCCGCCGATGCTCCTCCAGCACCCTCACCACTCACTTCGCCGGTGGATGCACCCGCTGGAGCAGCTGGAGCGGCTGGAACGGGAGTTGGGTCAGAAGGGGCGCCGGCCAGGTGTGGCGCTGCGACTTGCTGTGCTGCCGCCACTCTGCTCGCCGGTTGTTTTTGGGGCGAGGTGGCCGCTGCACTCGAGAGCAGTGAACTGGCCAGCAGCGGCAATTGCTGCTCAACCGTGTTGGAGTCTAGCCGATACGGCCCGCTATCATCTTGCGTCGTCTGCTGGCCAGGGAGCTTAGGGACCTCCCCTGTTTCCGCTTGGGAAGCCGGAGAAAGCGGCAAGAACGCGCCGAGCGTTATCGAGGAACTGCTACCTACCTCCATATATCGTTTGCCTGGGAGGCGCCATCCATGGCTGTTTGAAACGAAAAGTCACCATTCGGCACATCGGCAACCCCCAGGCCCAACTTTAATCTGGCAGGCTCGATTCCTTTAAAAAAGCCTGCTCGAGCTGTTCGACCGGCTGCCGCAGGGTTTCAATCGCCTCTTTCCAGAAAGCCGGTGATTCGAGGTCACAGCCGAGGGTCCGGCGTGCCACCTCCTCGGCTGTGGCGCTCCCGGTCGATCCCAGAAACTGCTCGTAACGCGGATAAAACTCCTCACCCCCTTGTTGCTTGAACAGAGAGAAGAGGCCGCGACTGAGGAGAAAGCCAAAGGTGTAGGGAAAGTTGTAGAAGGTTACTGAGGTGATATAGAAATGGAGTTTTGAGGCCCAGAAGTAGGGATCGTCACCCCCCGCCTCCAGCAGGTCTCCGAAGACCCGCTGTTGTGTCTGCCTCATCAGCTCTTTGAGCCGACTCACGGACACTTCTCCGGTCTGCCTCTCCTCGTGGAAGGCCTTCTCAAACTCATAGCGCACAGGGATGTCGGTGAGGTAGACTGCAGCATGCGCCGTCTCCATGTCGAGCAGCCGCAAGCGCTCCACGTCACTCAGCGCTGAACCGGCGCTGAGCATCCCGTCTGTCAGTATCATCTCGGCGAAGGTCGATGCGGATTCGGCTAGCGTCATCGGGTAGCGGCGCGCGTACGGACGGGCCTCCCTCAGGATAAAGGAGTGGAAGGCGTGGCCGGCCTCATGGGCCAGGGTGCGCACATCCCCGATAGTCTCGTTGTAGGTCATGAAAATTCGTGATTCGTTTGATAGCTGTGAGCCCGTACAAAACCCGCCGGACTGTTTGCCGGGCCTGGGTTCCCAGTCGATCCATTGACGCTCGAAGACGCTTTCCGTGAACGCTCCCAACTTCGGGTACGCCTGGTTGAACCCGGTGATGACCATCTGTTTAGCCGCTTCCCAGCTGATTGGGGTCTCGTCGGGCAGCGGCAGCGGCGCTTCCAGATCGTACCAGGCTACACCGTCTTGTCCGAGAGCATCGGCCTTGAGTGCGAGGATTCGTCGAGGTAACTCAGCCGAGTCGAATATCGCCTCGAACATCGCCTCCAAGGAGGCGCGACTGATGGCTGCCTGGAATAGAGCGACGTCGAGAAAATTGTCGATGCCGCGATGGCGGTTCAGCGTGAGCCTTGTACCGGCGATCGCGTTTAGCGCTGCGGCCGCCGTGTCTTCGACCGCAGCCCAGGCGGCATTACCCCCCTCAAAGGCAGCTCGCCGTACCCGGCGGTCCGCACTACCCATTAGCGAGCGTCGCTGTGAAATCGGCAGGCGCTTGTTGGCTGCGTCCGGGAAAGCCATATCGAACTCCAGTCTACCCGCCACCGCGCTGTAGAGACGACCCCAGGCGTGGATCCCATCGACGCTCAAATCGGCGTTGAGGCGTTCGTTCGTCGGTTCCATTGTCTGCTGGGCATCCTGGCGCAGGCGTCGCAGAAAGTGCTGGCAGCCATCCAGGGCCGAGCGTGCCAGCAGGGCATCCCAACTCACCTGTGCTACATCCCGCAGGCCGCGCTTGAGTTCAACGGTGATCTTATCGGCAGCCACCGCCGTCAACCCGAAAGCCGCCTCTGCGCTCTTGTACTCTTCGTTTCGCGTATCAGCGGCGGTGAGACATGACAAGTACGAGGCCATGTGGGAAAGCCGGCGCGAGAGTTCCTCGCAACACAGCAGCACACCCTCCCACTGTGCAAGATGGTCCGGGCTTGGGGCCGCGTCGGGGCTCTCGCATAGAGCCGGCAGCGCGGTCGCGCGGTCGCTAAGACCGTCGATATCGATCCGCAGCTGATCCTTGAAAAGCCGCATTTCGGGTCCGTCGAAGGCAGCGAAATAGCTCGTCAGATCCCAATTCATGTTGTTGGTCCTGGAGATGGGTGAGATCGGTAAGATGGCTGAAATGGCTCAAGAGAATGAAGCAGATGGTGAGGCTGATGATGGGCCAGTGAGCGAGGTCGTGAATGACGCCGCGCGACAGGGGCCGGGGGCACTGTCAGGGGCCTATTTGACTTTGCAGCTCTGCATTTCGCGCGCGGCCAGGCGGATACCGCTTGCCTTCAGACCGCGCACGGGGTAGTCGGCGACAGCGAACTCTTCGTGAAGCACGCGCACGCGAGGCTTGGGTTTGTAGTCGACACTGATCGTGGCGATCGCATCCGTTGACAGCTTGAGCAACGTGCAACCGTCGGGGATCAGTGAGTACGACCTATTGAGAATGAACTTGTCTATACGGCAGCGCTTGATGTAACCGTACCCCTTCGCATCCTTGTAGAGCGCATTGAATACCAGATCCTTGTCGGCGAAACCACAGTGGAGCATGCCCTTGCCGACAAACAGCTTGTCGGGAGCATCGGCAATGGAGTACGAACCATCCTGGCGAATCACCAAAACGCGATCGTAGGCAGAGACCATCACTTGCGTCTCGCCGTCAACGGCATGGCCCAGGTAACCGGTGTTCTTGTCGTAGGCCAGCTTCAAATCCCGCTTGGCGGCTTCCCTGACATCGACCTTGTCGAAGCGGACAATTTCAGTGCGACGCGGAAACTGCGACCCGTACTGGTCGATGAGCTTTTCTAGAAAGGCGATGCCGTAGGGAACTATCGCCTGCAGATCTTTGGCGACCTGCGTCAGCCGCAGGCGAATCTCCTTCAGTTCTTGCTTGGCCTTATTGATGTCGTACAGAGAGATGCGCCGAATGGGGATCTTCAGGAGGGTATCAACATCTTCCCGGGTAACTTCACTACTGAGTTTGGAGGCGTAGGGAGCCAACCCGGCGAGGACCGCTTCGACCACGGTGTCAGCCGTCTTCTTGTCCTCAATCCCTTTGTAGATTCTGTTTTCGATGAAGATCTGTTCGAGTGTCTTGGCATGTTGACGAGCCTTGAGCTTGGCAGCTTCAACCCGTAACTCGGCGGTGAGAATGTCTACCAGACGATCGACACCGTGCTCGACTACTTCGGTGACCGTCATGATCCGCGGCGCGTCTTCGGAGATGACCAGGAGGTTCAGCGACAACGAGACCTCGCAGTCGGTGAAGGCATAGAGAGCGTCGACGACCTCATCGGCGTACACGCCGCGCGCGAGTTTCAGCTCGATCTCCACGTTCTCGGCCGTGAAGTCATCGATGGTCGAGACCTTCACCTTGCCCTTGCGGGCAGCATCCTCGATCGAGGCGATGAGCGATTCCGACGTCGTCGCAAACGGTATTTCACGAATGAGAATTCGCTTGGGATCGGAGGTG
>Ga0115002_10006582_pt1 | contig 13324 bp, 10 predicted proteins | sample ArcticOcean_MG_C_8_FD_89576 | JGI IMG/M metagenome (GOLD analysis project Ga0115002, IMG submission 89576) | Marine microbial communities from western Arctic Ocean - ArcticOcean_MG_CB11_86 | ecosystem: Environmental > Aquatic > Marine > Oceanic | place: Arctic Ocean: Canada Basin | collected...
AATGCCTCAACTCCAGGGACCGCCGATGGCTGCAGGTCTAACATAGGGACTGGTACCACCTTTGGGGGCACGTCACGGCCACGAAGGACTATTTTAGGCCCCTTCCCGAATCGTCCGTGAAACGCGTGCGCGAGGCTTGCACGAGCGACGCCGACTCAACCCGTCGGTTCTAGCTCAGCCACTCGCGCCTGACTGCATCGACCAAACACCGTTGATAATGCTCCGGTGGCAGGTCGGTACCATGCCCTCGGTTGTTGGACCCAGCGTTCCATCGCCCACCGTATGCCGGGTCGAACTCCTCGACTCGTAGTGCCTTCAGACTGTGCCCCTCGGCGGCGGCGAGACCTAAGCGGAGCTTGATCTGCCAACGTTCAGGATGTTGCCGGTGCCGATTCGCCGTAGCCACCAGAAGTGCGTCCGACAGGACAGGTAGCAGTAGTTCGCCTTCAAGTGGCTCATCAAGTACACCGAAGCGGACCCCTTCTTCGGTGACGAAACAGCCGTTGGCTACAAGGCGCTCAGCGTGTGTCCGGCTCTCCTGCCGTTTGCTCAGGGCATCTTGAGCAAACTGATCCAGGGGTGCTCCCCGCTCGAACCTGTCGAGGCAATCAAAGAAATACTCCAACTCTTGAGAGCTGACAGCCGGGCGACCGTTCCTTGACCAGTGAGCATCGAGCCCCTGCAGGAGGTCCGCGACAGGGTTGTCCGCACCCGTATGGTCTGCCGCGATCGCCGCCACGCCATAATCGGGGTCCGGCGCGAGTAGGCCTGACAATACACCCGAAGCCAGGACACTATCGCAGTCCATATGATTGACTACCACGGCATCCGAGGCTGGATCGGGCATCAGGCCGGCACCCAATCGCTCGAGAGCCAAGTTGGTGCTCGAAACGCGACGTCTCATGCTCGGGAGATCTGCATGGTGATCGACATTCACGATCGGGCGATCAGGATGAGCGATCCCTCCGGGGACCGCCGTCCACGACTCCGCCCCTACGATGTAGAAGTCAGTCGCGAGTAGCTGGCCAGCGACATTCAGTTCATCGAGGTCGTCGACTGAGTACCTCGACTTCCGGTCGATGACTTTGATGGGGGTCGACTCACTCTTCAAAGCATCTCCCTAACTGTCATGCTTCTCTCCGGGGCCTTCGGCCCTCTCATAGGGCTGAAGGTGTGGTCCACCCATCACGAAGGTCTCTGCATGACAACCTCCTGAGGTAGGCGGGTGACGGGATCAGACATGCGCAGAAGATGCGGTGTGGGTCAGTAGAGCGCGAGTAGATTCGCCCCCGCTGGTCTATACTAGCCCGCCTCCCACACCGCCACGCTCTGCACTACGCTAGAGCTGAACGTGTACGGGCTCAGTTTGTCGCCCACACTGGGGATATCGAAGTTCTCCTCACCCTTGAGTGCCTCTACGATCCGTTCATGAGCCTCGTCACCCGAGCGAGCGAACTCAGGCGGGAGGTTGAGCGTGAGTTCAATCGTCTCCTCGGGCAAGCCAAAAACGGGCGGGTAGGTCGTGACGATGCGAACATGGATTATACCCTGAAGATGGGCTGGTGTGGTCTGTGTGGCGATGTCTGGATGGGACTACTTCACCGCCCAGCATCTAACCGGCTCAGTAAGGTCACGCCGCGCTCGACCAGTCCTTACCAACCTGCTCGGGTCTGCTCGATAACTGTCACGGCTGCCTCGTCCTCTGGGCCTGCGACTCTAGTGGAACTGAGCATCACTCACGTACCGCCCCTCGCTGAACTCAGTGAAATACCGCTCGACCAAGGGGTGTTGGACTGGGAGGCCGCTTGGATCTGGTTCGAGGTTCCGCTCCGCCACATACGTCTGATGCTGGGCTCCATGTGGCAATACGTGATACCACGGGCTGTGTTTGGGCGGCCTCGACCTGGCCACGGTTTCATACCACTCCTCGGTGCCCCGGAAGTGCGTATCGACTTTGACGATCACGCCCCGGTAGTCGAACAAGTTGTGTTGTACCACATCGCCAACTGAGAACCGTGGACTTGGCATTCTTATCATTGAGTCATGTCCGATCCCCGGAGGTCGGCGTCTCGATGGCTCTGCGATTCCACTGCGCGTCCATGATGCCGACCGCACAGGGACCCGGCAAGCCAACCCCGTCCTGTTACAAAGCTCGAACGAGTTCTCATGCGGCTGTCCTGTAGTAGTGGCTTAGGATCCCGCCAAACCGCTCACGGCGCAGAACGACACCCCCGGAGGGTTTTGGAACGACTTCGACGGTCATGAGGTCATCGCACTCTCGCCTTCTAGGTGGAAGGAAAGCGTTGCAAGTGACCGATGGTCGCCCTGCTGTAACACCCGCAGTTACACATCCTGGCCCCCACCCCCAAGTTTCCGAGCAACGGACTTGAAATGAGTTGCAGCGTCTGGTAGCGCGCCTCGGTGAGCGCAGGCGGCATCCGCATCTCTATCGGAAGAATGCGTCACCCCACGTTGAACACATCCCAGCGCCATCGACAGGACCGGATCCAGTGTTAGGCCCTCAATTTCGCCAGCTTTGGTCCGCGGGCTCGTCCGGATCGGACCTCAGGAACCGGATGAGATCGGCGTGGAACTGCTCGCTGTACTCGAATTGCGGGTTGTGCCCGATCCCCGGATAGAGCACCAGCTCGGCGTTCTGGAGTGATTCTGCCACGCGGCGGGCATCGGCGGCAAAGTCCGGGCGAAGCTGGTCGTCCGCTCCGCCGATCACCAATGCCTTACTCGAGATGTGTTGCCAGTCGTAGGCGACCGGGTCATTGGAGATCGCCGTGCCGAGTCGGGCGCGGACCTCCTGCCAGCGATCGAACTCGCCGCTGTAGACGAGGCCGAAAGGAGCCTCGACCCAGTGCAGGTACTCCGGCTTCCACCCTTGATTGTAGTACCGCAGCTGACCACGCAGTACACGCTCGTAGTGCTCCTGGGGTGTGGGCTTCTCGCCGTTGTACGAAGGCTCGGTCCAGGGCCGACCCGGGCGGGTGTCGGTCAGCCCGATCTGGTTGATGAAGACCACGTGGCTAGCGGTCTGGGGGTACCTCATACCGAAGCGGCTGGCCACCATGCCGCCCATCGAGTGCCCCGCGACAGCGGCCTGGTTAATACCGAGGTGGTCTAGGAGGAGCTTCGTGTTCCGGGCCGGAATGTCGAAGTCGTAGTGCATAATCGGCTTCGACGATCGACCGAAGCCGATTCTGTCGATCGCGACGGTGCGGAAGCCCTCGTTCCGCAGAATCTCCATCGTCGGGCCGAACGCGTACCCAGCGAAGTTGAACCCGTGGAAAAGGACGACTGTGCGCCCATTCGGGGTTCCGACGGGGGGTGCGTCCATATAAGCCATCCGGAGATGACGACCGTCGACCTCGACGTCCAGGTAGTCGACCGGGTACGGGTAGGGGACGTTCGAATAGTCAATCGCAGTGACGCCCCAATCGGCCGGTGGCTCAGTGGGCGGCTGGCTCTGGGCGCTTGCGGCCCCCGTCCACACGAGGGCGACCAACAGGCCGAGGGACGACGAGCGCTGCAGGGACATTCGGACTCCTCGGGTCGGGGACCTCTGTTACATGCAGAGAAGATGCGACTCACACCCTCGATCCGCGAGCAAGATTCAAACTGTGCCAAAAACTGCGTCGTTACCCACCGACGCTCACCGACGCAACTGACGCAGAAACCCAGCATTTCCGACGCTGGCCGACGCCCACCGACGCCAGACATTGGCTCCCAAAGCAGGTGCGCTAGCGGACTGCGCCACGCCCCGTAAGCTGTTGTGCTACAGTGTCTCAAGGCTTATCGCCTACGTCGCCAATATGACAACTGTGCCAAAGACTGAGTCAGGTCTAGGCCCTTCCATAGCCAGGCCGGCTAACACCTGCTTGGAGGGCGAGTCTGTGAAGTCGATCAGATACCCAGCTCCCGCCACTAGCAAGAACGCAAGCTGGATCATCTCGATTTCCTACTCCACATCACGTCGGACGCCTGCGTCACCAGATGGGGTGGACCGACGAACCTGCGTTCGCCTGACCCCTTCTCGCCGTCCGGTCCGCAGGTCGTGATGATGACTAGGAAGCTCTCCTCGAGTCCCTTGATGATGCTCCTCGCGTGGCCGCTGGCCGACGCGCCGGGCTCGACCTCCCACGCCCCGAACACCTCACCAAACGCCGTCTCGGGCTGGTAGTCGAAGATCACGCCGCAGGAGTCCGGGCGCATTTCGGTGTCGACCGTCCCATCGACCTCCAGCATTCCGCGCAACCACTGGCATTCAAACGTCCGGCACGACCCCGGGCGTTCGGCGTAGATACCACAGCCCACCTCGCAGAGGTGCTCGCAGCCCTCGTAGGTGCCCTTCTCGATCTCAGGAACGCCCATCACCGTACAGCAGGCGGAGCAGGAACCGCACTCGCGGATCGGATCACTCACGATCGTTGGCCCTCCGTAGGCCAGCTTCTCTGCTTCCTCAACCACGCATCGGCCAGGTGCCCAGTGATTGGCTTTGGAGCCCCTTCAGCGCAAGCGATCTTACGAGCCGACCCCGCGCTCGCTACCTTGCCGACGTGTCGACCTATCCACCGGAAACCGTCCGCAGGGTCAAGCAGGCTTTGATTGAGGGCCCCGCTGAAGGCATGACCGGCAGAGAAATATGGGAGGCGATCAAGGGAGCGGCTCCCGAGCACACCATACACCTAATCCTCCAGGACTTGGCGAGGGTGAGACTGGTGGCGCGCGAGGCGACGCCTAGGACAGGCCGACGGGCGGCCAGCGTGTTTCGGGCGCTGTAGCGAAACAGCGTGCTCGCGGTTGGGCCAGTGAGGAAGATCCGCTTGGTCGTGTTGAGTGACGGACGGGTGACTGGGTTCCCCCCTCAATCAGTGCCCCAGTCTGAGACCGCCGCCGCATTCAACGTGCCGAGCAGTCCCTCCATCGCGCGTACGGCTCGATTCATTGAGAACGCCCACCCCTTTCTAAACAGCGCTCGGGAGGCGCCTGCGAGCGATGCGCCACCCAGGAGACCGAATCCGGCCACGAGTGGCACGAGGCCTAGCGTCCCCACCCCCAGTCCCACACCACCCGCAAGTGCCCCGACTCCAGAAGCACCGGCGGTCACCGTGCCGAAGATTCCTCCGGCAATACGCCGACCGGGTCGTAACGAGCCCCGCACGACCACCTCGCAGGACGTGTCGTCCACCCCGTGAATGGCGGCCACGAGCTGCTTGATGCCGGGCCACGACAGGTCGTACTCGAACCGGGTGTAGTGCCGGTCCGTCATCGCGGGTACGTCGAGGCGGACCTCGAGGGACTCTGGATGGCTCTCCAGCAACCTCAGGGCGATCTTGTCCAGCACGGAGTCCTTGTGATCCCCGACAGCAAGGCCTGCCGCGACCTCGGCCAGGGCGACGTCCACGAACTCCCCAGCAATACCAGCTTCCTCGGCGGCTTGGCGCACGTGGGCCAACGCGTAGCCCGGCGTGTCCTGGTCTGAAGTCTCCGATTCGTCCGGCAACAGAGACCTCGCTTCCGCACGGCGCGCCGCTTCGACCTGCAATTCCGCCGCGCGCTGCCACAGGCGGGCAGCCATCTCTTCGCTCAAGCGTTGCTGTTCGTCGTTGCTCATTCCGGCCGTGTGGTAACGGTTCTGTTGGGTCACTGGATCACCATCACCGTTCTGCACCTGCGACGTCGGTGAGGGCTGGCGATTCCGGCGAAATCCGTTCCCGACGATTCTCTGCCCAGAGTTGAGCTATTCGGGCTTGCTAGGACCCGAAGCCATCGCCCGTTCGAGCTCAGCCACCAACTTGTCCCTGCTAACTGGCTTGGTCACTACGAACGGGACGGCGCCGAGCCCACCTGCCAAGACTGGATCGCTCTCGGCGAACCCGGTGATGAAAAGCAACGGCATGTTCGGGCGCGCCTGCCTCAGACGAAACACGACGGTCGCCCCCCATCCGTCGGGGAGGTTGACGTCCATGAGCAGTACGTCGATTTCTCCGCGGAACGCCTCGCTGACTTCGGACGCCTCCGCTGCAGAAGAAGCCAAGAGCACCTCATAGCCCCGACTCACCAACATGCGGGATATGGTAACCCGGACTCTCGTCTACGAGAAAAACGACCTTCCGTCGACTTTCGACTCCGAGCGAATCGGTCGAACCGTCGTCACTCATGGGAGTGCCACCTTCGAATCGAGTTCTGAATCCGCGGCACGACCAAAATACAGTCAACCAAGGCAGCGCGCGACCCAGGCACTTCGTCGCTTCGTCGGCCGGCCTGACTCGTCGAGGCAGGAGCCGCTTACCGCTGCTCGAAGGAGCAGGTCGTGAAGGGTCAAGATTCCGACGCTGCCGCCGCACCTACCGCGACTGAAGCCCTTGCGCACGAGAGCCCGGACTATCCGATTGCTGCACTCACCGTGCACGTCACCAGGAGTCGTCATGTTTCGCTGGACCGTTGTTCTCGCACTCGCGCTTTCGGCTTTCGCCGCGTCCGGAGCGGACGCCCAGGCCCCCCTCACACAAGCCTTGGAGGGCTTGGCATTTCGGGAGGTCGGGCCTGCAGTGATGGGCGGTCGAGTGTCTGCACTGGCTCCAGTCGAATCGAAGCCCACAACGTTCTACGCGGGGATCGGGACTGGGGGCGTGTGGCTCACCGAAAACCACGGCATGTCGTGGAAGCCAGTATTCGATGACCAGCCTTGCGCCAGCATAGGCGCTGTCGCGGTGCATCCTGAGAGCCCCAACTTGGTGTGGGTCGGCACGGGCGAGCCGCAGAACCGGCAGAGCTCTCCGTACGGCTGTGGGGTTTTTCGGTCTAGGGACGGGGGCGAGACATGGCAGAATCTCGGCTTACTCGAATCGCGGCACGTCGGTCGAATCAAACTCCACCCGACGGATCCGAATACCGCTTATGTGGCTGCGGTCGGCGATCTTTTCGCGGCCAACGAGCAGCGGGGTGTGTTCCGTACGAAAGACGGTGGCACGACATGGGAGCGCGTGCTGTACGTGGATGAGCACACCGGGGCGATCGACCTCGCGATGGACCCGACGGACCCGAACACTCTTTTCGCGGCGATGTATCAGCGTAGGCGCACGTCGTTCGGATTCAGCGCGAGCGGTGGCGGTGGCGGGCTCTACCGATCGCTGGACGGTGGTGATTCGTGGGAGGAGTTGACCGAGGGGCTGCCTAAGGGCGAGAAGGGCCGTATAGGGATCGACGTGTATCGCCGAGACGGGAAGATCCTGTATGTGACCGTCGAAGCTGCTGAGGAAGAAGGCGGAGTGTTCCGAAGTGATGACCGCGGCAACAGCTGGCGGCGTGTGAGTACGGAGAACCCACGGCCGATGTACTTCAGCCTCATCCGAATCGACCCGAACAATCCCGACCGGCTCTACTTGGGCGGAACCTCCTTGACCGCGTCGGACGACGGGGGCAAGACGTGGACCGATGCGGACGGGGACGAGGTGATCCACGTGGACCATCACGCGCTGTGGATCGACCCCGCAAACTCACAGCACGTCCTCGTGGGCAACGACGGCGGTGTCGCCTCCACCTGGGATGGCGCTCAGAGTTGGCGGATCCACAACAACATCGCGATAGGCCAGTTCTACGAAATCGGAGTCGACTCGAGCGAGCCCTACCGGGTTTGCGGTGGACTTCAGGACAACGATGCCTGGTGCGGACCGAGCCGTTCGAGCACGAACTACGGGCTCAGGAATCGGGATTGGGTCCATCTTCTCGAAGGGGACGGGTTCCACGCGGAGTTCGAGCCCGGCAATTCCGATGTCCTCTACGTCGAGACGCAGGGCGGCAACGTGCGCCGCCTCAACCTCGAGACCAACGAGGTCCAGTCCGTTCGTCCCTCGGCTAGGCCCACGGAGGACGACGAGGACCGGAGCTATCGGTACGGATGGAACAGCCCGGTGGTGCCGTCGCAGCACGTCGCGGGCACGGTCTACCTAGGGGGGAACCACCTGATGCGCTCCCGCGATCGCGGGATGACCTGGGAGGAAGCGAGTCCGGATCTCACTCGGCAGATCGACCGGGACACGGTACCGATCATGGGACGGTTGGTGAACGACAGCACCCTATCCAATCACGACGGGGTCGGCTCGTATGGGACCATCACGGCCATCGAAGAGTCGCCTCTGGAGGACGGCGTGCTCTACGTCGGAACGGACGACGGCAATCTGCAAGTCACCGTGGACGGGGGGACGACGTGGACGAACGTCGTGGACGAGGTGGAAGACCTGCCGGACCGCACTTATGTGAGCCGTATCGACGCTTCGCATCAGGTGGAGGGACGTGTCTACGTGTCGTTCGACCGGCACCTGGACGGTGATTATCGCCCCTTCGTGTATGTGAGCGAGGACTACGGTGAGAACTGGGAACAGATTACCGAGGGACTTCCCGAGTGGTCGGTCAACGTCGTGCGAGAGCACCCGTCCAGTCCGGACCTCCTCTTCGTGGGCAACGAGATCGGCGTCTACGTGTCGATCGATCGCGGAGAGTCGTGGCATCGCATGTCCGGAATCCCCACGGTTCCGGTCGACGACCTCCTCGTCCACCCCCGGGACAACGACTTGGTCGTCGGTACGCACGGGCGCAGCATCTGGATTCTCGACGACGTGGGTCCCCTCGAGGATCTGGCTCGGGGCGCTGTCCTGGAACAGGACGCATACCTGTTCGAGGTCCCGACTGCGACGCAGTGGTTCTTGCACGAGGACTGGCCATTTTGGGGAGATGCCTACGAGGGCGAGCAGCCTCCGGACGGTGTGGCGGTGCGGTACTGGCAGAGAGAGGAGGCAGACGAAGCTCCGAGCATTCGCATTACGGACGCGACCGGTCAGACGGTGCAGGAGCTGGAGGGTTCGACCAATGCGGGGCTGCAACATGTCGTCTGGGACCTGCGAGAGGCTGCCCCCGAAATTAGCGGGGCCCCCGACGACGAGTCCGACCAGCCACTCCAGGGCGCGCTCGTTTTGCCCGGAGTCTACCTCGCCCAGCTTCAGATCGGGGACCAGATCCTCGAACAGAACATTCAGGTCCGGCTCGACCCCGGAGTCGAGCTGGACATGCGTAAACTCAGGGCCAGATACGCAGCGGGTCGGAGCGTCGTGGCGGTGACCGCCGCTGGCCAGGCCGCTCAGCGGGCGCTGGAGCGCGTGGAGGAGCAAATTTATGAGGCGCTGGAGTTGCTCGAGGCGACCGACGCAGCCGAGGCACTGGTTACAGAGGCCGAGGCAATTGGAGAGCGGCTAGACTCTCTCCGTTCCGACCTGGCAGACGCCATTCCGCGGCGTCTCCTGGGCAGCATCGAAAGCACAGCCGATACGCCCACCGCGGACTTGATGTGGCAAATCGATCACGTTTGGGAGACCGTCCCGCCGTTGGTCGATGAGCTGAATGAGATCATCACCGTGCGCATGCCGGCCTTCAACGAAGGTCTCGACGAGGCTGGAGTGCGCCCCGATCCGGGTGACGCGATCGTCTTGCCGACTCGGCCGCCGGGCGGCTCCTGACGGCGCCCGCGTGCCATGGCGGTGACGCTACCTCCGGTACACCAATACGAAGTCATCGGAAGTGAGGCTGATTGTCCCGTCGAAGGTGGATGTGCCCGGCCGTGATCGCGTCCGCAACTGACCCAGGACCACTCCATTCCAAAGGTCCGTAGATCGGACGTCGAATTCACTCAGCTCGCAGCGCTTCCACCGGATCGACCCGTAGCGCCTTCGGGGCCGGCAAAAACGCTGCTGCGGTGCAGACAAGCCACAGCAACATGACGACGGTGACGGAGACGAGCCAGTCCCAGCTCTCGACCCCGATCAGCACGGCCGACATGGACTCCCCCAGCGCGAATCCGAGGGCGATTCCGAGAGCTGCGCCCAGGCCGAGCTGCAGGTAGACGCGCCGAAACACCAGGCGCATGATGCTCCACCGGCCTGCCCCCATGGCGATGCGAATGCCCATCTCTCGGAGCCGGGTCGATACCGAGAAATCCATGACCCCATACAGCCCCACCACGGCAAGGAAGAGTCCCACCACACTGACGGCTAGGAAGAGAAGGCCCATGCCGCTCTGGATGAACCGTGTCTCTTCGAGAGCTGCTTCCATCGATTGAACCCGGTGCAGGGGGAGGTTCGGGTCCACTCGCGCAACGGCGTCGCGAAGCTGCGGCACGAACTCCTCGGGCGCCCCGCGGGCCCGTACGGCCAGGGCCATGAAGCTCGGGTCAACGAAGCTGACAGGCCGGTAGATCACCGCTGGGTTCTCGTCCTCATTGCTGAACATCTCCATGCCTTGATAAGCATTGGAAACGACCCCCACGATGCGCATCCAGGGGATCGATGCGAGCTCTTCCCTGCCCATTCCGATCCGGCGACCCAAGGGATCGCCCGCACCGAGGTAGCGATCCACGAACGCGCGGTTGACGATCACCACTGGCTCGTCGTCCGGTCCGGCCTCGGAGGGAAAGAAGTCCCTGCCTACCTCCACTTCGATCCCGAAGGTTTCGAAGTAACCCCGGCTAACGGTCTTCCCACCCGCTATGGGCACATCGGTACGCCGCGGGTAGGATGCTCCCTCCACTCGGAAGCTCATGAGGGACTGGCCAATCCCTGGCAGGATGTCAGCGAGAGCCGCCGCGACCGAGCCGGGGTCGGAACGCACCTGCTCGAGAACTTCATCGAAGAACTGGTTACGAGCCGCGGGATCCGGATAGTCCAGCTCGAACAATCCGACCCGAGCCGTCATGACGGGGGCGACGTCGAATCCGAGGGCGAATAGATGCAGGTCCATCACGGACCGGATCGCGAGGCCCGCCCCGATCAGGAGGCCGCAAGAAACATCCAACTCGGCCACCACGAGGCCACGGCTGAAGCGTCCCACGCGGAAGCTGGAGGAGCCCCGGCTATCGTCTGTCAACACCGCCCCGGCAGCGCCACCCGAGGCCTGGATGGCGGGGACTGTCCCGGCCAAGAGCGCGGCCGCGAGCGTCAGACCCATGGTGAATACGAGAGCAGATAGCTTGAGCGAATACACGAACCAGTACGGCCGCGCGATCCCCGCTACGATCCCTTCATACCAGGGGAACGCGAGCTGGACGAAGACCAGTGCCAGCAGTCCGCCCGCGACCGCGATCACGCCAGTCTCCACCAGCATCTGACGGATGACATGACCCCGCGTGGCACCCAGAGCGCTGCGAATGGCCACGTCCCTCTCTCGTAGGGTCGCGCGGGCTAGGAGAAGGTTGGCCACGTTCGCGCAAGCCACGAGTAGGACGCCCAAGACCATGGCCATTAAGACCCCGGCCAGACCATACAGCTCAGTCACGGGCAAGAAGCCCTCAACGAAGGGCAGCACCTGGGCGGTGACACTCTCGTTTTGCTCAGGGAATTCGACCTCGAGTTGCCGAGCAATCCTCTGGAGATCCTCCGTGGCAGCACCTGGCGTTACGCCCTCCCTCAGGTATCCCCACACGTTGAGCCAGACCCCGCCTCCCCGCGGGAGCGTCGAGGGATCGTAGCGAAGCGGTACCCAGGCCTGGTCGGTGATAGGGAAGCCAAAGCCCTCGGGCATGACCCCGATGACGGTTGTCGGCTCACCTTTGACCCGGACAACCCGCCCGACCACGGCCGCATCGGCAGCGAAGTGGTTTTGCCAGGTCTCGAATCCCAGAAGCAAGAGCGCAGGGGCACCTGGCGCGTCGTCCCCTTCCAGAAAACCACGCCCGATGATGGGCGAGATGCCCAGGCCCGTGAATGCGTTCGCGGTGACATAGCTGCCCCGCACGCGCTCCGGTGGACTGCCTTCGCGCGCCAGGTTGATCGTCCCTGAATATCCAGCAGCGACCTCCTGAACGACCGTCTGCCGGTCCCGCATGTCCCGATAGTCATGGAAAGGAACGCGCCCCTGGGTCGATACAGTGATCCTCTCGACCACCTTCAGTCGGTCGGCGTCTTCCAGGGGCAAGACCGTGAACACGTAGCTAATACTGTAGGCGAACGTGGTGACCCCGACGCCCAGACCGAGAGTGAGAATGGCAGTGACGGAGAGCAGTGGTGTCCGGATCAGCATCCGGATCCCGAACCGCAGGTCCTTCAAGAGGCCTTCCATCCATCGACCTCATCAGTAACGAACCGCGCCGGTTTCATCGGGGACTAGATGAGTTGAGTGTCAGCGGCTCTTGGTGAGTCAGTCTGGGACGAAAGATGCAGCTCTTCATACTCGCGTGATAAGGGTCTGCCGACGTTACGACCGCGAGGTGACTTCGCCATGAAACCTCCATGAAGAAGTCTTCATGCCGGCTTCAGAGAGCCTTCATCTAAAGAAGACGATTTTCTTCAGTATGAGAATTCTCTACTGCCCGGAGAGCAGCAACTTGGCGCGCACAATCGCCCCCGCATGGCACCACCTTTCGTCCAGCGCGTCCACTCTCCGACGACGATCCGTCGAGTGCGCTCGGCATAGCGACGGCGGACTATCACGTGACGTTCTAGAAATATGACCGACTCTCCCCGGCCCCTCGGCCGACGCGACTTCGTTCGCGTTGCCGCCGGCATCACCGCTTCGGCCGCTCTCGGTGCTGCGCCCCGCTCCCTCATGGCCGCGGTCGCCCACCACCACCCCGCTGCGCCGCGTGCGGTGGAGTATGATCTCGTGATCGACCGGGAGGGCATGCGCATCGGGGACCGCACCGGAACCGCGCCCATGATCAACAGTATGATCCCGGGCCCGCTGCTTCGGTTGCGAGAGGGCCAGGAGGCCATCTTGCGCGTCACGAACAACCTCGACGAGGACACGTCCATCCACTGGCATGGGCTTCTGGTGCCAGCCGACATGGATGGTGTGCCGGGCTTCAGCTACGACGGCATCAAGCCGGGCGAAACGTTCACATATCGATTCAACGTCCGACAAGCAGGCACCTACTGGTACCACAGCCACTCGGGCGGCCAGGAGCAGCAGGGCATGTACGCACCGCTCGTGATCGATCCTGCGGGGGACGACCCTGTTCGCTACGACCGCGAACACACTGTGGTCCTGTCTGACTGGACGGACGAGGACCCCACGGACGTGCTGCGCAACCTCAAGGGGAACGGCGCCTACTACAACTTCGGAAAGCGCACCCTCCCGGGCTTCGTGGCCGGCCTCTTCGACGACGCCGGCGGCACGATTCGCGACCGCACCAGTTGGGGCCGCATGCGCATGGACCCCACCGACATCGCCGACGTGACAGGGTCCACATACACTTACCTGCTCAACGGCAAGGCGCCGGAGGACAACTGGACCGGGCTGTTCCGAGAAGGTGAACGGGTCCGCCTCCGCT
>Ga0115002_10006583_pt1 | contig 13324 bp, 13 predicted proteins | sample ArcticOcean_MG_C_8_FD_89576 | JGI IMG/M metagenome (GOLD analysis project Ga0115002, IMG submission 89576) | Marine microbial communities from western Arctic Ocean - ArcticOcean_MG_CB11_86 | ecosystem: Environmental > Aquatic > Marine > Oceanic | place: Arctic Ocean: Canada Basin | collected...
CAAAGACTCTCGAGAACTGCCGGTTGCCGCGTAGTGTAGTGTTCCTGGATCGGTATCGACCAAGATGGTTTAAATGGAAGGCAATTGCTGAGAATCGCCGAATCGATCCGTGAAATAAGCTCGCAAATGCTTGAGTGCCTTGGCAGCCGTTTCACCAATGCCCAAGATCAAAGTCGGACAGGCAGTGTGCGTGCTTCCGTCCAAGTCGACAGGTGGCAACTCGGTGACCGTCGGTTCCGGCACGTCCTTTGAGGCCATGTACTCTTGCTCGCGCGGAGCTTCCTCGGGCAGTCCGGTCGTATCGATCACCGCCGTCTTGTGCGACAACTGTCCGGACATCGGTGTCGATTTGGACTTCAGCCAATTGCTATTTCGGGCCGAACCTTCATTCTCGTCCGAGGCCTCTTCAACTCGGTCGTCGGCTCGACGGCGACTTGAATTAATCAACGCATCGATCATATCCATACACGAGCTGAATCGCTGTTCTGGATCTTTTGCTAAGCCTCGGCCAATGATCTCTCGATCCTCCGCCGACAATCGACTGAGATTTGGCTCTTCATTTAGATGCTGGTTGGTCAGCTGAGCGGCACTGACACCGTCGAACGGAAGATGTCCCGTAAGCATCTCGGTGTAGAGAACCGCCAGACTATACTGGTCGCTAAAGCCGGTTGGCTGTCCTTGGAAAACTTCGGGAGGAGCGTATTGAGGCGTCAATCCGCCAAGCAACGACATTTGTTGAGACTGAAATCCTTGCACCAAACCAAAGTCTGCGACCTTGATGTGGCCAGCCAGTAGCAGCAAGTTTTCAGGCTTTACATCTAGATGCTGAAGCCCATGGCGTTCGCGCATATAGTCGAGTGCATCTGCCGCGTCGTGAAGGTAACGCAACAATTCGGTGCGAGGAATTCCCTCCATCTCCTCATCAACGCATTCCTCAAATCGAGCTTGGATGCTGGCGTCGGCCAATTCCATCACGATGAGCAATTGATTGTCGACGATCTCGAATCGCTCGAGCGACAAGAGGAATGGATGCCGCACTTGCTTTACACGTTCCAGCGCTTTCAGTTCACTCGTCGCTCGCGTTTCTTCAACTTGCCCGTAGACAAACTTAATCGCTTTGGTCAATCCGCCCGGCGCGTCAACTTGCCAGACTTCCCCATAGCCGCCCGCACCAATACGTGACACAAGCATGTAACCGGGAATCGGTTCATTCGAATTTAGCAGTTTCGCAGTCACAACTGCACCTTCAATCAATCAATTAGTTAGTTAGTTAGTTAGTTAGTTAGTTAGTTGAGTTGGCGTATGTAGAATCGTTGTTTCGTATCGCGCTATTCGGTTTCTGACATCATCGTAAAGTAGCTGGCGACCACTCGGTCAAAGTATTCATTTCGCATTTCCATTGGCCGATCGTTGTACACGCAGTAGTTGCGAATTTGAGTTAACAAGTCGCGCGGATGGCAGCGGCGGAGATTGCGATTATTGGGTCGGTAGTGTTTTTCGATGAGAGTTTGAATAACGCTTTTTCGATATTCACAGTTCATCGATTTGCTAACGAATTGGCAAAGCGTGTGGAATTCGCTTTCACTGGGATCGCCGACTTCGATTTTGTATGGAATTCGCCGCAGAAAGGCGTCGTCGGCAAGTTGGTTTGGTTCCAAGTTGGTCGAGAAGATAATCAACTGGTCAAAGGGAACTTGAATCTTCTTGCCCGTTGCGATTGTCAAATAATCAATTCTGTTTTCGAGTGGTATGATCCAGCGATTGAGCAACTCGGTCGGTTCGATTCTTTGGCGTCCGAAGTCGTCGATCAACAAACAACCGCAGTTACTCTTCATCTGCAGCGACGCTTCGCTGACATTCGTCACGGGATCGTGACGAATTTCGAGGTTGTCCATGGTCAGTTCGCCACCTACAACAACCGTTGGCCGGCGTATCTTCACCCACCTGCGATCGAAATCAGACGACTTAACGAGGCTACTTTGATCTTCCTGCACGACTTCGTGGTACGCGCTATCGAAGAAATTGACATAAGTGCCGTCGACGATAATCGTCCGTGGAATCCAAACATCTTGGCCAAAGCAAGCTGTGATACGTTTTGCCAGAGTTGTTTTTCCATTGCCAGGTGCTCCATAAAGAAACAGCCCAGCTCCAGAATTTATCGCAGGCCCGAGGACGTCGAACATATCTCGCTCAACAGAAATGCCCTTAAACGCTTTTTCCAAGTTCCCTCGCTTCGTTGGCTCGGCGCGTATCGTCTGAGCTTCTACGGAAACAATATAGTCATCCAGTGGAACGGGAACGCTTCCGGTGTAAGCGCAAGCTTGGAGCGCCGAACGACCGCGCTGCCGACCGTCTTCCGTCAAGGTGTATTCGTAGTCGTTCAGCGGCGCATGGCCCATGTGAACAACCAGCTGACGGCTGCGAAGAGAATTTAGAATTCGTTCGACCATGCCAAAAGAGAGTGCCAATCGCGAGGCTAGATCTCGGCCCCGGCACGATCCCATTTGCACTAATATCTTGAGCAGCAACGATTCTATGAGCGCAGGAGATACTCCTATCTCCTCGAAACTAGTCGGCTCAGACGGACGACATCATCCGAGAGGATCGAATCCAAGAGACCTAGCCCCTGAATTGGTGCCTCTGCGATCGCCATATCCCTATCTCCCAAAACTATCAATGTGCCAAGAGCATCTAACGAGAACGACTCGTTGGAGTGCCTTTACGGACCCTTCGCACGGTAGGTGCGCATTTAAGGCCTTGGGAAATGTAGGTTATCAATACGCAGTTGGAGCCAAGCTGATGATGCTGCAAGGCTTAGAATGATCGGCGAATGTGGTAAGCAACCAGCGGTTTGCAACGAGCATAGGGGATATGTCGCCAAACAAGCTGTAACATTAAACTGAAAGCGCTACCACTCTTAAGTGGATCCCTTTAGATAACCTCAGCTGAAAGGCGGTTCGACGAGTTATCCAACCGAATTATCCGCCATCACAACTTTGACACTGAACACTGACCCCGCGTCTAAGTTGGCCGGATCAACCCGATAAAATGGATTACTCCCCTCCACTGATGTTCGATTCCTTTTCAAGTATTGTCGAAATGTTGATCGCTAACGCGACAACCCATCCGGCTCGCGCGGCCATTTGGATTGATCGCGGCGACGGATTTATCTCGGGTTCCTGGCAACAACTTTTGAATGCCGCGAGCGAGGTCGCATCGAAACTAAACAGTTGCGGTGTGACTGCTGGCGATCGAGTGGCCCAAGTCTCTGAGAATCGGTTGGAATGGATCGTCTGCGACTTGGCGATTCAGTCGCTTGGTGCCATCCACGTCCCCATCCACTCGACCTTAACAAGTCAACAAATACTGCCGCAACTCGAGCACTGCGAACCGCGAGCGCTTCTCGTCTCGGATAACATACAACTGCGAAAGTTCAGCGACAACGCGAGCCTGCTCGAACAACTCGATGGCTTCTTTTGTTTTGAAGAATCGACATCGATCGCTCAACGACTCGATATTCATTTCGATCACGACGAAATCAGCCCGGAAGAGTTTCGCCGCAAGTGCCACCCCGTACAATCAGACGACGTAGCTACGATTCTTTATACATCGGGCACGACTGGGCAGCCCAAGGGAGTGAAGCTTAGCCATCGCAACATGGTCTTCAACACCTTGGCGACACTCGAAGCTTTTGGAGAACGAGACACAGATATTCGATTGAACTTCCTTCCCCTCAGCCATATCTTTGCGAGGACTTGCGACGCCTATACGTGGCTCGCTTGCGGGTCTCAATTCGCTCTTGCTCGTACTCGGGAATCGATTTTTGACGACTGCAAAACGATGAAGCCGACGCTACTCAATGGCGTCCCCTATTTTTACGACAAAGTCGTACGCATTCTTCAACAACACGGCCTGGAAGACCAGCCGCAAGCATTACAACAATTGTTGGGTGGAAGTATTCGCATGTGCTGCTCAGGCGGAGCTGCTCTGTCGAACAACACTTTTCAATTCTTTCACGACCGAAAACTTCCACTACTCCAAGGATATGGACTGACCGAAACTTCTCCAGTCATATCTCTATCCAATGAACGAGCGTGCAGAATTGGGTGCGCTGGAAAACCAATTCCCGGCATTGAAGTACAAATCACCGCTGACGGCGAAATCGTAACACGCGGTCCTCACGTGATGCTCGGCTACTATAAAGACTCCGAAACGACAGCCGAAACAATGCGCGATGACTGGTTACTGACCGGTGACTACGGTGAATTGAGTGACGACGGCTTCCTCAAGATTACTGGCCGAAAGAAAGAACTCCTAGTGACCGCTGCGGGGAAAAACGTGGCGCCCGTGGCACTGGAAACGCTACTGACCGACGACCCTTTGATCATTCAAGCAATGGTCGTTGGCGACGGCAGAAACTATCTGACCGCGCTGATAGTGCCCGACCCCGACGAGTTGCGTAGCGAAATTAAGTCGCGGCGAATTCTCGTCTTTTCCGCTGCGCAGGCACTGCGCAACAAAACAGTGCTGCAACTTTATGAAGATCGCATTCAACAACGACTAGCTCAACTGTCGAAGCACGAGCAAATCCGTAAATTCGTGCTTTTGGACCGCGGCTTCACAATCGAGTCCGGCGAACTCACGCCCAAACTCAGCCTACGACGCAATGAGATCATGGCGAATTTCTCCGCCGCAATCGAAGAACTATATCGATAATACGCAGCCGTAGTGTTATCATGCTCTCAACCTCAACCCGTGGAGCTTAACGATGAACAAACCGACTCGCCGATTATTTAATCACTCAGTGCTTTCTTCATTGCTTACCTACTCCGTCCTCGAGACGATGTTTACCGGGGATGTCTTCGCCGACGCGGTCAAACCGATTACAGCGAGTTGGCTGGGAAATCTCAGCGAGCTCAGCGGTGACCTCAAGGGAAAAGAGTTAACCGCTATCCAGTGGCAATCGGAAGTTGAGAAACTAATGAAGCAGGTCGACCTGCCCGAACTGCTGAAGTTCGTCGACTTTGAAAAACTCAAAGCATCTGTCAAACTTAAAGATCGCGGCGAACAAAGTTTTCGTCCGAAATTTCCAGAAGTCGAAGGGCTCCCCAATCGTCTAGTATTTGGGCATCAATTCTTCGCCGTAAAGAAAGGGGCTTCAGTTGTCCCTCATGGTCACAACAACATGGCCACGGCGTTCTTGGTTTTGCAGGGTAATTTCCACGGGCGACATTACGATCGCATCGAAGACACTGATACTCACATGATTATTAAGCCGACAATTGACGGGACCTTTGAAGCTGGTGGGTTCTCCACCGTTTCCGATGAAAAAGACAACGTGCATTGGTTCAAAGGCAACGGCGACGTTGGCTACATCTTTAACATCCATGTGCTCAGCGTAAACCCTGGCCGAACAGGTCGAGTGTACATTGATCCCGACGGAGAAAAACTTCCTGGTGGCAGAGTAAAAGCAAAGCGGATTTCGACGAAAGAAGCCTACGCTAAGTTCGGTTAGTCTTCTGCGCAATCTACCGACGCAATTTATCTGCGACCGCTAGCCCAACATCGGCAACTCCAAAAAACCTAGAATACGAAAGCAAATACAATGGGCGAGAATCCATACGAACCTTCGAAAGTCCAACCAAATTTCGCTGCCCAAGATGGCGGAGCCGACTTCTTTGACTCCTATCGCCCTATCGCTGCAGCCAGTTTCTGGATGAAACTAGTTGGCACTTACTGGTTAATCGGTGGCATTCTTAGCTGCATCACGATCGTTGGCGCCATCTACGGCTGGGCCTTCATCTGGCTGGGAATGAAACTCAATAGCGCTGCGTCGCTTTACAAACAGGGCCTGGAATCCCGATCGGTGCAGATGCTAACGACTGCCAACAGTGATCTGGCAACTGCAGTCACGATCGCAGGCGTGTTCATCATCATTGGGCTCGTCATATTCGCCCTCTACATTTTGGGCTTTTTCCTGATCCTTTTACTCTTCGCTGGCACTGCTTCAACACTGGCGAATTAGCGAGTAGTTGGTTTACTCAACAATCGAGATCATCGTTCACAGAGGCTAAGAGGTGCGCGAGTCCCCGAACGTTAGTACCAGTTTTTCCAATCAGTCCGATTAAGCGGAGCTTAAATCTTCTGTGGCAGTTCGAGTTATGCAACTTGTTTTGCCTCAAGTCGTTGCGAGCGGTGAAGTAGGCACATTATTCCCAACTCCACCCTACCTCGGGGCAGTTTATGGCCGATAATTCCGATAGAGCGACCACCGTAATCGACTCTTGGTCCGCTGCGAGTCTACGGCGTGACAACCGCGTCTGTGGAACCGTGCCACTCTTTGAAAGGATTGTTCTATGTCAACCAACGCACCGGAAACCGACCCAAATCAAGAAGAGTCCTCCTTTGCGGAAACCGCATTAAAACTCGGTGGCAAGAGCGAAGAAGAAGCGCGTCGAACGGGTGCCATCGATCGCGCCGACGATCAGGTCGAACAATTATTCAAGTCGCAATATCAAACGGTGAACAGTCCAGCGCATCGCGCAGTCTGGGACAACGACACTCCCGTCGAGCTGTTCAAACCCGACGACATCAACACACCCGCCGACGTGCGAAAAGTAATGGACGACTCGCTCGCCGTCGTTCGTAAACACCTCGCGGCCAAAACTGTTCACGACGAAAACAAGAAGATCAACAACCAAGTCTTAGAAGACCTGGCCGGTGCAGGTTACTGGGGTTTGCTTGTTGACAAAAAATACGGCGGCTCGGGAGCTCCCTTCCGCAGCTTCGCTCCATTCCTCACCGAAATGGCAATGCTAGATCCGACGATTGCTGGACTGGCCTCGGTTCACGGGTGTATCGGTGCCGTCGACCCCGTGCGAACGTTTGGCAACGCCGAGCAAAAGCAACGATTCTTGCCGGGCTTGGCCAGTGGAGAAAAACTCTCCGCCTTCGCACTTACAGAACCCAGCGCCGGTTCCGACTTGACCCAACTCAAAACGACTGCTGTCCTCGATGGCGACGACTACGTCATCAACGGCGAGAAACTGTTTATCACCAATGTTGTGCCCGGTCGAACCGTTGGTCTTGTCTGTCTTTTGGAAGATAAACCAGCCGTCATCATTGCCGATCTGCCAAAACAAGAGAACGAAAACTTCCAACTGACGAAGTACGGACTCTACGCTCTCAAGCACACGTACAACCAAGGAATCTTGTTCAAAGACTTCCGCGTACCGGCCAACAACTTGCTAACGCCTCCGCGCGGTAACGGCTTGACGATCGCCTACCACGGATTGAATCTTGGCCGCGTTGCATTGTGTGCCAATGCCGCTGGAACCATGCGGTTGATGATGGCCAGTATTATTCCGTGGGCGAAGTTCCGAGTCACTTACGGCGAACCGATCGCGAAACGCGAATTGGTTCTCCGACGATTGTCAAAACTGGCCGGAATGGTCGTCGCATCCGACGCCCTCGTCGCTTGGTGTTCGTCGCTGATCGATCAAGGTTATCGCGGCGAAATGGAGTGCATCGTCGCGAAAATCTTTGGCAGCGAATGTCAAAAAGAAGCGGCCATCGAATTGTTTATGAAGACGCACGGTGGACGGTCGTTCCTACACGGCCACAATTTCGGCGACAACGTACACGAATACCTCGCACCTTGCATCTACGAAGGCGAAGGCGAAATGCTCGGCATGGCGTTCTTCAAGTCCCTCGTGAAACATCACGGCCAAACTTACTTTGAACCGGTTGGCAAGGCACTGCAGAAGGCGGGCATCAAAACGCCAAACCCACTGAACCCCGCCCACATGTGGGCACTCAAGGGTGCCGTTGGACCGTATGCTGGCTGGCTGATGAAACAATACGTAACGCCGCGCGGCAAACCTTCGATTCCGTGGGGCATGCCCAAAGACTTGAAGGCTCATGCCGAATTCGCGATTGAAAAACTCCAGTCGTCGCGGATGGAAATTAGTGGCACGATGCGGAAACACCAATTGAAATTGGCCGACCGCCAATGCCGTATGTCGGAACTATCGACTCGAGTGCAAAACCTGACCGTGATTTTGTGCACAGCACTGTACGCCGCTCGACAAGATGACGAAATCGTGCAAGCCGCTGCCGACTTCATTTGCCGCGACATGAAGCATCAATACCTCGGTTGCCGCCCCTCGGACAAATTCTTCCGTAAGATGAGTAAACTCGGGGAAAGTATCGTCGACGGGGGCTTCAAGTCACTAGCTGGCATCGAAGCTGACGAAATCTTGATGTCGTACTAATACACATCTTGCCAGTAAAATCAGCTCGGATGGCCTCACTCGCTTGACGCCGAACCGGGAACACCGACAATTGGTCGTAGTGCAAATAGCACTGCGGCCTTTTTTTGTGACCTGGTCGTCGGAAGTTGTACCTCGAGGTGCTGAAAAGGGAGATGAGTGTGCCGTCTTATGCTGTAATCATCGCTGCGGCTGGAAAGAGCAGTCGTTTTCGAGACAAAAACTACAAGAAGCCATTCATTCCGATTGCCAATCGAGCAGTGTGGTTGCACTCCGTCGAGCGGTTTACTAATCGCAGTGATGTCAAACAGTGCATCTTGGTGATATCCCCTGAGGACCAAGAAGACTTCACTTTGAAGTTTGGAGCCAACGTAGCAATATTGGGGCTCGAAGTTGTCGACGGAGGAAAGGAACGGGCCGATTCTGTTCGCAACGGGTTGGAGAAGGTGCGCGACGATATCGACTACGTCGTGATTCACGATGCGGCTCGACCGTGTATTGCCGACGAATGGATCGACGCGGTGTTCGAAGCGGGTGCGAAAACGGGCGCGGCAATCTTGGCTTCGCCCATCACTAGCACTCTTAAACGCTCAAAGAATAACGAAATACAAGAGACCGTTCCGCGAGAAAATCTGTGGGCCGCCCAAACCCCTCAGGTCTTTCGAAAAGACTGGCTGCTGGAAGCATTCGCTAAACATGGCTCCGCCGCATTCACGGACGAGTCGCAACTGCTGGAAAAAGCGGGACATAAAGTCACGATCGTGCCGAACTCCCCTATCAACATCAAGATCACCACCCGCGAAGACCTGCGAATCGCCGAACAGATGCTAAAGGTAATGCCGAAACCAAAAAACCTCGGCCCACTAAATCCCTTCGCCGATGACGACATGTGGCGATAATCGCTACAACTATAGTTGTTAGATCGTTCGGTTTGGCAACTAGATACCTGCGGCGCGAACTATTTCGCTCCGCAACACCTCCATCCTACAAAGCCCCTTTGCAAAGGACGCCGTTTTGACCCTTCCTGGTTTTCTACTTTCATTGAGTCGCGACGAAGCCAAGGTTCTGTTTGCCAACAGGGAACCCGAGGGCGTCATCTCGACCATCAACGGCTTCCTTGAATTGGAAGAGTTGCGTTTTGCTAAACGCATTCTCGACCTCGAAAAAACGTGGAACCCACTCCATCGCTGCCTCTCTGACGGTACGCTCGACCCTCAAACTGGAGAGCCACCGCTGAACCAAACGCTGCTTGGAGGCCGGCACCTCTATTATCAAGATGATCGCTATGTCGTCCTCGTTCGCCCAGATATGGTGCGACACGTGGCAACGGCTTTGGCCGAAGTTGACGCATCTCAACTCGAAGCAAAATACAAGGAGCTACCAAGCGATGTGTTGGAGGAATCGGCCGATTGGCCTGCAGTTCAAACTGTCCTAAAACAAATCGCGGCCTTGTATCTAGGCGCAGCCGACGACGGAAACGCCGTCGTGTTTACCGCAAAGAGATAGCCAACTCCCAAAGATAGCCAACCCTAAGATAACCAACTCGTGAGAATTCCGCATTTCGGAATTGCCCTCCGTGCGTAAAGGTATCTAAGGGAAACAGAACAACAAAAGGATCTAGACGTGAGCGATATAGTTTCAGAACTCCAATGGCGAGGACTCGTACACCAAACGACCGATGAAGCCGAGCTGCGCAAGTGGCTGGATACACCGGGCCGAGCGGTATACGCTGGCTTCGACCCAACTGCAGACAGTCTGCATGTCGGCAGCCTCCTGCCTCTGATGACTCTACGCCGCTTTCAAAAAGCCGGACATAAGCCTGTCGCGTTGGTTGGAGGCGCTACCGGTATGATCGGCGACCCAAGCGGCAAGAGCCAAGAGCGCAACCTGCTCGACGCCGAACAGCTCGAACGAAACGTCAATGGAATGGCCGAGCAAATGCAAAGCTTCCTCGATTTCGAGTGCGGTGATAGCTCGGCAGTCCTTGTCAATAACTACGACTGGATGAGTGGCTTTAGCTTCCTCAATTTCCTCCGCGACGTTGGAAAGAACTCGCCCGTCAATGTGATGCTGGCAAAAGATTCTGTCAAAAGCCGAATCGGCCGCGACGACGGCGGAATTAGCTACACGGAATTTAGCTACATGCTGCTGCAAGCCTACGACTTTGTGCATCTATCCGAACACCAGGATTGCCACGTACAGATCGGCGGCAGCGATCAATGGGGAAACATCACCGCCGGTATCGACCTCGGTCGACGGATGCGGAGCGTACAGCTGTTTGGATTGACTTGTCCGCTACTACTGACTTCCGACGGTCGCAAAATGGGCAAGACCGAAGACGGCGCTATCTGGCTTTCGCCCGAGCGAACGAGCCCCTACAAGTTCTACCAATACTGGGTCAACATCGACGACAAAGACACGGGAAACTGCATGCGATTCCTAACGGAACTCGGATCTGAAGAAATCGAAGCGTTGGAAAAATTGCACGAAGAAGAACCGCATAAATCTTTGTGTCAGTATCGATTGGCGGAAGAATTGACTCGTCTCGTCCATGGTGAAGGCGGCCTGGCCAAAGCTCAAAAAGCTTCGGATGTTTTTTTTAATCGCGGCGAGATTGCAGAACTCTCCGACCAAGATCTGGAGGAGATATTCGCCGACGCGGACATACCGCGCGCTGAATTACCCAATTCGCAACTTGCAGGTGAAGGAATCTCGCTCATTGATGCGTTGGTCGCTACGAAACTCTCCAAATCGAAAGGCGAGGCGAGAAAAGCGATTCAACAAGGTGGCGCTTACGTCAACAATCAACGACGCGAGGATATCGAGACAAAACTCTCGCCGCAAGACTTGGCGAGTGATTCGATCATCGTCCTCCGTCGTGGCAAGAAGAATTACGCTCTGCTTCGCGTAATTTCCGACGCCTAATACCACGGCGAAAGCTTGCACAACAGGTCGACCTGGCAGCGTTGAGGTCGACTTGCAAAGCGCTGCCCCTGCGTTGACCCGTCCATGTGCCAGAACTAGAATCTAGTTAAGCAACTCTGGCGATTTCATCAGCGCAAAGGTAATTCGGCGATGACCACCGATCGATTCATGGACCCACTGCATTTCTGCATCGCATTGGGACCACTGGCGCTGTACTTCATGTTGCTCGGTGGTATCAACCTTTCCAGACGTCCGTTTGTCACAACGGGAGCCCGCGATATTGCTGCACTTGCAGTTGGTATCAGTGGTCTTATTGTCGCTGGTCCCATGGAGCTGTTCTTACCGGAAAACGCAGCGTGGCGCTGGGGCGGCACTATGGTCTGGGGCCTACTTCTATCACTCTACTTCCTCGGTACGACACTGCTTGTCTTGCTTCTACGACCTCGTATTGTGATTTACAATGTGACGGCCGAACAACTTCGACCTGTGCTCAGTGAAGTCGTAGGCGATCTCGATCCACAAGCGCGATGGGCTGGATCTTGCTTGGTCCTGCCAAAGCTTGGTGTGCAACTGAATGTAGAATCGATGCCGCCACTCAAGAATACACAGTTAATCGCTGCGGGCTCGCAACAAAACTATGCGGGCTGGAGAAAACTCGAAATCGCGATGGCTTCGAGCCTCAATAATCATGAAGGCGAAAAAAATCCCTACGCATACGCGCTGTTAATAATGGGATTTGTTCTGGTCGGACTCGTCGTAACCACGATGGCTACACAAAGTGATGCAGTCGCTCAAGAGCTGCGTGAAATGCTCCGAATGTAACAGACTTTATTGTTTGTCTGCGGCCCAGACTGTTGCCCGCGTTTAGAACGGTATGTCGTCGACCACGGGCGGGTCTAGTGTTGGTTTGCCCATCTCCTCGATCCGCGCTTTCTCTCGCGCATCTAGGATCCGTTTATTTTCCGCAAACTGCATGCTCACCAGTGCGGAAAACAAAACGGCCGAGATAACAAATGCAACCAAACCGATCGTTGCAGTTTTGGATGTGCCCCATTCCTTACCATTTTTGAACCCAACGATGTAAGCGATTAAAGCACCGACAACGCAACTCACAATCGATAAGATGGCCAACCCAGCTCTACCGTTCTGGAACATCTTGATGACCAACATGACAAAACAGACAAATGCGACCACCAGAGTGAAAAGTAGGCAGCCGGCGCATAATGCAGTGAGCATGAATGAATCCTTGAGGAGAAAAGAGGGTATTCAAAGATACAGATCGTCCATAGATTCTATTGATCTTGATGGAATCACGCAATTCGAGAGTTTGGGCAGCTCAATTGTGGTGTGCTGGCAAACGCAAGTCTGGTAACTAATTACCTGAAAACCACATCCCGCGGCTACCGAGCGACGGTTTCGGGGGGGGGCTTCTTAGAAGTTGGCACTGCTGCCGATACCGGCGGCGTCAGCTGACCCCAGCGACGAAGACGATACCAGCGTATAGCGTGGTAAGTGCCGTAGTAGGTGACGTAGCCCAGAATCGATGCAACGAACAGGCAACCGACCCACAGCGGCCCCGCGATCTCCATCAAACGCGACCAATAGAACGAAACTTTCGGCCACCAATCTGCGGGCGGATTGGCTAGCGTTTGCCACCAATCGACACTAATAGGATCGTGCTGCAAAATCACTCGACCGACCACGTAGCAGGCGTAAAAGATAGGTACTACCGTCGCTGGATTGGAAATCCAAACGATCGGCAAACCGATCGCTTTGTTTGCTTTGAACAACCAAGCCAGAAAAACCACCAACAGCATTTGGAAGCCGACTGTTGGCGTGAAGGTGACAAACATGCCTATCGCAGCACCGAGCGCAAGCTGCCACGGAGGATCGTTGGCGTGCAATATATTATTGAAGACGAATCGACGAAAACGCCGAATCGCTATCAACACACGTCGTCCTACCGTACGTTTGACCATCGCTCACTACACGCGGTAATTGGTGTCACTAAAAACTACCGCCCCACGACGGCACACGAATCTCTGTTCGCTCTCAATTCTATATTTTGAGCAACCTGTTTTGCCCAAGCAGCTCTACAAAACCAAGATTTTGCAGAGCGCGATTATAGG
>Ga0115002_10006586_pt1 | contig 13317 bp, 11 predicted proteins | sample ArcticOcean_MG_C_8_FD_89576 | JGI IMG/M metagenome (GOLD analysis project Ga0115002, IMG submission 89576) | Marine microbial communities from western Arctic Ocean - ArcticOcean_MG_CB11_86 | ecosystem: Environmental > Aquatic > Marine > Oceanic | place: Arctic Ocean: Canada Basin | collected...
TCTCCGAGGTTGCCTTTGGTGGCGGGGCCGTCGGCGGGCTGATGACGGACAACGAGCGCGAGGAGGAGCATCTTCGTGTGGTAAAACGGAGGCTGGAGCTGGGGATCACCCACTTTGACACGGCGGTCTGCTCGGGCACCCCCGGCCTTTCGAACGCCTCCATCAAGCACCTTAAGGAGCTCTGGCCGAGCAACTTCGCATAAAATCACGTTTCGCGAATTTGCTTGTTTCGTGGTTTGGTACAGTTCCTGAAACATCCTGGTTTCGTGGTATGGAGTCCGGCTTTTTTTTAATTTGAGAGGAGAGAATCCACATGCAATATCCGTTTACCGATGAACAACGGGCTATCGCGGAGCTGGCCCGCAACTTCATGGAGCGCGAGGTGGCCCCCGTTGGCGCCGAGATTGATTCTCGCACGGACCCAGAGGACTGCTATCCCAGGGAACTACTCAACAAGGCATCCAAGCTTGGGCTTCGCACGATAGCGCTGCCCGAGGAATACGGCGGGATGGACGCCGATATCTTCACAAAAACACTTGCTCTTTGGGAAGGCGCCCAGATTGAAGTTGGAACGATCAAATGCCTGAGCCAGTGCTGGAAAGCCACAACCATGATATCGAAGGCCGGCACCAAGGCCCAGAAAGACCATTGGTTTCCGAAATTCGCCGCCGATGATGATGCGGTATGCTCCCTCGCCTCCACCGAGCCCGACCACAGCACCGAAAATCGCCTGCATGGCGGCGATCCCAAACTCGGCATGCGGACAACAGCTGTTAAAGACGGTGACCATTTCGTCATCAACGGCGCAAAACGCTATACCTCGCTCATCGGCGAATCGAAGATGATTGTTTTTTATGCGCGAACCGACCCCGATGCCCCTATGAATAAGGGTGTGACCGCCTTTCTTCTCGATGGCTCAGAGGAGGGGATTACCTTCGGCCGCACCCATAATAAAATGGGCTATCGCCTCTACCCGAACAGGGAGAGCTACTACGACAACGTACGTGTTCACAAGGACAACGTGCTCGGGGAGGTGAACGGTGCCGCCGCCGTCCGCGCGCATGCCTTCAAGGGAAGCGCCGAGTTGGCGGCCTGCAATACGGGTCTTGCCCGCAGCCTCTATGAAATTTGCTATGAACATGCCAAGGAGCGCGTTCAGGGAGGCAAGCCCATCATCGAGCACTTGACGATTCGCCATATGCTCGCCGAGATGATCATGAACATCGAGGTGGCCGAGCAGTTCATGTGGCGCATCTGCTGGGGGGCCGAGAATGACGAGACATTCACCTCTCGCTTCACCCGATCAGGCAAGGTATTTAGCGATAAAGTGGGCTTGAAGACGATCGAATTGGGGCTCGATGTTCTCGGCGGGATGGGGATTATGCGAGAGGGGCCGAGCGAGAAGATTGTCCGGGACATCCTGACATTCCTCCATGGGGATGGAACGGACTCCGCCACCTTGCTTGAGGCGGCGAATACCTTGGAGAGCCCGGCCTAACCGCTGTAAAATATGCTGCCTCACAAATAAGAAAGAGATGGGTTTGTGAAAAATCCAGCAAGAGTTATCGCTTTTTCAATAATTTTTTTGACCCTTCTGGTAGGTGCTCTTTGGCTTGCCCGGGCGGATTTATCGGGATTACCTGTCTATAGCGAGCTTCCGGATTTTTCTTTAATTAATACGGAAGAAAAGCCAGTGGATTTAAGCGCCTTAAAAGGAAAGGTATGGGTAGCTGACTTTATATTTACCCGTTGCGAGGATACTTGCCCTCTCGAATCTGACGAAATGGCCCGTCTGCAGAACGATTTTAAGGGCAATCCCGATTTCCGGCTCGTCAGCATCACCGCCGATCCGGATTTCGACAGCCCCGCACTCCTGAAACTATATGCCAAACGATACAATGCAAATCCTCAAAAATGGTTTTTTCTTACAGGGGAAAAGGAAAGAATCCGAAATCTTGTTACAAAAGGGTTCAGACTGGCTATTTTGACAGGTGGTGCTCTCCTTCCTTCAAGAAATAGCGTGGCGGCGGTGATAGTAAATTTCCTGGTTCCAGCAGCCTCCGCCCATTCAGGGCATAACCACGGGAAAATCAAGGGGCTGGGTGGTGAAATTACGCACAGTTCCCGTTTTGTTCTTGTGGACCAATCTGCACGGATTAGAGGCTATTACCACAGCGATGACCCGGAATCCTTGAAAAAATTAAGAATGGACATCCGGAAGTTGTTTTAGAATGCATTTTAAAGAGACAAAAGAAGAACACTGGATGAGAAAAATTTAATTCCGTGGTGTATGGCTTTGGGTTTGGTCTGGGGACTGTTTTTCTCTCTCCTCGTTGGAGGCGGCGAATACGGTGTTCTTTCTATCCCGGCCCCAAATGGCGTGGATTGAAATATTGCTCTCAGGGAACAGGACATAGGGCAAGAAGCGGTTTCCGGCCAGAATGAAATCCTGTTTTCGAAGGTCGATAATAATCGTCTTTTCGTTGAGGAATGCACAGGATTGAATTTGCTCCTTGGATTTTCTTCCAGAACGAAATAGCGATCTGAGCGTTCGGTCACGTTAAAATGTTTCATCACCCGCTCAATTGGGTGTCTGCGGCAATAGTCGGTTAGGCTTAACATCAGTGTCCGGTCGGATTTGGCGAAATTTCTGAAGCGGCCGAGCCCTGTTCGAAGATCAAGCAAGAAGTGAAGAAGTATCCAATTGCGAGGGCGTAAAATTTCTTCTCGTGTGAATTGACCGGAGCCCGTTTTCTTGACGGCGGTAATCATCTCTCGCACATAGTCCGGAAACGCGGCCTCAGCTTTGAAAAAAATCGTACACCACTTTCGTGGTCAACGGCGCATTTGGTTCGAATGTATGGTTTTCTTTCGGCGATATTCGCTTCGCTTCGATGGTGATCGAATACGAGATGGGCACCTTCCGTATAGGGAAGATTTGAGGTGATGTCTCGGCTGCTGACATTCACCTTGCCATCCTGCCTGTCCTTGGGGTGGGCGAATTTAATCGCATAGATCATCCCGAGTTCTTTGAGAAGAACTACACATACCAGGCTGTCAAAGTCGTGGCGGGTGAGTAGATAATTTTTTTCTGGCTGGTCATTTGACGCTCCTCCGGCATATCGAAATACAATCCGCGAGTGGGCGGGAATATGTCAATGCGCAGCAGGTATTTTGTTCCTCGCCGGGGTTGCGGCTCGCCCCGGGGCACATTGTTTTGGCATTTGTCCCGTGTGACAGGAGAAATCAGATGACCATTGGTCTAATCGAAAATTTCCGTGCCGTGTTTTATGCGCCTTTCTATGCGGCATTTTCCCTTGGGGCCTATGAGGCCGAGGGCGTCGAGGTAGAACACAAAAAATCATCTGACCCTGCCCTGTCTGCGAAGACTGTTCTTGCGGGAGGCGGGGATGTCTTCTGGGGCGGGCCCATGCGCGTGCTCGTGGCCGGGGACACCAATTCGGATTGCGGTCTTGTGTCATTTTGCGAGGTCGTGGCGCGGGATCCGTTTTTTCTTATTGGACGCGGGCCGGCGCCGAAGGGTGGACTTGCCGGACTTACCGGAAAGAGGATTGCCACCGTAAGCGAGGTGCCAACCCCGTGGATGTGTCTTCAGCACGACCTCCGCCAGGCTGGAATTGAGCCGGGAGTCCTTGATCGCATAGCCGATCGATCAATGATGGAAAACGCCGAGTCGTTTCGCGCAGGTGAGATTGATGCGGTCCAGGTGTTTCAGCCATTCGCCGAAGAGTTAGTTGGGGAGGGGGGTGCTCAGATCTGGTACGAGGCGGCCTCCCGTGGGCTGACCACCTATACCGCTTTTAATACGACAAGAGGTTTCATGGCGCGTGAGCCGGATGCGCTCTTGAGAATGACCCGGGCCATGTTTCGTACCCAGAAGTGGATTATGAACAATAGCGCCGAGACGTTTGCCGGATGCATCGCTTCCTACTTTCCGGATATGAATCGTGATCTGTTGTCACGGGCCATTGCCCGATATAAATCGCTTGGCATATGGAACAAAACACCTATGCTGAAGCGCGAGGGATATGAGCGGCTCCGGGCGTCGTGCGTTTCAGGCGGCCTGATCCGGGAGGGGATCCCTTATGACTCGGGTGTTGATATGCGATTCGTCGAATCGGTCATCGAGGAAGACCCGGAGGCGATCTAGGGTTAGATTAATTCATAATTTGTCAATAAGGAGAGAATATGAACGCGGAGAGCGGTAAATCACTCGCAGACAGAATCGCCGCCAAACGCGGCAAGAGATATCCTGCCCACGAGTTCATCGCGGAAAAGTTTCCGGACTACATGGAGGCGCTTCTCAATCTGGACGAAGTCATCCGAGAAAAAGACCGGCTCTTCGATGAGAGGATGCACGAGCTGTTCCACATTCTCGCCCTCGCCGTGGCGGGCTCGAATCCCCATAACCAGCCCCATCTTCGGCAACACCTGAAAAAAGGTTTGCAACTCGGGCTCAAGCCCGAGGAAATTGGCGAGGCGCTGATGGTTTGCGTGAATCCATGCGGGGCCAAAGTGCTTACCTACGGCGTCACCTGCATGCTTGAGGCGATGGAGGAGCTCATGGCCGAAGGCTGGCTGGCGCCCGAGTAAACGCGCCTACGCCGTGGCGTTGATGACGGCTTCTCGCGGGGGCGAATAAATACCAATGTAGGTGATCGGCGTTATTGCCTCAACGCCGTGGAGGACCCCTTTGGGGATATGGACCACTCCGGGTGCCTCGATCTCGCGGGTCTCACCATCGACGGTGAAGCGGGCTTTTCCTTTCTGGAGATAGACGAGTTGCTCGTTGTCGTGGGTGTGCTCCTGCGTGGTTCCCGCCTCGCGCTCGATATAGACGAGCATCACGTCTTTGCCGACCACTAACTGGCGCTTGCGCCCTGGCATGTCTTGCTCATCGATTTGGTTTAAATCGTAGAAATATTGCATGGAGATCTCCCGGGCTGAAATTTCGTAAAAGTTAATCCGCAGGGTTCTAATGTATCCTATTCCAAGTTGACTTGCAGGCTCCCCCGAGGAGGGTTGCGCCCGCCGCACCTTCGCATTTACCTTGTAGGTATCATCATTGATTCATCCTTCGGCGGCCCGCAATGGAGCGGGTAAAACCGGTTGCTTGGGCCGGTTCCGTGGAGGAGGAGCATCGCCTCAGGAGAAAAAATGGCACGTTTACCAATTTTGTCAGTTGATGAATACAGCGACGAGCAGCGCGCTATCCACGACCGGATCATCTCGGGCAAGCGTGGCGCGTTTCAAGGCCCATTCAATATGTGGGTTCACAGCCCGGGGTATCTCAATGTTCTCGAAAAGGTGGGTGAATTCCTGCGCTACGACAGCGTCCTGTCGCCGCGCCTCAGTGAAATGGCGATTTTGATTACAGCGCGTTTTTGGACGGCGCAATACGAGTGGTTCGCTCACGAGCCGCACGCCCTGAAGGGTGGCCTTGACCCCGCGATCATCAAAGCGATTTCCGAGCGGCGGCGGCCTGATAACATGCAGCCCGACGAGGCGGTGCTCTATGATTTTTGCACCACGCTTCACGAGACACACGAGGTGAGCGATGCTCTCTTCCAGAAGGCCACCGATCAGTTTGGCGACAAGGGCGTGATCGACATGATCGGCCTCATCGGCCACTACACGGGAGTGTCGATGACGCTGAACGCCTGCGAGGTGGAAATACCCGATGGGAAAGAAAATCCCCTGAAGTAATTTTGTGCATCGGAAAGGGTAAGAGACAATGGCCGGAATGGATGGATTTGATCTCGATGGCTCTGCGGCGTTTGTCACCGGAGCGAGCCGGGGTCTAGGGCGCGCGGTTGCGGTGGCGCTTGCCGAGGCCGGCGCGGACGTTGCCCTGGGCGCGACGAGAGCCGATCTTCTCGAGGAGTTGGCCGGAGAAATACGGGCAAAGGGCCGTCGGGCCGTCGTGTGTCCGCTCGATGTCGCGGAGCCCGTCTCGGCGCGAGAGGCCCTTGAAAAAGTGGCGGGTGAGATGGGCCGCCTCGATATCCTTGTCAACGCGGCGGGCATCTGCCCCCGGGTACGCGCTCTCGATACCTCGGACGATGAACTTGAGCGCACCTTCGCCATCAACGTGTACGGCACCTTCCGCCTCTGCACCGCCGCTGCCCCCCACATGCAAAAGCCCGAGGTCCAGAAATCAGGCGGCGGGCGCATCGTCAACTTCGGCTCGGTCGCCGGCCTTCGCGCCCGGCCGGGGGTTCCCGTCTATGGTGCCTCAAAGGCGGCGGTCCACAGCCTCACCCAGTCTTTTGCCGCCGATTGGGCGCCGCTGGGCATCCGGGTGAACGCCATCGTTCCCGGCCAGTTCGACACAGACATGGGAGCGCCCCTGATGAACGATCCCGAGGCGCTCGCCGCCTATGTGAAAAAAATGCCGATGGGCCGCGTTGGTCAGCCCGAGGAGATGCCCTCGCTGGTGGTCTATCTCTGCTCGCCGGCTTCCTCCTATGTGACGGGCGGTCTCTTTGTCATGGACGGCGGCCTCACGCTCCAGTAATACGCCGCCTGTCTTGCAGCCGGAATTTCTCGAAAGTCAAAAGGATAAGCCATGGCGTCCAACTACCGCATCGGCGTTGATGTCGGCGGCACGTTCACTGATCTTGTCATCGCCGATGAAGGCGGGCGAATTATTTGCCTGGCAAAGGCGGCCTCTCGCCCGGACCGCCCCGAGGAAGGTGTTGTCGAAGCATTGGGCCGCGCTGCCGCGATGTTGAATATCGACACAAAAACACTTCTTGGCGCCTGCAGGTGTTTCGTCCACGGCACGACAGTGGCGACGAACGCCCTGCTCACCGGAAAGGGAGCCAGAGCGGGGCTACTCACGACCGAGGGTTTCCGTGACGCACTGACCATCCGAAGGGGTCTGCGCGAGAACGTCTGGGACCATCGGGCGCCCCATCCGCCGCTGCTGGTTCTGCGCCATCTCAGCCTTCCGGCGGGCGGAAGAATTGGCCGGGGGGGGGAGGAGACGGCCCCGCTTGATGAGGACAGCGTCAAACGGGCTGCGGAAGTTTTCACGCGTGAAAAGGTCAAATCCGTCGCCGTTTGCTTGTTCAACGCCTACCTGAACCCATCCCACGAAGAGCGCGCCGGAAAAATTCTAGCCAAAGCGCTCCCGGATGCCTACATCACCCTGTCATCGCATACCGCCCCAATCATGGGCGAGTACGAGCGCACCTCAACCGCGGCGGTCAGCGCCTTTCTCGGGCCGCGAATATCGGGTTATCTCCAGGAACTCGAACATACCCTCCGGAATATGGGCTACGCGGGACCCCTAATGCTCCTTCAGAGCAACGGCGGGATGGCGACCGTGGCCCACTGCCGCCGCCATCCGGCATCCCTTGTTCTCTCCGGCCCTGCCGCAGGCGCGGCGGCGGGGAGCATTTACGCCGAGGCGGGCGGGACTGAAAGCGCCGTTTTCTTCGACATGGGGGGCACCAGCTGCGACGTTACCCTCCTGCGCGATGGAAAGCCGGGGATGGTGGACCAGTCCGCCGTCGGTGGCTACCACGTCGCGCTTCCCTCCGTCGAGGTTCACACCATCGGAACCGGGGGCGGCACCATCGTCTGGGCGGATTCAGGCGGGGGGCTCCGCGTGGGGCCCGACAGCGCAGGAGCCGAGCCGGGCCCGGCGAGCTACGGAAAAGGCGGCGATCGGCCCACCATCACGGATGCCCACCTCATCCTGGGCCGCCTGGGCCTGCGCGGGCTGCTTGATGGTGAGATGCCGCTGAGCGTGGAAAAAGCCGAGTCGGCCTTCGCGCGGGTGGCCGAGGCGCTGGGGATGAGTGTTCCCGAGGTGGCGGCGGGCGCAGTCCGGGTGGCGAGCCGCCAGATGGCGGGCGCGGTCGAGACAATCTGCGCGCGGCACGGGGCAGACCCCCGCCAGATGGCTCTTGTCGCAGGCGGCGGAGCGGGAGGGCTCTCGGCGGCGGCGGTGGCGCTTCACTGCAAAATGTTGCACATCATCGTTCCGCGCGAGGCGGCAGGGGTGTGCGCAGTGGGCATGGCTGGGAGCCCGGTTCGATATAATCGACTGAAAAGCCGTACGTTACGACTTCACGAGACCTCCGCCCCGGTCCTTGAGGCCGAGATTAGCGCCCTCCGGGAAGAGCTCGCACGCGAGGTCGAGAGCGCAGGCGGTACACTCTCGGATTTCACCCTCACCTCGGCTCTGGACATGCGCTACCCCGGCCAGGCCTGGCACCTCTCCGTTGAAGTCGAGGGCACCCTTGATGACAAAGCGGCTATTGCAATCGGTGACCGTTTCCACGAAGCCCACAAAGCGGCTTACGGCCACCACCGCCCAGGCGAGCCCGTCGAGATCACCGGCTTCAGGGTCCACGCCGAGGCCGGGCAGATCCCCCTTGTGTTCAACCAGGCCCCCGAAGCCGGAACCGCCGCAAGTCCCCGATCCCATCGCCGCGCCTATTTCGAGGGGGCAGGTAGCTGGGAGGAAGCCGCCGTCTGGCGCGGGGAAGACCTCAACGCCGCCTCCCTCGTTGTGGGCCCAGCCATCATCGAGGAGCCGACCACCACCATCCTCATCGAGCCGGGCGATACCCTTCGCCTGGGCGGCGGGGGCGCATTCATTATCGAGGTCGTCCCGGCCAAGGCCGCCTCTGTTGAGCCTGCGCCGAAAAAAGAAACCGCACCGGGCGTGACAACTGACACGACAGATCCCGTCAGCCTCGCTATTTTGCAACAGCGCCTTGACGTCATCGCCCGCGAGATGGGCATCATCATGCAGCGCACCGCCCGCTCGACTATCTTCAGCCAGGCACATGATTTTTCCTGCTTTATTTGCGACCCCGAAGGCCGCCTCGTCTCCCAGGCCGACGGCCTGCCCATCCACACCGGCAGCGGCGGCTTCGCCGTCCGGGGGGTGTTAAAAGATTTTGAGGGCAACATCAATCCGGGCGATCTGTTCCTCCTGAACGACCCCTACATGGGGGGCGGGAACCATCTACCCGACTGGACGGTTATCGCCCCGGTGTTCGTCGAAGGTGGCCTCGCCGGATTCGTCTCGAACCGCGCGCATCAGGTGGACGTCGGCGGCGGCGTTATCGGCACCTACAATTCCGACGCCACCGAAATTTTCCACGAAGGCTTCCGCATCACCCCGGTGAAAATCCATGACCGGGGCGAGGAGCGCTTCGATCTCATCCGCCTCATCCTCGCCAACACCCGCGCCCCCGAAGTCATCGCCCACGATTTCGCTGCCATGGTGGGGAGCACCCACATCGGATCGGTGCGCCTGTCCGAGATTGGCGAGGAGATGGGAAGGGAGGCTCTTGTCGCCGGGCTCGCCGGGCTTCTTGATTATTCCGAGGACCTGATGCGCGCCGAGCTTGCCGTGATACCGGATGGCGTTTACATCGCTACCGAATTTATGAACACCGATTGCTTCGAGCCCGCCGAAATTCCGGTGAAGCTCACCCTCACAAAAAAAGGCACCGACATCACCGCCGATTTTACGGGCTCGGCTCCCCAGATAAAGGGCTACAAGAACAGTCCCATCGCCAACACCTGCTCGGCCCTTTATGTCGGCATTTCCTCGTTGATGGACCCGCTCATTCCTCACAACGAGGGCACCTACCGGCCCATCAAAATTATCGCGCTCCCGGGCACCGTAGTGAACGCCTCTTTTCCGGCCCCGGTGACGCTGTGTACCGTCTTTCCGTCTCATGAAATTGCCCAGTGCGTCTGGAAGGCGCTGGCCGATGTCGTGCCGGGCCGCGTCTCGGCGGCCTGGGCCAAGACCGCCTACCCGGTGACGGCGGGCTATGATGCGCGCGGGGAGTTTTTCGTGATCTACCACTGGGGGGGAGGGCCCGGCGCGGGCGCGGTCGAGGGACGCGACGGCTTTCCCCTCATCGGGAACATGCCCACCCTGGGGGCGCTCACCATTCCGAATCTAGAGCACTACGAGCAGGACTACCCGATACGTTTCATCCGGCAGGAGCTTCGCATGGACGGTGGCGGCCCCGGCCGCTGGCGCGGGGGCACGGGTGTCTACTACGAGGCCGAGCTGGATGCGCCTGTTTCGTGCTCAACAAGGGGGGAGTCCTGCCGGACGATCACGACCTTCGGGCTCCACGGGGGTGACCCCGGCGCAATCGCTCGCGTTCTTTTCGGGCAGGAGGGTGCTCTCACCGACCTTCCCCAGTACGCCAACGTCGATCTTCCCCCCGGCAGGCTCCTCATCGAGGGGCCGGGAGGGGGCGGCTTCGGCGATCCGTTCACCCGCCCCGCCGAAACCGTCGCCGCCGATGTAAGGGATGGCCTCGTGTCTGTGAAGAGCGCAAAGGAAGACTACGGGGTGGTCGTTGATCCCGTGACGTTTGAGATTAATGAGAAGGGAACGGGGAAGGTGAGGGGGGATCGAAAAAAATAAGTTTATCTTTATTCATATGATAAGTTATGCATATTACCCCCAAAGCGAAGCCATTCTTGTCGTTCAATTGACGAATTGCGATATTTTAAAGGTGTATCAGACATCGGTTTTGTCGAATCGTAACCGACAACGTCGGTAAGATTGTAGACTGCTTGAAGTATGTGCTCCGCTATTTTCCGGTTACGAACACTTCGGTTGCTATCGCGCATTGTATTCAGATTTGATAATTTCTGTAGACCTTGTTTTGAAACTGGATTGATGCGTATTGATTCTGTGCTAACGCGAAAAGTGTTCTCTGCTTTGCTGCCAAGAGCAAGAAATATATTTTCTGTGAAATTCGGTAATGGGTCATCATCTTTAACTTTCCCCAACAGGAACGATAACTCAGCTAGGTCAAATTCGCGTGTGCCGCCTTGATGTATCCATATAGCGGAATCGATAGAATTTAACGCTGTTTGAGCAATTCGTGCGGCTTCATCAAAATATTTTTTCCTGTCAAGTAGCCAATCAATGCTCAGGATTGTAATTACTATTTCTGGTATTTCGGTCGCAAGATTTATATATAGGTCACTCAAGGAGAATGATTGTCTCTCTATGAATGCTGTAATTGTTAGTAACGTAGCAACAAATAACCCTGTGGTGGCGATTGATATCCTTGTAATCATTTCATGATCCCCTGAAAAGTATTGCCTTTGTGTGTCGCTCGTGATACGCGCCCCAGGCATTGAATGTAATTCTAGGTTTAATCAGATACCTGTAAAATCTGAGCATGCTTAAAGGTGATGATTTGCATATTCATAAAATGATTCGTGAACTATAAGTGTACAACCGTCCCTTGCTTAGGGTTTGGTGTTTTTATTGAATCCATCTTTTCTACATATGCCCCCTTTCGTGGTATTCTTTCCCTGTATCGGTAGCCCTAATCTGGTTGATTATGGAGGCACCCTCATGCCGACGGAATACGCCTGGTTCCTGCCGACGGGGCAGTACGGGGACGGCCACAAGATTAACGCGAAGGTGGCCGAGCGCCCGCCGACGGTGGAATATCTGAGCGAGGTGGCGCGCGCCGCCGAGGTGGCGGGGTTCGTGAACCTGCTCGTGCCCACGGGGACGCATTGCCTGGACGGCTGGATAATGTCGGCGGCGATTGCTGAGCGGACGGACAAGATTAAATTCTGCGTGGCGTTCAGGCCGGGGCTGATGAGCCCGGTATTGACCGCCCAGCAGGCGGCGACGTTCGATATCGTGACGGGGGGCCGCCTCACGGTGAACGTGGTCACTGGCTCGACGGCGGTTGACCAGCGGCGCTACGGCGATCATCTGGCGCACGATGACCGCTATGCGCGGACGGATGAATTTTTGGATATTGTGAAAAGCGTCTGGCAGAATGATGGCCCGGTGGACCACAAGGGAGAGCTGTACGAGGTCGAGGGGGCCACGATTTACGCCAAGCCCTTAACAAAACCTTATCCGCCGATCTATCTCGGCGCAAGTTCAGAGGCCGGGCGGCGCTGCGGGGCCAAGCATGCCGATGTGCACATGATGTGGACGGGCGAGGTCGAGGAAGCCGCGCAGGACGCCCTCGACATGAAACAACGTGCTGCTGAGTTCGGGCGGGAAGACGAGATAACCCTGGGCCTGCGGATGCACGTCGTCTGCCGCGAGACGAAAGAGGAGGCCCGCCGGGCGGCCGAGGCGATGCTCGAGAGGACGGACATCTCGAACGTTCAGGTGTGGGCTGACATGCGCAACAAGACCGAGAGCGAGGGCCAGCGGCGCATGAATGCGCTGGGCGCGAGAGCCTCCTTCTGGGTGACGGATACGCTTTGGATGGGGGTCAACGCGGTCAGGGCCGGGGCGGGGGCGACACTGGTGGGAACGCCGGAGATGATCGCAAGTGCGCTCCGCGAATACGTCGAGGCCGGGTGCGGGACGTTCATTCTCTCGGGCTGGCCGCATCTGGAGGAAGCCGATATTTTTGGCCGTGAAGTCATGCCGCTCTTGAAGGACACCGAGCCCACTGTATTATAGTCGCTCGACCACGCCGCTTTCCGCAAGCTCTCCGACGGCTTCATCAAACACTTCTATCGTCTTGTCGATGTCGGCCTCGGTGTGCGCCGCCGAGGTGACGCCCCCGGTGTAGCTCATGAGATCAACCCCGCGCACGCGGAGGGCGCGCTGTAGGGCGGCGACCGTTTTCGGCGAAATGCTTTTTAGCTCGGCGGCGGCGAGGCCGTCGATTGTACCGGGGCGCTGCACGGGGCCGAGGTAGATGTGGCAGGTGGACGAGGGGCCGTAGGCTACACCTGCGATTTCACGGCGAAGGAGGGCGCGGTTCATACCCTCGCGGAGGCGGGCAGCCATGGCGTCGGCGCGCCTCTGGGGCTCGCCGGTTTTGAAGATGCCGAGCGCGGTGATCCCCGCGGCGGCGGAGAGCGGGTTGGCGTTGAAGGTGCCCCGGTGGAAGACGCCGGCGCGCTTACCCTTGTACTCAACGGCGGGGTCGAGGAGGCGCATGAGCTCCGAGCCGCCTGCGACGGCGCCGCCGGGCAGGCCGCCGGTCAGGTTTTTGGCCAGGGTGGTGATGTCGGGGGTGACGCCAGAGAGGGCCTGCGCCCCACCCGGGCTCCAGCGGAAGCCGGTGATGACCTCATCAAAGATAAGCAATGCCCCTCTCTCATCGGCGAGGCGGCGCAGGTCTTCTAAAAAATTCTCGGGAATCGGCACTGTTCCCCACGAGGCGCCCGATGGCTCTAGCACGATGGCGGCGATATTCGGGTTGGCGGCAAGCGCAGCAGCGGCGCTTGCTGCATCCGCCGGGCAGAGGACCGAGGCGGCGTCAACGGCGGGGAGGATGCCGTGTGTGTGTGGCTCATCAA
>Ga0115002_10006598_pt1 | contig 13306 bp, 13 predicted proteins | sample ArcticOcean_MG_C_8_FD_89576 | JGI IMG/M metagenome (GOLD analysis project Ga0115002, IMG submission 89576) | Marine microbial communities from western Arctic Ocean - ArcticOcean_MG_CB11_86 | ecosystem: Environmental > Aquatic > Marine > Oceanic | place: Arctic Ocean: Canada Basin | collected...
CTCATTAATGCTGGGGGATCTATTTTTTAAGTATTTTTTCGAATATAAAGTCGATCTATGTGAATTTAGACTCAATTAGTTAACCTAGTTTAAATATTTTATCTTTTTATAGTTTTTGATTGCCTAATTTAATATATATTTATTAGGTTATCGATAGAAATCTAAGTACTGCTATTTCTCTGTAAGGAAAAAATTCCTTTTCTGGGCTCTTACTTTTTTCTTAGTAAGAGGCTACCAACTTTATTTACAATTTAGAAATAATTCTTTTTTAACTTACTGAAGTTAAACATGCTAGATATATCTTTCTTTGATGAACATTCTTAAAAATTTACAAACCTTCAAATAATTCTTGTTAGTTATAACTATCGTGCTGGAGATACAGGTAGTTATTTGTATCAACATCATCTGTAGCTTTTGATGTTGAATAGATACATCAAAAGCTACACAATTATGTATAAATTAAAATTGAGGATTATGTCATGAGCAAAATTGGTTTCATTGGTGTTGGGAATATGGGCGGACCCATGGCCTGTAATCTTATTAAAGCTGGGCATGATGTAACCGTATTTGATTTGTCAAAAATAAATATGGATGTAGTTGCTGCCAATGGCGCATCTACAGCAACATCAGGTGCAAAAGCAGTTATGGAGGCAGATATTGTTGTGACGATGTTGCCTGCAGGAAAACATGTAAACGATGTTTATTTTTTGGATGTTTTTGATAATGTACCTGAAGGCACACTACTTATTGATTGCTCGACCATTGATGTTGATACGTCAAGGTCTGTAAATAAAGCAGCTACAAAGCGAAATTTATTAATGCTGGATGCGCCGGTTTCAGGTGGTGTAGGCGGAGCAGTTGCGGGCACGTTAACGTTAATGGTTGGTGGTACAGACGCTGCATATAGCCAAGCGGAACCAATTCTAGGAATTCTAGGAAAAAATAAAATTCATTGTGGTGGAGCTGGAGCTGGTCAAGCGGCTAAAATGTGTAACAATATGATGTTGGGTATTCAAATGTCATCCGTCGCTGAAGCCTTTGTTTTGGCCGAGAGTCTGGGACTTGATCCGCAAAAACTTTTTGATGTCTCTAGTTCTGCTTCTGGTCAATGCTGGTCTCTGACATCTTATTGTCCGGTTCCAGGGTTAGTTCCTACGTCCCCTTCTAATAATGATTACAAAGCGGGTTTTAGTACTGCTTTGATGCTTAAAGATATGAACTTAGCTTTAGATGCAGCTCGAAGTGCAGGCATCGACGTTAGCGTTGCAGAGGGTGCAGAAAAAATTTATCACAGTTATTCTAAAGCTGGTGGGGATGGAAAAGATTTTTCTGGGATTATTGAGCATATTCGGAGGAAGTAACTTTCATATTTATCTATAAGAAATCTGAAGAATGTTGGAATTTTCGCACTGGGAACATTTCTGATGTGGGGCGTGGACCAGTAGGATTTAGATTATACGTATCAATACCGCGAGCTAGATAAGCTTCAAATGTCGGCCATACATCCAAATCACATTTAGTATTTGTAGGGCAAAACCGCATGGTGATGCCCGATCGAATACGATCAGATATATTAGCACCAGAGCCATGTAATGTTCCGTCATCGTGTAAAGAAATTTCACCCGCCTTTAAGTTTATCGTAACAATTTCATCATGATCAATAGTATCCGCATCAGCTTCTTGTGTGAGGGCCAAATGGGGGGCGTTGTTTGTATGATGCGATACAATGCTTTTTTTATGGCTGCCTTTAACTATTTGCATTGCACCGTTTCCTGCATCCGAATCGAACACAGCCAACCAAACTGTAACTGTTCGTTGTGGGCTTAGTGGCCAATATTGAGCGTCTTGGTGCCAAGGAACAACAGAGCCATCATTTGGATATTTAGTAAAAAACTGTCCTCCCCATTGATAAAAATTTGGTCCCAATAAATCTTCTACATAATCTAAAATTGTTGAATTACGACATAGTTCATTAAATTTAATACTCGCTTTATGCCACATATTGACTTGATTTATATCAATATTATCTGGCAAACGAGAAGCAAGCTCTTCAAATAATGATTGAAGTTCAGAAACTCCTTTATCTGAAAAAACGGGTAAGTTTTTTAGATACCCGTCATGTTCATACTGGTTTTTTTCTGCGCCAGTTAAACGACGTTTTTCAGGAGATAAACTAAATTTTTTTGGGCTGTTGGAGTTCATGCGATATCCCTTTTTAATTTATGCTTATAAAGTAATGGATAGATTTTTCTATGCAACAGTGCGTTTGCATTTACCTGTAAATTTGTCTTAAATTTAGTTATAAACGATTTTAAAAAAATATTTATTATTACTGAAATGGAAGCAAATGAATAATCCAGTATACCGTGGAATTTGGCCAGTTGTTCCAACCCCTTTTAATGAAGATGGAACCATAGACTTTGAGGGTCAGAAGCGGGTTTTAGATTGCATGATTGATCAAGGGTCAGATGGATTATGTATTTTAGCTAACTATTCTGAACAGATGGTAATGTCGGATGAAGAGCGCAAAAAAGTGACTGAGTTGTGTTTTGGTCATGTTGCAGGTCGCGTACCAATTATGGTTACGTGCTCACATTTCGCAACGTGGATTGTTGAAAACCGTTGTCGCCACGCAGCTAAGTTAGGTGCAGCCATTATAATGTTGATGCCGCCATACCATGGAGCTTTAATGCAAGCGAGTGAGCAGGGAATGTATGAATATTATTCCAGGGCCGCAGAAGCGGCCGGAATTCCTATCATGGTTCAAGATGCACCGCTTGCGGGTGTTCAACTGTCTGTCCCATTTCTTCTTCGCTTGGCCAAAGAAATTCCATTGTTGCAATATTTTAAAATAGAAATGCCACAAACTGCAGCTAAATTAAGAGCTCTAATTGAAGCGGGTGGGGATGATATAATTGGTCCCTTTGATGGTGAGGAATCAATTACATTAATGGCAGATTTGGATGCTGGTGCCACAGGAAGTATGAACTCGGGCTTGTTAACAGATTTGATTAAGCCTGTTTTAGAATATTATGCAAACGGAAATCGGGATAAGGCTGAAACGCAGTACAATAAAATTTTACCTCTAATTAATTTTGAAAACCGTCAGTGTGGGTTCCGTGCATGTAAAACAGCAATGAAATTTGGAGAAGTTATTAAGTCTGATTTCGTTCGCCACCCAACACCACAATTACCAAAATCCACGGGTGACGAGCTTATCAGAATTGCTAAAACCTTAAATCCTTTAGTTCTGACTTGGGGAAAGTAAATACTAGGCGCCACAGCACTTTTTAAATTTTTTGTTGGATCCACATGAGCATGGGTCGTTGCGGCCAATTTTTTCAATAATACGTTGCTCTAGCTTTGGGTTGACGACACAGTCGTTGAACACCCATTTTCCATCTTCGCGGGTAAATTTAGCTAATTCATGATGAACAACATGTTGCCCCTTTTCTTTATATTTTGCTACAAATTCAACAGTTCCTGTTTCGTCTTTCACGCCTCCGTTGACACAATTACGAATTTCTAAACCCATCCATTTTGTGCCAGCTGCTTGTTGTTCAAACTCTTCTGAATCAAAATCAGCTTTCTGGTGTTCTGATAAAGTTGATTTTAAATATTCACCTTTAACTAAAACGAAAGCAGAATAACGAGATTTCATAAGGCTTAGAGCTGTAGGCGCGGGTTTACCATCTATATATAGCCCACAGCAGGCATCAAGAGTTATGGATGAACCACAGGGGCATTCAATCATTGTAATTTCCTTTGTATAAGACGATTATCGTTTTGTAATCAAACATCACAAAATTACAAGCAATCAGCATTGTGATTTGTTTATCTGCTTCTTTGACAATCAGGGCAGCCGATAACAATATCGATAGAATGTGGTTTCTGGAATAGTACGGATCAATTTGTTGACTAGAACCATAACAATCACAACGATCACTATACGACCAAAAAAAACTCCACTGATATGTCCACCCAAAATTAACGCAAATAACGTGTCTTCAATTAACCCGTGACAAATAGACATCAATACGAGAGATTGAAATATTGTTCGGTGCCCTAACTTTCCGCTTTTTGCCTCTTGTAAAATAAGCCCTCCACCAAACATCACTCCTAATAGCACACCAGTCATGGTTATGTTTGTCGCATCTTTTGATATGCCCATGATGGATAAAAAAGGAGACAAACCTCTAGTGATTAATCGGGTTGCCCCTGTAATATCAAAAAGACGAAGTACTAATATTAAAAATAGGATAACTCCGAAGATGTAAATAAAGGATACTGCTGTGTTTTGTATCCACATAAACCATGGTGCATCAATCTGTGTATCAGGTGCCCATGAAACTGAAAGTGGTGTTTGTAATACGTCTAATAAATCATAGATAAGGTGTAAGATCCAACCCAGTAAAAAAGCTGTGATCATCCGAATGAGCGTTGCAAAAATTAGACGAACCCCCGCGCTATGAACAATTTTTTGCTCTATGGGAAGCGCGTGGGCAACAACCATAATAGATGTCAGAACTGTTGCTTGAGCAACGGTCATGTTTATATCTGAGATCATTGCAGCAAGAACCGTGGCTCCACCATACATTCCTGCAACCAGTGTTGTAACAATTACCAGTGAAGTTTCAGGTGGCAAGTCAAGGACTGACATAAATGGAGCCATTAAATTTGCAAGTTTGATATGAAGTCCAAATCCAATTCCAATACGAACAATAATCATAACTGGAATAACAATTTTAAGCAGGGTCCAATAGATTTGAATGGACGTTTTTACAACGCCGAAAAGAAATAACTGAATTTTAGATATCATACTGCTGTGACTGACCTAAAGTAATGGTTCTTGTCACATATAGAACCCCACTCGTATTTTCAATACAAGCATTGACTGATCTGGATATGATGTAACAATTAATTGAATAGATTTAAAAAAGGGCCCACTAGATGCGAAATGATCAAACCTATAAATATGATTTCCGCAGCGATACTGTTACACGGCCTAGTCCTGGAATGTTGAAAGCAATGGTGGATGCTGATGTGGGCGATGATGTTTATGGTGATGACCCAACGGTTAACCGCTTAGAATCTTTAATGGCAGAACGTTTGGGTAAAGAGAAAGCACTTTTTATGCCGTCTGGTACGCAATCAAATTTAGCTGGAATTATGGCTCATTGCGGGCGTGGTGATGAATATCTTGTTGGCCAAATGCAGCATACGTTCCGTTGGGAGGCGGGGGGGGCTGCTGTGTTGGGCAGTGTGCAACCACAACCAATCATAAACCAGCCAGATGGGACGTTAGACCTTGAAGATATTAAAGCTGCCATAAAGCCAGATAATTCACATTATGCTATGACCCGGTTGCTTTCACTTGAAAACACTATTGGAGGAAAGGTTATCTCCATGTCGTATATTCATGAAGCAACTTCACTTGCGCGTATACATGGTCTGGGTTGTCATTTAGATGGTGCTCGCGCTTTTAATGCATCTACTTCTCTGGGCATACCGATTGCTGAACTGGTAGCACCTTTTGATAGTATCTCTATTTGTTTGTCAAAAGGATTGGGGGCGCCGGTAGGTTCAGTTTTGGTTGGAAATACAGAAATTATTGAAAAGGCCCGCCGTATTCGTAAAATGTTAGGTGGTGGGATGCGTCAAGCTGGTTTCTTAGCGGCTGCAGGTATTTACGCCCTTGAACATAATGTAGATCGTTTACTTGACGACCATGGTAACGCAAAAATTCTGGCTGATAGTTTGGCAGAGTTCCCTGGTATTTCTATATTGAGTGCGGATACTAATGTCATATTTATTCAAATCAATGATAGTATTCAAGAGGGATTTGAAGAACATTTAGCTAAAGGTGGTGTAGCTGTTAGTGGAAGATATAATAGCATGCGTTGGGTTACGCATATGGATGTTGATGCGGAATCTATTCAGGGTGCAATTGAGCATATAAAATTATTTTATAATTAACTAAATAGATCATATGGAAAAAAAATGACAACAATAAAACCAAAAATTGGCTTTATTGGGCTTGGTATTATGGGCGGCCCAATGGCGATAAATTTGCAAGCGGCAGGATATTCTCTTCACATCTGTGACCACGATCAGAACGCTTTAGAGAAACTAGCTGAGCAAGGGGCTGTTGTTATACAGTCTGGACAAGAAGTTGCCAAAAATGCAGATATTGTAATCTTAATGCTTCCAGATACCCCTCATGTTGAAACTGTTTTATTTGGTTATGAAGGAGTTGCGTCAGGATTATCTTGTGAGAAACTAGTGATAGATATGAGTTCAGTTTCGCCTAGCGCAACTATTGATTTTGCCAAACGAATTAATGATTTGGGTTGCGATTATTTAGATGCGCCAGTTTCAGGTGGAGCCCTTAAGGCTATAACTGGTGAGCTAAGTATTATGGTTGGAGGACCGCGTGCCGCCTTCGATCGGGCCAATGATGTATTTAATGTTATGGGTGGTACAGTTACATTGATTGGTGAGCGTAATGGCGATGGTCAAGTATGCAAAGTTGCTAATCAAATATTAGTAGGGACCATGACAAGTGGAGTTGCCGAAGCTTTATTATTTGCATCAAAATCTGGTGCTAGTCCTGAAATGGTTAGAACAGCTTTATTGGGTGGTGCGGCACAATCGATCATATTGGAAAATCATGGACAGCGGATGATTGAACGCAACTTTGACCCCTCATTCAGAGCTGACCTGCAGTGTAAGGATTTAGGCTTAGCTGTTGAGGCTTGCAAGGAAGTTGGACTGTATTTACCAGGTGCCACGGCATCATGGCAATTATTCAATGCATGCATTGCTGGTGGGGATGGCAGTAACGATGCCATTTCAGTTCTGAAAACCTTGGAAAAAATGGCTGGATACGAGTTAAAAAAATAAACTAATCAATAAATACAAATATACAGGGGATAGATCTATGGGTAACTCTAAACAAAAAATTGGATTTATTGGTCTTGGACTAATGGGGCAAGGTTTTACAAAACGTCTCGTAGAGTGTGGATATCAAGTTACTGGTTATGATTTAGATCCAGTAAAGATGGCGCAAGCAAAACTACATGGCGTTATTACTGCTATAAATGCTGCCGAAGTTACGGCCAAAAGTGATGTGGTATTAATTTGTGTTACTTCTACTGATGGCGTCGAAAAAGCAATCTTTGGCGAAGGTGGTGTAGCAGAAACAGCTAGTTCTCAAATGGTACTTGTTGACCACTCAACCAGTATTGTCTCCAACACTAAAGCTATGGCTAAAAAACTAAAATTTGAAACAGGAATGGGCTGGATTGATGCTCCCGTATCAGGCGGCCCAGAGGGCGCTGAAGCAGGTGATTTGGCAATTGTGGCTGGGGGCGATGATAAAGACGTGGCAACAGTTAAAGCGATCATGAATGATTTATCATCTGTATTTACAGTGTTTGGTCCAGTTGGATCAGGTCAAGTTGCTAAAATGGTAAATCAAATTCTAGTCTTAAATAATTATGCAGTTTTAGCTGAAGCATTATCTTTGGCTGAGGCTGGTGGAATTGATGCATCAAAGATACCAGATGCTTTAGCAACAGGACATGCCGGCTCTAATATGTTAAAGAATGTTTTCCCAAGGATGATTGAACGAGATTATGCACCCAAAGGATACGCCCGTCAGCTATTGAAAGATTTGGATATGCTGCACGACCTTGCCAAAAGCCTTAAAACACCAACTCCTATATCTAGTCAAACGGCATCTCTTTTAAGGATACTTAATTCAAAGGGGCATGAAGAGCTGGATGGTATTGCAATCTTAAAATTGTATGATCAAAATGATACGGTTTAGGGGATAACAATGGACGATCTTCCAATAATTGACGCACATCATCATTTCTGGGATTTATCGCTGAACAAGCATAAATGGTTATGTGATAAGGAGCGAATTCCATTTCGCTATGGTGATTATTCATCAATTTGCAAAAATTTTTTGGTGGATGATTTTAAACGGGTTACTACCAATCAAAACGTGGTTAAAACAATTCATATGGAAGCAGAATGGGACCCTTTAGATCCTATTGGGGAAACAAAATGGCTTCATGAGCTGCACGAAAAAACAGGATACCCACATGCCATTATTGGCCAGGCTTGGTTTTGTAACCCAGATATTGCATCGGTTCTAGCGGACCATGCTGCGTATCAATTGACCCGAAGTATACGACAAAAACCTATTTCCACTCCCTCGCCCGATCTATTTCAACCCAGAATTTCTGGTTCTATGTCAGATCCAAATTTTAGGAATGGATACAAATACTTATCTAAACATGGATTACACTACGATTTACAAACGCCGTGGTGGCATTTAGGTGAGGCATCTGAATTAGCCTATGATTTTCCCGAAACAAAAATTATATTGAACCATACAGGACTTCCATCTGATAGATCTGAGGTGGGTCTTTCAGGTTGGTATCAAGCGATGTCTCGATTTGCGGACCAGCCAAATACTGCAGTTAAGATATCTGGTATTTGTGTCCCTGGACAAAAGTATACACCAGAATTGAATAGAAAAATCATTTTAGATACCATTCACATTTTTGGTGTTGATCGGTGTATGTTTGCATCCAATTTCCCAGTTGATGGAGTAGTTGCTACCTATGATGAAATTTTTGATAGTTTTAAACAAATTACCAATGAGTTCAGCCTTTTAGATCGGAAAAAAATGTTCCATGACAACGCAATAAAATATTACTGTCCAATTTGATTGTAGCCACATATTTCAATTGAGATATAGGTATGAGAGGTTGTCTATATTTAAAAGCTAATAATAAATTCAACTCACCATATATATGTTCAGGTCTATATCCATTAACAAAGTGTTTTTGTAATTATTACTTAAGTAAAATATTAGTTTGTTGTTATTTATATGATAAATTTATGTGAATAATTTTCACTCAATTTTTTACTTACTTTTACAATATAAAAAGAGAGTTATATGAGTTTTAATTTTACGTCACTATTAAACGCTAATCTGCCAGTTCCAGCCCCGGCTCCCTTTACTGGATACCCCAAATTTTATTTTATTGGCGGGAATAATGATGCAGATATCTTGCCCCTTACAAAATTGGGTGACATTGCGAAGTCAATACTGGAGCGTGAAGGGAGAGGCCTTGCTAGGTATGGAATGGGGCATGGGCCACAGGGATACCGTCCATTACGTGAAGTTATTTCTAAAAATCTAAGAACCCGCGCTGGTTTAATTTGTTCTGTTGAAGAAATTCTAGTAACATCTGGATCGCTTCAAGCAATTGATTTCGTTAATTCGTTATTGGTTGGGGTTGGTGATACGGTCATTGTAGAAGAAGCCTGTTATGGCGGTGTGATTTCACGACTCAAAAAGTTAGGTGCGAACGTTATTGGTATTGGTCTGGATCAAGATGGCATGCGGACAGATCATCTAGATAATGTATTAGCCGATTTAAAGCAAAAAGACGTGCAACCAAAATACATTTTCACGATCCCGACTGTCCAAAACCCATCGGGTAGTGTTATGTCTCTGGAGCGTCGATTAGAACTTTTAGAGCTTTCTAAAACCTACAGTGTTCCAATATTTGAGGATGATTGTTATGCAGATTTATTGTGGGAAGGTGAACGACCGCCTGCCATTCGTTCTCTAGATCCAACTGGCCGTGTCATTTATTGTGGATCTTTTTCAAAATCAATCGCTCCAGCTTTTCGGGTAGGCTATTTAGTTGCAGATTGGAACGTCATTGCCCAAATTTTACCTTTAAAAACAGATGGTGGCACTGGCGCACTCGAACAAATGGTGTTGGCTGAGTATGCTAAAAATAATTTTGACCAACATGTGTTGAATTTACAGCATGTATTGCGCGATAAATGCCAAACAATGGCAGATGTTTTGAATGAACAATTTGGAGCAACTGCTGAGTTTGTTATACCTAAAGGTGGCATCTTTATATGGATAACATTACCCGCATCTATAAATACAACAGAACTAGCTCAGGTTGCTTTGACGGAAGGGGTTGCAATAAACCCTGGCGCTGAGTGGGTTGCAGACCCTGTCATGGGCCGTAATAGACTTCGTCTATGTTTCGCTAGTCCTTCAAAACAAGAAATTATAGATGGTGTTAAAGCCTTAGCTGAGATTTGTCATCGTGAAACAGGTTTACCTGAGCGTGGTGCAAATATCGTACGAAAAGAATAATAACCAAACTAGCTGTACTATTTATATTAAACTTATTTTACTCTTTTCGAAGTGGTCTACTAATGATAGCAAATTACTACGATATTTTTATGGAGAATATACATGAGTGTTAGAGGTATAAAAGGCCAACGCGTTATAATAACGGCTGGTGGTTCTGGTATCGGGCGTGCAATAGCTGACTTGTTACTTGAGAATGGTGCAAAAGTGCATATTTGCGATATTGTTGATGATTTTTTGGAAAACTTTGCAAAAGAACATCCAAAGGCAGGCGTAACAAAATCTGATGTATCAAAAGAATCAGATGTTGCTCGTCTCTTTTCTGATGCTTCAAATACGCTAGGTGGCCTTGATGCCATGATAAATAACGCAGGTATAGCAGGTCCTACCAAACCTGTTGAAGACATCTCACTTGATGAATGGAACAGCTGTTTAGGCGTTGGTTTGACTGGGCAATTTCTTTGTACCCGTTTGGCTGTCCCCTTGCTAAAAACAAACGGTGGAGGGTCAATTGTTAACATGTCATCTGTTGCTGGAAAATATGGTTTTCCTGGTCGCTCTCCTTACTCTGCTGTGAAGTACGGCGTTATTGGTATAACTGAAACCTGGGCTCGTGAACTGGGGCCCTCAAATATTCGTGTTAATGCCATCCAGCCTGGAGTTGTTGAGGGGGCGCGTATTGATGCGGTTATTGCTGCACGGGCTAAACTGTATGGGAAATCAGAATCTGAAGTTGAAAAAGGTTTGCTTGAGCATGTATCGCTTAGGCGTATGGTGACAGGTCAAGATATTGCTGAAACAACAATGTTTTTGATGTCAGACGCCGCTAAAAATATTTCAGGGCAAACAATTGCCGTTGATGGTAATGTCGAAACCCTATAAGGAAAATTAACTTTGTCTAAAATTGCGATTATAGGAAGTGGCTTTATTGGCAGTGCGTGGGCTATCAGCTTTGCCCGATCTGGGTATGATGTAGTTATATGGGACCTTGATGCTGAAGCATCTGGTATGGCTCTTTCGTATATAAAAGGAGTCTTGGGAGATTTAGAACAGAATGACCTTTTAAAGGGAAATACACCAGTTGAGGTTCTTAGTCATTTATCAACAACAGATGATATGAAAATTGCTCTACAAGGTGCTGTTCACGTTCAAGAGAATACTCCTGAAGATGTTCAAATCAAAAAGCAGGTATTTGCAAAACTGGATGCATTAGCTCCTAAAAATGCAATTATTGCGAGCTCTACGTCTGGAATTTTACCTTCTAAGTTTACTGAGGAACTAGAAGGTCGGGGGAGATGCCTTGTCGTTCACCCGATAAACCCACCTTATTTGGTCCCAGCTGCTGAAGTTGTTCCTGCTCCTTGGACCACTCAAAAAACGATAGACCAGACTAAAGAGTTGCTAATTTCGGCTGGACACAAACCTATCGTAATGAGGCGTGAACTCGATGGATTTGTAATGAACCGCCTGCAAGGTGCCATGCTTGAAGAATGTTTTCGTTTGGTTTCTGATGGGTATGCAACAATTGAAGATGTCGACATTGGTATTCGTGAGGGCCTAGCGCTTCGTTGGTCCTTTATGGGACCATTTGAAACTATTGATTTAAATGCGCCAGCTGGTGTTCGTGACTACGTCGAACGATATGGCGGTTTATATCAAGATCTATACTCATCTATGCAGCGACGTGCCGATTGGAGTGGGGATGTTTTGGACCAGATAGAAGCTGATCGTCGCAAACTGTTACCAGAAGATAAATTAGCTGAGCGTCAGGTTTGGCGAGATCGTCGTTTAATGGCATTAGCTGCACACAAGCAGAAAGCCGAAACAGATATTGATCCAAAATAAAGGAAAAAGTTTATGTCTAATTCTAACAAAGTAGTTATTACATGCGCAATTACAGGTGGTATACACACACCAACAATGACACCATATTTACCAATTACCCCAGATGAAATTACAAATGAAGCGCTTGCAGCGGCAGAAGCGGGCGCATCAATCCTTCACTTGCATGCAAGAAACCCAGAAAATGGGAAACCAGATCAGTCACCTGAAGCATTTGCGAAGTTTTTACCACGGATAAAGCAGGCAACATCATCAGCAATAAACATTACAACGGGCGGCGCACCAAATATGACTGTTGAAGAACGTGTGCAACCAGCAGCTCAATTTGCACCAGAAGTGGCATCCCTTAATATGGGAACTATGAATTTTGGTTTGTTTCCGCTTGGTGAAAAATACACTGAATTTAAATATGACTGGGAAAAGCCATTCTTTGAGGGAACCAAAGACGGTATTTTCCGTAATACGTTTGCTGATATTGAGTACGTTTTAGAAACTTGCTACAATAATAATACCCGCTTTGAGTTTGAGTGCTATGACATTTCGCACCTATATAACTTAGCGCACTTCGTTCAACGTGGATTGGTTAAGGCTCCATTTTTTGTACAATCTGTCTTTGGTATTCTGGGTGGTATTGGTACTCACCCAGAAGACGTGATGCATATGAAACGAACTGCAGATAGATTATTTGGTGATGACATGAGATGGTCTGTATTGGGCGCAGGTGCCTCACAAATGCGGATTGCAGCTCAAGCAGCAGCAATGGGCGGAAATGTCCGTGTCGGTTTGGAAGACAGCATTTGGGCTGGCAAAGGGATCCTTGCTAAATCAAATGCAGATCAGGTGCTCATGGCCCGTAAAATCATTGAGGGACTGGGCTTGGAAGTTGCATCACCTGAAGATGCTCGCGAAATTTTGCAACTCAAAGGTGCCGATAGAACTAATATTTGAACGTTGCATTAATTTAATTTTTATAAAATATGGCCATAAAATTATAACATAATATTTTATTACTAGTTTTTTATTCTATCATAAATACCACGCTCTGATTTTCCTTGTGACTGGTAAATAGATGATGTTCCAGGATGGCTGGGAAGGGGGATACGGATAGGAGTATCAACCAAACGTGGCACAGTTGTTGGTTCGCCGCACAGTAATTGATTGTTATATTCCTCAAAATCATGGATCATCGGTATCGCACCAGTGCCAGCAAGTGGAAAGGCATCGCCAGCGGAAAGTTCATATAATAATAATCGACGATCCTCA
>Ga0115002_10006600_pt1 | contig 13301 bp, 14 predicted proteins | sample ArcticOcean_MG_C_8_FD_89576 | JGI IMG/M metagenome (GOLD analysis project Ga0115002, IMG submission 89576) | Marine microbial communities from western Arctic Ocean - ArcticOcean_MG_CB11_86 | ecosystem: Environmental > Aquatic > Marine > Oceanic | place: Arctic Ocean: Canada Basin | collected...
AAGGCAGCCCCAGCCAAGGGCAGGAGCACGGCGAGCCCGGGCAGAACGGAAGGCGCTTCTGGCATCAGACCCCCGGTTCCAGCACGTTGGTGACGACGACGACGTTCAGCACCCCGAGGACGATGGTCGCGGCGGCGAGGAGGACGATGGGCAGCGTGACGTCGGCCGACGGCTCACGCACCATCGCGATGGCTGGCTCGGCGGCGCGTGGGGGCTCGCCGGAGCCTGCCCTGAGCCCTGACGAGCCGGGGAGAAGGGGCGCGTCGGGCGCCGCACCGGCGATGGCTGGGTACTCCGGTACTGGGGATGGCGTGAGGAAGGCGCGCTCGAGGACGCGGAACAGGTAGACGGCGCTCAGCAGACTGCTCACCAAGACGAAGGCCACAACCACCCAGCGCCCCTCCTCGATGGCCGCGAGCGAGAGGTACCACTTGCTGAAGAAGCCGACAGACGGCGGGATGCCGATCATGGACACTGCGCCGACGGCGAAGGCAGTCATGGTAATCGGCATCCCGCGCGCGAGCCCCGCCATGCCCTCGATCTCGGAGGCGCCCGTGGTGAGCCGCACGCTCGCGGACGCCAGGAACAGCGTCGCCTTCATGATGGCGTGGTTCATGATGTGCAGCAGCGCCGCCACGAAGCCGAGCGGCGTGGCCAGCCCGATGCCGACCGCGATGAGTCCGACCTGGCTGATGCTGCTGTAAGCAAGCATGCGACGGATGTCTCGCTGTCCCATCGCCGCCACAGAGCCGAACACCATACTGGCAAGGCCAACGACGATCAGCGTCGTGCCGATGGGCACCTCGTCGGTCAGGTACCCGTCCGGGAACACGCTCAGGAACATGCGGATCATGACGTAGGCGCCCACCTTCGTCACGATGGGGGCGATGAGCGCGCTCACCGACGACGGCGCATACGTGTAGGCGTCCGGCAGCCACAGGTGCAGCGGCACCAGCGCCATCTTTAGCCCCAAGCCTATGAAAATGAACACCGCCCCCGCCGACACCGGCGTCGAGGGCCCCGCCTCCCTCAGGATGGCCAGCGTGTCGGCCATGTTGAGCGTGCCCGTCGTGAAGTAGAGGAACGCCACGCCCAGCAGATAGAAGGACCCGCCGATGGACCCAAGGATCAGGTAGCGATACCCCGCGACCATGCCTCGGCGTCCACCGAGGAAGACGAGGGCATAGGCTGCCAGCGACGATATTTCGAGGAAGACAAAGACGTTGAAGAGGTCGCCCGTGACCACGATGCCGGTCAGCCCGGCGATGAGCAGCAGCACGAGGCTGTAGAAGAAGCCCAAGCGCCCGCGCATTTCCCAGGCCGCTGCTTGCCGCGTGCTCACCACCACCATCAGCGCGACACCGGTGACCACCGTGGCCACGAACGCCGCGACGTGGTCGACCACGTACTCGATACCCAGCGGCGGGGCCCAGCCGCCCAGCGTGTAGCGCAGTGTCCCGGAATCGATCACCGTCGCCAGCGCCCATGCTGAGACGGACGCCGAGCCCGCGATGGCGGCGAGCGCGAGCCAGAACGGCCAGCGCGGCCGCCACAGGCCCACCACGGGGACCACGAAGGCGGCGATGAGCAGCGGGAGCGGGATCAGAATCGGGATCTGGTCTATGACGGCCTGCCTAGGTCTTCGAGAATCTGCTCCTCGTCCAGGCCGGGGAACTCGCGATAGAGGCGGACGAGGAAGGACAGCGCCACGCCCGTCACGGCGACGGAGACCACGATGGCCGTGAGCATGAGCACATGCGGCAGCGGGTTCACGAAGTCGGCCGCTACGGCATGCTCCCCGAGCACCGTGATAGGCACCGTCGCGCCCGTCTTGAGGCTCCCCGCGATGAAGAACAGGATGATGGCGACCTGGAAGATGTTCAGGCCGATGAGCTTCTTCACCAGGCTGCGCTTGCCGATGGTGCCGTACAGGCCGACCCCTAGCAGGACCGCGATGGCCCAATAAGGGAAGCGCGCCGCGATCTCGTCCAGCATGCTAAGCGCCTCCCTCGTTGACTTCCGGGTCATGGGCTCCGGGGTCGCGCTCGGTCAGATAGTCGAACAGCAGCATCAGCGTCGCGAACACGGCCGTCGCGATGCCCCCCTCGATGATGAAAATGCCAATCTGTCGGCGGCTTAGTTCGCCCGGCCAGACCTTGTCGATCCACTCGAACGGCACCGCGCCGTAGTCCAAGTAGTCGGCACCGAAGGCCATGGCTGCGACACCGGTGAAGGCGAAAATGCCGAGCCCGGCCGCCGCCAGCGTCACTAGGACGTCGCGAGTGAACAGTCCCCGCTCGCCATCGGCGCCCAACGACAGACGCGCCAAAATCAGCCCCGCCGCGAAGATCGCCCCGCCCTGGAAGCCGCCGCCGGGGCTCAACTCACCGTGGACGAGGACGTACAGCGCGAACAGGAGGATGAACGGCACAAGGAACCACCGCACGAAGAAGTGCAGCAGCACGCTGTCATGCCTGGCGGTCATGTCGCTCCCTTCGCGCGAGCACCGCTAGGACGGCCATGCCGGCTGTGAATATCACGACCGTCTCTCCTAGCGTGTCGTAGCTTCGATAGTCGGCCAACACTGCCGTTACGACATTTTCGATGCCGATGTCCTTCTCTGTCCGCTCGATGTACTCCGGCGCGACATGGAGGTTGGCGGGCGCGTTGGGATCGCCGCGGTCAGGCAGGTCGGCGGTGGCGACGATGAAGAGCGCTGCGACGCCGACGAGCAGCGGAAGCACGAGCCACTTCAATCGACGGACCTTCGGTGCATGCGACTGATGCCACCGACGAGCAGCACACCGGTGATTCCCGCGCCCAAGGCAACTTCCGTCAGCGACACGTCGACGGCGCCCATAAGCGCAAGGAGTGAGGCCGCGAGGAAACTGAACACACTCAGCGCGGCGACGGCGGCGATGAGGTCGCGCACGCTTAGCGCAATGATCGCCACGGCCACCAGCATCACATAGAGCAGGACCTCAAGCGGCCAGATCACGGCTGTCCGCCCTTCTGACCTTCGGTAAGCGTGGCCGCGCGGCCGCGCGTCCACGGCGTTAGGCCCGTCTTGAGCGCCGAGCGGGTCAGCAGGTGGGCCGCGACTGGGTTGGCCAGGAAAACGAAGCCGACGGCGAGGCCCAGCTTGAGGCTGACGAGCGTCGCCCCTTCGTGCAGCGCCAAGCCCAACAGGACCAGCGAAATGCCCAGAGTCTCCGTCTTTGAGACGGCATGCACGCGCGTGAAGAAGTCAGGCAGCCGAATGATCCCGATCGCCGTGACGAGCATGAAGAACAGACCGGCACTGGCGAGAACCATCCCGGCGATGCTCATCCCCTCGTGCCCTCCTCTGCCTCGCGCTCTAGGTATTTGGCCACCGCCACGGTGCCGATGAAGTTCAGTAGCGCATAGGTTAGCGCCAGGTCGACGAACAATGAAGGCCGCTCAAAGATGAACCCGATCACGGCCAGCAGGACGATGGTGTTGGTCCCGACGACGCCCGCGGCCAGAAGCCGATCGTAGAGCGAGCGGCCCAGCGCGAGCCGCACCAAGTCGATGGTGCTGACCCCGAGAATCACGCTGGCCATGGCGACGAAGACGTCGTTCACCAGCTCACCTCGTCCGGCGTCTCGATTTCACGGCACACGGGTAGTGCTGGCTCGGGCTCGCCGAAGACGCGGGCGACGCGGCGCATTAGCACAGCCTCCTCAATGCCTCGCCGCGACTCGCTGGAGACGCAGTGCACCAGGAAGCGGTGGAGCGACATGTCGACGGTGATGCTGCCTGGCGTCAGCGTGATCGACTGCGCGAGCAGCGCGTTGGCCGCCTCGGTGGTGAGCGGCGAAGAGAACTCAATGAGCGACGGGTCGATGCTCAGGCGCGGCGCGAGCACCATGCGTGTGACTGCGACGTTGGCGACGGCGATCTCGAAGGCCATTAGCGGGACTCCCGCCACGAACTTGACGAGCATCCTTAGCAGCCAGGCTACGTTGCTGGGCGCCAACCCAAAGCCCGCCACCTCGCTGCGGCGAAAGACGAGCTCGGTGATCACCACAACCACGATGACGGAGATGGCCCCGGCGGTCAGGAAGAGCGCATCCAACTTGCCGGAGAGTGCCACCCATAGGCCAAACAGGAGGGCAGCCTGCGCGGCCCTCCTAACCATTGAGCGGTGCCAACCTTTGGGTGTAACGATGTGACGAAGGTCGTCGCCCATGCGGGTTCTCCGTTTGGTGCGTGAACGCGATTATTATGCTGGCTAACTCCCGTATCCTCAATGCTGGACGTTCGTATAATGCGCGCATGGCTCTGACATTCGACATTGGCGACCCCGCAGCGCCGCGCGGTCACGCCTTGCTTTACTTCCGCGATCGCGACGGCAACCGGTTCGTGGCCACTTACGTGCTGGTGCTGCCCATCAAGATGGACATCGGTAAGTATTTGCCACCGCTCATGGCTGCCCAGTTTGGCGGACTGGCAGGCGAGGCGATGGGTGAAGGGCTCGAGGCCTTCGCTGCCCCGCCCATGCCCGAGGAAATGCGGGTCCCGGCCCTGGAGCGGTTATCCCGACTCCGTGGCGACGATCTCATCGGGGGAGGCGACATCTCGGTTGACGACATCGCCGCGGCCATGCAGGCCACGGCAGAAGCTGTCCAGGAGTGCAGTGCGATGTACCGAGCTAGCGTCGAAGTGGTCCCCGTCGTCGCCGTGGCAGAGGCAAACCGCGAGACCGATGCCGTGGAGTCTTCCGACGTACACCGTGTGTTGTTCGAACTGCTCACCGAGCGCGACCGCGTCGCGGAGCTGGCCAAGCTGGTAGGGACGCTGCGCTTTGCGACGGATAATGGCGACGAGGCTTTGGCTGGCGAGTCCGATACGGCGATGATGGCGCTGGAGGGTCTGCTGCCGGAGCACTTCTGGGTTGGCCGGGTGCGCCTGGCCGCGCGGGACATGACGCCGGCTGGCGAGTCCATGGCCCGGCTGCTGGTCGAGCGCTGCTACCGGCTCATGGACCAAGACTTCCCTGCCGTCGAGGACCTGGAGCGCCAGATCGAAGCGGCCGACTAGGGCCCTCGGCCCCTAAGCCTGTGTTGTTCTGAGCGTAGCTACTCTAGAGGACAACGGAAGCTTGAATTCTCGTTAGTGGACCATCTCCCCTAGAAAGAGAAGCAAGCCAGTCCCCAGTCCTCAAGGCCATCGGGTACCGGCGAATGTTGGTCTACCGAATGTAAGGCATTGGTATGCAACCTACGAGGCAGGGCAAGTAACGCCTGTTCAGTAGACGACGATCTCGTCTTCGCGGTCGAGCACCGCAGGAACCTGATCAGGAGAAGACAGGTTTAACGAACTTGGAATGTGCTTGGCGTGAAAGCACGAGCCTCCTAGCACCATAACGAGCTTGAAGTTGTCCTTCCGGCCCGGCTTCTCTTTCCCGTTCTTTACGGATCGAATCGCCGCGCCCATGTGTCCCTGTCTGAGGCGGTGCCTCGGTTGTCGGCGGCCGTGCTAAGAAGGCAGAGCCACTTCCATGTCGCCCCACGAGGGGCCGGTCTTGATGTCGATCTTCAGAGGGACGACCAGGTCAAGCGCCGCGGGCATGATCTCCTCCAGCAGCGCCCGGAGCCGGGCCTCCTCGATCACTGGCAGCTCGAACACCAGCTCGTCGTGAACCTGCAAGAGCATCTTGGTGTTCAGCCCTTCGTCATCAAGGCGAGCCGCGACGTCGATCATCGCCGCCTTAATGATGTCGGCTGCAGTGCCCTGCACTGGCATGTTCACTACGATTCGTTCCGTCGCCAGCCGTAAGTTGCGGTTCGATGAAGTGATCTCCGGGACGTAGCGTCGCCGGCCGAGCATGGTCTCGACATAGCCCATCTCCCTCGCCCTGTGGATCGTCTCTTCCAGGTACTCCTTCACCCGCGGGTAGGTGCCAAGGTAGGTGTCAATGAACTGGGTGCCCTCCTCCATGGTCAGCTCGGTCTGATTGGCGATACCGAAGGCGCTGAGCCCGTAGATGACGCCGAAGTTCATGACCTTGGCTAGGCGGCGCATGTCGCCCGTCACCTCTTCGAGCGGTACCTTGTAGACCATCGAAGCGGTGGAGGTGTGGATGTCCTCGCCCCGCTCGAAGGCCTCGATCAGCGCATGGTCTCCCGACAGGTGGGCGAGCACTCGCAGTTCGACCTGGGAGTAGTCCGCGGCGAGCAGCGTCCATTCGGGACGCTGCTCGGCGACGAAGGCCTTGCGCACGCGCCGGCCGAGCTCGGTGCGCACCGGTATGTTCTGGAGGTTCGGGTCGTTGCTGGCCAGCCGTCCCGTTGCCGCGCCCGCCTGGTTGAAAGTGGTGTGGATGCGGTGGGTTCGCGAGTTGACCTGCTGCGGGAGCGCGTCCACGTAGGTCGACTTGAGCTTGGTCAGCTCGCGGTATTCGAGGATGTGACGGATGACCGAGTGAGTGTCAACGAGGGCCTCCAGCGTGCTCGCGTCCGTGGAGTACCCGGTCTGCGTCCGTTTCCCTGGTCGCAGGTGCAACTCCTTGAACAGAATGTCAGAGAGCTGCTGAGGCGAACCAATGTTGAACTCGTGCCCCACGTCGCTGTAGATCGCGGCCTCGGCCTGCGCGATGGCCACGCGCAGCTGGTCGTCGAGCTCTTCGAGTACGCTTGCGTCCAGCGCGATGCCCTCCACTTGCATCTGTACAATGACCGGGACTAGTGGGAGTTCGATGTCGCGAGCCACGGCCAGGCTGCGCTCGTCCAGCTCGTTTTCGATCAGCGCCTTGAGCCGCAGCGCCATGTCGGCCTTGGCCCCAGCGTAGGCAGCGACGTCGGCGATGGGCAGCTGGTTGAGTGGGACCAGCTTGCGTCCAGTGCCGGTGAGCTCGGCGGCCGCCGTCATCTCGAAGCCCAGCCGCGCCAGCACCAGCTGCTTCAGCCCGAGGCCGCGTTCGCCAAGTAGATGGGCCCCGAGCATCGTGTCGAAACAAACCCGCACCGACTTCATCGCGAGGCCGTGGCGGGCGAGCAGCGTCAGATCGTGGTTGAGGCTGTGCCCGACCAGCGCCATCTTCGGCGCGCCGAGCAGCGGGAGCAGACCATGGAGCACCGTGGCGAGCGGGAGCTGGCCGCCTTCGGCGTGGCCCACCGGCACGTAGTAGGCGTGACCCGGCTCGATGGCGAGTTCGATGCCCGCTAGGTCCGCCTCCATGGGATTGCCGGCGCTGGACTCGGTCGCGATCGACACGGCCTCGGCCGCGGCCAGCGCATCGAGCATCGCCTTGAAGCCCGTGGCAGTATCGACGACTGTCGTGGCGGTGTTCGGCGCACCGACCAGCGCCGCCTGTTCCGTCGGGACCGGGGCTGACGACGAGAGAGCCGGTGGTGGCGTGCTCTCGTCGCCGAGCACCGGGATGCGCTCGACCAGTGAGCCGAATCCGAGGTCGCGGAAGAGGGCGACGAGGTCTTCTCGCCGGTAGTCGCCGAAGTGGGCGTCGTCCATGGAGAAGCCGGTCGTCATGTCGGTCACGATGGTGACTAGGTACTTGCTCTTGCGGGCCGCCGCCTCATGCTCGCGCAGCAGTCCCTGGATCCGAGGAGGGGAAACTTTGTCGATGCGCTCGTAGATCCCCTCGACGCTTCCGTGATCCTGGATGAGCTTGATGGCCGTCTTGCGGCCCACGCCAGGCACGCCCTTGATGTTGTCCGACGGGTCACCCTCGAGTGCCTTCACGTCGATCTGCTGCCGGGGCTCGAGGCCGCCGTAGCGCTCGCGCACCGCTGCTTCGTCGTAGGTGCGCTGGTCACCGAAACCCGAGGTAATCAGCACACTGACGTGCGGCGAGACCAACTGGAGCGTGTCGGTATCGCCGGTGAAAATGACTGTCTCGATCCCCTGTTCGTCGCTGAGGTGGGCGATAGAGCCGAGCACGTCGTCTGCCTCGTACCCAGTCACCTCGTAGATCGGCATACCCATGGCCTTCACCACCTGCTTGACGCGGTCGAGCTGGTGAGGGAACTCGTCGGGAGTCGGAGGCCTGTTGGCCTTGTACTCGGAGTAGTCGTCGTGACGGAAGGTCCCGCCCGGCGGATCGAAGGCGATGGCTAAGTGCGTCGGATGCAGATTGTTGATGGCTTTGAACAGCGTCGAAATGAAACTGTAGACAGCCTCGACGCGCTCACCGGTCTGCTTGACCGTCATGGGGTGCTCACGCGAGAGGGCGAAGAAGGCGCGAAAGACCATGGCGTGGCCGTCCAGCAGCACCAATCGGGGCTTCCTGCCGTTCGCTGGCTTGACTGGGCTCGCCGCGTCGGCAGGCCCGGTCAAGCCAGCGAATGGCCCGTCGGCTTCTGCGTTGGCGAAAAGCTCGCCCTGTTGCGCCGTGTCCCGGGTAGTCATCGCGAGGCCGATTCTACACCGGCCCTTCTCGCGGGACGGGATCTACCCCTCCGTCGCTTTCATGACCGGCAGCGAAGTGCTGGACTGATACCGCGGTGCTACGAAGTAACGCCGGGCGACGGTCGCCGCACCGGGAAGCGCGAGGCGAGAACGAACACGGCCGACGTCGCGATCATGAGGAAAATGAGGGCCGTGAGCCAGCCGTTGTAGCTGCCCGTGCGCTCGAACACGACGCCGGGAATGTAAGACCAGCCTGCGCTGCCCAGCAGCACCATGCCGTAGATCCACCCCCGGATAGAGTCGAACCAGCGCCGCCCGTACGCCCTGCCTAGCACCGCCCAGAAGACCGGCCAGACCGACTCCACCGGCGAGACCAGCAGCACCGCTAGCGCGTAACCCGGCGGCGCCTCGCTGAGGCGCAGCACCAGCACTGCGAGCGAGAGCGAGATGGCGAATCCCGCCAATACGAGCAGGCCGTTGAACCGGTCGGAAAGCCACCCGATGAGCAGCACCATCGGGAACGTGGAGACGGCGTACATACCCGCGAACCATGCCGCGGTCTGCGTCGACTCCCCTTTGGAAACGAGGATAGGGATGAAGTGCAGGCCAAGGCTGCCGTAAGTCGACATCCACAGGACGACGCCGATGAGCAGTAGCCAGTAGAGCGGCGTTCGGAATGCCTGGCGCGCGGTCAGGCTGGTGTCACCCTCCGGATCGCCTATCGGTGTGGAACCTGGGCGCTGCTCCAGTACGGGGTCGCCGTCCGGCGTGAGCCCCTTTTCCTCGGGTGTATTGCGGATGATGGACGCGGTCGCGACTCCGACGATGATGATGACGATGCCGGCGACGACGGCGGTCGGACGCCAGCCGTTGGCCCGGACCAATGCGGCGAGGGTCGGCACAATGAGGAGCCCGCCCAGCCCGATGCCCGCTGAGAGGACGGACAGCGCCAGCGCCTTCTGGCGGGCAAACCACGCATTGGTGATGGCCGTGGGCGCCTGGAGGATCGACCAGTTGAATCCAAGGCTGATAAGGGCGGCGAAGACGATGAACAAGGCCAGCAGGCTGTTCACCCAGAAGAGCACGATGTAGCCCGCACCGGAAGACAGCGCCCCGAACAGCAGCAGCTTGCGGCCGCCGTACCGCTGCGCCAACATCCCGGCCACCGGGGCGAACAGGCCGACCTGGAGGCCAGTCAGCGCGTACACCAAGGAGATGGAATCGCGGCCGACGCCCAAGTCCTCTTCCATCGGTAGAAGGAAAACGCCCCGGCCGTACAGGCCAACGCCACCGCCGACGAGGCGCATGAGCGCCAGGGCCAGGACGACGCGCCAGCCGAAGAACGCGAAACGACCGGTGCTCGATGCTGTGTTGCTTGCCTCCGCCATGCCGCGATGCTAGGTGTGAGTGACAGCCAGGTCAATCAGCGATCCCTTCCTCTCAGCTTGCTTGAGAGTGAGCATGGTGGAGGTGCCAAGGGCAGGCGTCGACACTGAGGGCAAGGGTAAGAGCGTGGTCTTTGTGGCACTTGGGATACAGGCGCTGCTAGCGGTATCGGTCTGCCAGCCCACCCCTGCCGCGCCAAGCCGTAATGATGACGCACATGCCGCCGTTGACTCGCCGCCAACGCCCGGTACGCCGAACGACGCCGGATCGGCTAACCCCGGCCGAGAGCCAACGCGACCACTCCTAGGCCAAGCGGCTCGACGAACGCGCCATCGGCCTGCGAAGGCCACGGCGAACGTTGGGGCGCCGTGGCCCCATTGGCTATCGAGCGCATCGTTGACATCGAGCCCATGGGCCGCATGGCGGGGTTCGCACGTCACGCCGACCGACCACTTCTATGCCCGCCGCGACGACCCCCGTTGAGACGCAGGTGCTGGGCGCCGCACTGGCGGAACTGGTGGACGAGCGCACTCTGCGCTTCCAACTGTTCTTTGGTGAGCTTTCCGCGCCTTAGGCAGGGGTCACCGACGCCGCAAGCATCTACCGTCGCTAGTAGCCGCGCTCCCAGTCGATGACATTCTCCATCTCCTCGCCTTTGAGCAGGCGCTCGAGGTTGGAGCAGAAGTTGTCCAACCCGAAGATGTGATTCACGTCTGCCCGCTGCGAGACGTGCGGAGTCATAACCACGTGAGGGTGGGAGGTGAGTGCGGCCGGAGGCGGGACGTTGAATTCGTCGGCGTAGACGTCCAGGTAGGCGCCGCTGAGCTTGCCGGACGCAAGTGCGCCCGCCATGGCAGGCTCGTCGATGATTTCCCCGCGGGCGATGTTGATCAGGTACGCGCCGTTCCTCATTGCCGCGAAGGCATCAGCATCGACCATGCCCTCCGTCTCCGGCGTCCACATCGCCGCCACTACGACGAAGTCACACTCGGCCAGCATGTCGTGGAACTGCGCCGCAGGGTAGAGCACGTCGACTCCTTCGGTATTCTCAACGCGCGCCGGGGTCGAGCGCCGAGTGGCGACCACCCGCATGCCGACGCCCTTGGCCAGCCGGGCAAGGTGCCGACCGATGCCCCCAAGCCCGATGATCCCCATGGTCTTGCCGTCGACCACGGTCATCTCGTAGCCCTTCGCGTCGAACTCCCGCGTGCCGGTCTGGCGCACGCCGACGTCAAGTTTGCGCGCGTGCATGAGCGCGCCGGCGAGCGCCGATTCGGCGATGGGCAGCGCGCCGGTGTAGCCGCGCGAGCTGGTGCACACCACGTCAGAGCCCCAGAAGTCGGATGGCCGCAGGTTGGAGATACCGGCGAACCCCCAGTGGACCCACTGGGCGCCTGGCATCCTCGAACGGAGGTCGCGCGGGAACGGGAAGCTACCCAGCGCCACGTGAGCTTCCGCCAAGACCTGGTTCAGCGCCTCGCCCTTGGGCTCGTCGCCTGTGGGCTTGGTGCGATTGAAACGGTCCACCAAGTCCGGCGGCCACTGCGCGCGGAGCTCGTCAAGCAGGCTGTGCCAGAGCGGCGTTACCGTGATCCTGCCAGGCGCTATGGCGCGGATGCGGCCCAACGCCTCCTCGGGCTCGTCCCTGATGACGACGACGTTGATGTGGTCAGGTAGGCCTAGTGTCATCTCGTTCGCAACCTCGTTAGTAGCCTCGCTTCCAGTCAACGACATTCTCCAGCGGCTCGCCCGCCAGCAGCTTATTAAGATTGTCGCAGAGAACGTCCGTTGAGAAGGCGTGGCTGACGTCCGAGCGGCCCGACACGTGCGGCGTGATGACAATGTTCGGCGCCGAAGCCAGGTCCAGGCTCGGCGGCTGGGTGAAGTCATCCTTGAACACATCGAGATAAGCACCGGCCAGCTTGCCTGCGTGGAGGGCCGCCACGAGAGCGGCTTCGTCGACGATCTCTCCTCGGGCCACGTTGATGAGGACGGCGCCGTCCCGCATCGCCGCGAATGCGTCTGCTCCCACCATGCCTTCCGTCTCGTCCGTCCACATGGCCGCGACGACGATGAAGTCGCATTCGGCCAGCATGTCGTTGAGCTGCGCCGCTGGGTAGAGTACGTCGGCGCCGTCGGTGTTCACGGCAAGGGCCTTGGCCGAGTGGCGGGTGGCCACTACTCGCATGCCCAGGCCCTTGGCGAGCCGGGCCACGTTGGTACCGATACCTCCCAGGCCGATGACGCCAAGCGTCTTGCCGGTCAGGAGCCGCATGAGCGGTGCAGCTGCGCGGTCGAAGTTGCCCGCTTGTGAGTTCACCGCAGCCACATGCAAGCCCTTGGCGAACATCATCGCCGCACCAACCGCCAACTCCGCAATGGGCAGCGCCTGCGTGTAGCCCCGCGAGGTACTGACGGGTACCTTCGAACCCCAGTAGGGCGTCCCTTTGAAGTTGGACACGCCGGCGAACGGCGCGTGGAATAACAGGGCGCTCGCCGCGCGCTCGGGGAGGCGGTGCGGGAAAGGGAAGCTGAGGTAGACCACGTGGGCGGCGGCTAAAGTTGCCTCACGCTCGGCGGGCGTCCATCGCGGCTGGGGCGGAGGCCCTCCGCGCCGCCTCATCATTACAGCGTTGTCCTCAATCGTTTCATCCAGGAACTCGGCATACGCGGGGATGACGTTGAGCCGCGAGGGCGCGACCGCCTTGATCTTGGCCAACGCCTCCTCGCTGGCCTGGGCCAAGACGAGCACGTTGAGAATGTCGGGAAGTTCAGTTGCCATGTGTGATTTGAGCACCTTCGCTGCCAGTCGATGATGTGCTTAGATCTTCGCTCATGTTGAGCCCATCGAAGCATGAGCGCCTGCAAACCGGCTCGTCCTTCGGCATGCCCAAGACGAGCGTGCCTATTCTTCCCAGTCTCAGCGTTCGCCTCACTGCGGGTCGAGAAGAGAGCTTCGCTTCGCCCGGAGTGAACGTGGGTGTCCTTCCCAGCCTGCCCCGGTACGCTCCGATGGAGGCCAAGGCTACGTCAATCGTCTTCCAGTGTGGAAGTGTCGCCTTCGGGCAGGCCCATCTCCCGTGCCTTCAGTAGCCGGCGCATGATCTTGCCGGAGCGCGTCTTGGGCAACGAGTCGACGATCTCGATCTCGCGTGGCGCGATCGCTGATGCCAACTTGGTTCGGGCGAAGCCCATCAGCTCGCGGCGAAGCTCGTCGGTTGCGGTGTAGCCCTCAGTAAGTGACACGAAAGCCTTTACGACCTCCATGGCGATGGGGTCTGGCTTGCCGATGACTCCGGCCTCGGCGACCGCCGGGTGCTCGATGAGCGCGCTCTCGACCTCGAAAGGCCCGACCAGGTGCCCGGCCGTGTTGATGACGTCATCGGCCCGGCCGACGAACCAGAAGTAGCCGTCCTTGTCTTGCGACGCCTCGTCCCCGGTGATGTACCAGCCGTTCTTGAACGCCGAGTCGTAGCGCTCTTCGTTCTGCCAGTAAGTCTGGAACATGGACGGCCAGCCGGGCC
>Ga0115002_10006601_pt1 | contig 13300 bp, 15 predicted proteins | sample ArcticOcean_MG_C_8_FD_89576 | JGI IMG/M metagenome (GOLD analysis project Ga0115002, IMG submission 89576) | Marine microbial communities from western Arctic Ocean - ArcticOcean_MG_CB11_86 | ecosystem: Environmental > Aquatic > Marine > Oceanic | place: Arctic Ocean: Canada Basin | collected...
TACGCTCGCACGATGGCCAAGCTGCTGCGAGAAACTTGCCAGGAGGCCGATCTTCCCGCCCGCATCCTCGGTCCCGCTCCGGCTCCGTTAACGCGGGTGAAGAACAACTTCCGCTATCACCTGCAGATTTCGGTTGAAACATTCGAGACCATCCACGAATGTTGGACGCGAACGGTCGAGAAATTCCCCCGTACCAGCGACGTGGAATTTGTGATCGACGTGGACGCGGTCAACATGCGGTGATCCGCAGGCGGTCTTGGTGCGTTTCACTGAGGGGATGATTCTGCCTGCGTCCCTAGCTCACGCGTCGGGTTACAAAGCGGGGTGCAATTTGACTCTCGAAATTTCAACGCCCTATAATGGTTTGGTTCTTTCAAGGGATGACATCCTATGACTCGCTGGCGTTTCATTAATCGGCTGGTGCTTGTGGCGGTGGTTCTCACGTTGGGGTTGCGTGAGACGCTGCCGACGGGGTGGGCTGACGATGCGCCGCAAGTCGAGGCGGCTCAGGCGAAGCCGGTTGCGCAGTTTCTTACGATTCGCAGCCCGGTCGACGATGTCATGTACGGCAAGGTGACCAACGCGGCGCTCAAGTTGCAGAACACGGCTGCGAAGGAAAAGCGGCCCGGCGTGTTGGTGTTGGAGATTACGCCCGGCACGAGTCCGTTTCATCAGGTGGAGGGACTGTCGAAGTTTCTCACCTCGGACAAACTCTCGAATGTGAAGACGATTGCCTGGGTGCCGAAAACGGTGACCGGGAACAACGTGGTTCTCGCGCTGGCGTGCCGTGAGATTATCATGCACCCCGACGCCGAGTTGGGTGACATCGGCCAAGGTAAAGCACTGGATGCCGACGAGCAGCGCGATGTGGTTAGTATTGTCGAGAAGAGTGGGAATCTGAAAGTCAACGCAGTGTTGGCCCGTGGCATGTCGGATCCTCAGCAGACGGTGATCAAAGTCGACGTCGTGCAGCCTGACGGCAGTGTGAAAAGTCGTGTGGAAACGCCCGAAGGATTAAAGCGACTTCGCGACGCGAAAGTTGAAATCAAGGATGTCCGCTCGATTTGGGAAGCGGGGGAAGTCGGCCTGCTGACTGCGCAGAAAGCCCGCGCCCTGGATGTGCTGGCCGTCAACGCGCTCGACTCGCGGGCCGCGATTGCCGACTTGTACGACTTGCCGCGCGAAGCCATGCGTGAAGATCCAACGGCGGGCGAAGCGCCCAAGGTGACCTTGATTCGCCTGGATGCGGAAATCGAGCCGGTGATTGCCGCGTTCATCGAACGGCAGGTGGAGCGGGCACTTGCTTCCGGCTCGAATTTGATCATTTTCGAGATCGAATCTCCCGGCGGGCGTTTGCTGGAATCCGAACAACTGGCGAACATGATTGTCGACTTGGATCCGAAAAAGGTGCGGACCGTGGCTTGGGTACCCAAGCAGGCAATCAGCGGTGCGGCCATGATTGCGCTGGGCTGTGATGAGATTTATTTGCGACCCGATGCGAAAATCGGTGACGCCGGTCCGATTGGTATCGGCCAAGGACTGGACGGGCGAATCGTTATCGATCGGGCCCCCGAAAAGATCCTTAGTTATTTAAGATCAACGTTGCGGATTCTGGCCGAGAAGAAGAAACGCCCGCCCGCATTGGCCGAAGCGATGGCGGATCGGAATCTGCGTGTGTTTCAGGTGCGACACCGCGACGATGGTCGGCTGTGGTACATGAGCCAGGAAGAGATCGACGAAGCGGGCGGTCTGTGGATTAAAGGGGCGTTGGTCGCCGAATCGCGAGACGAGAACTTGTTAACGCTTAGCGGCAAGCGGGCGGCCGAGTTGAAGTTGGCCGGTCCGCCCGTGGCAGGCATCGGTGAACTCAAGGAACGGCTTGGCATCGCCGTCGATGTGCGGTTGGTCCCGGCGCAGCGAACTTGGGTCGACGACATGATCTTCTGGCTCAATACGGGCCCAGCGATGTTTCTGCTGGTGACCTTGGGGACGATTCTGATCTTCATGGAACTGCAGTTTCCGACCGGGCTGATGGGCATTCTTTCCGTGGTCTGCTTCGGACTGTTTTTCTGGGCGCGGTTTCTCGGAGGGACGGCCGGCTGGCTGGAGGTGATGCTGTTCGTGTTGGGGATTGCCTGCATTGGAATGGAAGTTTTCGTGATTCCGGGGTTCGGCGTGTTCGGTGTGGCGGGCGGGTTGTTGGTGCTCTCTTCGTTGCTGATTGCTGCACAAACGTGGGGAAGTATTGAGCCGGGGGCCGACTTCGACCTGATGACCCGCAACTTGGGCACGCTGGCCGCTTCGATTGTGTCGGTCGTGGTGCTGGGAATGGTGATGAGCAAGTACTTGCCGTATGTTCCCGTATTCAGCCATATGATTCTCACTCCGCCGGGAAGTCCTGACATGGCTCACATGGCCGAGCCGCAATTGCGACCGGAAAATGTCGTCGAACCGGGTGGAAACGGTGCTCCGACGGTGGGCGTCGTTGGCACGGCCTCGACAATGCTGCGACCGGCGGGCAAAGCCCAAATCGACGGTCGTTACGTGGATGTCGTCACAGAAGGAGGCTACATTCCCCAAGGCAGCGCGATCGAGGTGGTCGACGTGTCGGGCAGTCACATCGTGGTGCGACAGACGTAGATAGGATGATGCGGCTCACTGTCGCATCAATATCGTGACATCAATAGCGTTACATGTCTTTCCCCTGACATGTCGAGTTAGGGGAGCTTCGCAGATTTTGCGGCCGATATCGGTTGATCGCTCCGCTGATGTCGCAAAGGCTCCCTCTTGCCCGAACGGCCGATCGGGTAGTTGTGAAGGCCTTGGGCGGGCAGTATACTGCTTTGTTCGTATCTGCGCGAGACAGCGTGCCAACGCGGAGTGGGGATTTTATGCGGTTTTCGCTGGTCGACAGAATTACGGCCCTGGAAACGGGGAAGTCGATCTCTGCCGTCAAAAATCTGTCGATGGCCGAAGAGTATCTAGCCGATCATTTCCCGGGCTTCCCTGTGATGCCCGGCGTGTTGATGCTGGAATCGCTGGTTCAATGTGGTGCCTGGTTGATTCGTTCGACGGAAGATTTTGCACATAGCACGATTTTGCTGAAGCAGGCGAGGGCTCTTAAATTCAATAATTTCGTCACGCCCGGCAAAACGCTGTGTGTGACGGCGACGGTCAATAAGTGGAACGATGACGAGTGCGTGTTGAAGGCTTCCGGTATGGTGGATGGAACGTCGGCTGTTTCGGCACGTATCACGTTGGGCAAACATAACCTGGCCGATCGCAACCCGAGCCTGGCCGATGTGGATCGGGATCTCATCGAGACGTTGCGAAAACAGTTTGGCCAGATTTGGCAGCCGTTGGAAACCGATGAAGGTTCGGCGTAGAAGGTTCGAGGCAGTGGCTTCGGCTTACGATTGTCGCCGAACGATTTCTGAGAGAGGAATGTGACGTAATGAGGTTGGCCGGAAAAACAGCACTTGTGACGGGTGGCAGCCGGGGTATCGGCAAGGCCATTGTCTGGGCGTTGGCACGCGAAGGGGCCAAAGTGGCCTTTGTCTACCACTCCAACAAGGAAGCGGCCGACAAGCTCGTTTCCGATCTCGAACTCGATCAACGCGAAGCCGTTGCCTTTCAGGCCGACGTCCGCGATAAATCGGCCGCCGACGATGTGATCAACCAACTGCTCGAGAAGTGGGAAAAGATCGACATCCTCGTCAACAACGCGGGCGTGATTCAGGACAGCTTGCTGGTCATGATGACGACCGAGCAATGGCAGACGGTCATCGATACCAACCTCTCCAGCGTTTTCAACTTCGCACAGGCGGTCACCCGCCCGATGATGTCGGCACGCTCGGGGCGAATTATCAATATGTCGAGTGTGGCGGCCCATTACGGGAACTCGGGCCAGTGCAATTACGCAGCCAGTAAGGGCGGAATCGAGGGGTTCACCCGCTGTTTGGCCACCGAAATCGCCCGCCGTGGTGTGACTGTTAACGCCATCGCCCCAGGATTTATCGAGACCGACATGACCGAAGCCGTCCGCAACGCGGCCGGTGATCAAATCAAAAAATCCGTTCCAGTCAGGCGATTGGGCAAGCCCGAGGATATCGCCAACGGCGTACTTTTCCTGGCCAGTGACGAGGCGTCTTACATCACCGGGCATACGCTCGTGATCGACGGCGGACTCACGCTGGGCGGAATGCACTAAAGCAGCGCCAATCGAGACACGACTGAAACGAACACGGCCAACACAAAAATACGGCCAACAAAATAATACGACGGAACACCGAGCAAATCTGAAGGATCGATCAGACCCGAATTGTGGATCGCAAATCAACCGCCGATCCGTAGGCAGACCAGGAGATGAAGTGATGGCGACGAGTGAAGAAGTTTATGCCAAGGTACAGGAAACTCTGATCGACGCATTGGGCGTCGACGACGACGAAGTCACCCGTGAGGCGACGTTGGTCGGTGACTTGGGAGCCGAGTCGATCGACTTCCTCGATATCGTCTTTCGACTCGAGAAGAACTTCGACGTCAAGATTCCGCGCGGGGAACTGTTCCCGGAGAATCTCACCGGAGCCGATTCGTCGTTCGTCGAGGAAGGCAAGGTAACGGCAGCGGGGATCGAAGAACTCCGTACTCGCATGCCGTTTGCCGACATCGACAAGCTGGCGGCCGACCCGAAGGTCGAGAACATTCAGGAATTGTTCACCGTCGACATGATGGTCAAGTTCGTTGAAGCGAAGCTCGCTGCACAGTGATCTCTGCCTGAGAGGCGCAGGGTTTGTTGGTCGCGGGGTGTTCCGGCGTTGATAGTTTGTACCGGTGAGAAACGATGCGCTGGTTTTGGATCGATCGATTCATTGAATTTGAGAGTGGCGTGCAAGCCAAGGCCGTGAAGAACGTATCACTGGCCGAAGAGCATCTGCACGACCATTTCCCCGGTTTCGCAGTGATGCCAGGGTCGTTGATGCTTGAAGGCATGGCGCAGACCGGCGGGATTCTGCTCGGCGAGACGCACGATTTCGAGCATATCGTGATTCTGGCCAAGGTTCCGAAAATTACTTATCACAGTTGGGCCTGCCCAGGCGATTCGCTGATTTACACGGCCAAACTTGTCGAAGCACGCGAAGAGGGCGGGATGGTGGAATGCACGGCCTACGTGGGAGACCGACTTGTGGCCGAAGCGGAGATTGTGTTTGTGCATCTCGACCAGAGTGATCCGGCAATGGGGGCGGTTGACCAGAAGAATTTTGTGTTCTCGATGAATCTGCTCGGCATCCTGGATGTGGGCAAAGCGGGAGACGGAACCAGTACCGATTGACCTACGGCCGAGAAGATTTCACTTCTCAGCAAACACTTTTCAGTGAAGCATTCGGTCTGAATACTTTGCAATTTGTGAAATTGAAGATGTCGCCGGAAGAGGAAGTGGAATTATGAGACGTCGAGTTGTCGTGACTGGAATCGGGTGCGTGACGCCTGTCGGCAACGAAGTCGAGAGCATGTGGAGCTCGCTGTGCGAGGGCCGCAGCGGTATCGGTGATATCACCCATTTCGACGCTTCGAACTTCCCCACGCGCTTCGCTGCGGAAGTGAAGAACTACGATTTGGGGCAGTATCTCGACGATACCGACCGCTTCCAGCATGCCGGTCGCAACATCCACTTCGCCATCGGAGCCGCCAATCAGGCGATGAGAGATTCCGGCCTGCTCGATGCGAGCTACGATCCTGCACGGTCGGGCGTTTATCTCGGTGCGGGCGAAGGCCAGCAGGACTTCATGATTTTCATGGGCATGGTTGCCAAAGCCCAACGCGATGGCAAACTTAGCCTGGAAGAATTTACGAAACACGGGTTGGAACAGCTCCACCCGCAAGCCGAATTGGAGCAGGAGCCCAACATGCCCGCCGGGCATCTGGCCAGCCTGTTCAACCTGCAAGGCCCGAACCTCAATTGCCTCACAGCGTGTGCAGCTTCCAGCCAGGCGATTGGCGAGGCGGCCGAAATTATTCGACGCGGCGACGCTGATGTCATGCTCTCCGGCGGCGCGCACAGCATGATTCACCCCTTCGGCGTCACCGGGTTCAGCCTGCTGACGGCCCTTTCCACGCACAACGAAGATCCGCAGCGTGCTTCGCGTCCCTTCGACAAAAACCGAGACGGCTTCGTCCTCGGCGAAGGAGCCGGAATGTTGGTGCTCGAAGAACTCGAACAGGCCAAATCACGCGGGGCAACCATCCACGGCGAAATCATCGGTTATGGCTCCACTGCCGACGCCTACCGCATTACCGACATTCATCCGGAAGGCCGTGGCGCGGTGGCTTGTATCAAGATGGCGTTGAAAGATGCCGGGCTGAATACCGACCAGATCGATTACATCAACGCCCACGGAACGAGTACCGCCGTCAACGACCGGGTCGAAACGTTGGCTGTCAGGCAATCGCTCGGGGCCGATGCTCCCAGCACACCGGTCTCCAGCATCAAGGGTATGATGGGCCACCTCATTGCGGCGGCTGGCAGCGTGGAAGCCATCACCTGTTTGCTGGCCATCAAGCATGGCATTTTGCCGCCGACGATCAACTACGAAACGCCCGATCCCGACTGCGACCTCGACTACATTCCCAACGCGGCCCGACAGGCGACCGTTAAGCGAGCGTTGTCCAACAGCTTCGGGTTCGGAGGCCAGAACATTTCGCTCATCTTCTCGGCCTATGAGGGGTAGAGCCTTGTCAGGCCTTAAACCGAGACTGTGCCGCATGTGGCACACCGACTGAGAACGCCTTGAAGGCCCCGTCATGCTCTGGCAAGTCGTCGTGGTTCTCGTCGCGCTGCTCGTTGCTTTCGATTTATTCGTTCGATCGATTTCCGTGCGCGTGGCGCTAGGGTTCTTCGAGAAGATGCCCTCGTTCGGCCTCGTTCCTGCTGAACCCAATCCCGCTGCTGAATGCATCGAGTTTCCTACATCGGGTGGCCTCACACTTCGCGGCAGCCTGTTTCGTCAGAACAAACAACCTTCCCAAGGTGTCGTCATCTTCTGTCCCGAACTGGGGGGCAACCACTGGATGGCGATGCGGTACTGCGAAGGGTTATGGCAGGCCGGGTTCGACATTCTCGCTTTCGACTTTCGTAACCAGGGTGACAGCGATCACCTCGACGGCTACGAGCCGCTGCATTGGTTGACCGAACACGAAGTCGACGACACGCTTGCTGCGATCGACTACACGAAACAACGTGATGATCTTCAGGGTCGGCCGTTGTTCTTGTTCGGCGTCAGCCGTGGTGGCGGTGCGGCCTTGGCGGCTGCGGCGCGTTGCCCGGAGATCACCCGCGTGGCCTGCGATAGTGCTTTCTCGACCGACAGCATGATGGCCTTCTACGCCCGCCGTTGGGCACCGCTGATTGCGCCGGATTGGCTGCTGCGACTGATTCCCTTCTGGCATATCCGCACAACGCTCGTGCTGGTTCGCCAAGTCAGCCGATATCTGCGCGGCCGCAATTACACAATTCTGGAACGCATCCTGCCGCGATTGGGAAAGAAATCGGTCTACCTGATCGGTGGCAAGCGCGACACCTACGTCCCGACCGTCATCCCCGAAGAACTCGCCCGCCGCATCGGCCCGGCTTGCACCATGTGGATCGTCCCCAAAGCCAAACACAACGGCGCCCGCGGAGTGCAAACGGAGGAATACGACCGTCGGTTGATTGGGTTTTTCAGCGGTGAATAGTGCTTGACTCGCTGATGGTGTGGTGTGAGAATCAGCACAAGCTCGGGTGTATGAGAAATGGGACGTGTAGTCGGTCGGACCACCCTGCGGGAAGGAGCTGCTTCAGATGATAACCAGGGCTTCAATATGGGCCGTGATAATACTGAGCTTACCGGCAATGTCATGTAGTGATGTCGGTGACATTAACTACGGTGATGCAGCTTATAAGAAGGCTGTCCGTTCCGGTCTCGCTGCAATTCCGGAGGCGCAACAAATCGAAGAGTTGCTGGGAGACTCGGACCATTTCATTTCTTTCCATGGCAGCCGCTCAGTAGGAAATGACTGGAACACGGAGGTTTATTTTTATGGTCGATATACGCTGACGATGCAGGTAGCAGTACGAATGGGACATGGGTTCGATAAAGTACTTGAGGTCTTAGATGAACCGAAATTCTATTTGGTGGAGGTAAGTTCGATTGAATTCGTCGGAAAGGACGGGCAGCTTTCTGTCAGTTCTGCAGAAGGAGACGACTGGCCTTACCCATTTACAGCAAACGACTGGGAAAAAGTGTATCAGGCGAAAGGAGACTTTTCCGTAATCGGAATCGACCTGAAGAAGGACCAGCCTGTCAAGAACTTTGAAAAATATGTGTAAGAGATGCGGCGTGACCGCGTGAAAATAGACGCGAAAGAAGAGTGACGCGGGTGCCGTAGGCACAAGATGCTGCGCCTTCGACGTGGAATCTCTTGTTTGCGTTGCCAAACCGCTCTGACTTCTCCTCGGTTTCGTACTCAATAAGACAAGGCACCCGGAAGGCGCAGCATCTTGGCGCTTTGCGACTCGGCTGAAAAGCGGCCGGCTCATTTTGCGACTTTCACACGTATAGAACCTTGTAGGCCAATCTGAGGTACAATGAGGAGACGGACACATGCCGACAGTTCTAAGAAGTGGACCATACCGGTTCTACTTCTACAGCCATGAGCCGAACGAGCCGCTGCATGTGCATGTGGACCGCGACGACGATTCGGCGAAGTTCTGGCTTGAACCGATCGGCTTGGCTCGCAACTTGGGATTCAGCGGTCACGAACTTCGCACGATCGAACGAATCATTCGCGACAATCAACAAGAGCTTTTGGAGGCTTGGAATGGCCGCTTCGGAAATCAGGCCGGGTGAACGCGTCAAGAACGTCCACTTAGGTGATGACACATTCAGCGTTGATTTGGTTGATGGCCGAACCATCACTGTGCCGTATGCGTGGTATCCTCGGCTCTTGCATGCCTCGTCTGAAGAACGATCGAACTGGAAAACCTGCGGCGGTGGATATGGAATCCATTGGCCCGACCTCGACGAAGATTTAAGTACGGAAGGGCTGTTGCGAGGTGCACCAGCGCCGCGCGCGGCATCATCGGCATCGGCTCCCCCCACATAGAGTATTCGAGAGGTTGCTTCCCGGTCGCCCATCCGGTCCGTTGACCAATATGCGACTTCCATCTTCGCTACAGTTTTCACCCTCCGTTGACACACAATTCGCCATTTGCTATTCGATCTGATACAACTACCGGATATGCTTGATGTTGAGGTCGCTCGATGGGGGGATGCGGACGCAATTGGAGTGTGTCCGCCGAGATACCAAAAGGTGGTGCGGCGATGGTGGCCAACAGCCAACCGTATCGATTGCTAATTGCCGATGACGATCCCAACTTTCGGGACGTGCTGAAGGTGCTCTTCGGCCCGTACTTCGAGTTGTTGGAGGCGGCTTCGGGCGAGGAAGCTGTCGAAATTGTCGAGCAGCGGACCGTCGATATCGCCCTGCTCGACATGCACATGCACGAGCTAACCGGGCTGGAAACGCTGCGAATCGTCAAGACGTTTCATACTGTTGCACCGTGCATTCTCATCACGGCTGACGCGACTGACGACCTGCGGCGAACCGCGACGGAAGCCGAGGCCTTTTCCGTGCTCAAGAAACCGGTCAGCCGGCGGGAACTCGTGGCGACCGTTTCCAGCGCTCTGACCGATGCCTACGAAGACCCCAACCCGTTAAGCGGCTTGGGCTTCTGAGGTTTCCACGTATCGGGCGAGCAGCAGCGGCGCGTCTTGCGGAGACGAGTCCACATTGACCGCTTCAGGCGGATTGGACTATCTTCCCGCCCCCTCTCTCTCTTGAGTTTCTCCCCCATCACAATTCCGACGACGGAGCACGAACGCCATGTGCGGGATCGTGGGTTACGTCGGTCATCGGCAGGCAGTCGAATTGCTTGTTGAAGGCTTGCATCGCTTGGAATATCGTGGCTACGACAGCGCGGGAATTGCCATTCAACAGGATGGTGAGATCATTGTCCGCAAGAAGGCGGGGCAGGTAGCCGAGATGGCACGGCTGGTCGATACGGCTCCGCCGACCGGAACTGTTGGTATCGGACACACGCGCTGGGCCACGCATGGCGAAGCGAACGATGAGAATCCGCACCCTCACATTGGCGGCAACGGTTCTGTTTGCCTGGTCCACAACGGTGTCATCGAGAACTACGAAATCCTGCGAGACCGGTTGCAGGAATTAGGCTACGTGTTCCACACGGCGACCGATTCCGAGGTTGTCGCGCACCTCGTTGCACATCACCTCGACGAGCAGGTCAAGCTTGGAGAAGACCCGGCCGAAATTGCAACCTGTGTCAAAGCGGTTGAGGTTTCTTTGCAGGAGCTCAAGGGGACCTACGGGCTGGGTTTGTTGTTTCGCGAATGTCCCGATCTATTGATCGCCGTGCGAGTCGGCAGCCCGTTGGTTGTGGGGATCGGAAAGGGAGAGTATTTCATTGCCAGTGATGCCAGCCCGTTAATGGGCTACACCGACCAGGTGGTGTACTTGGACGACAACGAAACGGCCGTGCTGACATCAACCGGGATGGAACTTAATCATCGTGACAGCGGCCGACGTGATCCGACGATCCGCACGTTGGACCAAGTTTCGACCGACGCAGATTTAGGCGACTACCCGCATTACATGCTCAAGGAGATCTATGAGCAGCCGCAGGCGTTGGAGAATGCGTTACGCGGGCGGATCGACGATGACGAAGCGACCGCACGGTTCGGCGGATTGAATCTGGAACAGCAGCAACTGCGACGTATCGATCGTATCGTGCTCACCGCCTGTGGTACGAGTTGGCATGCGGGTTTGGTTGGCGAGTATCTGCTTGAGGAGTTCGCCCGGATTCCGACACCATCGCGCTAGTGTGACGCGCAGCGCGCTCTAGAGGAACCGGAAACGAAACCACGGGAGCGGATCAGGGATCCGCTCCCGTGGTGAAGAGTTGATGCGGGACGCAAGACGAACGCCTAGAATTCGCCGATCACATCCCCGTCAGCCTTGCTTGCCAGCCGTCCTAGAGTGGCCTTGTTGATGTTTTCTGAGATGAACCGCACTGCACCATCTCCTAACAGAACATGAACGCCTCCCGTATGTTCTGAGAGCAAGGGAGTGTTCGCTGCGGGGTTGGTCCCAATGCCGTTGCTCCTGGAGTTGGGATTTGGCCCATGATAATTCGGGATATAACGAAGTGTCGTCCAGTTCATGCCTCGGTTGTCTGAGTTTTTGTTGTAGGCATGATCTTTGTTCGCGCTTGATCCCATCAGCCAGCCAAATTCGTAGCCCGGATGAACGTTGTTGCGTCTGGTGCCGTTGCTCTGAGTGTAGAACGTGGAAACCTCTCCAACGAGCAGGGTGTTGCTAGACCCGTCGGTGATGTCGCGGAATCCGTTCTTGCTCCCCGCGTGCATGACACCACTATGGGATTCATGCCCGTAACTTCCTTGATAGGTCGGAATCGTTCTCAATAAATCTTTGCTGGCACCGGCGATGGCCGTGTAATGGACCCTGAGACCGAACCCAGACTTATTATTCGCGCCGAGTGGGGAAGAGGGACATTGGAAGACGTTCAGCTTCACTGCTTTGATTATCGTCTTGTTGGCTCCAGTGTAGCCGTTGTTGTTATATTTCTTCTGGGTCTTCTTGTAAAGAGGCGCTTGGTCGACGTAAGGCAGGATGTAATGGATCCAGCTCAAACCCCAACCGCCTCCGGTCGCAGGATAATTGGCTGAGCCACCAGCTGGGGGGAAGGCTTTCCCTGTATCGTGGAAATTGTGCAACGCCAGGCCGATCTGTTTCATGTTGGCCTTACAGGCCGTCCGCCGGGCCGCCTCTCGCGCTTGCTGCACAGCTGGCAGCAATAAAGCAACGAGCACTGCGATGATTGCGATGACAACCAACAACTCGATCAACGTAAAACCACGCCGCGCATGAACCGACCGCTGCATTCTAACTTGCATCGTTTCTTCTCCTGACAGGAAAACCAAAAAATGAATACTGTTTTGCGACCGACCCTACGGGCAACCGCGAGAGAGCGACCGTGATTGACTGTCGAATCCAGGCAACGGGAAATGGCCAACTCTACTAGTAGCTTGAACATCTATCCGCAACCGGATGATTGAATATTTCACTACAAGTTAATACCTACCCGCCTAAGGGATAGAATGTCAAGCATTATCCGGAAATTCCACAGAAAATGAGGCTGTTCGACGCTTTTACCCAGCGACCTTTCGGTTGAAAACAGAATTGTTCCACTATAAATTGAGAATACTGTCGCAGAAGATGGATTACAAGTGGTTTGCGTTACAAAAACTGATCCATGCTGCATGAAGGTTTCAACCCGCATTTCCCAGATAGAAACTAAGAGAGGGTGTTCCCAGCGTCGTATTGAGCCTACAAAACAAGAGGTGCGAGGCACATACGCAACTCATGGATTGGGGAATGCGATGGGTGAAGGCAAACGGGATGCCTTGCGGGTCGATTTTGATGGCCAGATTCGTCTCGAATTCCACGGTGCAAACATCACCAGTGACGCCGGTCTGCTGGCCTATCGAGAACTCGATGAGGCACTCGGTGTAGACAACGGCCAGCGCTACGTTTTCCGACCGTTGTCTACAGACGCCTCTACAATTTCCCGGTTGCGTTGGAAGGGGCGCTCAAGCTGAAGGAAATAAGTTACATTCACGCGGAAGGCTACCCGGCGGCGGAAATGAAGCATGGTCCGATTGCGTTGGTTGATGAGCGGACGCCGAGCGTGTTCGTGATCCCGCGTGGGGGCATTTATCCGAAGGTGGTCAGCAACCTTGAGGAAGTCCGTGCTCGCAAGTGGCCGGTGATTGCCATTGCTTGCGAGGGTGACAACAACATTGCCCGGCTGGCCGACGACGTGATTTATGTGCCCGATGTCGAGGAACATTTACAGCCGATCGTCACAGCGATCCCGCTGCAACTGCTCGCCTATCACATCGCGTTGATGCGCGGCTGCAACGTCGATCGTCCCCGTAACCTCGCCAAAAGCGTAACCGTCGAGTAGCCGGATCATTCACGTGTGTCAGTGAGTGATGTTCTCTGGTGCCTGTCCCCACTGCCCGTCACGCATCCCGCCCGTGACATGGCTGTCGGGATGAAACAGTTGTGCGAAGGCATCGCCGCTGGTCTGTTTGGGAAGCGCGACGACCGTCAGATCAGCCGGTGCTCCCATGTTGAAGAGTTGCCCTGTCGAATTTGGGAA
>Ga0115002_10006605_pt1 | contig 13296 bp, 7 predicted proteins | sample ArcticOcean_MG_C_8_FD_89576 | JGI IMG/M metagenome (GOLD analysis project Ga0115002, IMG submission 89576) | Marine microbial communities from western Arctic Ocean - ArcticOcean_MG_CB11_86 | ecosystem: Environmental > Aquatic > Marine > Oceanic | place: Arctic Ocean: Canada Basin | collected...
AACCCCACCCGGAGCCCAATCTGAGTAGCCCTGACTCCGACCTCCTCGCAAGCAAGCGGTGAGGTGACTCGCTCCGCGAGTTGACCTTGGAGAACTCGTCGCGGTGAGGTGACTCGAAATATCACCTGCTGTCGACTAAAGTAGAAGCTTATCAAAACTCAAAAGGAATCCGAGATGAAACACCTTGTTGCTCTATTGCTATGCCTGACTTATGCATCCACCTTGCTGTCGGCTGAAGCTCGGCCAAACATATTGTTCATCATGTCGGACGACCATGCTTGTAACGCGATAAGTGCTTACGGCGGACGTTTGGCAAAGGTCGCTCCAACGCCCAATATCGATCGCATTGCCAGCGCTGGTATTCGGCTGAATAGATGCTTTGTGACCAATTCGATTTGCACGCCGAGTCGCGCGGTCATTCTGTCGGGTCAACATTCCCATCTCAATAGCGTGCGAACGCTAAACGATGCGTTTCCCGGTCCCGATTCTGGAACGCCAAACGTCGCCGATATGCTGCGCCGTTCGGGTTACGAAACAGCGCTCATCGGCAAGTGGCATCTGCGTTCTGCGCCGTGGGGTTTCGACTACTGGAAAGTCGGGCCCGGCCAAGGATTTTATCACAACCCGATTTTCGTCTCGTCGACCGACGGAGTTAAGTACAGTTCGCGGGCTTTGAGATCCGCAAAACGTACACCGGGCTACTATACGGATCTCGTTACTGACTACGCCGTCGAATGGCTCGACCAGCGCGACCAGAAAAAGCCATTCTTCCTGATGCTGCATCACAAAGCTCCACACGGAAAATGGGAACCGGCGAAACGTCATAAAGACTATTTGGCAGACGTGAAGATTCCCGAGCCCGTGACTCTGTGGGAAGATTTTTCACATCGCTCGCCGGCAACCAAGAACATGGGCACCTCGATCACCAGTCGCTTGTCTCCCCGCCGAACGATGGTCGAAGATGTTCAAAAATCGAACTGGCCCGCGGGTTCTGTCGACATGACTGGAATGACCGAGAAACAAAAAGGGAAAGCGGCCTACCAAAAATACCTTCACGACTACCTCGGCTGCGTGAAAGCTGTCGACGAAAATGTCGGACGCGTTCTCGACTACCTCGACAAAAACGGACTGACTGAAAACACGCTGGTAATTTACACCGCCGATCAAGGCATGTTTTTGGGTGAACACGACTACTTTGATAAGCGATGGATCTACGAAGAGTGTCTGCAGATGCCGTTTCTCGCGCGACTGCCTGGCAAGATAAAAGCGGGCTCGGTAAACGATGAACACCTTTGTTCCAACCTCGATTTCGCGCAAACGTTTTTGGACTATGCTGGAGTTAACGACGCTCCTGAAATCAAGACGATGCAAGGCAGCAGTATGAAGCCGCTACTCGCGGGAAACTCGCCGAGCCAGTGGCGCGACGCGGTTTACTATCGCTATTGGATGCACCTCGCTCATCACCACATCCCCGGTCACTACGGCGTCCGCGACAATCGTTTTAAGCTGGCGTTTTTCTACGCGTTGCCGTTGGATGCGAACCTCGGCAAAGGCACTTACCCGCGGACCACAGCCGGCTGGGAGTTGTACGATCTGAAATCCGATCCCAAGGAAACCAAAAACGTATACGGCGATCCGAAATACGCGGGCGAAGTAAAGCGACTGAAAAAGCGGTTGCTAGAACTAAAACAAGAGTACCACGACCACGACAACAAGTACCCCAGCTTGATGGCCGTGCGAAAAACCCATTGGGATCCATAGTCGTTGGTCTTCATTGGATGGCTAAACCACCGACATAACAGGTTTTCTGGACACACATCGACCATACTGTATAATCACCGTTCGTTTATGTGTACTCAAAAGGTGGACTTATGGACCAAAAATACGAAGGTCAACCCAAAGCCGAAATTAGCCTGGACGGCCAAAAGGTGATTCGCACCGACGTGACCAACGATTGGGGTCTGCGACTGCAGTGGCAGATCAGTCGCGATGGCAAAGTTCTGGCGACTCCAGCTGCTCGCGCCGACCTTAGCTACGAGCACCCGGAAAAAGAGCCGGGCAAGTACGAAATCGTCCTGCAAATGTGGAAGTATGTGAACTACAAGAAGAATAAAGAGGGCGAGTTTACTGAAAGTAAATTCATCGACATTTCCAACAAGGTCACATATTCGATCTGACGCCAATACAATTCCGCCGACAAGGTAGTCGACGAATCTCTGGAAGGACTTCCCGATGCTACACATTGGTCACGAGAAAGTTCCCGTTTGCAGCGGCCCAAGTCGCCGCAGCTTTCTTCAAGCGGGAGCGGCAGGTCTCGCTGGAATATCGTTACCCAACTTTATGCAGCTGGAAGCCAGCGGCGCAGTCGACATTTCCAAAGCGAAAATCAAGAATTGCATCACGCTGTTTTTAGTTGGTTCGCCAGGCCATCTCGACACGTGGGACATGAAGCCCGATGCCCCGGAAGACATTCGCGGCAAGTTCAAGCCGATCGATACGAACGTCTCGGGAATTCAGATCTGCGAACATTTTCCGCTGATGGCGCGGATGATGGACAAGGTTGCCCTGATCCGCAGCATCCATCACAAGACTGGCGCGTCGCACGAAAACGGTCAGCGATGGATGATGACCGGCCACGATTTCAACGCCAACAATCCACAGCCTTATATCGGTTCTGTCGTTTCGCGAGTGTTTGGTCCTAGTGGAAATCTGCCAGCGGCGATCATCTTGCCCGATAAGATTGGCAACACGGGAACATCGACACCACATGGACAGAAGGCCGCTCATCTAGGTAGCGCTCACGAACCATTTTTCCTCGGCGGTGATCCGGCCAGTAAAGAGTTTAAGGTTGCCAATCTCGCTCCGCCCGCAGGACAATCTGAATTTCGCGTCAACGCCAGGCGTGATCTGCTATCGCAAATCGACAATCTGCAACGTCGCACTGAAACTAAAACGACGCGTGATTTCGATACGTCCTACGCCCGAGCATTTAACTTACTAACGTCGCCAGAAACCAAAAAGGCTTTTGACTTTTCGGAAGAGTCGGACAAGTTGCTGGACCGCTACGGTCGCAACACATTTGGCCAAAGTTGTTTGATGGCTCGCCGCTTGATCGAACGCGGCTCGCGATTCGTCACCGTAAATCACTTCGATACGGTGTTCGATGTTTCCTGTTGGGACATGCACGCCAACGGCGGTAACTTGAACAATACCTACGACGACTTCGAACGGCATCTTTGCCCGCAGTTCGATTGGGCGTTTACGGCATTGGTCGAAGACCTCGAACAACGAGGCATGTTAGATGAAACCGTCATCTGCGTGCTTAGCGAGTTCGGTCGCACTCCAAAGATCAACAATAAAGGTGGCCGCGATCATTATCCGTCTGCCTGGACGAACTTCTTTTGTGGTGGTGGAATCCAGGGCGGCCAAGTTATCGGATCGACGGACAAGATTGGTGCCGCGCCGCACGACCGACCGATATTGCCACCACAGATTCTGGCATCGATTTACACCGCCATGGGAATTGATTTGGAAACGACGATGATGCCGGGCCCCGGTAGTCGACCAATACGATTTATCGACGCCGAACCGATTCGAGAATTATTCTAGAACGACGAATCGACGCCCACCGTAAACTGAGAGACTCAAACTCATTGAGTTCTTCGCAAAGAGAGGATTTAAGTCATGCTACACATCGGCCAGGAAAAAGTGCCATTGTGCAGTGGTCCTTCGCGACGGAGTTTCCTGCAAGCAGGAGCTGCTGGAATTGCCGGACTCAGTTTGCCGACCTTGATGGATCTCGAGGCGGCGGGAGCGATTAACTACGACAAGGCGAAGATCAAAAATTGCATCACGATCTTCCTGGTCGGCTCTCCTGGACACGTCGACACCTTCGACATGAAACCGGACGCGCCGGAAGACATTCGCGGCAAGTTTCGACCGATTCAAACCAGTTTGCCTGGCGTACATCTTTGCGAGCATTTCCCACTGTTGGCTCGCAAGATGGACAAGATTGCAATGATTCGCAGCTTGCACCACAATTCGGGCACGGCCCATTCCAATGGTTCGCGATGGATGATGACCGGGCGCGATGAAATTGGTCCCAACCAGCAGCCGCACGTCGGTTCTGTTGTCGCTCGTGTCTTTGGCCCGAAGGGCAATCTGCCGCCGACCGTGGTTCTACCAGGTAAGATCGGAAATACTGGCGGGCCGTCGATCAATGGACAGGAGGCTCGTTATCTCGGCAGCGCATACGAACCGTTTTTTCTCAACGGCGATCCAGCTCGCACTGACTTCAAAGTCGCCGACCTCGTGCCAGCTCAAGGGCAAGACGACTTCCGAATAAGTGCTCGTCGCGACCTGTTGCAACAAATTGACAACCTCCAGCGTCGAGCGGAAACGGGTACGACCTTGCAGCGAGATGCCGCTTACGCCCGCGCCTTTAATCTGTTGACATCGCCGGCAGCCAAAGCGTCTTTCGACTTGCACCAAGAATCGGATAGCCTCCGCGATCGCTACGGCCGCAATACACTCGGACAAAGCTGCTTGATGGCTCGACGCCTCATCGAAGGAGGTTCGCGATACGTCACCGTGAATCATTTCGACACGGTATTTAATATCGGCTGCTGGGATATGCACAGCAACGGTGGAAGTTTGAACAATACTTACCTCGACTACGAACGGCAATTGTGCCCGCAACTCGATCAGGCCTTTACTGCTTTGATTGATGACTTGGAAGACCGCGGTTTATTGGACGAGACCGTCGTTGCAGTGTTGAGCGAATTCGGTCGAACTCCAAAGATTAACAACAAAGGTGGCCGCGATCATTATCCGCCAGCGTGGACGAATTTCCTCTGCGGTGGCAACATTCGCGGAGGACAAGTGATTGGATCTACCGACAAGATCGGCGCTGCGCCTCACGATCGTCCGGTCACACCGCCTGAAGTCATCGCGTCGATCTACCAAGGAATGGGAATTGACTTAGAAACCACCATGATGCCCGGCCCGGGCAGTCGTCCCATTCGACTGATCGATGCCGAGCCCATTCCCGAACTGTTCTAAGGTTTGCAACTCATGCCTCAATTCGTTTGCCAAACCGCTCGGTCGATAACCGTCGCGCGGCCAATACTAGTCGCGCGGTTGATGCCATGCCTCCACCATTTCGTATTGGTCGTCGCGGTTGTATTTGCCTTCGCCGGATTGCTAAACGCTGCGCCGAAAATCACCAACATGCCGATTCGAGGCCTTCAAGTTGGCGCGACGACAACGGTGACGATTGTCGGCAGCGAGCTCTTGCCCGACTCAAAATTGGTATCCAGTTTTCCAATCGCCGGCCAAAACGTGTTAGAGGCTTCGACTGCAAACAGCCTGCAAGTCGAGGTGACTCTCGACGCAAATGTGACACCTGGAATGTATAACCTGCGAGTGATGAATAAGAACGGCATTTCTGCCGCGATCGTGGTCGCGGTCGACAAGCTGCCGCAACTCGCTTTGCAGCCCGAAATCACGTCGTTGCCAGTTGCATTTCACGGCACGGTCTCAGCATCGACGATTATCAAGACAACCTTAAACGGGAAAGCAGGGGAGGAGTTTATTGCCGAAGTCGAAGCAACTCGGCTGGGAGGAAAGCTTCGTCCCGTTCTGCACCTTTACGATGCCCGTCGCCGTCAAATCGCATTGGCCATGCCGTCGCCATCACTTCATGGCGATGCCAGATTAATCGTGAAGTTGCCAGCCAATGGTATTTACACTTTGGAATTGCACGATTTGCACTACGCCACTCCCGCTCCCAATTACTACCGTTTGAAGGTTGGAAATTTTCAATTTGCCGATGCAGTCTTTCCTCCCGCCGTCGAACGGGGAAAAACGGCGAACTTACAATTGGTCGGCAATGTCGGAACGGACGACGCGGCTCGAGTCGACCTCAAAGGCGATGGCAATGTGCAACCCGCGCCCTGGCCCGCCGGATCCAATCCCACTGGCCTCCGTCCACCTGTAATAACGAGTGAGCTGCGGGAAGTAGTCGAAGAGCGTACGGAACAGCAACTGCAAGAACTCCCCAGCGCTCCCGTGGCAGTGAGCGGTCGATTAGACGTTGCGGGACAGGAAGACATTTATCGAGTTACAGTGCCGGAGGGAAAGAAGATTCGCTTCGAAGTTTTCGCCGATCGAATCCAATCTCCGATCGATTCTTTGCTCGAGATCCGCAACGATAAAGGAGCTCGGCTCGGGCTAAACGACGATACGACCAACACCACCGATTCGATGTTGGAATACAAAGTTGCCAAAGGTGTCGCAGTCGTGGACATCTCCATCAAAGACCAAATAACTCGCGGATCAAAGAATTGCATATACAGGCTGGTTATCACGGAAGTCGGCGACAGCCTGGAACATCCAACCTTTGCATTGAAGGTTTCCGCCGATACCCATAACATTCCCACTGGCAGCCAGACCGTTTTCCAGGTCTCGGCCAAGCGTTCTGGGTACGAAGGCGCGATCAAGATCGAAGTAGAGAATTTGCCCCCAGGGTTGAAAGTAACCGCGTCAGATATTGCAGCTGGCAGCGACGGTACGCTGGTCACCATCGAAGGTAACAGTAGCGATATCGCTGGCGTTGTCACCAAGATCCGAGGTACGAGTGTGGCAATTGATCCGCCACTCTCTTCAGTTGCGGTTTTCGACAAACATCCTCTGGGCAATATGCAACCGTGGCTGCGAAACGACATCGGGTTGGCATTAGGACCAGCCAACGAAGCCGCCGAGTTCAATGTTGAATGGTCGGAACCACACTCCGAATCGATGCTCGTCTTGGGAAAAACGATCAAAGCCTCACTGAAGTTCGCTCGGCCAGCGCGGCAAATTGGCCCCGTTCGTTTGTCGCTTGTAGTGGGCGAACCAATTCCCGTCGTCAACAATCGCCCCGATGCCAACCGAGCGGTTCGAGCAGCAAAAGCGACTGTCGATGTTCCAATCGATGCGAAAGCGAAGGCCGCCCTAGACGCCGTCGTGGCTGCCGAAAAAGTACTAAGTGATTCCAAAGCAAAGATCGCCCCCGCCGAGAAAGTGCGCGACGACGCGCAAGCCAAATTCGCCGCTGCTGAAAAGGTTGCGAATGAAGCCAAGTCGAAAGTCGCCGCCATGGAGAAGGTCGTGAGCGACACCAAGGCGATGGTCGCTGCCGTGGAAAAGACCTTCAATGAAGCGAAAGCAAAAACCGACAAACCAGCCGGCGCGACGGACGACGCTGCCAATGAGGCAGATATCGCAGCGTTAAAAAAAGCGGCAGAGGAACTCGCAAATTCCAAAGCGGCCTTGAAAACATCAGAAGAAAAACTGGTAGTTGAACTCGCCGCGATGAAGACTGCAGATCAAAAACTACAAACCGAAACAGCAGCAACGAAAGCCGCCGAAGCGAAACTCGCAGCGGATGAAGCCGTCGTGAAAACTGCCGACGAAAAACTAGTAACGACGACTACCGCTCTACAAGAGGCGGAAAAGAACATTAAGAACATGGCGGAATTTGATGTCATTATTCCGCCCAACCTCGACATTTCAGTGTGCGATCTTTCACTCAAAGCTGAGTTGCGAACGGTTGATAATAAGAGAGTGCTCGCCACCGTTTATACACCGGTTCGCCGTTTCGTCCCACTGAATCCACTCCAGCTAAAATTCGCCGGAGAGCCGAAGTTCACTGGCAAATTGGATGCTAAACAAGGCGTCGTTGTAGCGCTGAAAGGAACGATCGAACGAAAGGCGGGCTTCGATGGCGATGTCACTGTTTCGATCGTGGGACAACCCGGCGGCGTCGCCGTTCCGAAAGTAGTGCTCAAAGTGGATCAGAAAGAATTTAATCTCGAATTGAAATTCCCAGCGAACTTTAAACCAGCCACCATCGACACTATCAAGGTCTTTGCAACGGGACCTCCGATCGCAAAAACAGCAAATATTGTGGTGCGACACGAAGTCCCTATCACCGTTGATATTCAAGCCGCCGATCCAATCGAACCGGCAACTCCCACTGCGAAAGAAGAATGATGAAACTAATAAGAGCAACGATTTGCAATTTGCTCGCCACGCTAACGGTATTGTTGGTCTGTGGCTCGCAGGTGGGACGAATGCAGACCGGCATTGCCTATGGCGACGATACACCGACAAACATCAGCCTGGAATTGGCTGGTGAGCTAACGGTGCGTCCGAGCGAAATGAAATTGATACATCGCCGCCATCCCCAATCAATTATCGTCACTGGGAGCACTTCCGACGGTCGTTTGGTCGATCTCACTTCACTGGCGGAATTCAAATCTGTGGATGAAAACATTGCGACGGTTAATACCGTCGGCTGGGTGAGTGGAATCGCTAACGGCACGACCGAAATAAAAATTACTGCAGGTGGCAAATCCGCTCAAGTAAAAGTAGTCGTCGAATTACCTGAAAGTGCCCGCATGTACAGTTTTCTACACGACGTCATGCCCGTCTTGTCGAAGTCTGGTTGCAACCAAGGATCGTGCCACGGATATTCCCTGGGCAAAAACGGTTTCAAACTTTCGCTACGCGGCTCCGATCCATCGCTCGACCTGAAATGGATCACGGAAGAGTTTTTCGAGCGACGAATCAATCGGCACAATCCATCTGCAAGTCTCATTGTTACCAAGCCATTGGGCGACGTGCCACACAAAGGTGGCGTGCGTTTTGAGCGAGGAAGCTTGTTGCACGAAAATTTACTCGGCTGGATACAAGACGGAGCCAAAGCAGATGGAGAAGATCCGGTCGAACTGATATCGACGTCAATCTATCCCGAGAAAATCGTGCTCGGCCCGCAAATGCAGCAGCAACTGCAGCTGCTCGGCCACTATTCAGATGGCACGGTTCGCGATGTCACCCGTCTTGGGATCTTTACCGTCAACACTCAACGTGTGGCCGCGGTGACGGACGAAGGATTGGTGACGGCAACTGAGTTGGGAGAAACAGCGGTCGTCGCTCGGTTCGAACGCATATTCGCGACTGCCAACTTTATCGTCCTCGACGCGAATCCGGACTTCGAACCTACTCCCGTACCGACGGACAATGTAATCGATAAGTTCGTGGTGCAGAAATTGAACCGCTTGAACATTAAGCCCTCGGATTTGGCCGACGACGCTACTTTCCTGAGGCGAATCTATCTCGACCTAACCGGCATTCAGCCAACGGCCGAAGAAGTTCGGTCGTTTCTGGCCGACGCCGATCCGAACAAACGAGAAAAAACGGTTGACGTATTGTTTCAACGCTCGGAGTTCGTCGATCAGTGGTCATTGAAGTGGGGCGATTTACTGCAGAACAGTCGCAACCGATTGAGTGAGCCCGCGGTCTTCGCGTTTCGCGAGTGGATTCGCGGAGCGGTCGCCTCCAACATGCCCCTCGATGATTTCGTACGAAAGATTCTCGTCGGTCGCGGCGGAGTTAGCGACGATCCAACCTCGGCATATTTCGTGGTCAGCAAGGATGCAGACGATACTCTCCAACGCGCCACACAAGTATTTTGCGGCATCCGCATGCTGTGCGCAAAATGCCACCCGCATCCGTTTGAAAACTGGACTCAAGGCGATTACTACGGACTCCATAGTTTCTTCAACCAAGTGACAACGAAGAACGACCCTCGATTGACCGGAGTGGCCAATGCGAAATCTGTCATGCTCAATTTGCAGGCGGGTTACTCGCGCAATCCGCGTTCGGGCCAACTTCAACCGCCACGTTACCTCGGCGGCGACGAACCGGAAGTGGCTGCGAACACCGATCGACGCGAGGTTTACGCAAAATGGCTAACGTCGCGTGAGAATCCCTTTTTTGCGAGAAGTATGACAAATCGAGTTTGGAGTTATTTTTTCCACCGCGGGATCATTGAACCAGTCGACGATTTGCGGACAACCAATCCGCCGATTAACCCAGAGCTGTTAGATGCCCTGACCAAAGACTTCGTCGAGCATGGCTTCGATGTCCAACATTTGATGAAACGGATTGTTAGTTCGCAAACGTATCAACGAGGGAGCATTGCCAATGCAACCAACGGTCACGACGACATGAATTTCTCCAGGGCGATACCACGGCGCATTTCAGCCGAGTCGCTTTTGGATTCGCTGGTGCAAGCGACCAATGTCCCAGAACGATTCCCAGGCGCCCCTGCTCTGTTCACGGCCAAGCAACTGCCAGACGGAAATATCCAAAGCGAATTCCTGTCATTGTTCGGCAAGCCGCGGCGGATTGAGGCATGCGAGTGCGAACGCGATGGCGGCTCGAATATGCTGCAGGCTTTGCACTTCATCAATGGAAAGTCGATCTTGTCTCGAGTCACATCTGGCAATGGTCGAGTAGCGCAACTCTTGAAGGAGAAACTCTCCGACGAACAGTTGATCGCCGAACTCTATCTTTGGTCGCTTTGTCGCCCCGCTTCAAAAGCAGAAGTCGATCTGGGAGTTTCGTTCTTTAAGAAATACGAGGCTAAGCGAAAGGAAGCCGCGGAAGACCTCATGTGGGCACTGCTCAACAGCAAAGATTTCATGCTGGTGCACTAACTAACAACTTGACTAATACGCAACTTGACTAATACGCAACTTGACAAACAAAAGCTCCCTAAACCAAATTGGCACGACGCGATGACCACCACGAACTCCATCAAGATTGCTCTTTCCACGAGTCTTGTCGCATCATTGTTGTTGCTAAACTCGGCTGTGTTTGCCATGGAACTTACGCCTCTCGATCCGGCGAAGGCTGAGACGGTGAGTTTTCGCAAAGAAGTCTGGCCGATCCTCAAGCGGCATTGCTGGGGCTGTCATTCGGGCGGCGATCCCAAAGGCGAATTGAGCATGGACACTGTGGCAGAGATGCTGAAAGGTGGAGAAACCGGGCCGATGTTTGGTCCCGGCAAGCCCGACCAGAGTTTGCTGGTAGAGCAAATTATTGGCGTCGAACCAGCCATGCCCCCAGAGAAGGCTCCGCTTTCACAAGCGAAAGTCGATATTCTGCGGCATTGGATTCTGGGTGGAGCCAAAGATGATTCGGTAGCGGGCGAGTACAAAGTCACAATCCCCGAAACGTATAAGTATGCGCCTGCGATCAACAGCCTCGCCTTCAGTACCGATGGCAAACGGGTCGCAGCAGCCTGCCGAAGTGAAGTCGTTTTAGTGGACGCCGAAGGAGATGAACCGCCCCAACGATTGCCGACCAATTGCGATTTGATTTCGCACGTTGAGTTTAGTCCCAATGGCGAGTTGTTAGTCGCTGCTGGTGGTTCGCCTGCGCGATTCGGCGGTGTAACGTTTTTTAAAGCGAGTGACGGCAGCGTCGTCAACACACGCGAAATTGGCCACGACACCTTCTTTCGCGGCAATTTTTCGCCCGATGGCCTGACTTTGGCATTGGGCGGCGCAGATGGTGCAATTCATCTCGTCCCCATCGATCCAAATTCGCCACCACAGCGTTTTGAATTGCATAGCGATTGGGTTTTCGACGTAGCGTATACTCCCGACGGTAAGATGCTGGTCAGTGGTGGTCGGGACAAGGCGACGAAGGTCTGCTCGGTCGAAACGGGCGAGTTGCTACGATCGGTCGATTCGTCGACCGAATGGATTAGTAGCGTTGCTGCGGATGAACAATTTGGAATCGGAGGTGGTCGCGCAAAAACCGTGACGGGATACGAACTCAAGATTGCTTTGCAGAATGTTCAGGTAACAGGTGCAGGTAATGGAGCGAAACCGATCAGCCGACGCGCCCAATATGTGAAGGCGTTTGAATCGCAACCTGGCGAAGTGATCGACATGGTGACCAGTGGCGACCGCAAGTCGATCGCGATCGGCGGCGCGTACGGTGACGTCCGTGTCTATACTATTGCAGATCGCAAACGAACGGCTCTCGTTTCAGGAGTCCCCAACCCGGTCTTCAGCCTCGCGCTCAACAACGACGCGACTCGATTGGCCGTCGGCGGGAAGAATGGCGAAGTTCGCATCTATAAGTTGCCGGAAGCGGAGCTGCTCAAAACTATAGTTCCCGTCCCCGTCGCCGACCCAAAATAACCGGTGACTCAGCTGCGGCGGCTTAGCTACAATCGACGCTTGGGCTTTCTCGAACTTTCTACCGCTTTGTTCGAAACACTTTTCCGTATAATTCGTCTAGTGTGCATTGCTGTTCTGAATGGATTGTTGAACTGACTGAATTGGAAATTAAACACGAGGTGTGGGATGAACAAGTGGTTTGAGTTTAGTTGGAAACGCTGCCAGTCATTGAGTTCTGTATTGGCCTTGGTGGGTGTTTCGATGTCGTTGTCGATTTTGGCAAACCCGCTCGAGTTGCTGGCGGCAGAGCCCGCCTTTTCGGTGACAATCTCTGCGATCGATAGCGACACGAAAAAACCTCTTAAATCGCTGCGAGTCACTCCGACCACTTTCCGAGAAAACGCTCGCGCGGTCACATGGCAAAGCCAGTACCAAAAGAAATACGATTCCTTGCCAGCGACGTATACCATGGATCGCGGCTGGCAATCGACTTTGCTTCGCATCGAAGCCGACGGTTACATGCCAATAGTCAGCGAACCGCTCGCAAAAAAGACGGGCCTCGAGTTGAACGTCGTCTTACAACCACACCCGGGTTACTCGGCGACGGTTTTGACACCGGATGGCAAGCCAGCCAAAAACGCTTCGGTTGCAATGTGCACTTGGACTAAGGAAGTCAACGTCAAGAACGGCAAGATCAGATATGGTCATCACGCCGAGCGAACTGGCGGAATGGCACATACTAACGCGGAAGGAAATTTTCACTTGCCGCCAGAAGTCGATGTCTGGGTCTTGGTTATCGCACACGAATCCGGCTACGTTGAAATGACAAAAGAAGAGTTCGCTAAAGTAGAGAAGGTTCAGCTTCTGAAGTGGGGTCGAATTGAAGGAACTTTTGCTCTGGCTGGAAAACCGATGCCTGAACAAACGATCAATATCGGGGCGGGCCGCGGTGATGTCGAAGTCGTTTTGCATTATGAAACCGATAAAGTTACCACGGACGTAGAGGGTAAGTTTGTTGCCGAAACAATTCCACCCGTTCGACTGTATGTCAAACCTACGTTCAAGATCGGAGATCAATCGCTCGACTTGCTGATGTTTAGCGGCGTGATGAAGATCAAACCGGGCGTGACGAGCAAAGCTGATTTACCCACCATCGGCGCCGACGTCGTGGGCAAACTCCATATTGCGGGAGAAGACGCTCCAGATTTCCAAGAACTGGAATTGGACGTTTCAGTAATCTTGCGGCAACCGCGAATTTCCCGCTTCCAACCTGGCG
>Ga0115002_10006613_pt1 | contig 13286 bp, 9 predicted proteins | sample ArcticOcean_MG_C_8_FD_89576 | JGI IMG/M metagenome (GOLD analysis project Ga0115002, IMG submission 89576) | Marine microbial communities from western Arctic Ocean - ArcticOcean_MG_CB11_86 | ecosystem: Environmental > Aquatic > Marine > Oceanic | place: Arctic Ocean: Canada Basin | collected...
CAACTGGGTGTTACTGTTGCAACCAGCAAGTCTGTTAGGCGCAGGATCGACATGGCTCCTAACGCAATTGCTAACGTCTGTGCAAGAATTACCATCTGGAGCATAAAATCACGCGAACGGTAGATCCATAGATAAAGGGTCGCTCGTGTTGCACCTTCTTCTTTGAGACGCTCAAGCGTCGTTCGTGAAATAGCATTGCCAATCAAGCCTAGGCGTGCAAAAACCACCGTGGTCAATATTGCCAAAATAGCGATAAATGGGTGCGGCCACGCAGGGTCGTCCAAAAAGTTTACGCTCCTTTCAATTGCTGTTACAACTAATGATGGGAAAGATATTGACGTTCCTTAGCATGCATCTGTCGGTGCCCTGCATCTGTTTCGTGTTCAAAGCCAAGAAGGTGAAGCGTGCCATGTATAGCAAGGTGCAATACTTCTTGTTGTAATGAAAGCCCGGCTTCCCGAGCTTGTTCACTCGCTCGATCAAGGGATATATAAACTTCACCCAAGGGCGAAGTGGGATGAATGTCATCGTGCATTTCGAAGGACAATACATCTGTGGGCATGTCTTTATTGCGAAAGTCCCGATTGAGTTGATGGAGGTGACTGTCATCCGTTAAAACATAGGTAAGGTCTTGGGTGATGTTGAACTCCACCACCAAAGCTGAAATGACTTGCTCAATGGCGGGACAATCGACTTGAAAACGGGATACCAACTGCATAATATGAATATCCATCAAGCTTTCTCTCGTTGTTCTTTCTTTGATCTATCGGGGTTGCGAACCTGCCAAGGGTAAGGCACACGTTTGTGTCGTGAGGCCTGAAGTACGGGCAAAAAGGCTTCCTGGATTTTGTGCAGATCCCGCAGAGTCAAATCACACTCATCCAATTCTCCCGCAGTGAATCGCCCTTTGATGATGGTTTGTACCATGCTTTTTATTTGGTCTGGGTCGTTTGTCGAGAGCGTGCGTGTGGCAGACTCAACTGCGTCGGCAAGGTTGATGATACCAGCCTCTTTTGTTTGGGGTTTGGGCCCAGGGTAGCGAAAGTCTTCGTCGTGAACGCTTTGCTTGCCACCTTGTTCGAGCGCGCGGTGCTTAAAGGATGCTATTTCGGATGTACCATGATGTTGGGGTATAAGGTCTATAATTGCTCGGGGCAACCCTTCTTCTTCAGCGAGTTCCATACCCTCCTTGACATGCGAGATTAAGATCAACGCACTCATTTTGGGTTGGAGCTCATCGTGCGGGTTGATACCTTTTTGGTTTTCGATAAAATAGTGTGGACGAATCATTTTACCGATATCGTGGTAGTAACACCCTACCCGGGCTAACAATCGATCAGCACCAATGGCATCTGCTGCAGACTCAGAGATATTGGCCATATTCATGCTGTGGCTGTATGTGCCTGGCGCACGAATAGCCAAATTGCGCAAGAGTGTCCGGTTCAGGTCCGACAGTTCAAGTAGGGTAATCGGGGTTACAACGCTGAATATGCTTTCAAAAATCGGCAACAGACCTATTGTCAATATAGAAGATGCGCAGGCTATAAATATGCCAATGAGTAGGTCTTGTCGGATCTTGGTAAAGAACTCGGTGGGGTCAATATAGGTAAATGACAGGCTGCTACTTGATGCAATGGTAAGGATGTAGGTGATTGTTAGGAAGACTATAGATCGATAGAAATCGCTTCGGTGGCGTACTTGGCGAACAGAATAGGCGCCTATGACGCCCGTGATTAGAAAAACCAACCCATATTGTAACCCCCCTAAAATGCTTGCGCAAAGAATCGAACAGACCAATGAAATAACCAGCCCAATCTCTGCATCAAAAAGTACTGTAGCCAGCATCGCCGAAAGGGCTACCGGGACCAAAAAGGGAGAAATACTTTGTGTATCAGCAGCGTAATAAGCCACGAGGCAAGGGGTAAGGATGATGATGTCAAAAAGTATGATATTGGACACACGTCGGTAGATTGTGGGTTTGACGATGCTCAGAAATCCGAACAAGATAGCCAAAAGAAGCGCACTTATGACGGCCTGCCCTCCTTTTTGAATGGCATAAATCAACGGATCTTCTTGATGTTGTGTGTTGATATACTGCGCTAAGGAGTTCAATTTGTCGATATGGTCTGCCGTAATGCGGTCGTGTTCATCAACGATCCGTTCACCCTTAAGTACGGTACCCTTAATCCTCGAAATATTATCTGCTGCCTCTTGTCTTTGTTTTTCGGTTTCGGTTTGGTCATAGCTCAAATTGGGGGTGGAAAATGCAAGAACGAGTTCATAAATGGTTTTCACTTGCTCCGCTGCGGCAAGTGGCCATCGCCTTTTGATTACGCCTTGCAGGTCTTGGATGAACGTCGCGTGATCAATGAATTTTTCGAGAAAATATCGTTTTGATATCGAAGCTGTAATCAGAGTGACTTCCCGATGGTTGAGGGTGCTTTTTTTCTGTTGAAGAATGCCACCTTGGTAGGCGGATACTAAAATGTCGCGCGAAATCGTGATAATTTTTTGGAGTGTCTTGGGCGAACGATTAGATGCGTTAAGCAGTTCGTGAAACGTTGATTCTGACAAAGGACCTAACGCGGGGTAATTTTGTTTCACATTGTAGATGAGGGAGTCTGGGCGTGTTTGGGGTTGTAGTTCTTGAAGTTGGCTAATAAATCTTTCAAAATCTGTCAATTGTGTGTTTTGGATTTCTTGGTTTAATATTACAATGGGTGCAATTGCGTCTCGCGCTGCTTGTTTTGCTTGTTCGTACTCTTGGGTCCGTTTGATTACCGAAAATGTTTGGGGCGCGATTATTTCTTCGGGAGCGATAGCACTCTCCCGAAAATTTGAATATTCATGGAATTGGTTTGATGGAAACAATGCGGTAATCAGGCCTGCTGTAAGAATAAGTAGGCTGATCTTGATGGCATTGGTTCCTTGGGTTTGCCACCAATGCTGGATTGATGGCGTGCGACGATCCCGTTTCTTTTTATTTTGACTGAGCATCAGGTTTCATTCCTGTTTGGTGGATCGAAATCCTTACGTTGGGGTTCTTTATCGTCGTAGCGTTGATACGCATTGATGATTTTTTGGACTAAGGGATGTCGAACCACATCGTACTCGGTAAAGTTGACAAAGCTTATGGCTTCAATATGGGAGAGTATATGCTGGACATGCACAAGACCTGAAACAGTTTCCAGTGGAAGGTCTATTTGTGTGATGTCACCCGTAATGACTGCTTTGGCATTGTTACCCAAACGGGTCAAAAACATCTTCATCTGGTTCACTGTGGTATTTTGTGCTTCATCCAAAATCACAAACGCATTGTTCAGGGTGCGGCCTCTCATAAAAGCAAGGGGGGCGATTTCAAGGGTTCGCATTTCCAGCAAGTGACGTAATTGTCCATCGGGTAACATGTCATCTAGCGCGTCGTACAGAGGGCGCAGATAAGGGTCTACCTTGTCCTGGATATCCCCAGGGAGAAAACCCAGTGATTCACCAGCTTCAACAGCTGGACGTGTCAATATGATGCGTGCAATCTCTTTGCGTCGCAAAGCCTCAACAGCAGCAGCGACAGCAAGATATGTTTTGCCTGTTCCTGCTGGGCCAATGCCGAAAACAATATCATGTTTTTGGATTGCAGAGGCATACGTTATTTGTGTTTTGGAGCGCGGGCGAATGATTATTTGCGGTGTAGACAGAATGGGTTGAGCGAACGCGTCCAAATGGGTGTCGTCAGTTAAGCCGGGTGGTGCAAGAAGGTGGAGGGGGTCAATGTGGTCACCCCGTCTTAAGCAGGAAATCATTTCTTCCAGCAGTCCTGACACATGTTTGACCTTGTGTGTGGGCCCCTGAATACTAAGATGATCACCTCTCGCTCTTAACTGGACCTCGTAGCGCTCTTCTAGAGCGAGTAGGTTTGCATCGTTATGCCCATAAAGGGAGAGGGCATCAACACCAGAGATCGACAGTTTATGGGTATATGTTTTGGGGGGCATAGCGTTTTCCAAACAGAAAAACCCTCGTTCTGACATTAACAGCGAGAACGAGGGCTTTTGTTATTTTGTGTGCTGTGAACCTTCCATATTTTTGGAAAATCCAACCTCCAACAAACTATAAAGAAAGATTTAATGTGTTAGTTTGTTGGGATCTCAAGTACCTGAGCTGGGAAAACGAGACTCGGATCAAGGATTTGCTCTTTATTGGCTTGATAAATCCGATTCCATTTTGTGATGTCTTTGTAAACCTTGGCGGCAATAGTGGATAAGTTTTCGCCGCGCATCACTAAGTGTTGATTCAAATCAACACCAAAAGGAACGTTTAATACCCAATTGGGGTAGATCAGATCTGGATTTTTGATCTTGTTGCGATTCTCAACATAAATGCGAGGCCAAAGGTAAGGGTCACCGTAAATATCGTCTTTCTTAGCGATTCGCCAAAGGCTATCATTCTTCATGACTGAGTACTGGCGGATGCGTTTGCGAGGCATCCGCGCATTAATCTGTTCCAGAAGATTGTCGATGCTGGCCAATTTTAACGTGCCAGCAGGGAACAAAGCCCGCTTGTCGCTTTTAAGTTCTTTAACGCGGGCCTCAATTTGATCAACTTCATCGCGGACTTCAAACAATGCATCGTCAGAAAGGCCACGAACCCCCATTAAACGTGCTTCAATTCGGTCAAGTTCCTGGAGGAAATCGTTCAGGCCATTTTCATCAGAACCGACCAATTCATAAACATTTGTTTTCAGACCTGCTGTCTGGGTGTCAAGGTCACCAATTTGCTGTGACAACTCATCACCCGCTGTTTTACATTCAAGCAAAGCTTTATTCGCTGTTGTTTGTCGTGTTTGGTATTCTGCAAGTTTCAGTTTGTATTCATCGTAGGTCATGCCCGTCTGAGCGTATCCCTGAGTTGACAAAGCAATGAGGGTTATGGCGCAGCAGACGAGAAGTAACCCGAAACGTTTAAAGCCTATCATCCGGAAAACTCCTTTCACACCGTTTTTGTTCTATTGTCCCAAAGACTGCTGCACAGAACTTTTAATATTCTGCCACTTTGCCAGTTCTTGTTTCTTTTGGGCAAGTTGTCGTTCGAGTTCAGCCCGTCGTTGTTTACATGTATCCAGTTCAGCTTCAGACGATTCTGCCTGTTTGCGTGCCTCTTCAAGGGTCTGTAAATCTTTGTCAGACGCCATTGCGGTACAACCACTTAGAAGTGGTAGAGACAGGAAAGCAAGCGTCAGTCCGCAAGAAGCAATACTTCTCAGCAGTCTGCATTTTTTCATAACCCAAAAGTCTCCTTGGGGCATTAGGGGATGGATTTGCTGTAAATGGAGGTTTTTAAAATAGCTTACAGCAAAATATGAATTGAATCACGTCCCGCAGAAAGTACTACATAAACTCGGCAAAGTCAAGAAAAAATTACACTAAAGTGTTGAATTGTATTGTCTATTCGGTTCTGGCTACAATATCCTTAGACCAAGCTCGCGTAGCTGTGCGGGGTCTACTTCCGATGGTGCGTTATCCATTAGGGAAGACGCGGCATTGGTTTTGGGGAAGGCGATGACATCTCTGATAAAGTCTTTGCCCGCTAAAAGCGCCACAAGACGGTCATATCCAAACGCGATACCACCGTGAGGCGGAGCACCATATCGGAATGCGTTGAGAAGAAAACCGAACTTTTCATTGGCCTCTTCGGGAGAAATGCCCAACAGGGAAAACATGCGTTCTTGGACTTCCCGTTGGTGAATACGAATACTCCCCCCGGCAATTTCGTTGCCGTTAAGAACCAAGTCATAAGCCCGAGAACGCACTGTGGCAGGGTTTGTCTCAAGTTTGCCCATATCCTCGGGAAAGGGCGATGTAAATGGATGGTGGCACGCGACAAACCTTTTTGAATCGTCGTCGTATTCCAGCAGTGGAAATTCTGTGACCCACAATATGCTGTATTGGCCGGGTTTTAGCAGATCCTGCTGTCTGGCCAATTCAAGGCGGAGGTTGCCCAATGCTTGGGTGACAACTGCTGGTTGGTCTGCAACAAACAGGAGAAGGTCGCCCGGTTTGGCTTGAAGTGATTCCCGCAAGAGGTTTTGCGCTGCTTCTGGGAAAAACTTAACAACAGAAGACTCAAGCCCATTGTCTGTTACTTTAATCCAAGCCAGGCCTTTAGCCCCGTAAGTGGCCACAAATGCGGTCAAATCGTCAATTTGTTTGCGCGAAAAATGGCCGCATCCAGTTGCGTTAATCGCCCGCACGAGCCCACCGCTACTGATCACGTTTTTGAAAACTTGGAATTCCGATGCCTCAGCGGCCTTGGTGATGTCGACGATCTCAAACCCAAAACGGGTATCGGGACGGTCGGTGCCAAAGCGAGCCATAGCCTCTTGGTGGGTGATGCGGGGGATTGGATTGACGAGCTGAACGCCGATGGTGTGTTCGAAAACATGGCGGGCAAGTCCTTCGGCAAGGTGCATGACGTCGTTTTCATCAACAAACGACATTTCTATGTCAATTTGTGTAAATTCGGGTTGGCGATCCCCTCGCAAATCTTCATCACGGAAGCATCTAACGATTTGAAAATAGCGATCATATCCGGCAACCATCAGGAGCTGTTTGTAGGTCTGTGGCGATTGAGGCAGCGCGTAAAAAGACCCCGGGTGCACACGGGATGGAACCAAATAATCTCGCGCACCTTCGGGGGTGCTCCTCATGAGGTAAGGTGTCTCGATTTCAAGGAAGTCTTGCTCGACGAGGTACTGTCGGGTTTGTTGCGCCGCTTTGTGTCTTAAAATAAGAGCTTCTTGCATGTTGGGACGTCGAAGGTCGAGGTAGCGGTAACGCAAGCGTAGTTCTTCGTTTACCTCCGTGTCGGCTTCAATTGCAAATGGCGGGGTTTCTGAAGCGTTTAACAATTTGAGATCCGTGCACTCAATATCGACCTGTCCCGTTGGTAGGTTGGGATTTGCCATTCCATCTGGACGAGGCTCTACTCTGCCTTTAACGGCTATAACAAATTCGCTTCGAATGTTTTCTGCTGTGGTGTGTGTGTTTGCTTTGAGATCGGGGCGAAATACAACTTGGGTGATTCCCCAACGGTCGCGTAGGTCTACGAAAATAACCCCACCGTGGTCTCGTCGTTTGGACACCCACCCCATGAGTGTGACCTCGGTGCCAACATCTTCAACGCGCAATTGGCCACAATTGTGCGTGCGTTTCCAGTCGCCGAGCGACTCAGTCATTTCATGTTCTCCTGCGGTTTTAAGAAATACCGCGTTTCAAGGTTTCAGAAATTTTGAGCACATCTTATTGGGACAACTTACCTTGTGCTCATTTCTTAAGGTCTTTAAACACACAAGGTAGTGGTTTAATAATTGAAGCCGCGAACTATAAGCAGATCTAACGCCACACAATTTTTGAATTGATTGTCAATAAGGGTTTTTTTGCTTGTTTATTTCGTGGAAATGCAGCTGATTTGAGCGGGCACAGACGGGCAACAATAAAGATAAGTATCCTATTTGTCAAGATTTAAGGGGATTCGCTAAAGGCAGCTTCAATGTGCGTGACTTTTGGGTACTGGGTTGTAAGATCAACGGTGATGACATCAAACCTTAGTGTCTGCGAAGGCCAATGGTTGTGGATTAAGTAGGCGCGTGCAATTTTTATGATTTGTCTTTGCTTTTTTGCGGTGACCCAGGTTTGTGGGGCCCCAAAGCTCGATTGCGTCGCTGTTTTGACCTCGACGAACGATAACACATCGTTTTTTTGAGCAATGATGTCAATTTCCCCCCCCACGGCACGATAGTTTTTCTCGCGAATGGTGAAACCATTTTTTCGTAAGAAGGCGGTCGCGAGTGCCTCTCCCTTGTTACCGGGACGTTCCAGTGTCGTGCGTTTTTTGCTGTAGAGATCACGAAGGGCTTGGATTTCTTGGGGAGGAAGGGATGAAGATGCAGAACCGATTGTTTCCCCCATGGCTGTTAGCTTGGGTAGTGAGTCCGCTGCAGCTATGCCCTCGGCGAAGTCGTCGAAATCTGCTGAGAAAGCTTGGAAGTTGTGTGGGACACCTGCGAATGTGTGTCGATGAATGGGTGTTGGGCCGTGTTTTCGTAGGGCAGCAAGATGTTGGGCGCTGCCATACCCTTTGTGACCCGCAAGTCCGTATTCGGGGTATTCAAGGTCATACTTGACCATGAGACGATCTCTGGTAACTTTGGCTATGATTGAGGCTGCTGCAATAGATATCGACTTTCGGTCACCCCCAATGATGGCCATTTCGGCGAATTTGCTTTCTGGTAGGGCATTGCCATCGATCAAAATTCTATCTGGTGGAATGGACAATGCATCAATGGCTCGGCGCATAGCAAGATGGGTTGCATTGCGAATGTTGAGGGTGTCAATTTCCTGTGGAGTGGCTTCACCAACACCAATGGCCAGCGCAATGGTTTGAATTTGGTCAAAAAGTATTTCTCTTTTTTGTTCTGAGAGTTTTTTGGAATCATTGAGCCCAACGATCAACGTGTGGGCCGGTAGAATGACGGCTGCTGCTGTTACCGGACCGGCCAAAGGACCTCGGCCTGCTTCATCGACGCCCGCGATGTGCGTGAGTCCTCTTGCTCTCAATTTGTTTTCAAGGGAACCCATTTGCTCCAAACGTGCATCTTCTTGGGCATCGGCTCTCTTGCGCCGTCTCACTTGAACTGCCAATTGGCGTACGCCAGATCGGGGGTCCTGTTCAAGGATCTGGAGGGTAGCCTCTTCTGGTGGGAAGGCAGCTTCTACGGCTTTTTTAATGTCTGAAACCGTCATGTTTGGAATTTGTTCAGTGAGCATACCAGTATCCTGTGTTGGGATGTCAACGATCTGTTACTTGCAAGATAATGCATTTGGGCAATGGTGGAAGCGAAATATGCGATTTAAATGCGGGTTTGTGTTGGGAATTTGATTTGAAGGGATCTTGTGTGTATCTTCTCCCTGATAATTCTTAACTGCTATAGAGGCGATCTATTATGGACAAAGATGGCAATCTCGCCAATTTGAAAAAACTGCTCCCCTTCGTAAAACCCTATGTACCTCGGTTAATTGGTGGGGTCATTGTCACTGTGGTGCTGACCGTCCTGGGTATGACCCCACCTTTGATTATGAAGTATATCGTAGACGAAGTAGTTATTGGGGGCAATTGGAGCCTACTGGAAATGCTTTTGGTTATTTCTATTAGTATACCCATTTTGTCTGCGGGTCTGCGGGTCATCAATACGTTTACCATTTCTTATGTGTCCCACCGACTGATTATGGATTTGCGCCGCACGCTGTATGGTCGCTTGTTGCAACTCCCCATGCGGTTTTACGATGAGATGGGCACAGGCAAAGTCATGTCGCGGTTGATGAGCGATGTTGCCACCGTGCGTAGTATGGTGACGATGCGCGTGTTAAGCATTATCACCGATTTCATCACCTTCTGGGTCGCCATGTTTATGTGTTTGGTGTTGAATTGGAAGATGGGTCTGATACTTATTCTACTGTTGCCACTTTATCTATTCAACTATTTTGGGTGGCAAGGTCCCATTCGTGAATCTGTGCGGGCATGGCGAACCAAAATGGATCGTGTATCTGTTGGTTTGCAAGAACGACTCAGTGGCGTGGCGTTGGTGAAAGCCTATGGCCGAGAAAAAAAGGAGAACCGCGCTTTTACCGAAGAAACCCACGAAAGTCTGAGTCAAGCCATGATAACGGCTGTTTATCGAGCTGGGTATAATTCAGGTGTGTGGGCCGTATCTGGATTGCGGAATACCATCATCTTTTGCATGGGATGTTACTTTGTCATTATCGGTGACATGACTTATGGTGCCGTGATGGCTTTTTTGTCTTTTGCACAGCGCATGTTTGAACCTGTTCTCAATTTGACACAGATGGCGATGCAATTGCAAACGATGATGGTTTCAGTGGAACGCATCCTGGAGGTTTTGGAGTTTCCTATTGATATCGCAGATAAAAAAGATGCGGTGACACTTCCTCACGTTAAAGGTCACGTGAAATTTGAGGATGTTGTGTTTGAGTATAAGGCTGGGGAACCCGTTATTAAAGGTGTGGACTTAGAAGTACAACCGGGGCAGGCCGTGGCTCTCGTTGGCCACACTGGGTGTGGAAAGACGACCTTGACCAGCTTGTTGATGCGTTTTTTTGATGTTAAAAGTGGGGCAATAAAAATAGATGGCTATGATATTCGGGATGTAAAAGTAAGGTCTCTACGCACACAGATTGGGCAGGTGTTGCAAGATTCTGTTCTGTTTAACGTGAGTATTCGCGAAAATTTACTGTATGGCCGCCCCGATGCAACCGAAGCTGACTTGATCGAAGCCGCTCGGGTTGCGGAAATTCATGAATTTATTATGCGTACGTCAGCCGGATATGATACCATGTTGGGCGATGAAGGCATTAAGCTGTCGGTAGGAGAAAAGCAGCGATTGGCCATTGCTCGGGCTGTTTTGACTGATCCTGCAATCTTGATTTTAGACGAAGCCACATCGTCACTGGATTCTTTGTCGGAAGCGCTGATTCAAAAGGCCATGGCCAATGTGCTCAAAGGCCGAACTTCATTTGCAATTGCTCACCGCCTATCAACGATTGTCAATGCCGACATCATTGTTGTGATGGATCAAGGTGAAATCGTTGAGTTGGGCAATCATGAAACATTACTTGAGATTCCTGATGGGAAGTATCGGCAGTTGTATGAACAACAGTTTGCCGGTTCTGTCTCTGAGGGAATTGAAGCTGCGGATTGAGTCTTAACAATGAATAGCATGAAACGTTTTATTAAGATATATATCAAACCCTACTGGTTTCGGATGCTGATGGTGATGCTGATGGCAGGTACCACGTCGTCTTATTCGTTCCTCTTAGGGTATATTTCGAAATTCACCATTGATGAAGTCTTGCAACTAAAAACCGCGGGTCAGGTTGCGACAGATGCGCGGATGAAGACCTTGAGCCAGGTCGAAAAACTCTCGCGCAGAGATCCACAGAACACGCTTCCTCATTCTTGGAATGACGAGGATGTACAACCACCTAAATCGAGAACCGAGAAGATTCAGTGGTTGTGGTGGATTTTTATTTTGTATTTGGTGGTTCGTACACTTTTTGCAATCATCAATTGGTTCTACAATTACAATATTTCTTTTGTTGGCCAGCGGATCGTGTTTCGCATTCGGCTCGATTTGCATCAAAAGATACAAAAGCTCCAGATGACATTCTTTGACAAGCAGCAAACTGGGAAGATCATGTCACGGATTTTAGATGATGTGGGTTTGCTCCAAAGCGAAGTGACGACGACTTTTGTAGAAACAACGCGTCATGTGGCGCGGATCCTTATTGGCATTATTGTGTTGTTATCAATTGATGTGCAGTTGGCGTTGATGGCTTTTTTAGCCTTGCCTTTGTATGTGTTGACTTACAAAGGGTTTCAAAAGGCGATAGCGACTACCTTTTCTCGATATCGGGAAGCCTATGCCGACACCTATGGCATTTTGGAAGAGCGTGTGAAGGGTATTCGTGTGGTACTGTCGTTTGCACGTGAAAGGCGAGAATTTCGCCAATTTTTCAAGCGTTTGGGTGGGATTTTCCGTTTGGGCCTAAAAAGCAATATGCTCAGTGTGGGATTAAGCGCGACATGTGCTTTGGTAAGTGGTGTGGCCTCGGCGATTATTTTTTATTTGGGTGCATTGCAAGTACGTGGTGGGGCGATGAGCGTAGGGGATTTGATCTATTTCAACATGTCGATGGGCAGTCTGTTTCAGCCTTTGGTTGCGTTGACAAATGTCAATGCCGTGATTCAGCAGATGGCGGTGGTCATCTCTCGCGTGTTTGAAGTGTTGGATGAAGACGTGAGGATCGAAGATCGGGAAGATGCCGTGAATTTGAAAAATGTGCATGGACGTGTGCGATTTACAGGCGTGTCGTTTCGCTATAACGAAACTGCTGATTACGTGCTCAGGGATCTCGATTTCACCGTCAAACCGGGCACCTCAGTTGCTGTGGTTGGGCCATCAGGTGCAGGTAAGAGTACCCTTGTAAGCCTACTGATGCGTCTTTATGAACCTACGGAAGGCAAGATTTTTTTGGATGATTACAATATTCAGGATATCAAGATCTCGTCCCTAAGGAACCACCTGAGCATGGTACCTCAAGAACCCGTATTATTTTCGGGGACGATTGTCGATAACATCCGGTATGGACAAGAGGGGACTACTGCAGAGCAAGTTATGTCTGCAGCGAAGTCGGCAGAATTGCACGATTTTATTATGAGTTTACCAGAAAAGTATGAGGCGCGTGTTGGAGAACGTGGCTCCAATCTTTCGGGAGGGCAGAAACAGAGACTGGCATTTGCGATGGCGTTGGTAACCGACCCGAGCATTCTCATTTTAGATGATACCACGTCGGCCTTAGACGCCAAAACGGAAGCCAAGATTCAAGTTACACTGGACCGCATTATGGAAGGACGAACAAGCCTTGTGATTACACATCGGATTTCAACAGCCATGCGGGCAGATCGGATTTTGGTATTAGACAATGGGCGTATGGTAGGGTGGGGTAAACACTTGGAATTGTTGGATAGGTGTGATGTTTATCGACGCTTGCATGCCCAACAACAAAATACAGATCAAGATACTGAGTTGTTTTCTGAAGAGACCAACTTGTAGAAGGCAGAAGATCGCATCGTACATAAAATAAGGGGATGGTGTACAACCATCCCCTTATATCTTTATAAGCAAAAACTCAGGCAATGCCCTCTTTAACCATTTGTTTATAAAGCGTTTCATCGTCGCCACTGTATTTTTTGTTACACAAATCACAACCGACACAAGAGCGTTCGTAACAATTTTTGTGGATACGCACTGGATATTGTTTTTTAAAGGCTTCAGCGTTTTCCTCATTGCCAAAGACAAAACGGTCTTGGTTGGGGCCAAAAGATGCGTAGACGATCACTGGTTCGTCCTCGTACTCACTGAGGGGTTTTTCGGTCCAACTGTCTATGCCTGCTTGCTCACGCACACGAGATTGTCGTTTGCGTTTGATTTCTTCATCCGTCCAGGCAAATTCAACATATTCGACGTTTTCTTTTGAAACTCTGGCCCGAACCACGCCATCGGTAATCCCCAACAAGAAGCCACCTTTTGTGTCAAAAGTGGTACCGCATTCGATTTGACGACCGCTTTTGAGGTGGATAATGGATTTGCCTTCTTCAGGCGAGATGAATGAAAACCAACCGCAATTGGAACAGACGGTTGTAAACACAAATTGGCG
>Ga0115002_10006619_pt1 | contig 13274 bp, 11 predicted proteins | sample ArcticOcean_MG_C_8_FD_89576 | JGI IMG/M metagenome (GOLD analysis project Ga0115002, IMG submission 89576) | Marine microbial communities from western Arctic Ocean - ArcticOcean_MG_CB11_86 | ecosystem: Environmental > Aquatic > Marine > Oceanic | place: Arctic Ocean: Canada Basin | collected...
AGCGGAACGTTCGTTTCTGAAAGATTCAGTAGCGGTCAGCGATCAGCAGTCAGCTTTCAGCTAGAAACACAAGGCGTTCCACACTTATTAAAGCTGATGGCTGACTGCTGAAAACTGATCGCTACGTTGCCTGTTTCCCTCATTCGATAGCCATTCGGTCACTCATTATGTCATCTTCAGGGCGTATTCGCCGCTATCCCTCTGTCGGAACGTCCTCCATCACCCACCGCGAGCCGCGGGGGAGCGAACCCCCTTGGGAAATGGCCATTTACGGCGACTTGACCGACAAACAGCCGGAATTGATCGGCCAATTGCTCGACGTCCCGCCGAACAGTCGCGGAACAATCTTCTTCGATTCCTGTGGCGGAAGTGCTTACACGGGGCTGGGACTGGCGAGCCTGATTCAACTTCGCGGGCTGCATGCGGTCGGTGTGGTGGCAAGTGAATGCTCGTCGGCCGCCTTGCTGCCGTTCGCTGCCTGTCGCGAACGATACGTCACGGCTCATTCGACGTTGCTGTTCCACCCCATTCGCTGGTCGAGCGATGACGACATCCGCATGGAGGAAGCGGCCGAGTGGGCGCGGCATTTCCAATTGCTGGAAAAAGATCTCGATGCCCTGCTGTCACGAATGTTCGACATCGACGAAAAACAACTCGCCGAGTGGACCTGTCCGGGCAAGTTCGTCTCGGGTCGGGAATTGGTGCAGGCCGGGCTGGCGAAAGAAATCGACTTATTCTCGGGAACGGTGTGGGATCAGATCAAGAAACTGGGGGACTAAACTCCGACGACAGCCAAACAAATTGAACCACAGAGGCCGCAGAGGAACACAGAGGAGTGTCACTGCAAAACGGAGGGGAATATGAAAGTCTCGAAGCAAGTGGCGCGCTCTGACAACGGAAGGGCGTGGTCACTGTGCTCGCCACGCCCATCTCGTTGGTCTGGGACGTGCCACCTAACGGCTCACTCAACACTCAAGACAAACGTGATCTGATGACGGACGTCCAAGTGCTCGCGGCCATTGTCGCGGTGATTTTCGTGGCGTCGTTTGCGCGCTCGGCCGTGGGGTTTGGCGACGGGGCGATTTCGATGCCCTTGCTGTTGCTGTTTCTTCCGCTGGAGCGTGCGGCTCCTTTGGTTGGGTTGATGGGGTTCACGCTTTCGTGCGTTATTCTGGCGATGGACTGGAAGCACGTCGATTTTGCTGCGGCCAAGTGGTTGATTGCTGCGACGGCGATCGGGGTGCCGTTCGGGTTATGGTGGCAGACAGCCGTCCCTGAGACTTACACGAAAGTCGCATTAGGGGTAGTGCTGATCGCCTACGGTATTCGCCGCCTGACCGACGAGTTAGTCGTTCCGTATCTGGAAAAGATGCCAGGCCTCACACTGCTGACCGGTCTGTTCGCAGGCGTGCTCGGCGGAGCCTACACCATTCCGGGTGTTCCGGTAGCGGTCTACGGACACGTGAGACAATGGCCGCCGACGAAATTCCGCGCGACCATGCAGGGTTTCTTCACCCCGACGTACATCGTCATTCTTGGTGGGTACGCTTGGCAAGGACACATCACCGGTGACGTGCTGGTGCGTTACGGCTGGTCGCTGCCCGCGATTTTGGTGGGGCTGGCGTTGGGCAACTGGGTCAACCCTCGCATGCCGGTCGCGACGTTTCGCGTCATCGTCAGATACGCACTCGCCGCGTTGGGGTTGCTGCTTGTCGTGCAGAGCCTGCTCGGCTGAACCGCATGACCCCGCCCAGTTCGCCGTTCTTCTTCAGCGGACCAACATTGAAGGCGCGAAGATGGCATCTTCGGTGAGGATCGTTTTGGGAGTGCCCTTGATGACGGACGAATCCATGAACGGTGCCGGTTGAACCATCACGTATTTGTTGCTGCCGGTCAGTTGCACTTCGAGAAGGCGCACACCGACAAACTTGACGACCGTGTAAGTCGCATTGTTACCCGGTCCCGACACAGCACTAAAAATCGGTATGGCGCGTGGTTGGCCGATGATAGCGGTGAGTTCATCCTTGATGCCCGCACTTAAGCCGGTATCGCCGTTGAGGTCGATCGGCGTGACATCCAGCCGAAACTCGCCTCCATAGTAAGCCATATCGCTGGCGTTCAGTCCGTTCAGGATTTGCCGCGATAAGTCGGCCGTGCTGTTGTTGGCGCTGCCGATGTCGACAGTCCCCCGGTTGCCCGGCGGCAAGGTGGTGTCGGATGTGGGATACAAGTCGAAGTCGATGATGCCGTCCGAGCCGGCGGTGATCGCTCCCGTCACCGGATCATAAGCGTAATTATCGTTGCCGACACCGGCCAGGACGTCGTTCCATGTTTGCTCGTCGAAGGCGATCGGCAACACGCCAGCGGTTTGTGTGCTGCCCGCTTCGATCCGGAATCCAACACCCTGAGCCAGGATGGACGTCGCGGTGACGGAGAGACCGGCGGTTCGATGGCCGATGATCGGTGCGAAGAACAAGGATAACGGTCCGTCACCATTGCCTGCCGAACCGTCCTCGGGTAATGCCACGTTGCGGCGGATGGTCACCTCGACCATATTGTACGGGGCAACCCCCCAACTTTCCGTCCACGTACTCGTTCCTGCATCCCAAGAGCGTTGTCCGAATCGCACATCACGGGCACCATCGAGATAGGCTGATGACCGATCGGCCACGCGGTTCGCGGCAGCCACATCAACGGCCGCCTGACGAGAGATCGCCGCGACTTCCGCTGTTGTCTTGCTGGCCCCTAAACCCCAGCCGTCCGGCAATTCCATGCCGGCCGCAAACACACCCGCGTCGGCCGCGTTTTGCATTTGCGTTTTGGCCAGCGTGATGTAACCCACATCGACCGAGAACGAACTGAACGCCAAAATGACGACCAGCACAGCAGCCGAGAGCACAATGATGTTGCCCGCACGCCGTGTTTCGGACTTGTGAGTTCGATTGATCTGTTCTGTGCGATTGATCTGTTCTGTGCGATTGATCTGTTCTGTGCGATTGGTATTCATGGCTGCTGATCCCGATGCGCTCTGGTCGGCAAAGTTGTTTGAAGAACTCGGCCAGCCGAAACATTCGGGCCGAGGACACCCTCCACCCGACGACTTGGTCCATTCAATGATGCTTAGTCGCCCGTCAATTCGTGAACGACTCGTTCGGTGGAATCGGTGGAGATAAGCGTTCCGTCAGCCTGGTAGTACCGCACCCGCTTGAGAACCAGTTTGGTCACGCGATTGGCCGCGAAGCCCACCCGCGACTTGCTCACCGAAACGCTCGGGCTGTAGTTGTCGAGGTTCGTCAAGGTCGTGGCCGTGAAGTATTTCAGGTAGCCTTGGCTGCCGAACTTGTCCCAGGTGGTCGAATCGCCGTTCATGATCTCGATGTGCAAGTTGTCATCGCTGACCGACATTTGAGTGGTGTAGGTCACCACTTCGCCGACCGTGCTCAACGTGTTCGAATTGGGGAAACCGCGGTAATTGGTAACCTCCCCCAGCTTCCAGCTTTGCAACTGCATACCGCCGGCTGCGTAATATGGTTCAGCTCGAAGACCGCATGCACAGCGTCGATGGTGGCGTTCGGTGAAATCACCGTGATGACCTGCGGTGCATTACCGTCGGGGTCGGGAGTGGCAACTTGCAACTCCCAATCCTCTTCCACCTTGGTGACGACAGGGCTGTCGGCCCAGGCCTTCGCATCAGCGACAAACAAAGCGACTATCGCGAAGACAATGATGAACAGTGGCCGCAACCAACCGAGCGATGCATCTCGGTGCGTAGCATCTCGGTTTTCGGTAGCCTTTTCTTCCCCAACCTGGCGCAGCGTGCTTACAGTCATAGCGACTTCCCCTTCACTGAGGTCCATTCGGTAGCTTGGCGATCTCGCACTCGCGAGACCCATAGCTTTGCGCCCCCGTTTCACAACAGGTTTGCCATTTATCGTGGTCACCCCCGAAGGAGTGGATCACTCATGTCTTGGCATCATGCCGAAGGAGGCTGGCAGTCATCGCCAGCCCAGTTGGGGAACGTCATTCGAGAGGGGCGTCGAAAGAATCTCATGGACAACCAAGTTGGCGTCCAACGAAAGACTAGGTCGCATTAATGACGGGGCAAATTGATTCTGGACAATTCGCATAAAAATCGTCAGATTCCTTATGTTGCATCGAAGCAACATAAGTCGCGAGCAGGCAACATGGGACGATGACTCAAGAGAACCAGCCCGACACGCAAGCGAGGGACGCAGCGGTTTCCCTTTGCGTCCCTTGCTCGCGATGCGGGCTGGTACAGAGTTCGTTCGGAGAAGCCGAATTAACGCGGACGCGTTGCGGTCTGCACACGTCGGTTCCAGTACACGGCCGTGTCGTCGACCACCCAAGGCGTCGACCAGGTCTTGCCATCGTCCGGGCTGATGACGTCGAAGAAGAAGCTGTTAAACTTCTCCGCCTTGATCCCATACGGGAACTGCGACGTCAGATGATCCGCAGCCGTCAGGTTGTCCACGCCGGGGCTGGCGTAGTAATGCACTTGGCCATCCGGCGTGACCGACATGCCGAGCGTCCACCAACCGGTTTGTGTGATTTCTTTCACCCCGAAGTCCTGCCCCTGCGAGCCGCCACGGACGACAAGCAACGCCGAGTCTTTCTCGACATTCGCGTCGGTCTCGCTGTTGAACTGCACGAAGATGCCGGGCCAGTACGTTTCGTACTTTTTCTTCGGACGACGGCTGCCGAACAAGCCCCGTCGTTTCTTCTCGCGGTCCCAACCCCAACCGCTGACAGAAATACGCAGCCCTAACGTGGTGTCCGTGCTGTTTTCCCATTCCTCGAACGGAGGAAAATAAACCCGCACCACCGTACTGGGCGACCAGCCTGTCGGAATGAAACCACCGATCGCATGATTCAACCCGAAGATCAGGTCGTCCTGCTTGCTGTGGTAGCTGGGGCGACCGGGAATGCCCGTGTGCAGCGTGCGCATCAACATGGAATGCTTGCTGCCTGAAAGTCCACCCGGGGGGGTCGGCACGCGTTTAACGATATCCGGCTGCCCCCGCTTGGGTCCTTCGTACCACAAGCTGTTCTTGCTTTCGCCCGCGGGAAATCGTCGCTGTTGGTCTTCTTCCTTGCTGCCTTTCGGGAAGTTGTGCGTGAACGACCAATCTTCCGCTTCAAAGTCGTCGAAGGCGGCCCGCTGTCCGGTCCCCGGAATCAGCTGCGCCTGGAGCGTTCCCGCCCCGAAAACCGTAAACGCCAGCGGCACCACGGCTACCCACAACGCAATCTTTGAAGCACGCATATTCGTTCATCCTTGAACGTCTTTCCCGAACAGTTGTCACCCCGATTATCGGAAACAACGAACGTCGACTTTGCGTTTCGTTCCGAACTTGCCGCCAGCCGGCCTTCAAACCATGCCGACCGTTCGGCTTCTTCCGCTTTGGTAATTCAGGAAGAATGGAAAAACCTTGCCGAACAGAGATTCCAGGCGAGCGGCCAGCGTGAGCTGGCTGTTACGTTGCAGAGAATCCGGACGCTCACGCATCCGGCTCGCCAGAAGTCACACCTCGTTGACATGTCCGAAATCGGACCGGTAAGATCGTCTTTCAAAACTGCAACAGATTGCCCCCACGACGAGGAATCGGCTATGAGTTCCGGCGACAGTATCGAGAGTGTCCTGAAAGAAACCCGTATCTTTCCGCCGCCCGCCGACTTTGTCGAGCAGGCCAACATCAAGAGCGAAGAGGAATACCAGCAGTTGTGGGATCGGGCCAAAGACGACCCGGCTGGCTTCTGGGGCGACATGGCCGAGAACCTCGATTGGTTCAAGAAGTACGACACCGTTCTCGAAGGCGACATGCCCGAGACGAAGTGGTTCACCGGCGGAAAGCTCAACGCCTCGTATCAATGCCTCGATCGGCATCTTGACAACTGGCGGAAGAACAAAGCGGCCATCATCTGGGAAGGCGAGCCGGGCGACACCCGCGTGCTCCGCTACCAGGACTTGCACCGCGAGGTCTGCAAGTTCGCCAACGTGCTCAAAAGTTTGGGCATCGAAACCGGCGACCGCGTCACACTCTACATGCCGATGATCCCCGAACTGGCCATCGCCATGCTGGCGTGTGCCCGCATCGGCGCGGTGCATTCGATCATCTTCGGTGGGTTCTCCGCCGAAGCGATTGCCGATCGCAACAACGACGCCCAAGCCAAGCTCGTCGTCACGGCTGACGCCGGCTGGCGTCGCGGCAAAGAGGTTCCACTCAAAGCCAACGTGGATGAAAGCCTTGAGAAATCACCGTCGGTCGAGAAGGTCGTCGTCGTGCGACGCACCGGGACTGATGTCGAGATGGTGCCCGATCGCGACTACTGGTGGCACGACCTGACGGAAAACGCATCGACCGAATGCGACCCCGTTGAACTCGACAGCGAACATCCGCTGTTCATTCTCTACACGTCCGGCAGCACGGGCAAACCCAAGGGCGTGCTCCACACGACCGCCGGTTACATGCTGGGCACCACGATGACGTCGCAGTGGGTCTTCGACCTTAAAGAGGACGACACCTACTGGTGTACCGCCGACATCGGTTGGGTGACCGGTCACAGCTACATCGTTTACGGCCCGCTTTCCAACGGAGCCACCACGGTGATGTACGAGGGCGCTCCGAACTGGCCCGATGAAGGTCGGTTTTGGGAGATCGTCGAGAAGTACCAAGTCAACATTTTCTACACCGCACCGACCGCCATTCGCGCGTTCATCAAATGGGGCGATGAATGGCCCGCCAAGTACGACTTGTCCAGCCTGCGTTTGCTCGGCACCGTCGGCGAGCCGATCAACCCCGAGGCCTGGATGTGGTATCACCGCACGATCGGTCAGGAACGCTGCCCGATTATCGATACTTGGTGGCAAACCGAAACCGGCGGCATCATGCTCAGTCCGCTACCCGGCGTGACCGCCACCAAACCCGGCTCCTGCACGAAACCGCTGCCCGGTGTTGTTCCGGATATCGTCACCGAAGATGGCAAGAGTCTGGGCGATAACGAGGGCGGACTGCTCGTCCTGAAACAGCCTTGGCCCCACATGCTGCGCACCCTTTACGGCGACCACGATCGGTTCCTGGAAACCTACTTCAGCCAAATCACCGGCAGCTACTTCGCCGGTGACGGGGCGCGTCGCGATGAAGACGGTTACTATTGGATCATGGGCCGGGTCGACGACGTACTCAACGTGGCCGGTCATCGGCTGAGCACGATGGAAGTCGAAAGCGCACTCGTCGCGCATGAACAAGTCGCTGAAGCAGCCGTTGTCGGCTTTCCTCATGAACTCAAGGGCGAGGGCATTTGCTGTTTCGTCTCCTTGAAGAAAGGCGACGGTAACGATGCATTGAAAGACGAATTGAAGCAGCACGTCCGTAAACAGATCGGCGCAATCGCCACGCCGGACGTCATCCGTTTCGCCGCTGCCCTCCCAAAAACACGCAGCGGAAAAATCATGCGCCGCCTACTGCGCGACGTCGCCGCCGGCAAGGAAACGGCAGGGGATACCACAACACTCGAAGACTTCTCGGTGCTGGCAAGTTTGCGAGATTCGAAAGAATAACCGACGCGGTCTTGTCGCCAGGCGAGCGGCGGGTGTCAACCCGCTGGTACGTCCCAGTCGTTGTGCGCACGTTCTCTGGCACGCGACAAACCCGGGCCATCACTGGCACGGCTCGCCGGGAGTAACCTCATGCAAACGCAGACAGGAATATCTGCTCCACCTTTTCAATAAGGAGCTAACTGTGACTCGCCGCCAACGTCACCAGTTCTCTGCCGTCTCGCCGGAAATTCCCTTTGCGAATCATGCCCAACTTCTCGGCAATATGGAGCGACGCCACGTTCGACGTCTGAACCGTTGCCACAACCCGCGATAACTTCAGGCTGTCGAAGCCATGCTTCAGAACAGCCTCAGCCGCTTCGGTTGCCAGGCCGCGACCCCATGCCCCGCGCGCCAGTCGCCAGCCGATCTCTGCCCCCTCGACCGCGTTCACAAATCCGCAGAAGCCAATCACGGATCCGTCGTCCTTCTGAATCAGCGGCCATTGGCAGTAGCCCCATTCTGCCGACGAAGCAATCGCCCGCTCGATGAATGCCCGAGTTCTCTGCAAAGACCAAACCTGCCCGTCGCTCACGAATCGCATCACAGACGCATCGGAACAGATCGCATGAAACGCATCCAGGTCGGTCTCGAGCCAATCCCGCACAATCAGACGTTCGGTATCGAGAATTGTCGTCATGGCGAAATCTTCGCGGTCATTCTTTCGGCCGCTGCTTGCCGCGCGGCTTGAGGACGTAATCGACGACCCCCAGCACGGCCAAGATCGGCAGCAGAAACCGCAACCGGGGAACGGCAACAGCGGCGATCCCAGCGAGAATTCCCAGAAACATCGCCGGCGACACATTCGCCCAGGCCGCATCCCGATGCCGAGACGGCAACGCCAGCCAGAACGCTCCCATCACCAACCCCACGCGCGTGAATCCTGCGCGCCACATTTCGGAACCCCACGGCGTGTCAGCCCCGGATTCGCTACGGCTGACAAAGAACATCGCCCCGGCCGTTACCAGACAGGCCAACGCAATCAAACCGACCAGCGTGCGATTGATGGGAACTTTGCGATCACTCATGCTTTGCATTATGGGGGGCTACCGAAAAGACCTGCAAGGGTGGCGAGGGCGCACCGCGCAGCAGAAGCCCCCGAATTCAACGCCCACTCCGGGGGCTTCTGCTGCGCGGTGCGCCCTCGCCACCCTTGTGAACGAAAAGACTGCTCGCGACTTCTGTGCCTTCTTGCGGTGAATTCAAAGGGCCGGGAAGTTGCATAGCCAGTAGCGTTTCCCCCGACCGTCGATGCCATCGGAGGCTCTGTAAAACATCCGGAACCGGCCGTTTCGCTTCCCATCTTGTCATCGGAATGCCTTATAATGCGGAACAAGAAATACCGTCCCCACACCCACCCGGCCAGCCTCCGTCGCGGTCCCGCCAGATGTCCTTTCTTTGCTTGCATTCGGAGAAGTTACCGTGAGCCGTTTAACTGCCCCTGTACGATTCCTCGTGATGGCCCTTTCTCTCGGCGTGGCTGTTTCGGCTCTCGCCCAGAAGCCTGCGGCCGATCCGGCAGCGAAAGCCGCCAAACCGAACTTCGCCGGCAAGGTCAAACCGATCTTCATCGCCCATTGCGTGAAGTGTCACGGCCCCGAGAAACAGGAGGGCGGTTTGCGACTGGACCATCGGGCGTCCGCCTTGCGCGGCGGCGACTCGGGCAAACTGTTAGTCGCCGGTCAAAGTGCCGAGAGCGAGATCATTCGCCGGATCGCCCTGAAAGACGGCGATGAGAAAATGCCGCCGACCGACAAAGCGAACAAGCCGCTCACCCCACAGCAAATCGCGCTGCTGAAACAATGGATCGACACCGGCGCAGATTGGCCGAAAGATGACAAACCGCTCAAAGTCACATCCGACCATTGGGCCTTCCAACCAATCGCCGCAGTGAAACCGCCGCAGGTAAAGAACAAGAAATCGGTCCGCAACGCGATCGATCAATTCGTGTTCGCGAAACTGGAAGCCAAGGGCATCGCCCCATCACCCGCAGCCGATCGTTACACGTTGATCAAACGGCTCTCCTACGACCTGCTCGGTTTGCCACCCACGCTGGAGGAAGTCGACGCGTTCGTGAATGACAAGTCACCTGCCGCCTACGAGAAACTGGTCGATCGCATGCTGGCTTCCGATCACTTCGGCGAACGCTGGGGACGTCACTGGCTCGACAAAGCCCGCTACGCCGATTCCGACGGCTACGAAAAAGATCGCGCGCGCCCCAACGCCTGGAAGTACCGCGACTGGGTCATCAACGCCGTCAATCGCGACTTGCCGATGGATCGTTTTACGATCGAACAACTCGCCGGCGACTTGCTGCCTGAAGCAACTCCCGGCCAGAAAATCGCCACCGCCTTTCATCGTCAGACGCTCACGAACACCGAAGGCGGCACCGACAAAGAACAGTTCCGCGTCGAAGCCTGTTTCGATCGCGTGGCCACAACGAGCACCGTTTGGCTCGGCCTGACCGTCGGCTGCGCCCAATGCCACACCCACAAATACGACCCTGTCACGCAGGCCGAGTACTACCAACTGTTCGCTTTCTTCAATAACGGTGACGAGACAACGATGCCGTTCCCGACTTCAAAAGTCGCCGTCACCAAGTACAAAAAAGACAAGCCGATTTACGACCCGAAGTTGAAAGCACTGCAGGCACCACAAGCCGCCGCGAAGAAACGACTCGAACCGGGCTTGGCCGCGTGGGAAGTCACCGCGCAGGAGCAGTTGAAAGCCGACCCGAAGAAAATCCCTGAACCGATCCGCAAAATCCTGGCCGTCGAAGCGGCCAAACGAGACAAGAAGCAGAAAGCTGCCTTGCTGGCGCACTTCCTGTCACTCGACCCTGAATACAAAAAAGTCACCGCAGAAATCGCCGCCTTGCAGAAGCAGGCTCCGAAGTCTCCCTACATCCAAGTCCGCGTGGTGACCCAACGGGCAACCAACCCCCGCAAGACATTCATCTTCCGTCGCGGCGAGTTCCTGCAACCCTCGGCGGAAGTCCAGGCAGGGCCTTTGGCGGTTCTGCAAGAATTCAAACCGCGCAAGAAAGACGCCCCCGCCGACCGCCTCGACATGGCCAATTGGCTGATGGACCCCACCAACCCACTCACACCGCGCGTCCTGGCCAACCAGGTTTGGGCACACCTGTTCGGACGGGGCATCGTCCCCACAATGAACGACTTCGGCTTGCGAGGCGACAAACCAACGCACCCGCTATTGCTCGATTGGCTGGCCGGTGAATACATGCGGCTGAAATGGAGCCGCAAGGCGTTCGTCAAACGCATCGTCATGTCGGCCACGTATCGGCAATCGTCACATCACCAACCCAAGATGGTCAAAATCGATCCCCGCAACGACCTGTTCCACCGCCAGAATCGCTTCCGAGTCGAAGCGGAAATCGTTCGCGACTTGAATTTGTCGGTCAGTGGATTGCTGTCGAAAAAACTTGGCGGGCCGAGTGTCTTCCCACCTATGCCCGCCGACGTGGCTGCGCTCAGCTATGCCGGCAACTTCCGCTGGGTGACAAGTAAGGGTGAAGATCGTTACCGTCGGGGGTTGTACACGTTCTTCAAACGGACCTCGCCACATCCCAACCTGTCGGCCTTCGACTGCCCCGATTCCAACACCACCAACGTCGAACGCCGGGCGTCCAACACGCCGATTCAAGCGTTGATTCTGCTGAACAACGAAGTCTTTGTCGATGCATCCCAGGCGATGGCAAAGCGATTGCTCACGAAGAACATGGCGTCCGACGGTGATCGCGTCGCGTGGGCGTTTCGCCTTTGCGTGGCCCGCCTGCCCACATCGACCGAAACCAACCATTACCTCGACCTGCTCGATACTGCGCGAAAAATCTACAAGGATCGAGCCGACGACGCGAAGAAAATGGTGGGCAGCCATCAGCCCAAAGACGTTCCCGTCAGTGAAGCGGCGGCCTGGGTCGCGACGGCCCGCATTCTGATGAACATGGACGAGTTCATCACACGCGAGTAACCGAAACAAGAAATCATTCCACGTGGAACGAATTCGGAAACAGATCAACCAACTGCATTCGATCGAACGGTGACAACCATGCATCCCATTCAACAACATCTGGCCCAATCTCGTCGCGACTTTTTGACAACCTCCGCCAGCGGTCTCGGCATGTTGGGGCTGGGGTCACTCTTGGCTGAAGAGGGCGTGCTCACACCTGCCACCGCCCGTGCAGCCGGGAATGCGTTGCCGGCCTCGGCCAATCCACTGTTGCCCAAGCAGCCCCATTTCAAGCCCAAGGCCAAGGCGTGCATCTTCATTTTCATGGCGGGTGCTCCCAGTCAGCTCGACCTGTTCGACCCCAAACCGAAGCTCGTCGAACAAAGCGGCGAGAAACTCCCCGATTCCCTCCTGAAAGACGTACGGTTCGCCTTCATCAAAAAAGACAGCGTGCGACTGTTAGGGTCGAAACGAAAATTCATCAAGCACGGCGAATGCGGCATGGAGCTGTCCGACGTGTTACCGCACATCAGCAAACAGGCCGACGACATCCTGCTTGTCCGCAGCATGCACACCGACCAGTTCAACCACCACCCCGCCCAACTGCTCATGCAATGTGGCCGCGCGAACTTCGGCCTGCCCTGCATGGGATCCTGGATGACCTACGGCTTGGGTAGCGAGTCGAGAAACCTGCCCGGCTACGTCGTGCTCACCGCCGGTCGCGGATCCAGCGGCGGTGCCACGTTATGGCAAAGCGGATTCCTGCCTTCGGTGTATTCGGGCGTGCGATTTCGTAACCAGGGCGATCCGGTCTTGAACCTGGGCAACCCATCCGGCCTGCCACCGGAATTGCAACGCAAAGGTCTCGATGTTCTTCGCAACGTGAACCAGGGCCGCTTGCAGCAAGTGCAAGACCCGGAAATCGCCAGCCGGATTGCAAATTACGAACTCGCCTTCCGCATGCAGTCCGCCGCGCCCGAGTTGATCGACATCTCCGGTGAAACCAAAGCGACACAGGAAATGTACGGCGTGAACCGCAAAACAGCCGGTACAGGTCGCGGCGGGGGAGCCTCGTCTTACGCCGACTTCGCGAAGAACTGCCTACTCGCCCGGCGAATGGTCGAACGTGGCGTACGTTTCGTGAACATCATCCACGCATCCTGGGATCATCATTCCAACCTCGACAAAGAAATTTCGTCCAACGCGGGCATGGCCGACCAACCCATTGCCGCACTCATCAAAGACTTGAAAGATCGCGGACTGCTCGACGACACCATGGTCGTGTGGGGATCCGAATTCGGCCGGACACCGCTCGGCGAAAACCGTGGCGGAGCCGGAAAAGTCACCGGACGCGACCACCATCCACATGGCTTCAGCATGTTTCTGGCCGGCGGGGGCATCAAGGGCGGGCAAGTCTACGGCGAGACCGATGAACTAGGGTGGGCACCCACAAAGGATCCCGTCCATGTCAACGATCTGCACGCGACCATGCTTCACCTGTTCGGATTGGACCACCTCAAACTGACACACCGCTCTCAAGGCCGCGACTTCCGCTTGACCGACCTCGCGGGCAAAGTTCTCAACCGCTGGATTGCCTAGCAGTTTTATGGTTCACCCGGAATTCGCGTACTGAGGTTTGCGAAGAGAAGGACATGCTTGTCTCATCTGAAGTTGTGTCGAAATCGACTTC
>Ga0115002_10006620_pt1 | contig 13272 bp, 11 predicted proteins | sample ArcticOcean_MG_C_8_FD_89576 | JGI IMG/M metagenome (GOLD analysis project Ga0115002, IMG submission 89576) | Marine microbial communities from western Arctic Ocean - ArcticOcean_MG_CB11_86 | ecosystem: Environmental > Aquatic > Marine > Oceanic | place: Arctic Ocean: Canada Basin | collected...
AACGGCTCTTCGGACTCTCGCCACAGCAGCCAAAAGCAAAGACCCTCTGCTTCAAGATGCCGGTAGCCGTTTGCTCGGCAAATGGAACAGCGTCGATGCAGCACCTGTGCTGTTAGATCTTGCCAAGACCGCTCCCGAATCCAAGTATCAAATCCGAGCGTTGCGTGGTTACATCGGTATCGTGCGAAAATTCGCCATCCCAGCACCCGACCGGGCGGCCATGTGCCAAGCGGCATTGGACACAGCAAGTCGAACCGATGAACAAAAATTGGTAATGGACGTGCTAAAGCTTCATCCAAGTGCCGAGGGTCTTGCAGTCAGTATCAAGGCGATGAGCATTCAAGCCATCACCCCCGAAGCAACTCAAGCTTCACTCGCCATCGCGCAGAAACTCGGAGCTAAAGTTGACGTCAATGCACTCGCCAAGGCAGGCTTCAAACAAGTGAAGCTCGAGATAGTCAAGGCGGAGTATGGAGCGGGCGCGAAGCAAAAAGATGTCACCGCAACAATCCGCAAGCACGCGGGAAACTTGCCGCTCATCACGTTGCCATCGACCAGCTATAACACTTGCTTTGGTGGCGACCCATTGCCCGGTAGCGTGAAGAAGCTCTCGATCCAATACCGGATCAACGGGAAAGCTGCGACGACCACCTTCCCCGAAGACGCTCTTATTATCCTTACCGTGCCTAAGTGATCCGTTTAGTACAATTCGATTCATAGCGAACCAAGCGACAGTTGCACATTCTGCAACTTGTCGCTTGCGTCGTTTGAATAGAACGTTTAACCAGATCGTTCCAAGACGTTGTCAAGATGAAAGGATCGCGATGATATCAACGCATCCATCTTTTTCACGGCGATTGTTTGGAGTCAACCCGTCAAACAAATCGACGGCCGTTAGTAGCTTACTCACGGATATCCCACGTTAGCCCCACAAGGATCGAACCGTCGCAAAAAAATCGTGATGAATTTACGCCGTGCTATCGACACAGCTTTGGAACATTCTAAGACAGCTGAAGAGTTCGCCGATGTGGTGGCAAAGCCCAGCGAGGATTTGTTGACGGGCATGAAACCTACGGAAGAGGAACGCCAGCAAATGAACGAGCGACGGGACAAATATATTCAACAAGAGAGTGCTCCGTAACAGAGTGCTCCGTAACAGAGTGCTCCGTAACAGAGTGCTCCGTAACGAGGGGCCTGACGATGCACCGATTTGCCAAAATGATAGCGGCTTTCCTGCTGGCTCTCCTTGTGAGTCTGCCAATGGCACTCCAGGCCGACGAACAGGAAGCGGGCACACCTCAACAACAATACTCTGCAATCTTTAGCGAGTACACCAAGGTCAGTCGTGGCCTCCGACGCGCCACGACCGATTTGGGGCGGAAAGCAAACGTCGAAGAATTCGGCACGTATTCGTCGAAGTTCATCGAACTGGCTGCCAAGCATCCAGAAGATCCGGTTGCGTTACGGGCCCTGCGGGAGGCCGTCCAAATCGTCGTCTCAACAGATTCTGCTGCGTTAAGAACCTGGGAGATTAATAGCTCAAACTATCCCACCGGAAGTTCGGACGGTTCGGCAGCGAAAACAGTCGAAGTGGTCCTTCGCGACCATCTACTTAGCGACAAACTCGGCCCGATCATCGATCGCATGCGATACGGTTATCGGTTGGACGACGAAAAGTGTTTAACCGCTGTGGTCAACAAGAGCCGTCACCGAGAAATGCGAGGCTTGGCCTGCCTGGCACTCGCTCAGTTCTTAAGCGACAAGTTGCAAATGCTGCAGCTAACTGACGACCGACCAGAATTGGTTGAGTGCTACGAGATCGTTTTCGGCAAGGACTACCTGCCGGACTTTGAAAGACTGGGTCGAGTGAAACTCGCCGCTCGAATCAAATCTCTGTTCGAGCGAACGGTAAATCAATATGCAGACGTAAAGTTTCGCAATGGCACGGTCGGCGACAGGGCTAAGTCCGAGCTTTATGCGATTACTAACCTGGGCGTCGGTAAAGTTCCGCCCGCTATGATCGGCACCGATCAGTACGGCAAGAGGTTCAAGCTCAGCGACTATCGCGGCAAAGTTGTTTTGCTCTATTTCTGGAGCGAGTACTGACTGGTCTGACGGACCACTTGGCCTCACGAGCGGTCGCTCGTAACGACACTGAAAGACAAACCCTTCGCGCTGGTCGGCGTCAACTTCTTGGCTCACGAGCCCGGCAAACTGAACGAAGCCATGACGGAACACAAACTCAACTGGCGTTCGTTCGATGGCGACGACACGATCAATCGCACCTGGAACAACCCCGCCACGCCAACGTACTATATCATCGACGCCCAAGGTACGATCCGAAACAGATGGATCGGCAAAGTCGGCAACAAACCCATCGACTCCGCGCTCGAGAAAATCATCGGCGAAGCTGAGGAATCAGTGAAGTAATAACACTGTCCGCTTTTCTAGTAGCTAGGTCACCCGACGCGTCAGCGAGGGACAACGTGAATCCGTCGTTTATACGCGGAGTAAGCGTTGAATCAGACTAGATTCGAGTTTTACAATTCTTGTATCTTAATCTTTCTCTTACTCCTCATCTCCAACCGAGCCCGTCCGATGCCGTTGCATCGCGCGTGGGCGGTCACAGGCTGGGTCCTCTGAAGCGTAAAGTGATTTCGAATTTCAAGCGACCGTTTGAGGGCTCGGGAAGACGTGCAGGTGAACGTCAAGCGAAGTTCCTAAACCCCACCCGGAGCTGAGACTCCGACCTCCCCGCAAGCGGTGAGGTGACTCGCTGCGCGACTCTGTTTGGAGAACTCATCGCGGATTAGTTCGATTTGCGCAGACTGACGGTAAAAGATGTGAGTAATCTGATTCGGAATCTCTGCAGTCGATTTGTGGAGTCGGTATGATTGTCGGAGACAAAGAATTACACCTAGAAGAAATCCTCGCTTGCTTTGCCCCTAAGGTTGCCTCGAATGAATTGCAAAACAAAAGACGTTGTCGTACTCGTGATCACTGTCTGCTTTTTCGCCTGCGGAATTCAGCGCAGCCATGCACAGACTCTACCCAACATCGTCATTATTTACGCCGACGACCTCGGTTACGGCGATCTCTCCTGCTACAACTCCAAGTCCGCCTATAAAACCCCTCGCCTCGACCAGATGGCCAAGCAGGGCGTACGTTTTACGGATGCACATAGCCCTTCCACGATCTGCTCCCCTTCGCGGTACGGTCTCTTTTCGGGGCAACAGATTTTTCGATCTACCGGTCGTGGCGGCGGCGCATTCGAGGGTCCCGGCGGACCGAGTTACCTCAAGCCAGGAACCCTCACCCTTCCGCAGATGCTGAAAGAAAAAGGGTATCGAACCGGCGTCTTCGGCAAGTGGCATGTGGGACTGACTTGGTACGGCAAAGATAACAAGCGACTCGGCGGAGGCTTCAAAAACTCGTTGCTAATCGATTACGAAAAGAGCACACCGTTGGTCGACGGCCCAAACCAACGCGGTTTTGACGAGTCGTTCATCACGCCCAACTGCCCGAACACGGACCCGCTCTACATCTACATTGAAAACGGCATGGTCGCAGTTCCCGCCAGCCAGCGCCACAAGCGCCACAACCTCCCCAACCCCGGCGGCAAATGGCGATGGGATAACGACGAAGGATGGATGTCACCCGGCTACGACTTCATGAACGCCGACTTATTGTTCTACGAAAAGACGAAGACGTTCATCACCGAACATCGAAAAAAGACGCCCGACCAACCTTTCTTCGCGGTCTTCTCCACTCAAATCGCTCACGCTCCGGTCCTGCCAGCTCGCGAATTTAGCGGGGCCACCAAAGCGGGCCCGCGAGGCGATTTCGTTTGGGAGTTGGATGTGCTGGTTGGCAGAGTTCTGGATTTAGTCAAAAAGCTCGACATCGATGACAATACGTTGATCTTATTCAACTCGGACAACGGCGCAGAAACGGTCCACGTCGATTGGATGCGGCGCGATCATCAACACGATGCTTCGGGCGGCTGGCGCGGAGTCAAACGCGATGGCTGGGAAGGAGGGCATCGAGTGCCGTTTATTGCTCGCTGGCCTGGACGAATTCCCGCCGGACTCGTTTCCAAACAGATGACCAATACCACCGACATATTTGCAACACTCGCGTCGGTGGTCGGCCATACCTTGGCCGACGGCGCTGCGACGGATAGCTTCGATATACTCCCCGCTATGATCGGCACGCAAGACGAAGAACAATCCATTCGACCGCACATGCTGACCCAAAGCTTCCGAGGTGAATTTCAACTCCGCCAAGGGAACTGGAAATACCTCGACCACAAGGGCTCGGGCGGCAACAACTATGGCTCGGACACATTGAAAGACTATGCACTGCCCGAGACGGCTCCCGACGCAACAGGTCAACTCTACAATTTGCAAGACGACCCTGGCGAAACGACAAATCTCTTCTTCAAAGAAGAAGCCAAACGCAAAGAAATGCAAAAGCTATTGGAACAGCTAAAGACTTCGGGACGCAGTGCACCCAAAGGTCGCAAGCCGATCGCAATCAAAAGAACTAAATAACCCGAGAGAACTAAATAACCCGGGAAAACCGCTAAGCCGAGAGAACACGTTACCCAATCGGTCTACTTCAACCCCTGCCAATCTTTGAGCTCAGCTTTTGATTTCTGATACTCCATGAGAATCTTCCAATTCCCTTGGCGTTTGACGAGCAACCCTTCAAAGTGAATAAACTCGGCAACGCTTTTGCCCTCGGAGTCGACGGTGGAATAGCGAAAGATCCCCGTTTCATGAGCCGTTGACTCGTCGCCTATCCGTTGCGAGAAACGAAATTCAACATTGGCTTTGATCTTGCCCGACTTGGTCGCAATGAAATCGGCTTCCCACCGAGCGAGTGCTACGGAGAGTGGTTGACTATTCTTTCTCGTCCCGGCAACTAAGACGCCTTCGCTATGACAAGTTGCCTTATACCCCTCGAAATCTCCCTCTCGAACGGAGCGAGACACTTCTGCCCAATACTTATCGAGTTCAGCGAACCGTTGGGCGTCGAGTTCTTTCTTCTGCTCGAGTTCATCCGCTGCAAATCCCGCAGTATTGAGAAGTAGAACTGCAGCACAGAGGATAATAAGCGTTCCAGATCGTCGCATCTGTTGTGTCCGTTTCATGTTGGTTGGAGGGCAATATATCGAGTTGGCGAAGCCGGTCTGCACTAGCGGCGATCCCGAATGAGACGAGCCTGTAGACAACCGCTTGGACGTGATCAACATGCTAGCCAAGAGCGAACGCGCCAAGCAAGTTTTCGCCCGCATCTTCGCTACTGGATGGGACGCCACGAATCGATCACAACGCTCCCGTTCTGCAAGACGCCTATTCGAGCGTATTCGGCCTACCCAAACAATTCGAGCAGCGGTTTGCCAGTGGTAATTGGCCGGGTTATACCCGTGTTGTTTTGCGGTTCGTTAAGCGGAATGTCGAGCGCGTGGTAAATGGTGGCTGCCATTTCCTCGGGTCGAACTGGATTGTGTGTCACTGTGGAGCCGGTCTTGTCGGACTTGCCGTAGACCGCACCGCCGCCGATTCCGCAGCCTGCCATGATGGCCGAAAAACACTTGGGCCAATGCTGACGACCTGGAGGTTGCTGCGTTAAGACTTTTGGCGTCCGACCAAACTCGCCCATCACGACGACGAGTGTGTTATCCATCATGCCGCGTTCTTTGAGATCCGAAAACAATCCTGCCAGGGCTTGGTCCAATCGCGGCAAGCAAAAGCCCATTCCGTAAGAGCCGTCGCCGAAAGCATTGCCCATGCCCATGTTTCCACCGTGCATGTCCCAGCTACTACTTGGTGGACCGTTCTTTTCGTGAGGAGCCTGTCCTGTCCAGCCATTGACTGTGACAAACCGTACTCCGGATTCGACCATTCGTCGAGCGAGCAAAAGGTTTTGTCCGAGTGGATGATGTCCATAGCGTTCCCGCAGCTTCGCGGGCTCGCGATCGAGTTCAAAGGCCTGCCGCCCTTCTGGTCGAGTCAACGCGTCGTAGGCCTTCTCCCTCAAGTCGATCCAATCCTTAGCTCGATCGTTCTTGGCCAGCTTGTTGGATTCGAGACGAGCCAGTAAATCCTTGCGCTGGTCGATACGTGCCTCGTCCCCGCGGTCGTAGATTTGGGGCGGTGTAAAAGTATCCATGGCCGGATGGTTTTTCGCCGAGCCCACAAACACCGGAGCGTATGCCGACCCGAGGTAGCCGCCGATGCCGATATTGGGAGCACAAAAAACCGGCGGGCCGACGCACTTGATGAGCCAGGCATTGGAGACGAGATTGCGTTCGCTCGGCTTGTGCTTGGCGACGAAGGAGCCGAGGTACGGTTGATCGTCTGGAACGCCTTGCGTGACGCGCTTGGCCGATTGACCACTGAGCAAATTATGCATCGCGTCGAAGTGGTTGCTAATCGCACCGGGATGCGTCATCGAATTAATCAGAGTGAATTGGTCAGTCAATTTCGCCAACTTCGTATGCATCTCATTGATTCGCATACCTGGCACTTTGGTATCGATGGTTTTGTAGGGTCCGCGATAACTCGCCGGAGCTTCGGGTTTCATGTCCCAAGTATCGACGTGACTCGGTCCGCCGCAAAGCAGAACGAAGATGCACGATTTTTCAGAAGAAACAGCATTGCCATTCGCGTCGAGTTTATCTTTGCCAATTACCGCTCCCGGCATCCCCAGGCTCATCGCACCCAAGCCAGCCGTGATAAGAGCTTGCCGTCGGTTGATCTCGAATTGGTTCATGCGATAACTCCGTTTTGTATTCGAATCGATCTAGATCCGAATTGAATGCTGTATCCGAATTGACTGATCTACTATTCAGCGCGGCGAGATGATCCAACTGATTTGATCCACCTGGGCTAAACTAATGACATCAATTGACGGGTTAGTTGAGCACAGTACATCGTTTCCAACGCATCTCTGCAAGAGACATTCTAACCGTACGGAACACGACCGGAGTAGCAATATTTTCCGTTTTGACAGCATGCCGTTTTAACCACTCATCGCGTGGCATTTCGATAGTTGGGGCGAATTGCTTCAGAAATGCAGTGCGCCGTGGGCATTCATAGTTACTCGGCCACCCGCCGCTCGAAGTCAAAATCGCCAAAAACAACGCAGAGAACAAGGTCCCAAGGCACCCGTATCGAACGAGAAAAGCTGAATCGAATCGTGAACTGGCGAGATCGTGGCATGGTCATCCTGGCCGACCATTACCCACATTTTTTGCCGTCACTCTGCTGGAATCGCCAATTCGATGAGGTGAGTAACACTTACTCAAATCAACTCGCAACGCGAGTCACTCTCCCCTTGGGAGAGTCGGAGTCTCAGCTCCGGAGAGGGTTTATGAAGTTCGCTAGACGTTCACCAGCATGTCTTTCCGAACTGGAAGGCGGAGAGCTGAGAGTCTCATGTTGGATAGATGCCTAGCTGTAACCTGGGGCGTCAACAATCAAAGTGCGGTACTCGAATCATGAATTCTATCGTCGGCAGGGCGGTCCCCCTGAGCTGACATCGCGGTTTGACAATCTGCCATGGCCTCGTCTAACGAAGTTCCTAAACCCTCCCCGGAGCTGAGACTCCGACCCTCCCATAAATGGGAGGGTGACTCGCGTTGCGAGTTGATTTGAAGAAGAGTCTGACGGTTAGAGATGCGGTTAATTGTCAGGAATTCGGCACTGAAAGCCCACGTGCAACTCCACTCGACTACGCATTTTTCCAATACGTCGATCGGTTGGGCGAATTTGGTTGTAAGATTCCGGGCGCTCGTGGATGATTCTTAATAGGAGAAGAATATGCCCGACTTTCCAGAAACCGACTACAGCCTGATTGCCAGCGTCAAAAACCTTGACGACGGGCGTGCTTGGGCTGAGTTTTTGGGAATCTATCAGCCAGTGGTCTTTCGGATGGCTCGACGGCGGGGCTTGCAGGATGCGGACTCTCACGACGTGATGCAGTAAGTGTTTCTGTCCATTGCCCGATCGATTGAGGGCTGGGTTCCGGGGGAATTCCAGCCGCCGTTTCGGGCTTGGTTGACTACGATTGCTCGCAACGCAATCACGAAGGCGTTGACGAGGAGGCCCCGGGATGAGGCGACCGGTTCGACGTCGATGGTGGATCTGTTAAACGCTCAACCCAACCCAGAGCAAACCACTGCGGAGATTTTAGCCGAGGCTCGCACCGAGTTGGTTCGATGGGCCGGTGAACAGATTCGGACCGAGTTCAGCGAAACGACCTGGAACTTGTTTTGGCTGACGGCAATTGAAGGCGTGTCTATCGCCGAAGTCGCTCAATCATCGGGACGCTCCGCCGGAGCGATTTATGTAGCGCGGTTTCGAGTGATGACCAGACTCAAGGAAAAAGTTTCTGAAGCCTCGCAACTTTGGGATTTGCACGAGAGTGAATCATGAACATGAAACATCAGCAAAGCTGCTTGTCGTCCGAAGTGCTGAAGCAGTTGACGCACGACGAATTGTCTCCTTCCGAATTGGAAGAGATCGAAGAGCACGTCGGCGACTGCGATCGTTGCCGCGATTTGCTAGAAGGCGCTCAATCCGATCCGCAGTGGCAGGACGAGATTGTCCCGATTCTCCAAACTCAATTGGAATCGCCGCACGTCACGAGCGATGGTGACGGAGAGTCGTTGGAATCAATCCTGCAACTGCTGGGACCGACAGACGACCCGCACATGCTGGGCCGCATTGGTTCCTACGAAGTCGTCGGTGTGATTGGTCGCGGCGGAATGGGAGTGGTTTTCAATGCCTTCGAACCCGCTCTCAATCGTTTCGTGGCAATCAAAATGTTACTGCCACATCTGGCCGCTTCCGGTGCAGCACGTAAACGCTTTGCTCGCGAAGGCCAAGCTGCAGCTGCCGTGATAGACGACCACGTCCTACCGATCTACAACGTCGCCGAATGGCAGGGAGTACCCTATCTCGTCACGCAGTATTCTCGCGGCGCAACGCTCCAGAAACGCATGCAAGATCAAGGGCCGCTCGGTAGCGAGGCGCCTGGCAATGGCGTTCTCAAGGGAACATGGGCGTTTGTGAGCATCGAAGGAGCCCGTCCCGACGGCAGATGCACAAAACGCAAGTTTGAAGGCGACAAAGAACGGTATGTCATTGACGGACAGAAACTCATACTGAAAACTGTGGGCGACGACGGCAAAGTTCGCAAGACAAGTGAATTCGATATTACGATTGATACGAAAGTCACTCCCCATCGCTTGACCCTCAAGACTACCGTCGACCGACTTTCCATTCGCTACATTTTCGATGTGAAAGGCGATACCCTGCGGATGTGCTTCTTCGCACTCGGCGAGGAAAATGGAAACGAGGTGATCGCTTGGCCGACTGAATTTTCGCTCAAAAAAGGGCTCGAGAATTACCCAACACTGCAGATACTCAAACGAGTCGTTGACACGAAGGAAGCCGGAAACGAACCGGCAACAACGGAGCCGAAAGATGGCGTTGCTTGGGGCGAAACGGTCGATGGCCTTCAGTTAGCTATGAACGGAATCGAACCGGGAACACGTTACAAATCGGGAGACACGATTCGTTTTGGTCTCAGCGTTCGAAATGGCGGAACCGAGGTCATTCGCTTTAAATACAACCATCCCAAGACGCGTAATTGGATCGCGCCTCGCATCGACAAGGCCAATGGGGACCGGGTCAAACTCTCGATAACCCTTGTTCGCGGCGGCCACAAAATCTTTTCTGAAACGCTTGAACCGAACGCGGTGGTGTCGCTTCAGGTTGTGGGAGTCCTCGCGCTCGGCGATTCTGACACGGCGGCGAAAACTTGGCCGCGGATCGAAAAACCTCAAGCGGGCGAATACCGACTCCGCGGGGGATATGTTATCGAGCCACTCGATGCCAACGGTAAACATACCCTGATCCCGGGGACGCGAACCGCTAAGTACGCAGTTCTGTCCTCGGGAACCGTCACGATTCATATCGACTAACTAGCTCGACAGGTGTGGGACCTAGCTATCACGTCCTCCAAACGCGTTCATCGCGAAACGGGTCAGAATCACACATTTTGATCAACATATGTTCCAAACCATCATAACAGATCGATTTCGGGCCATTTATTGATCAAACCATTGACTTTACGTATTATGCGCAATATAGTTTACATAAAGAACATTCGTGCATTTCAATAGTCAATATATGTCTCAAAATACAGCGATATTAAATAGCGAGCAAATGGAGCTGTATCTGTGTAAACAGCTCGAATCAGTTCGATTGCTAAAGAACATCAGCCAAGCCAACCTGGCAGAAGCTGCCGGTGTTTCCCGACGGACCATCAGTCGCATGGAAAACGGCAAGGGAATTTCGCTCGATACGTTCATTCGAGTAATGACCGCACTCGATCTCGCTGACCACCTAAAAGCGCTTGTCCCATCGTCTGAGATCCGCCCTATCGAACGAGTCAAAAGAAAGCGCGAGCGTAAAAACGCATCTTCACCGCGAATCAAGAAGGACGCTGGCAAAGAGCAGGACGCCGGCAAAGACACGAAATGGGAATGGGGTAATTAATGACTGATGCACGCGTGGTGCTTTGGGGAAGAGATATTGCTGCCGTCACGTGGGACGACAAACAAGAGATCGGCGTCTTCCAGTATTCGCCCGACTTCCTAAACAGCGGCATTGAAGTTTCGCCAATCACGATGCCGCTTAATGAGGGAACTTTTCAATTCCCGTCGCTATCCAGAGAAACCTACAGAGGGCTTCCTGGATTTCTTGCAGATTCGCTGCCAGACAAATTTGGAAATGCATTGATCAACGCTTGGCTCGCAAGACAAGGTCGAACTCCCGAGTCATTCAATCCAGTGGAAAGGCTTTGTTACATCGGCACGAGAGGAATGGGGGCACTTGAATTCCTCCCCGCACTCACTGGAGCTCCATCGGCAGGCCGAGTAGTTCAAGTTGAAGAATTGGTCAAACTCTCCAACAAGGTGCTGAACGAACGAGCGTTACTGGCTGGCCAATTTACCGGCGAAAATGACGCGGATGCCATCCAGGATATTCTACGCGTCGGCACATCGGCAGGTGGCGCGCGAGCGAAGGCAATTTTAGGCTGGAACGAGGCGACTGGTGAATTTCGCTCAGGTCAACTCGAGCAAGAAACCGGCTTCACTCATTGGCTAATGAAGTTCGACGGAATCACAAACAACAGAGACAAAGAACTAGCCGACCCCCAAGGATTTGGACTGATTGAATACGCGTATTCTTTGATGGCAAAAGAAGCAGATATTCACATGACGAGATGTCGGCTACACAAGGAAGGAGGCCGCGCCCATTTTATGACCCGCAGGTTCGATCGGACCGAAGCGGGCGACAAACTTCACATGCAATCCTTGTGTGCACTCATGCACTACGATTTCAACCTCGCGGGGGCTTATTCTTACGAGCAGGTTTTTCAGGCGATGACCCGACTGCGGTTGCCGCGCAAAGAAGTCGCACAACAGTTTCGTCGCACTGTCTTTAATGTCATTGCCAGAAATCAGGACGATCACGTGAAGAACATCGCATTCTTGATGGATCGAGATGGCCAGTGGAGCTTGGCTCCTGCATTCGACGTTGCCTATTCGTACAATCCAAGCGGAGAGTGGACGAGTCGGCATCAAATGAGCGTCAATGGAAAGCGGGATGGATTTGAATTGGTAGATCTCGTCGAGCTTGCAAGTATGGGCGGAATCAAAAAACGGAAGGCGATTCGCATCGTGGAACAAGTAGCTACCGCTGTCGCAGGCTGGGACCGCCATAGCGAAGCTGCCAAACTCCCAGAAGACATGGCATGGAAGATCAGCCAGACGTTTCGGCTCGATCTCGTCGACTAATTCAATGAATGAGACAGTCGGACTATCAAGAATGCGATTGTTTTGTCAAGTAAACGTCTTTCCCGGTTTGTATAGCACGTAGGCGAAGCAATGGGTCAGGCAATGGTTGAACTATTGAAAGCTGACAGCAGATAAGAACAGGGTGACCAATTCTTGATGTCCCCGGAAGGCGGCTCTCGTCAGGGCAGGTCTGCCCGGTTTGCCATTGGGGTCTGCCCCAGCGTCCAGAAGCGTTTTCACCATGGTTAGGGCCTGACGACTTCCGGGATGGAAGGCGGCGTGGACGATTTCGTTTCCTCGAACTTTCGCGCCGCGATCTAAAAGAAATTTTAACAAACGCGCTCTATTGCCATAGGCCCAGCTTTCTGCGGCGGCGTCCAACGGAAAGTAGGGGCTCCCTTGTAGCTTACACAAACCAATCTGTTGGTTTACGTCCGCGCCTTGCTTTATCAACTCAGTCAATTTCCCAAGATTAAGTTGCGTGATTTTGGGCGGTGCATCGGCCACCGGCGCAACGACGTCCTCTGCCGCGCGGGTCGTCGATCCCTGGTTGTCGAGCAGTGGCTGCGGTTGATCTGCTCGTGCGGGGGACTGCGTGCCGATTTTCGCAGAGTCCACTCGCCAGAGTCCGTGCAATGTTTTCCATGTGTGTCGTTCTCGTTTCTTTGCAGAGGTCGCCTTGCCGATCGCTTCAGGGCTGCCTTCCTCAAAAAATCGGCGAGATGATCGTAAATCTACCGTCAATATCGAATGGGCACTCGTCTTGGCCGACCCTCCGTGGCACCTCATACAGATGTTGAGGCGTGTGTTGGGCATATCCCCTGTTTCAAACGGATCGTAGGGGCCGCCGCTAAGTTGGCACTCTTCGTCACCAGCTTCAAAGCGATGGTCGCGTGGATCCAATGGCTTCATGACCGCGTTGCCCTTCATGAGTTCGCGCGGCTGCATGACAATTTCGGCCACGCATTGCGTCGCTGCGGGACGAGCGTCGCGGACGCTCCGAACCACATCTAGGTAGGCGCGTAACTGGACGCTGAGGATCAACGGACTGAGAATCAGTTCGCCATCGTCGCTAATCAAAAAAGCTTGCTCAATGAGAGCGAACTGCGTACCGACGGGAAACACCTCCTTATTACCCTTCAAATTCTGCATATACTCGAGAGTCTGCAGGCGACCTTCGGGAAGACGCGCGAATGTAAAAAACGCCGAGCGCCATCGACGCTCTTGCGTATGGACACCCGCCGGAATGGAATCGCTGTGCTTCAAACAGATCCACGAGCTATCTTTTGAATAAAGGTCGGCCGGCAGGAAGGGCTTAAGCCGGTCCTTGGGGTCGTGGCGTCGCGCGATACGACCCGACCCGACTTAACCGTCGCGGCCAGGGTATTGGGAAG
>Ga0115002_10006621_pt1 | contig 13272 bp, 13 predicted proteins | sample ArcticOcean_MG_C_8_FD_89576 | JGI IMG/M metagenome (GOLD analysis project Ga0115002, IMG submission 89576) | Marine microbial communities from western Arctic Ocean - ArcticOcean_MG_CB11_86 | ecosystem: Environmental > Aquatic > Marine > Oceanic | place: Arctic Ocean: Canada Basin | collected...
GGCCGGCTTCTCCGATAGCCCACACTTTATGTACTCGGGCTACGACAAGAACGGTGAGTGGTATCAGCTATACCAAATCGGTTTTGGTGGCATTCCAGGCCGTCCAGTTGGCGATGGCGCCGATGGGCACTCCTTGTGGCCATCGTTCACCAACGTGCCGTGCGAATACTTGGAGAGCTACTTCCCGCTCCGGATCGATGTCTACAAGACCATCACCGACTCGGGTGGGCCTGGCCTGCACCGAGGCGGTAACGGCATCTCAACCGGCTATCGCTTCCTCGAACCGGGTGAAATCTCGATCCATGATGATCGATGGCTGACCTATCCGTGGGGCGTGAATGGCGGTCTGCCGGGCGGGCGCAGCAACAAGCTGATGGTTCGTGCTGACGGCACCGAAGAGTTGATGCCGTCGAAAAAGGATCACATCAAGGTTGAAGAGGGCGATATCCTTTACTTCAACACCTGGGGTGGTGGTGGATGGGGTGACCCCTTCAAACGGCCAGCTGAGCGTGTTGCGAAGGACGTCGATCGTGGCCTTGTATCGGTTGACGGCGCCAAGCGTTACGGCGTCGTGCTGAACAGCGATCTTTCTGTCGATGAAAAAGCAACTGTGACCCTTCGGGCTAAGCTCACGAAAGAGCGTGGCGAAATCAAGCTGTTCAACTTCGGCGGGACCATTGCCGAGCTCAAGGCTCGGTGCAAAGCCGAAACCAGCTTCGATCCGCCTGCCGCACCAGTGTTCCAGAAATGGCACCAAGTGGCAGCACAGAAGCTCCGCGAAGCCGCCGAGTAATCGACGGCCTACATACCGGGTAACATCCCGGGACGAAGTGATTGCGTGGCGCCCAAGTGGCGCCACGCGTCTGTGGGGCGGCCTTCGGCGTACCCAGGGAAGGAAGTTATGTCGGCAGAGAAGCGCAAAACGCTCGCGGCCCGGGTTCGAGCGCGGGATTTCTTCGTAGCGCCTGGCGTCTACGACATGATCTCAGCGCGCATTGCTGACAGCATGGGATTTCCCGGCATTTACATGACGGGATATGGCGCGGTGGCGTCATATCTTGGCCTGGCTGATGCCGGTCTTGCCAGCTACCGTGATATGGTCACACGGGTTGGCCACATCGCTTCGGGCACGACTACACCCCTTATTGCCGACGCCGATACCGGCTACGGCGGACTGCTCAACATTGCCCAAACCGTCCGTGGCTACGAGGCAGCGGGCGCGTGCGGTTTACACATCGAGGACCAAGCCGACCCCAAAAAGTGCGGCCACACCCCCGGCAAACAATTGGTCTCGACCCAAGACATGGTCATGCGGATCAAAGTTGCGGTCGATGCCAAGCAGGATTCAGATTTTCTCGTCATTGCGCGCACCGATAGCCGCGCCAACGAAGGCCTCGACAGTGCCTGCCGTCGGGCCGAGGCATACGCAGAGGCGGGCGCCGATGTTCTCTTCGTTGAGGCCCCCATATCTTTGAAGGAAATGGAAACCATTGCCAAACGGTTTGACCAACCGCTGATGATCAATATTTCTGACGTTGGCCTGACGCCAGTGGTCGCTTCAGAAACGCTCAAAGAGCTTGGCTACGCCTTCGCAATCTACCCTGGGACGGCGTTTGCTGCGGCGGCGCACTCGATCAAGAGCGTCTTCACCACGCTCCAGACAAAGGGGTCCACCGCGGACATCGAAGTGCCGCTAATGCCGGGACTAGAAATGCACACCCTCATGGGTTTTCCCGACGTTTGGGCGTTTGAAGAGAAATGGGGCATTGACACCATGGCTGAAGACGACCCCGCCGCGGACCTGCGGCGCCAAGCCAAATCCAGTTAGTCCAAGGGAAAGCGCAAATGGCCGAGCAAAACCTCGACAACGATTACAAAAGCGCTGGGTACAACAAGCGCCTCGGCTTTGGCGAGCGTCCCGCACTCATTTTGATTGATTATGTCGAAGCTTACTTCGACAAGTCCTCCCCGCTCTATGCCGGTGTCGATGATGCACTGGCGTCAGGTATCCGCATTCGTAATGCGGCACGCCACTCGCGCGTTCCAGTCATTTATACCAACGTCGTCTTCACCAAAGGTGGCATCAACGGAGGGATGTTCATCAAAAAAGTCCCAACGCTCCATATCATGGAGCAAGGTGGCCCAATGGGCGCCTGGCCCAAGGGCTTGGAACCCAAGGAGGACGAGCTGGTAATTTCCAAGCAGTATCCCAGCGCCTTCTTTGGTACGACCCTTTCGTCCACGCTCACGGCAGCGGGGATTGATACCCTGATCCTCACCGGCCTGACAACCAGTGGCTGCATTCGTGCCACGTGTATCGATACGGTGTCCTACGGCTTCCGTCCGATCGTTGTGGGCGAAGCATGTGGTGATCGTGACGAACGTCCCCACGAGGCCAATCTGTTTGACATGAATGCGAAGTATGCGGATGTCGTCACCGAAAAAGAGACCATCGAATACCTCACGCGGGTCGGTAACCAAACCCAAGCCGCAGAGTAACTTTCACTAGTAACGGAGAACGAACACCATGGCGGAAAAGCAGACCCGGCTTAAACAGGGCGATGTCGTCGCACAGTCGAAAAAAGTGGTCGACGTTATTGCCGAAGGCGGAGTTGCCGTTATTCCGCTCGATGTGGCCTATGCCATTGTTGGGAATTCAGAGGCCTCGATTAAGACGATATTTTCTGCAAAGGATCGGTCTTTCGAAAAACCATCTGGCATGTTCTCGAACTATGACCTGTTGAAAGAAATCCAGATTATCGAGCCGTGGAAGCACGACATCATCAAAGCCGTGATCTTTGAAAACGACCTCCCTTTTTCAACGGTTGCCCCGTTCCGCGCGGATCACCCGATGTTCAAGAATGTTGCGCCGTTCGTGCTCAAAAACTCTACCAAGATCGGCACACTCGACATGTTGCTAAACGCTGGTGTGTTCCACAATGAAATGACCCGTCAGTCACTCGAGCGTGGCATGCCAATTCTGGGGTCATCTGCAAACACCTCACTCACGGGCTCGAAGTACACAGCCGATGAGGTCGATGCGCCGGTCCTAGATGCCGCCGACATCGTCATCGATGGGGGCAAGTCCAAATATGCCAACCCGGAGGGCCGTTCGTCGACCATCATTGATTTCGGTGATTTCACCACAATCCGAGTTGGTGTTTGCTACGACCAACTGTGCGAAATCTTTCTCAAGTTCGATGTTGACCTGAAAAAGAACGGGATGGCCAAATAGGGTTAATTGAGATTTACGACGACAACCATGTCTGATCGTCGGCGCTACTGATGGTCAATGCGTAGGCGTTAGTTGGATTACCTTCTGGTCGTCCTTGGGCTCATTATGCCGGCGACACGGAGTTTGTCCGACGACCGAGTAGATTATTCTACCCTCGAGCACGATTGGGGTTATTGCTGCTCGGCCGCTTGGGCCGCCTCCGCCGCCTTCTTGCGTTCTTGTGATAGCCACCACTGCGTGATCCGGCCGCCGAGTTGCTGCCCGGTATAACGTTCGGCGATCGCAACCGCGCGCCGCAGGCCACGTACGTCAATGCCGGTGTCAAACCCGGCCTCGTTCAACATGAAGGCAAGGTCTTCCGTTGCGAGGTTGCCCGCGGCACCAGGGGCAAACGGGCAGCCGCCCAATCCGCCAATGGACGTGTCGAATTCTCTTACTCCTTCTTCCAAGGCGACCCAGGCATTGGTCAGGCCCATAGCGCGCGTATCATGGAAGTGGACGACGATTTTGTCGGCACCAAATTCCTTAACAACAGCCGAGACGATCTCCTTTGTGAGCTGAGGATGTCCTGAGCCGATGGTATCTGCTATTGCGATCTTGTCAGCCCCGGCTTCGGCAAGCTTCGCCGCCAAGTCGAGCACGACCTTAACCGGCACATCGCCCTCATAGGGGCAGCCCAGCGCGGTCGAGACGTAGGCACGGGCATCGTGCCCGTCTTTCTTAGCGCGCGTGATCAGCGCCCCGAGATTTTTAATCGCCTCGTCCAATGTCATCCGAATGTTGGCCATGTTCATTTTTTCGGTTGTGGCCAACGCTACCGCAACTGATTTCACGCCCGCAGCCATTGCGCGCTCATAACCCTTGTCGTTGAACAAGAGACCGGAGTAATAGACCTTATCTTTCGCCGGCAATTGGGGGTAAAGCTCAGCGGAGTCCGCCATCTGCGGTATGGCCTTGGGTGAGACAAAAGACGTTGCCTCAAATGACCGAACTCCGGCATCAACGAGCGCTTGGCACAGCTCTAGCTTGCCCTCTGTCGGGACAAATTTGGGTTGGATTTGTAGTCCGTCGCGCAGGCCTACTTCGTTGATGATAACTTTGTCGCCCATGATCGCCTCTATCCAATTGTTCCGTCAGTGCGCAGTTTGTCGATTTCGTCTGCGCTTTTGCCCAACATGTTACTTAAAACGTCGTCGGTATGCTGCCCCAATTTTGGGGGAGATTCCCACGTATCTTCGTGGCCTGAGATCTTTACCGGGTTGCCCACGACCTTAAATGTGCCGCCGTCGACGTGGGGCACATCCACCACCATGTCGCGTGACAAAACCTGTTCATCCGACAGCGCGTGCTTGAAGTCGTTAACTGGCGCATGCGGAATTCGCGCCGCCTCCAACATCGTTAGCCAATGCTCAGCCGGTTCTTTCTTGAAATGTTCTTGTACCCGGCTGTTGATTTCCTTTTTGTCACGAAGGCGTGCGGGCTGCGTTTTGTATTCTTCGTTGCGCAGGAAATCGTCATCCAGCATTTCGACCAAACTGGCAAAAAAGTTGTCGGTGATAATTGCTAGAACCACAGGCCGGGTCTTCGTCTTAAATACATCGTAAGGCACATGTACGAAGTGCGAGTTACCAATACCGTAGGGGTTCTCGTCCGAGAGGAAATACATCGTTGCCATATAACTGAGCATGGAAACCTGGGCATCGAGCATAGAGATATCGACATGCTGACCTTTCCCAGTCCGGTCACGCTCGTGTAGGGCCGCCAAAATCCCGATCGCGCCAAATAGACCACCGCCGAGATCGCCAATCGGGATGCCGGCGCGGAATGGTCCGGTGGACGGGTCGCCAGTAATGGACATGCCACCACCGGTGGCTTGAGCCACCATGTCGAAGGCTGGTCTTTTTTTGGCGGGACCGGTTTCGCCAAAGCCCGTAACGCTGCAGGTAACAATCTTCGGGTTAACCTTCGAGAGGTGCTCGAAATCGATCTTCAACCGCTCGGGCACCCCGGCGGAGAAATTGCTGAGAACCACGTCTGATTTTTTAACCATTTCGTAAAAGATCTCGCGTCCGGCATCAGACTTAAGGTCAATGCAGACGCTTTTCTTGCCGCGGTTAAGGGTCAAAAAGTATGAGCCCATTCCGTGCATGGAGTTTTTCGGGTCCTTGGCCTGCAGCGCTCGGGTGCCTTCGCCCCTGCCAGGGGGTTCAATCTTGATGGTCTGGGCCCCAAGATCAGTCAACATCATCGCGCCATAGGGACCAGACAACATATGGGTCAGATCGAGCAGAACAATATCCTCAAGCGCTTTCATCGCGGCCGGTCCCCATGAACTCTAAGTTAGGTATTAGAGGCGTCATCCTAACATTGAAGAGTCGCTTTGCAAGGTGGCCGTAGTACCTAACCCTATGACGAATAGCGATTTTCTGCGTCTTGCGCAGTTGCGGAGCGGCCCCTAGGGTAGCGCTCTTTCGGACTTATCTACGACAGCGGAGCGACCCATGTCAGACGCGTATCAAGGCGCCAGTTACGGCGAATACATCATTGGATTTGGTCAGCGCCCCGCTGTTATCGTTGTAGATTTCCAAACAGCGTTCACGGATCCAAAATATCCCATTGGTGGCTTCAAGCACATCCATGATGCTCGTGACGAGACCGCCAAATTGCTTGACGTCGCGCGGCGCTATGGAGTTCCGGTAGCAAGTTGTTTCACTGGCTACTGGTCCGACCAGGACATGCCTTATTGGAAAATAGGCGCGGTTCGCGAGCAGTTCTTTCTCGATCACGACAGCATGGCGATGGATGAAAAGATCCTCGACGCAAAGTACGACTACGTGTTCCCAAAGTCCGCGCCGTCAATCTTCTTCAATACACCGTTGACCACGTTCCTTACCAAACACAGCGTCGATACGGTAATTGTGACCGGTTGCACCACCAGCGGCTGCGTTAGGGCCAGCACGATAGACAGTTTTTCGCACGGTTACCGCACGATGATCCCCGAAAGCTGTGTCGGCGACGCCGATGAAGGGCCGCATAACGACAACCTGCGTGATGTGGGTCGGCGCTATGCCGATGTCACGACCCGCGGCGACGTCGAGGCCTATTTTGAGGACGTGAGCATAAAGAACGCTTAGGCGTTCGATGCGTCCCTCACATCGTTGTGACGGGCGTACCGGGTACTGGGTCCCCTAAGGTCAACACCTTATTAGCCATATTTGTTTTCAGATCTCACTGGCCAAGAACCTAAAATACCCATTCGTTTGGTTGGTACATAATTCGTTATTCATAACCAGTGTCGGTGTGGCTCATGTCGCAGGTTTGGCGCGGTTGGAATGCACGCGGCCCAGTTCCTGGCACGCCGCGGTGCTGTCTTGGTAGGCGTCGCAGATATTTCCGCAGCCCTCCATCACCCCTAAGATCTTGATCTAGCGGCCCTCATCGGCCACCGCCATGGCGGGGTGCTAATCAAGGGTTTCGTTACCGGCACCGCCCGCCGCGACGAGTTTTTTGGTTTTCCATGCAACACCTGGGTGCCGGGCGCGCGGTCCGATGTGGTGACTGACGCTAATGTCGATTGCCTCGATACCAATTCGCGGTGCATGGGGCGGGGCCCACCATCCCGGTGAGCAAATCAGTTGAGCGGACCCTGCAAAACCACGGTGTGAACTTGATCCCCGATTTCATCACCAATGCCGGCGACATGAACGGCGCTGGAGGCGAAAGCTAAGCGGTTCTGCCGACGATCCCTTGGCGCTGGTCCTTGACAAAGCATGCGCGAACACCCGTACCGTTCTCGACGGCGCCACGTCCGAACGGACCAACCCACCCGCCATCGGTGATGCTCTCGCGCGCCAACGCATTCGCGCCGCGGCAACCTAATAGCGGCACCGCATTGCTCGGAGCGAGCGTGCATGGCATACCTCTGCCTCGCTAGCTGAGGAAGGTTTCATGAAAATCCGCGCCGCTGTGTTGCATGAGTTGGGCTTGCCTCGGCCCTATGGTGATTCCAAGCCCCTCAAGATTGAAACGCTGGACCTAGACCCGCCCGGTGAGGGCGAGGTACTGGTAAAAATTCATGCAGCTGGTCTGTGTCATTCGGACCTGTCGGTGATTGATGGCAATCGACCGCGTCCGATGCCGATGGCATTGGGCCATGAGGCAGCCGGCGAGGTGCTAGAGCTCGGTCACGGCGTCGATGACGTGGAGATTGGTGATCATGTCGTGTTTGTGTTTGTGCCGAGTTGCGGCCACTGCAAGCCATGCGCATCAGGTCGCCCGGCTCTGTGCGAACCCGCAGCTGTCACCAACGGGGCAGGGACGCTTGTCTCCGGGGATCGCCGCCTGTGCCTCGACGGCACGCCGATCAACCATCACCTCGGTGTGTCAGCCTTCGCCGACCACGCTGTCGTGTCACGTCGCTCTTTCGTCAAGATAGACAATGACATTCCATACGAGATCGCCGCCTTGTTTGGGTGTGCGGTGATCACCGGTGTGGGCGCGGTTGTGAATACCTCCAAGGTGCATCCGGGCTCAACGGTGGCCGTCATCGGTCTTGGTGGTATTGGCCTGAATACGTTGTTAGGCGCGCGGCTCGCTGGCGCCCGTCAGATCGTCGCAATCGATATGCGCGAGGACAAACTTGAGTTTGCGCGCCAGCTAGGAGCCACGGATACCTTCATCGCCAGCGACGAGAACTGCGTGGCGGCTGTCAAAGAGGCGACCGGCGGTGGTGTCGACTACTCCTTCGAGATGGCTGGCTCTGCTAAGGCGTTGGAGCTTGCTTGGAACATTACGGGCCGCGGCGGTGAAACGGTATCCGCCGGGCTGCCGCATCCGGACCAACGGCTGTCGATCCCACCTGTTCAACTAGTCGCAGAAGAACGCACGTTACGCGGCAGCTACCTTGGAAGCTGCGTACCGGTGCGAGACATACCGAACTTCGTTCAGCTCTATCGTTCCGGGCAACTCCCGGTCGACAGGTTGATGACTGAAACCGTCCGTCTCGACGATATCAACGAGGCCTTCGAACGCCTCGCCGGTGGCGAGACGGTTCGTACGGTTATGATTCCCTAGGGGCTGCTTTGTTGCGATACGCGCGCAAAGCTTCGGGCGTGTCGACATCAACGAAGATTGCGTCATCTTCCAGTGCGACCTCACACACCGCATCGGCGTGCGCGCCCACCAAGTGTCTGGCCCCGACATCCCCCGACAGGTCGCCGATCTCGGCGAAATAGTCGCGACCCCACAGCATCGGATTGCCTCGTTTTCCGCGAGTTGTCGGCACGCAAATACTACGCCCCTCAACCGGATTGAAAGCGGCAATCACTTGATCGATATGGGCGGCCGTCACGGCGGGCATATCGCCAAGCAAAACGACGGCGCCGTCTGACCTCGCCGGTACCGCAGCGATGCCTGCTTTGAGCGAGGCGCTCAAACCGTCGGCGAAGTGTGGGTTGTCGGCAAACGTCACCCGCGTGTCTGTCAAAGCTGCGCGAACCGCACTGCCCTCATGGCCCAGAACGACGATGACGTCGTCCGCTTGGCTTGCCGTCGCTTGCGCCACCACCTGGCGCACCATGGCGGCACCGTCGATTTCTTCCAACAGCTTGTTGGCCGAACCCATCCGACGCGATTGACCGGCCGCCAAGATGACGGCGGTAATGCGTGGGACGCGGGGCGCATCAGCGGGCGAAGCAGGCTCGCGCAACTGTCCGCGCGAGGGGATCTCCTTAAGCAAACCGCCCACGCCCATCGCTTGGATGGCTGCGCCGTCGACCGGCACATCTGAAAGCAATCGCCACAACACCCAGTCCACGCCATTAAGTTTGGGCGAGCGTGCGCAGCCTGGCAGTCCAATCACAATGGTGTTGCCGATATTCGCGGTCAATATCAAGTTGCCGGGATCAACCGGCATCCCGAAATGATCAATCGTGCCACCGGCTGCGACGATGCCGGATGGCACTACATCGCGGCGATCGACGATCGCTGAGGCCCCGTAGATTAGGATCGGCGCACAGCCCTTTGCGATCAGGTCCTTTACAGCGGCGCCGATGGCCGTTTCGTCGTGTGCACAGCGCCGCTCTCCACTCAACGTGCTGCCGAGCTGTGTGATGCGAGCACCGACTACAGCAGCCGTCTTATCAAGCACACTGTCCTTGGTGCCCGATAGGGTGGTCATCACCAGCCCGGCCTTGCGCGGTTTGATTGGCGCTAATGCTACCGGTGAGGCCTCACGTGCCATGGCAACACAGGTGTCTACGGCGTCCCGCGCTGCTGCGAACGGAATGATTTTCACCGTGGCCAGCAGCTGCCCCGCTGTCACGTGATCAAATGGCATCAGCGTGGCAATGGTGATGGATTCATGGACTTGGTTGAGGCGGTCTATCACCGCACGATCTACCAGAACCACCCCATCCGCACCGGCATACAGATTGCACCGGCCTGTAAACGGCGTGCTAGTTTTTGTGCTGTCGCCGCAAATCGCGCCGGCGACAATCCTGGCGGCTTCGTCCTCGGGGACATCGCCTTCTTCAAAGCGCGCCGCCAGCACAGTGGTGATGCCCGCGTCGTTTAGTGCCGAAATATCTGTTGCAGACAATAGGCGGCCCTTCTTAAAGATCCCGTCTTCAAAACGCAGGCTATGGGCGAGGATGCAACCTTCCGCCTCGGCCGTGGGAATGCTGCCAAAAAACATGTCAGGCCGGTGGTTGTCGTAGTTGCTCGGTGATCTGAGCAAGCACCGCCACAGCAATCTCGGCCGGGGACTTGGCGCCAATGGCGAGCCCCACAGGTCCGCAGATACGTGCCAGGTCAGCATTGCTGAACCCGGCTTCGCCCAACCTCTGTAACCGGGCACCATGAGTTTTTCTGCTGCCCAGAGCGCCGATGTAAAACACTGGAGCCCGCAGCGCGACCTCTAGTGCAGGATCATCAATTTTAGGGTCGTGCGTCAGTGTGACGATCGCGGTCCGCGCGTTGGGCGCCAATGTCGCCATCGCGTCGTCGGGCCATTCGTTCATCACGGTGACATCTGGAAACCGTTCGGCGCTGGCAAAGGCGGCCCGAGGGTCCACCACCGTTACGTCATACCCGGTCATAGCGGCCATCCGCGCAAGCGGTTGGCCGATATGAACCGCGCCAACGATGATCAACCGTAGGGGCGGGTTGTAGACGTTGAGAAAGATATTGGCACCGTCGTGTTCTACTACGACGCTTTTGTCTAATCGTGCCGCATCTTGCGCGGCAGCCATCAAGGAATCGTCGCCATCTTGGTGCGGATAAATCAATCGCTCGTCGCCGGTCGCGAGGTCGGTGGCCAACACGACAGCCCGCTTTGCCGCCTGGTCGGCTAGTATTTGTCGAAGGGTGGCGTCCTTCATGCGACTCGTTCGACGAACACTTGCACTTTTCCCCCACAGGCTAGACCTATTTCCCAGGCCTGTTCGTTGGTTACACCGAAATCCAGTAATCGAGTATCACCGTCTTTAATAGCGGCCAACGCCTGTTCCACCACGGCACCTTCGATACAGCCGCCAGACACCGAGCCGACAAACTTGCCAGATTCGTCCGCGGCGAGTTGCGAACCCACCGGGCGGGGTGAGGAGCCCCAGGTCGTCACCACCGTGGCCAAGGCAACGCCTTTACCTTCTTCGCGCCATGCGGCGGTTTGTTCCAACACGTTGTCGAGTTCGGCAGTCATGCGGTGGCTCCCCACGTTGTGGTAGTGGCTTCCTTTTTGCGCTGCCAATCCCGGCTGAGCGAGGTCGCCAGGTCGGCAATAGACTCAAGATTGTGTATCGAGCGGAATTCGTCAACATGCGGCAGAATCTGACGCGCCCCAGCGGCCTTGGCCTCATATTGCTCATAACGCAGCAGCGGGTTGAGCCACAGCATCCGGCGGCAGGACTTGTGCAGCCTTTCCATCTCGAAGCCCAAGTTTTTCGTGCCTTCACGGTCCAGTCCGTCGGTGATCAAAAGGACCATCGCGCCTTGTCCTAGCACGCGGCGCGACCAATTCAGGTTAAACTCCCGCATACTTTCACTGATTCGTGTTCCACCGGACCAATCGTGAACGCTTTCGCTGACGTCATTCAGTGCAACATCGACGTCTTTCTGGCGTAAATACCGCGTGACATTGGTCAACCGGGTCCCGAACACGAACGTCGCAACGCGGTCCCGGTCGTTGGTCACCGCGTGCATGAAGTGCAGAAACATTCGTGAGTAGCGGCTCATCGAACCCGAAATGTCGCATAACACTACCAGCGGCGGATGCCGGCGGACCCGGCTGCGCCGCCGCAGCGGAATGATGTTCCCGCCCGAGCGAAGGCTTGCGCGAATGGTCGCCCGCATATCAATGCGCCTGCCGCGCGAATTCTCTTTGTACCTCCGCGTCTTCACATCGAGGATGGGCAAGCGCATTGCGGCGATCGCCTTTTTGGCTTCGTCAATTTCTGCTGCTGACATCGATTCAAAGTCACGTGTCTTGAGTTCTTCTTGGGCGGAAAAGGTAAACGCCGCATCCAATAGCGCTTCTTCTTGTTCCTGGACGGGTATCTCGTCTTGTTCCGCCGGAAACAACGCATCGGTCAACCGCCTGTTAGCCTCTCTCGCCTGGGGTGGAGCTTCGTTTTCCGCGCCAAACGTTGGCAGCAGCATTGACATAGCGCGTTCGAGAATGCGCGGGTTGCGCCAAAATATGTGGAACGCTTGATCGTATAGGTCGCGCTGATCGCGCCTGCTCACAAAGACTGCATGCAGTGTCCAATAGAGGTCCTCGCGGCTGCCGATACCGGCGGCTTCAACGGCGCGTACAGCTACAATGACGCGCCCTGGCCCAACCGGCAGTCCCGCTGCACGCAATACACGGGCAAAATGCATGATGTTTTCGGGTAGGCGACCGGTGTCAGACATGGCAATTACCGCGCTGCGGCGAGTTCCGCATTCACTTGGTCAAGAAGCTTGGCGGCTTCGCTGCCCTGGATTTTGGCAATATCGTCCTGGTACTTCAGCAGGACGCCTAAGGTATCGTTCACCGTTTGCGGATCGAGCGCGAGTTTGTCGAGCTGCACGAGGGCCGACGCCCAGTCGATGGTTTCCGAAATCCCTGGCAGCTTGAACAGGTCCTGCTCGCGCAGCGATTGGACAAACCCAACGATCTCACGGCTCAGACGATCACCTGCGCCCGGAACCCTCAGCGTCAAAATAGATAGCTCGCGGGCAGCATCGGGATAACCAATCCAATGGTAGTGACACCGCCGCTTCAAAGCGTCATGAATCTCGCGCGTGCGGTTTGAGGTAATGATCACAATTGGCGGTTCGGCCGCTTTGATTGTTTCGAACTCCGGAATGGTCACCTGAAAATCTGCCAGGAGTTCCAACAGGTAGGCCTCGAAAGGCTCGTCGGTGCGGTCCAACTCGTCGATCAATAAGACCGGCGGACCCGCCTCGTCGGGCTCCAGCGCCTGTAATAACGGCCGCTTGATTAGGAAGCGTTCGGAGAAGATGTCGGACCCAAGTTTTGCTCGATCCTTCACCCCTTCGGCTTCTGCCAACCGGATCTCGATCATCTGCGCCGGGTAATTCCACTCATAGACGGCCGAGGCAACATCCAACCCCTCATAGCATTGCAGCCTCACCAGTCGGCGCCCCAGGGTTTGAGACAGCACGTTAGCAATCTCGGTCTTCCCAACACCGGCATCGCCCTCCAAGAATAAAGGCCGTCCGAGTTTGAGACTCAGAAAAAGCGTCGTCGCAAGCGCCCGGTCGGCGACATAGTTTCCGTCGCCCAAGAGGGCCAACGTGGCATCAATGGACGCGGGTAAATTACGCATGTCAGTCATCATCCGCAGAGGGTAGGAGGGCAAGGTGGAATCAACAAGGGGAGCAGCGCTCCCCTTGTGAACCGGAAGGATAAGTAGTGACTAGGCGTTGGCAACCGCTCGTTTGGCCATCACCGTCACAAGGTGGGCGCGGTATTCGTTGCTGCCGTGGATATCCGAGTTGAGCCCATCCGATGAAACTTTGATATCGGCTACCGA
>Ga0115002_10006624_pt1 | contig 13268 bp, 15 predicted proteins | sample ArcticOcean_MG_C_8_FD_89576 | JGI IMG/M metagenome (GOLD analysis project Ga0115002, IMG submission 89576) | Marine microbial communities from western Arctic Ocean - ArcticOcean_MG_CB11_86 | ecosystem: Environmental > Aquatic > Marine > Oceanic | place: Arctic Ocean: Canada Basin | collected...
CATTCTGAAAAGCTCTTTTGGTAAACTCTCCAGGCTCTGCAAGTCTGCAGTTTTTTATTTTTGATATAGCTTGATGCATAGCATTTATTACTGCTCTGCTACCATGCACATGGAATTCCGCCAAATCTTCACCAGAGTAACTATTAGGCCCAGGAAACCATATAAGTACGCCTTCATCAATTAGCTCTTTTGACCCATTTTTATTGAACTTTCTGAGAGTAGCAACTCTTGGACTTGGCAATTTTTTACATGTGAGTTTTTTAATTACCTGAGATGTACTTTTCCCAGAAACTCGAATTACAGCTAATCCCGCAATCCCAGATCCTGATGATAGCGCATAAATTGTCATTTAATTAAAATCTCAAACCCTTATTAGCAACATCATAAGCAAAGTCTTTAGCATAGTTATTTTTATTTATACCTGTGATTACTAGATCTCGAAAAAATTTAAAAGATTTATCATTTATTGAAAAAGATTTCTTTATCAGGTCTATTCCAATGGAATAAACAAAATTCCTCGGACTATTTTCTTTTTCAAATTGTTTTAAAACATCCATGCTTCCCACATCTAATCCCAAACTTAATTTACTCTTTAACAATTTCTCTAAATTAACTAAATCTCTTAAAATCATGTTAAAACCTTGTCCAGCCAAAGGATGGGGCACATGTAGGGAGTCTCCAAAAAACAGAACTCTATCATCAAAGTATTTATTTCTAATGATCAAGCTTAAATTTCTTGATTCTATTTTAGAAATTATTTTAGTTTTTTTAAAGAATATTTTTGCAAAATCATTAATTTTTTTTTTAAAAAATACATCTTTATTTTTATTTTTTAATATTTTTTTATTCAAAGACCAAACTACTGATGTTTCTTTTTGCGAAATTGGCAAAAAAGCAAATATTTCATTGTCTAAAAAAATTTGTCTAGCCACATCATTTTTACAATACTCGTGCTTTACAGTACTCGTAATAGCCAATTCATCATAAGAATGTTTAAAGACTTGGCTTTGAATTTTAGTTTTTAATAGACCTGAGTCTTTTCCTGTACACAGAATAATTAGATTATATTTGCAGGCATCAACTTTTTTAAACTTTATACTTTTTAGCAGCCCACTAGAAACTATATCAGAAACTTTATTGTTATATTTAATATTTATTAATTTTTCTTTTTTAATACTTTTTATTAAGAACGCAACTACTTGGGCATTATTCATCATGTATAGAATTTTTTCTTTATGATTTTTGTCTTTTTTAATTTCAAATATTTCATCAAATTTATTAAATTTTTTCTCAGTGTATAATTTCATTTTTGTACAGGGCCAAAACTTAATTTTTGAAAAGTTAATTATTTTTAATTGTTTTAGAAAGTAATAGTTCTCTTGTGATATTGCGGTAGTCTTATTGGATGCAATATGTGCTTTAATGCTTCCTATAACTAGATCTACATTTAAATTCAGTTTGGAAAGCGCTAGAGCTGTTATTAAACCCGTTAAACCCCCTCCAATAATACATACTTTTTGTTTTTCCATGATTTTATTCTTTATTAATTAATTTTAACAATTATTAATCAATGATACAAAGTTATTTAATTGATTTAAAAAAATATGAACTCTCAAACTTTAACAAAAATAAATGGTTTTGTTAAAAATAGATTACTTGAATTAATTGGTTCAATAATCATATTAATTGCTGTTTTTCTTTTATTATCAATCTTGAGCTATTCGCCAAGCGACCCGAATTTTATTTACAATCCAGAAAGCGTTAAAATTAATAACATTGGTGGTTTTTATGGAAGTGTCGCCTCAGATCTACTTTTACAATCATTTGGACTTGTTTCTTTTTTTATTATTTTAAATTTATTAGTTTGGGGCACAAAACTCTGTATTAAAAAAAAAATCAATAATTTTATTACAAGAATATTTTGGGTTTTTATTTATATAGTATCAGGTACATTTTTTATAAGTAATTTCAGAAACAATTCTTTTTGGCTTGTCGATAATGGAAATGGTGGATTCGTTGGTAAAATAATAAAAGAAAAGTTTTATGTGTTTTTGAATTTAAATGATAATTTGTACTTTAACTATTCTTTATTATTAATATCATTAATATTTTTCATACTCAGTTTAGACCTGCGCCTAAATGAAATTATAAAGGTAATATCTTTTCCTTTTTTGATTTCCAAAAAAATTATTAAGTTTTTTAAAAAAGAAACTAAAGAAATAGATTACGACGATATAGATGCAGATATAGAGATAAAGAACATGGACGAAAACTTGGTTGTTAAAAAGCAACCAATTTTACCATTTTCTATTATTACAAAAAATAAAGAAACTAGAAAGTTTGATCATAAATATAAGTTACCTCCAACAAGTTTTTTAGAAAACAATTCAGAGTTAAAAAATGCAAAAAATATTAATAATGAAGAATTGAAAAAAAATTCTGAATTTTTAGAAAAAATTTTGTTAGATTTCGGGGTGGAAGGTAAAATTAAAAGAATAAGCTGCGGTCCTGTAGTAACTTTAAATGAATTTGAGCCAGCTTCAGGTGTTAAAGTTTCAAAAATTGTTAATTTGTCTGATGATATAGCAAGAAATACTAGCTCAACATCTGCAAGAGTTGCAACGATCCCCGGGAAAAATACAGTCGGTATTGAGATCCCGAATTTAAAAAGAGAGAATGTATTTTTAAATGAAATTATTAATGATGAAAGATTTAATAAAAAAGAAATAAAATTACCAATAGCTTTGGGGAAAAGTATTTCTGGTATACCAATTATTGGTGATCTGGCTTCAATGCCCCATTTATTAATTGCTGGAACAACTGGTTCCGGTAAATCAGTTTGTATAAATACAATAATACTATCTTTGCTTTATAAATATACTCCAGAAAAATGTAATTTAATTTTGATTGATCCTAAAATGTTAGAATTATCTACTTATGAAGGGATTCCACATTTGTTGTGCCCAGTGATTACCGAAGCTAAAAAAGCTACTGCAGCTCTAGGATGGGCGGTTAAGGAGATGGAAAATAGATATAAATTAATGACGCATGTGGGAGTAAAAAATATAGATGGTTATAATGCTAAACACAAAAAACATATGCCTTACATAGTGGTGGTGGTTGATGAAATGTCTGATTTAATGCTGATTGCAGGAAAAGAAATTGAAAATTATATTCAAAGATTATCACAAATGGCCCGAGCTGCTGGGATTCATATTATTATGGCCACACAGAGACCAAGTGTTGATGTAATAACGGGAACTATAAAAGCAAATTTTCCAACACGAATTTCATTTCAGGTAAGTTCAAAAATTGATAGTAGAACAATTTTGGGAGAACAGGGTGCGGAGCAACTGTTAGGTAAGGGAGATATGCTATTTATGTCATCGGCAAATAGAATAATAAGAATTCATGCTCCATATGTTTCTGAAACAGAAATAGAAAAAATAAATAGCTATTTACGATCTCAAGGAAAACCAAACTATATTGATGAAATCACAATTATCAAAGATAGTGAAAAAAGCGACCAATCAAATACTGATGATGAAAAAGATGAATTATATGAAAAAGCTGTAGAAATTATAAAAACTGAAGGGAGGGCATCAACAAGCTTTTTACAAAGAAAATTGCAGATTGGATATAATAGAGCTGCAAGAATTATGGAAACTATGGAAAAAGAAGGAGTTGTAGGCCAAGCAAATCATGTCGGTAAAAGAGAAATCTTATAGTTTGATCTTATTTGAAAAAAAAAAATTTTTTATTAAATTTATTTTGTGTTTTTTATTTTTCACAAATATAGCCTATGCAGATTTGCAGAAGAAATTAATTAATAAATTAATCCTAACTAAAACCTTAACTTTTAATTTTAAACAGAAAATTGCTGATAAAGAAGAGGTGGGGGTTTGTTTTATTAAATATCCTTTATTAATGAAATGCATTTATAAAAATGCTAAGAAAAAAACTTTAATTTCTAATGGAAAAACTATTGCTGTTATAAAAAAAAAATATAAAAAAATTTATTATTATCCACTAAAATCAACACCGCTTTTTATAATTCTTGATAAAAAAAAAGTTTTAAATTTAATACAAAATAACAAACCATCCAAAATACACTCAGATGCAATAGAATTTGAATTTATTGATAAAAAATTAAATAAATTAAAAATAATTTTTGACAAAAACACTTTTGACTTTAGTGGTTGGGAAACTAAAGATGCTTACTCTAATAATGTTGTTTTTGAAATAAATGATATAAAATTAAATAATCAAATTGTAGATAGTTTTTTTAATATCCCAAAAGAAGACGATCTTTAATTACGAAACCATTTTTCCAACTTTTTCACCACCAAAAATATGAAAGTGTAAATGCGGGACTTCTTGTCCACCGTTTTCGCCAACATTGATTAAAGATCTATAACCTCCACCTTCGGAAAACTCAGATACACCTAATTTTTTAGCGGCTATACTTATTCCTTTTATTAGGCCAGCAATTTCTTTATCAGATGCTTTTGATGAAAAATCATCCAAATTTATATAGTCACCTTTAGGAATTACAAGTGCATGTACTTTTTTTTGAGGATTTACATCATGGAATGATAAAACATACTCATCTTCATAAATTTTTTTACAGGAAATTTCACATCTAAGTATTTTAGCAAAAATATTATTTTTATCGTAGTTCATATTAATTTTTTAATTCTAAGCAAGGACATTTTTTATATTTGTTGGGGCACGTTACCGACGAAACAAACTTGCCTCTGGTTTCATCTTTTAAAACTAGCGTCGCGAGACCCGTAATAAAACTCTCCTCAGTTCCCAATGCTGGGACTCTTTTATAAAAACTGCAACCGTTTTCTTTGGCTAATTTTTTATATTCTATATCTAATTCTACTAGAGTTTCAGAATGTTCTGAAACAAAAGCAACGGGCACTATAACGATACCTTTTTTTTCTTTTGAATATTTAATAATTTCAGTATCTGTTGATGGGCCTATCCATTTTAATGGGCCGACACGACTTTGGTAGCTTAATACATAATCAGGATTTTCATCGTTTAATTTAGACATTATCATTTTAACAGTTTCCTCAACTTGCCACTGATAAGGATCACCTTTTTTTATTTTAATCTCGGGAAGTCCGTGTGCAGAGAAAAGTAATTTAAAGTTTTTATTTTCTATATTTTTTAATGTTTTTTTAATTAAATTAACGTGAGACTCTATAAAATTATTTTCTGTAGGGTAGCAGCAAATTATTTTTGTCTTAACGTTATAATTTTCTTTTTTGCAAAGCTTATTCCATTCGTTAATGGATGATCCCGATGTTGCCGCTGAAAATTGAGGGTAAAGAGGTAAAAGTATTATCTCCACAGGATTAAATTCTTTAACTTGTTTTATTATTTCAGTTGCTCGTGGGTGCCAGCAGCGCATGGCAACAAAACATTTATAATCACCTTTCGTTGATAAATTATTTTCTAAACTTTTTGCTTGCTCTTGCGTTAGCTCAAGTATTGGTGATTTGTTTCCAATCTCTCTATAAATATTTTTAGCAATTGGTGCTCTCCTCTTGGAAATAAATTTTGCTAGTGGATACCTTAAAATTGAAGGAATGCTAAGTATTTCAGGATCGTTGAATAAATTAAAAAGGAAAGGCTCTACGTTTTCCAAGCTATCGGGCCCTCCCAGATTAAATAAAACAACTGCTCTTTTCATTTTATTGTCTCTCTCTTACTAGCTTAACAATATATTCTATTGCTTCTGGTTTGATTTCAGGCAAAACTCCGTGGCCTAAATTAAATATATAGGGATAATCTTTAAATATATTAAGATATTTTTCAGTGTTTTTTTTAATGTCTTCCTTCTCACCTAATAATATTTTAGGATCCAGCCCTCCTTGTATGGGTGTGCCGTTTAATTTTTCTTTTATCCACCGCGGGTCAATTTCATAATCGATGCTAATGCAATCAGGTTTTACTGTAGAACAGAAATCAAGATAGTTTTCCCCAATTCCTTTAGGAAAGCAAATTACCGGTATTTTTTTTGATTTTATATGTTCTACTATTTTTAAAATTGGTATGTAGCAATAATTTGGAAGTTCTTTTTTAGGAAGCAAACCAGCCCATGAATCAAAAATCTGTATTACATTCGCACCAGCTTCAATTTGTTTGTCTATATGCAAGCAAATTATTTCTTCTAATTTTTTTAATAATCTATTAATTAAAAACTTGTCTTTATTAATTTTATTGAAATCAAAATTGTTTTTTGGGGATGATCTATTGAGCATATACAATAATAAAGTCCAGGGAGCTCCAACAAACCCTATAAGATTTTTCTCTTTTAAATTTTTTTTAACTTTTTCAATTCCTTTGTAAACTGGCAATAATCTTTCTACAAAATCAACTGGATCCGTATCAATAATATTTTTAAGGTTAACATTTCCAAGAATTGGTCCAAAACCCTTTTCAAATTTTACTTCCTGACCCAATCCATAAGGTATCATTAAAATATCTGAAAAAATAATAGCTGCATCTATGTCAAATCTTTTAAGCGGTTGCAGTGTGATTTCATTTACCAAATCAGCGTTAAGGCAGAGTTTAATGAAATCTGGATTTTTTTTTCTTATTTCTCTAAATTCAGGTAAATATCTACCGGCTTGGCGCATAAACCATACCGGGGTGTAATTAAGGTTATTTCCTTTTATGCAATCTAAGATCTTATTGTTCATCATATATAATATATATATATATATAAGATAGTATTAGTAGTAGGGCCTGTAAATAGCGTTAATAAGTAGTTGTTTACAGTTTATTAATTAAAACTGTTATTAAATCATATTATTAAAATATTGTTTTCACTACATATTTTATTTTTTATACATTAATTTTATTAAATTGTTTGTAATTTATAAACATGAACGAAACTGTTTATTAATTGTGTGTTTGTCTTGATAAGTTAAGGAAAAAAAATAAAAAAATGTATAATCCTTTTTTTTAATGAGTTATTAACAATATATGAACAAAATTTACCAGGTTTATCAAGTATCCGATTCAACGGGAGAGACGTTAGATAGAATTTTTTTGGCAATAAAAGCACAGTTTTCTAATTTTGAGTGTAAAACTATTCATTTTTCTTTCACCCGTACAGAGAACCAAATAGATAAAATAATATCTAGATGTAAATCAGAAGAAAATATAATAATTCTATATACTGTCGTAGAAAATAAATTATCAGAATATTTAAAACAGGAATGTAATAAAATTAAAATTCCTTGCTACGAGGCTTTGGGAAGCTTGATTTTAGATTTTTCTAAACTTCTTAAACAAGAAGCCAGTCACAAACCGAGCGGACAACATGCTTTAGATGATGAATATTATCAAAGAATAGAAGCTGTTCAATTTACGATGGCGCATGATGATGGAAAAATAATATCAGATATAAATAAATCTGATATTGTATTAATGGGAATTAGTAGAACAAGCAAAACCCCAACATCTATGTATTTAGCAAACAGAGGTTATAAAACCTGCAATATACCTATAATTCCAAATAAAGAACTGCCAGAGCAATTATTAAAAAATGCTGAAAAAATGTGCACAGTTGGATTGGTTTGTGATCCAAGACGGTTAGTTGAGGTTAGAAAAAATAGAGTTCAATTTCTGCACGAAGATAAACCCAAAGATTATATAGATGAAAAAGAAATATTGGGAGAATTAGAAAATTCAAAGAAATTATTTAAAAAATACAATTGGCCAACAATAGACGTTACAAGAAAATCTGTTGAGGAAACAGCCGCTTCAATTATTAAAATATTTGATATATTAAAATCAAAATGATAAATAATATTATTCTTGCTTCAAGAAGCGGAGTAAGAAAAAAAATCCTAGAACAGCATAATATTAAATGTGATGTCATTCACTCAAATGTTGATGAAGATGAAATTAAAAATTTTCTCCTAAAAGAAAAAGCGACACCAAAAATAATCTCTAAAAATCTTGCAGAACTTAAGGCAAATAAAATTAGTTCAAAAAATAGTCATCGTATTGTCCTTGGGGCAGACAGCGTTATTGATTTAAATGGAGAGCTTGTTTCTAAACCAACAAATAGAGAAGAAGCCCTTAAAATATTAGAAAAATTAAATGGTCAGAAACATCAATTAATTAGTTCAGTTTGTATATCTATAAACGGAGCGATGATTTGGAATTTCAGCGATGCCTCAACTTTAACTATGAAAAAACTTAATTTAGACGAAATTAAATCTTATTTATCAAAGATTAGAGATAAGGAGTTGTATGCCTATGGAGTTTACCAAATCGAGGCTGGTGGAAAGTCTTTGTTTTCAAAAATTGAAGGAGATGAAAACACAATCATGGGCCTACCAATTAAACAGATAAAAGAATATCTACACACATTAAAAATTAAATGATTTAAAAATAATGAAAAAATACTTAGTAATAGGAAATCCAATTAATCATTCTTTGTCACCCAAACTTCACAACTATTGGATTAAAAAAAATAACATAGATGCTGTTTATGAAAAAAAACAAATAAATAAAGAGGAAATGGAAAGTGTAATATCGGAAGTTAGAAATGAAAAAATCCATGGAATAAATGTAACTGTTCCTTTCAAGCAAACTATCATACCGTTTCTTGATAGGTTAACAACAGATGCAGCAGAAGCTGGATCTGTAAACACGATCTATAAAGAAAATAATAAAATAGTTGGTCATAATACGGATATAGAAGGTTTTGAATTAGCTCTTAAAAGTATAAATTATAAATTAAAAAATAAAAAAATATTTGTTTTAGGAGCTGGGGGTGTTGTTTCTTCAATAATTGTAGCCTTAAGGAAAAATGGTGTATCAAAAATTATATTAGCAAATAGAACTAAAGAAAAAGCTGAAAATTTAAACAAAATATATAAAGATATAGAAATTATAAACTGGGGAGAGACAACAAAAGCTGATTTAATAATTAATGCTACCAGTTTAGGCCTTAAAAATGAGGACCAAATAAAATTAAATTATTCAGATATAGGATTAAACAAATTATTTTATGATGTTATTTACAATCCAAAACAAACAAACTTTCTTTTGAAAGCTAAACAATCTGGTAACCAAACTGAGAATGGAAAATTGATGTTTATTTACCAAGCGCAAAAGGCCTTTTTTATTTGGCATAAGATTTCACCAACAATAAATGATAATATAATTAAGTTATTAGACTGATGATTAGAATTGCAGTAATAGGAGATATTGGTTCTGGCAAAAGTCACGTTGCTAAAAAATTTCATTATCCAGTTTTTAATGCAGATGATGAAGTAGCTAAGCTATATAAAAAAAGTAGAAAATGTTATAATAAATTTAAGAAAATTTTTCCCGATTATATTACCAAGTTTCCAATAGAAAAAAAACAAATATCGGAGGCTATAATGGACAATCAAAACAACCTTAAAAAAATTGTAAAAATTATTCATCCAGAAGTTCACCATCAAATGAATAAGTTCATTAAAAAAAACAAAAAAAATAAAATTATTGTTTTGGATATTCCTTTGTTAATTGAAAATAAAATAAATAAAAGAGGAGATATCTTAATATTTGTAGATGCCAAAAAAAATGAAATTAATAAAAGGCTCCAAAAAAGGAATAATGTAAATATGGAAATAATAAAAAAATTTAGAAAACTTCAATTATCTGTTGGAATAAAAAAAAAGAAAGCTGATTTTATTATAAAAAATAATTTTAATAATACTTCTGTTGAAAAAAGTGTTAAAAATATACTAAATAATATTTTGTTATATGTTTGAAATAATATTAGATACAGAAACTACAGGGTTGTCCACGGCTCAAGACCATAGAATTGTTGAAATTGGCTGTGTAGAGTTAAAGAATCAAATACCAACAAATAATATATTTCATGAGTACATAAATCCTGAAAGAAAAGTATCAGAAGATGCATATAAAGTGCACGGGTATTCAAACGAATTTTTATCAACCCAAAAAAAATTTAAAGAAATTGCTAATAACTTTCTTGAATTTATTAAAGGGAAACAATTAGTAATCCATAATGCAGATTTTGATTTAGGTTTTTTAAACCATGAACTAAGAAAAATTAATATTAAATCAATAGACAAAAGTAATGTTGTAAATACTTTAGAACTAGCAAGAAAAAAATTTCCTGGTGCTCAAAATTCTTTAGATGCCTTGTGTAAAAGATATAATATTGACAATTCTAAAAGAGAAAAACACAGTGCGTTGGTAGATTGTCAATTGTTAAAGGAAGTTTATATTAATTTAATAGAACAAAAAGCCCCAAAGTTAAATTTGCAAAGTGCTGAGGTTATTGATTATAAATTTACCAAAATTAATAATAAAAACCGTACCCAAAAAATAATAGAACCTACTATCGATGAATTAAAATTACATAAAAAATATTTATCGTCTGTTTTAAGTAAAAATTATTTTAAATAGGATTTTTTTTCTTTTTGTACATTTCTAAAAAATCTACTTCTTTCGCGATACTAATATTTTTTACTCCAGCCTTAGTAAACAAGTAGATAAAGATATCATACAAAGTTGGATAAACCTCTTTTGGAATATCCACTAAAACAATTTTTTCTAGTTCTTCTTTGTCTTCTAAATTTTTTTCAATTGACACTAGTGAGGCAAGATTTATTTCAGTTAATATTTTATTTTTTAATTCTGGAGAAGGAACCAGACGTAAAATCGTATTTACTTCTATTATGTTATCTTTGAACTTTTTGCTCTTAATATCAAAGTTTAGAGTATATTTTGATATATCTTTTTCTATCATAATAAATGCTTGTGCACTGGGTATTTCGAAAGAAATATCTTTTATAAATTTTGAAATAATTTTATAGCTCATTTATTTACTTTTTATTTTTTTCTTCGTCGTAATTATCTTCTTCAATTTCACCTTCAATAATATTTTCATAGTTTTTAGGTTTTTTAAACTTAGAAGATATATTTTTTATAATAAGATTTCTTGTTATAGGCATTATTAAAAAAAAACCAACTAAATCTGTAAGAAATCCTGGTATTATTAATAGAAGCGCAGCAAATGCTAGCGCTGCGCCTGACACAAGTTCATAAATAGGAATTTCATTTTTTAACAATTGTGCAACACCAGATTTAATTGCACTTAAGCCCCCCATTCTTGCAAAGTATATTCCAGCCACTGCTGTAAAAAAAATGAGAAAAATAGTATTAAAAGCTCCAATTACGCTTCCAACCTTAATCATCAAATAAATTTCAATTAGCGGAATCCCAATTATAAAAAGAATGACAGTGTTCATTTGTCCATGTAATTATATTGCATACTATATCAATAAAGTATTATAATCAAAAGCATATGAGCAATCAGTTTGGTTTTATAGATATAATTTTATTAGCAATGTTTGCTGGGTTTATTATTTTGAGGCTCCGCAACATTTTAGGACGTAAAACTGGACACCAAGGAAAACCAATGAAAAATTATTCTCCCAAAGGTATGGATATAATTAAAGATATAGAAAATAATGAATCTATAAAATCTAATAATGTTGATGAAACGACTAAAAAAAATTTTTTAGAAGGTGCTGAAATTGCGTATGAACAAATAATAACTTCTTTTGCTAAAGGAGATAAAAAATTATTAAAAGGTTTGTTAGAAAAAAAAATGTTTGAACGTTTTTCAGATGTCATAGATGAAAGAAATACTCAAAAACTTAAATATGAAACAACTTTCATAGGGCTAAAATCATCAAAAGTACTAGAGTTTAAAAAAATTGAAAATGTGTACAAGGTGACCGTTAACTTTGTTAGCGAAATAATTACGAGCGTAAAAGATATAAACAATAAAGTTGTCGAGGGAGACCCAGATGCTATTACTATGGTTAATGATATATGGAGTTTTTCAAAAAATATGTGGAGTTCAGACCCCACTTGGTATTTGGTAGATACGTCAAGTAAATAGTGATTAAAAAAAAATATCCAACAAAAGAAGATAAAAAAGATTGGTTAAACTTTACAAAAAATTTAACCAACATTGAAGACAAAGATATAGATCTTAATAAAGATGTCCCAGCAGGAAATATTAAAAAACTAGATCTTCACGGATATATGCTATCTGAAGCAAACGATAAGGTAAAAAAATTTATCAACCAATCGTATGAAAAAAATTATAAAAAACTTTTAATAATTACTGGAAAAGGCTTGAGGTCTAAAGCATTCAAAGACCCCTATCGTTCAAATGAAATGAGCATTTTAAAAAATTCAATTCCCGATTTTATTAAAAATGATAAAAATATATCTAGAAAGATTATTAAAATTTCTGCTGCGAAGCCAGAAGAAGGCGGCGATGGTGCTTTTTATATATTTTTAAAGAATAAATTTAGATAAATCCATATCTTTTGCTAATTCGCCTAAGTTTTTAGTTACGTAATTTTTATCTATTATCACTTTTTCACCACCCCTATCTGTAGCAGTAAAACTAATGTCATCTAATACTCTTTCTATAATTGTATGCAGTCTTCTTGCTCCAATATTTTCAATGCTAGCATTTATTTCGGTTGCTAAGGCTGCAATAGTTTCGATCCCATCCTTAGTGAATTCAAGAGTTACATTTTCAGTTTCCAAGAGTGCTCTATATTGTTTAATTAAACTATTATCAGGTTCTTCTAAAATTTTTCTAAAATCATCACTTGTTAGAGCGTTAAGCTCTACCCTTATAGGTAATCTGCCTTGGAGTTCTGGCAAAAGATCAGATGGCTTAGCAAGTTGAAATGCTCCAGAAGCAATAAACAATATATGATCTGTTTTTATTGGACCATGCTTAGTGCTAACGGTAGTACCTTCTATTAATGGAAGTAAATCTCGTTGAACACCCTCTCTAGAAACGTCTCCACCTATCCTGTCGCCTCTTGCAGAAACTTTATCTATTTCATCTAAAAAAACTATTCCGTTATTTTCTGTTGAAATTTTTGCAGACTTAATGATTTGGTCCTGCTCTATCATCCTGTCCGATTCTTCAGAAATTAATACTTCATGAGATTCTTTTACTGACATTTTTTTCTTTTTACCTTTTTTTGATGATTTTCCCAGCATTTCAGATAAATTTATCATTCCTATATTCGCACCAGGCATTCCAGGAATTTCAAAATTTGGCAAAGATCCGGCTTCATTAATTTCAATTTCAATTTCGTTTTTATCTAAATCTCCATTTCTTAGTCTTTTTCTAAAGCTTTCCCGCGTAGCAACACTAGCCTTATTTCCTACAA